>Ga0114951_10004102_pt1 | contig 14482 bp, 10 predicted proteins | sample AM7aDNAmetaG_FD_88677 | JGI IMG/M metagenome (GOLD analysis project Ga0114951, IMG submission 88677) | Freshwater microbial communities from Finland to study Microbial Dark Matter (Phase II) - AM7a DNA metaG | ecosystem: Environmental > Aquatic > Freshwater > Lake | place: Finland: Lake Alinen...
CAAGTTCGTATGGTACATGGGCGAGAAGTACCACAGTTCAAAGCATGTTCTCCGTGTGGCCACTTGGATTGGCTTTATCCTCAAGGGGATTGAGGGAGTAGCCGGGGCATCGTTGGATTACCGTCGCACACGGCAGGTTTCATTCAGATACAAGAGACGCACGTTCAAGGCTAAGTACAATCACCACGCCGGCCTCCGTGGAGGAATAGACATTGTTGAGGTTCTTCCCGGCAGAGGAGCACCCGAGGGAGAGCTTGCTGTCAGAATCAGGAACCTTGGTGAAGCAGAGGATGTCTATCTCACGTTGAAGGAACGCCTTGACAGATTCATTGCGCAGCAGCGCGGCGTGTGAATACGTGCGCTGACGGCAGCAGGGCCTCTACGATCCTTTCTGTGGAGTAGAATGATGGTGCTGTTCAAGGATATTGCGGCTGTAGAGAACGGTGCCCATTTTCTCAACGTCGACATGCACATTCATTCGCACGGGGCATCTTCGGATGTGCAAGATGCAACTATGACCCCTCAAGCGATTGTCAACTCGGCCGTAGCACAGGGGTTGAGCGTCATCGCGATTACGGACCACAACTCCAATAAGAACGTCGACGCAGCGCTAGAAGCCGCACAAAAATATGTTGGGAAGCTGCTCGTACTCCCAGGAGTTGAAGTGGCTACCGCACACGGGCATCTCCTTGTGTACTTCGCCCCCGAACGCACCGATAACCTTGCCAAGTTCCTCTCGCGGCTCGACCTAATCGGCGCAATGGGGGCCGAAAAGACACACACGACCAAGTCTATGGCCGACGCTATCGCCGAGGCCGAAAGACTTGGCGGTATTTGCGTTGCCGCTCATATTGACCGCGAGAAGACTGGGTTCGACATGGTCGCGCCAGGCTTTCCGAGTTGGAAGCGTGATGTCATTACCAGTGTCGGACTCTACGGTGTTGAGTGTGATGCGAAGGACAGTCTATGTTGGTATTCCGAAGTTGATGATGCTGGTTCGGCTGGCGCTGAACGCCGCAAGCTCTTGGAAGCGCGCAACCTTGTTTCAGGCCTTTCGGCCCGACGCGATCTCGCCCATGTGCAGGGTTCTGACTCTCATTCGATGGCGGACTTTCAGAACGCTTCCCCCGACAAGATGTGGACGCGCGTAAAGCTAACCGAATTGAGCTTCGGCGCGCTGCGGATTGCCCTAGTCGACCCGACTGCTCGCGTACGCGCCAACGCGACAGTTCCTCGCTCCATTCCCCGCGTCCTTGGTATAGCGTTCACGGGAGGCTTCCTACACGGTGAAACGATTCACTTCAGCGACAACCTGAATTGTTTCATCGGCGGGCGCGGGACTGGTAAGTCCACCGCGATCCGCGCGCTGGCGTATTCCTTCGGCATCAACGAGGAGTTTGCTGAATACGGGAACTGCCCGGATTCGGTTGTCGTTTACTGCGAGGGTGCGGACGGCGTACGGTATCGCTATGAGCGTTCTAAAGGTGGCGACATTTCCGTCAAGGCAAAGGAGGATGAAGCGATCACTGATGTTCCGACCGACGCCTTCCGAATTGAATATTTCGGGCAAGGTGAACTGGCAGAGGTTGCGAAAGATCCGCTCAATACCCCACAACTGCTTCAAGAATTTCTTGATCGTCACACCAACTTGCGGGACCTCGCTGAACGCGAACTGTCCCTCGTAGCAGAGCTTCGTGAAAACGCCGCTCGTCTCAACCCACTTGAAACAAGTTTTTATCAGCTGACCGGAAAGCGGAAATCCCTGGCTGAGATTGAGGCGAAGCTGAAGATTGCCGAAGCAGGCAAGCTTCGTGAGGTTGTAGGCATACAAAGCAAGATTGCCTCGGAGAAGACAATACGGTCGACAGTCGAGAGCATCGTTCAGGAATACCAGACTGGCCTGACGCTGGCCAATTTTGAGAGAGACTACGCCAAGCTTACCGCCACCGCAGGCGATTGTACGACGGATTCGACATCGAAAAGTTTGTTGCAGGCCATTCAGAACGAACTCGACGCAACAAATAAGAACCTTGGACTGAAGGCTAAAGAAACCAATGCAATACTGAAGGAATGCGCAATCAGGCTTGCTAAACACTGTGCTGATTTGAAGACAAACCATGCTCGCATGGATGGGGAAGTGGCGGCCAAAGTGGCGGACCTGAAAGCGAGAGGACTTGTCGGCAATATCGCCGAGTTGGAACAATTGCTTCGTCAGAAAGGAGCCACAGGAAAAGAGATTGCTCTGGTGGAGCAGCGAAGCAATGAGTTGGAACAGTGCCGTGCGCAGCGCCAAAAGCTTCTTGCCGATTTGGCCGAGGTCCGCTCCACGATGACCGAACGCCGAAAGGCGCAGCTCAAAGGCATCAACCAGAACCTCGCCGTGACGATCAAGGATTACACGGTATTCGTCCGCTACGATGAGGTCGGAATTGCCGACGAGTTCTGCAACTTTATTCAGAAGAAGATGACCGGCTCGTACTTTCAGGATCAGACTATTCGGCAAGTATGTGAGAGAACCACGCCAAGTGACCTTGCTAACTGGGTTCTTTGCAGAGACCACGGGAAGATTGCGGCATCTTCTGGAATCTCGTCCAATTGGGCGCAGGAAATAGTCACCCGCCTGTGTTATTGGAACACTCTGTTCGAGCTTCAAGTCCTCGCGAAGCCGCCCAAACCGATTATTACTGTACGAACGAAAACGCCACCGGCGAAGGACATCCCTGTTTCGCAACTATCCGATGGGCAACGTCACACCATTCTGTTGACGATTGCCATGCTGGCAGAATCCAATGTCCCGCTCGTCATTGACCAGCCGGAGGACGACCTCGATAATGCCTTCATTTTCTCCAGCATCGTTGCAAGCCTACGGACGATCAAGGAGCGCAGGCAGGTCATTCTTGTTACCCACAATGCAAACATCGCCGTGCTTGGCGACTCAGAATTACTCCTGCCCATGCACCGCCAGAATGACTTTGGAAAAGCCGTTGAACGCGGGGCGATTGACCGTGAAGCGACAAAGATGTCAGTACAGAAAATCCTTGAAGGCGGTCCTGCGGCTTTTCTTCGCCGAAAAGAGATATATGGTTATTGAGAAGCTATTCTAATACGCCATTGTTCCTTTCCGCCGTCAAGCTGTGGTGTCCCCTGATTGCTGGCGTGCTACTCGCCTCAGTCAGCCCATCCTTCAGAAGGCACTTTCGGGAAAACCGTAAACATGGGAAAGAATAGCAACGTCAAACCCGGCCTGAACATTCCGAAGGACGGCCACATTGAAGCGTTTGCGATCATCGTGGATTTGAATCAGTTTACAGCGATGGTGAGCAAAGCTGAGAAGGAAGGCGCGTTGATTGCGCAATTCACACGTGATGCACTGTATGGTGCTATTCGTGAGATCGAGGCGCAAGGCGGGGAAGTCGTTGGGTTCATGGGCGACGCGGTGTTAGGCATTATCCAAGACGGGGAGGGCGCGGCTATAGCCTGTTTCGGAATTGCGAAGGACCTTGATAGGCAATGCGAGTATATCTCCGACGCCCAGTCCAGCCGCGACCGCAACTGGCCCTTCGCGCCCGGAGGGCCATCACTCAAAATCGCTATTGAGTATGGTTCAATGGACATCTCAACGATCTCCAGCCGCCTCCTCGGCGAACAACGTCTGCTCATCGGTAGCCCCATCAACTACGCCGCACGCATCAGCGCTGCCGGAGAGGGAAACCGCTGCGTAATCGGGCCGGTTGCTGCAAAGAAAGAGTTCAGTTCCTACACCCTTGACGGGCCACATTCGATCAGAGGGAAACGCGGCGAACCCGCCTACAAATACTATTTCTTCCCGATGGATGACATCTGGATTGAAGGGCCAAGAGAGCCTGGGAAAGAAACGTATTGGGGGTAAGGGCCAACCATAGTATTCCCGGCAAGCGTTCTCGCCTACGACGCGGCCTCCTCCCCGCCTGTCAGTAGAGAAGTTGTTCCCCCGCACTCAACAGTCTGTTGACTTCAGCCGAGCAGAGAACATGGCGCGGGCCTAACTACATCCACGTACCTATACTCCCAAGTACACTTGTTATATTGACAACAGAGGGCGTTCCCGGATATAATAGGAGGCAATGTAGGAGGACAGTCCTAATGGACAAGAAAACGATGGGCACGTCAGGACGGCCTGAAGGTTCAGGGCGTTTGACGGAAGGCTTTCCCGTACCGAGGAAGTTTTCACCCGATGACATTTGCTCACTTCGCAAGAGGCTTGGCAAGCGATTGGGTCTGGCACGGCGTCTCTCGCAGCGGGACTTGGCGGACATCTTGGGCTTGAAGCGGCGCGTGGTGTGCGCGTGGGAACTTGGCACGAAGCACCCGTCTGCTGCGTCTCGACGCCTCATGGAGATTCTGACAATTGTGCCGGAGGTCGCGCCTGCCTTGATTGCGAGGGAAGGCGCATGGCGCAAACTCTTGGAGCGAAAGGCTCGGAAACGGAAGGTGAGCAAATGAGTAAACCGATTACGGCGGAACGACGCAAGAGGCTGGACGAAGAGAAAGCCGCGTTCGTCCGAGCGTGTGATAGACAGGTCGAGATGCTGTCAATGCTGGCCCTGCAACTTCCCGGTATTGACAGAGTGGCAGCGGAGCTTTCGGCTGTGCTCGTTCGCCTCTACGATAAATATGACCCGGATGCGTCTGATGGAACGGTTGAAAAACTTCATGCCTTGATTTTGCGGGAATGGAAGAAGATGCCCGGCACGGAGACGGACAAGAAGAAGCTGACCGTCGTTCGGGATAGAGTCGTGAGCTTCATTGAGGACAAGGGGGCTGAGGTGGCAGAGGCAGATAAGACCCGCTTTGTCGAATTGATATCTTATGCCCTCTCTGCGGGAGCACGGTAATGGACAAAAAGAAGGTGTCATTTTACGTCCGCGTCTCCACGGACGCACAGGTGAACAGAAGTCCTTCTATTGTGAATCAGCGGCAAAAACTGGAACAGGAGTTGAAGTATCGAAATGACCGCCGGCATGAGAACGAGGCGGAGTGGGTTCTCGCCGAGATATTTCAGGACAGGGGGCGCAGCGGGAAGGACACTGACCGGCCAGGTCTGCACCAACTTCGCGCCGCGATCCGTGAGCGCAAAGTTGACGTTGTGATGGTGACGGAACTAAGCCGCATCAGTCGGTCATTGAAGGACGCCTGCGAACTGTGCGAGGAGTTCAAGGCCGCGAACGTTGACTTCATCTGCCTTAGAGAGCGATTTGACACAACTGACCCGGCTGGCAAGCTCTTTTTCCAGATTGCTTCGGCCTTCGCTGAGTTCGAGCGAGAACGGTTGATCGAGCGAACGCGCGCCGGTGTGCTGCAAATGCGGTTGCGCGGGGAGTGGTTTGGACGCCGCATTCTTGGCTATAGGCCGACCAAGGGAGCGGAAGGCCGCGTGGTACTCGTGAAAGAAGAAGCCTCCGTGGTAAAACTTGCCTTTGACTTGTACGAGGAGTTGGGTAGCCTACAAGCCGTCGCGGATGATCTGAACCGCAGAGGGTATCGCACACAGAACTTCGAGCGTAGGACATGGGACAGCGACCAGAACGCTGAACGGGTGCAGCACCACGGCAACACCCCATTCTCGAAAGAGAACATCCGGGGCATTCTCTCGTCTCTCCGCTATACGGGGTTCGACGAAATCAATCCTGAGAACGAAGGCAAACCTGATCTCGACGGAGCAAAACTGGAAGACCGCTATTATCTCGTAACCGGCAAATGGCCTGCCATCATCTCGCGGAGACAGTTCGACCATGTCCAAGAGTTGATCCGTGCGAACAGAGAAACGGGACACAACCAGCAGAAGGAACGTTTCGTCAACTATCTCCTTCAGGGTCGCGTGTTCTGCGCGCGCTGCGGCGCGCGGGCATTCCAAGGGGCCGGGACGAGTAAGGGCATTGAGAAGGCAACAGGGAAGAACCGACTTCACGGCTACTATCATCTGAGGTGCGGATGCTTCAAGGGTAACGGACGGCAGAAAACCTACGGTATCCCCTCCGCCGGTCTCGAAACTGCCGTTCTGAAACGGATGGAACAACTTGCGGCGTCACCGGAACTGATGGACGCCATTTTCGCCGACGCACGGGCGCATCTGGGCGGCGAGGAGAGTAAGCGGCATGGTCAGATTGTCTCGCTCCAAAAAGAAGTTGACCGACTCGGAAAGGACATTTCCGGGGTCATTCGCCAGATGGCCAGCTTGTCCGATGACGAGGTGCGGAATACTGTTCAAGCTGAAATCCGCAAGATGGAGGAGGAGCGTTCGCGGAAAACGGCAGAGTTGGAAAGGCTTAGGTCCTCGCCGTCGCCAACACTCGCGCCACGTGATGAACTTGCGCGGACATTCGGAAGCTTGGGAGATGCGCTGAAGTGTTTATCCTCGGCTCAACAGCGGGACCTACTCCGTCTTGTAGTGAACAGAATCGAAGTGGACAGGATGGAAATCAGAATAGGCTTGAACGTTGCTCTTACTGCCCCACTGCCTGACCCGAACAAACTCCCCCTTCGCGGGGAGTTTGTTCGGCGGCCTGATTGGCTCCTCGGTGAGGACTTGAACCTCAAACCTAGTGGTTAACAGCCACCCGCTCTACCATTGAGCTACCGAGGAATCTATTTGTCTTTCCGCATGCAGCCGCATCTGCACGACTGCGACGGACGCTGCTTGTCAAAGGAAGTTTACCAGCACGGGGCCTCTTTTTCAACCATACCCGGCTTCGCGCGCGCTCCCATTCGGCGCCGCCGCATGCGCTCCACACCTGCCGGGCGTCCTCGGCGCCCACGCGTCGCGCGACCGCGCTGGCGGCGCGCTGGACTTGGGCGGAGGGTTGTGTATGATGTCGGAAGCGAGGCGGGCGTTGCGGCATTGAATACAGGGACACCTATGAATGCGGAAATCATCTATCTGTACGCCTTTGACATTGCCCAGGAGGCGGACCTTCAGAAGATCGAGGCGATGCTGAGGGGCTCGGCGGAGCGGTACGAGTTCGGCCGATTGAAGGACGCGCCGCGCAGTTTCCCGATGTACCGGCCTCTCTCCATCCGGCTCGACGCGATGACTGCGAAGGGGGTGGCGGGGCCGATGAAGCTCTTCGCGTCGGTGAAGCTTTTCGCCATCGGCGCGATGTCCATCAAGGTGCGCATGCCCGTCGTCTGCGATCAGCTTTCCGAATTGCAGAAATACCACGATGCGGTGATGGAGGATGGGGCGACGCTGGATCAACGGGTTTTTGAGATTGCGCGCCGGACTTTCGACAACATCCTCCCAGCGCTGGATACGCCGGTGGACAAGCTCCAGCCGCCCGAGGGGTACACCGTTTTTTGCATCAGCGCGCCGCCGGGAAAGGCTGCGGAGACCGACAGCGAGCTGTGGCTCCGTTCGCACGAGCGCGAGGTCGCGGGGTTGCTGGTCGGCGAGGCAGATCCCGCCCGCCTCAGCAATCAGGAGGTCCAGGATACCACCCGCTGCTGCTACTCGTACTACAAGCGCGATCTGGCGGTGATCGACTGGGATGCGGCGCTGCTGATCGACGCGCCGGAGGAGTACAACGATACGCTCTACGTCATCGAGGCCGCGAACCTGCAACTGGAGGAGTTGCGGGTGTACGACACCCGGCTCGATCAGGCGCTGGACAAGGCGTATGACGACGTGGAGCGCGCCGCGCGTCCGCTGGTCTTCAGCGGCCGGCAGCGCGTGCTGGATGAGTTGCGCGCCATCCGCATGGATATTACCAAGGTCGCCGACGAGATATCGAACATCACCAAGTTCTTCGGCGACTGGCACCTGGCGCGCGTCTATATGGGCTGCGCCACGCGGTTCCATCTGGCGGAGTGGGAGAATATGGTCAGTTCCAAGCTGCGAGCGCTGGACAATCTCTACACGATGCTCCAGCAGGACAGCGCCAGCCGCGCGATGATTCTGCTCGACCTGGCGATTGTGGGGCTGTTCGTCCTGGACCTTATCATCATTCTGATCGGCACGCGGTGAGGGGGTTGCCGCACGCTACGCCTTGCGCTTGAGGCGGCTGAGCGAGCGTTCGATCTGGCAGCGAATCTCCTCATCGGTATGCAGCGGCTGGGTGGGGTTTGGAACCGCGCGCGTGCTCCCCTCGGGCAATTCCATATGCACCGCGCCGTAACCGGCCGGCTCGGAGCTGCCGGAGAGGTGGTCGGCGTATGCATCCCCCGAGGAGTAGTGCCAGAACTCGTAGGGATAGGCGACGAATCCATGGCGCGCCATGAGGGCGCTGATCTCCTTGCGATTCTCCCGCGCTTCCCGGGAGGGGAAGGGGGAGTTCATCGGGGTCAGTTCCGACATTTCCAGGTAGGGCGCGCCGCGATCGACCTCCGCGCCGCCATCCCGGCGCAGCACGGAGATATCCAGCGCGCTGCCGGACATGTGGGTGCCGACCTTCGGGCACGTGGCCACCAGCGCGGAGACGCGCCGCAGCATCTCCTGGACGGTGGGGGGGCGGCCTTTGAGCTCCCAGAGCATGCGGGTCAGGATGACGTCAAATACGTACTCCTGCACGGCCAGGCGCTTCTGAGTTTCCACGGTGCGGTACGCGTCCTCCACTTTGAGCAGCCATCCCCGGCGATTCATGTCGCGCGCAATGTCCAGGAACGGGGCGATCAGCCCCTTGCGGAGGTAGAAGAGCCGCTTCGACCCCGCGGGGGCGGGGCGCTCGGAGAAGAGCACTTCCACATCGGCATTGCGCGCCGCCTCGGCGAGCGACGCCATCGGTTCGCCGCATTCGTTGACGGGCAGGAGGGCCACCTTCTGCATGAACAGAAAGGCCGCATCCATCTGCTCGGCCCAGAAAAGCCGGCGCGCTTCGTCGTCAGCCCTGCGATTTTGCATTTGGGACGGCCCTTCACTGAACAACGGTTCTTATTCTTTCCGCGCAACACTCAGGAATATCATACAACCTCCACCGCCATATCTCCACGCGGCGGCGTTGCGCTTGCGCGGGAATCACGAGAGCTACTTCGGCGCGCCGATGGAATTCAGGTAGGCCAATTGCTTCCGGTGCAGTTCCTCAAAATGCCCGGGACCGTTGAACTCCGCTTCGAACCCCAGCGCTTCTTTCGCATGGGTGGGGTCACAGTAGACCGGAGTTCCCTGAGACACGACGTGCAGGACATCATGGCTGATGCGCCGGTCCTCCAGCGCCATGCGGAAAGCGCGCGCCACGTCGCGCACGTCCACCTGGCTCTGCCTGTAGTCCCCCTCCAAGTTGCGAATCCGGAGATGCGGGCAGACGGTGCCCAGCCGCAGCGCGAGGGTCTTCACGCCGTGCTTATGCGTGAACTCGCGGAGCAACTGCTCGGCAAGCCACTTGCTGGTGTCGTAGCTCGCGCCCACGTGGGGAGGCGTCTGCTCGGTCACCGTCTCGTTGGGCCGGGGACCGTTGACCGAGACCGTGCTGGCGTACACGAACTTGGAGACGTGGCGCGCCGCACAGGCTTTGAGAAGGCAGAAAGGTCCGGCGACGTTGACGGTGAACTGGGGCGTTGCTTCATAGACTGTCGTCAGGGCCGCATAGACGACGGCATCCATCCCCTCCAGCATCGCTTCGGCGGCTCCGGGGTTGGTTGCGTCCTGATAGAGCCACTCCGAATCGGGGAGCGTCGGGTCATAACCGAAGAGTTCTAGCGCGAGCGTCATGTCGTGGCATGGGGGCGCGATGTCCACGCAGCGGACGCGGTGGCCGTGGGTTGCCAGATCCTTGTGAACCGCAATGCCGACCGTGCCGGCGGCGCCGACCAGAAGCACATTCATAATACTCTCCGCTGCTTGCCGGGCAGCGGCCGCATGTTGCGAATGACCCGGGACTCATGCCGCTGCCTGTGAAGCTATTGTACTCTCCGGCTATTGCACTGCAAGCGTCCTGTATACGCTCTGTGCGCCGTCTGACCCACGTGCGCGGATTCGTGACTTGGCGAAACGGCCGAAGGAAGATAAAATGATTGGATTGTTGCCCTTCCAGCCGCGAGCCGGTTTTCATCCGGACTTCCGGGCGGAGTGCATTTCGCCCTGTCATAGCGCAAGGGGGCGACACAAGACTTTCCATTGGAAAGTATGGTGTCCCCACCCTGCCGAAGAGAGAAAGGTGTGACTCATGGCCGTGACTCCCGGACCTAGCCCAAGTTACAGCGTCGTGCTTCGCGTGGAATTTCCCTCCGTCCCCGGTTTTCTGGGACGGATTATGACGGTGATCGGCAAGACGGGGGCCAAGATCGATTCGGTGGACATCGTCAGCTTGAAGAGCGGACGGCGCACGAGGGATATCTGCGTCTACTGCGCCAGCCCCGAGCATGCCGACATCGTCGTCAAGAAGACCTCGGCCATTCCGCGGCTGAAGGTCGTGGATGTCTCGGACCGCACCTTCATGCTGCACAAGGGGGGGAAGATTGAGGTCACGAGCCGCATCTCCATGGACAACCGCGACGCGCTGGCGATGGTGTACACCCCCGGCGTCGCGCGCGTGAGCGAGGCGATTCACGCCGACCGCGAGAAGGTGTACTCGCTGACGATGAAGGGGCGCACGGTGGCTATCGTCACCGACGGCACGGCGGTGCTCGGGCTGGGGGACATCGGCCCCGAGGCCGGGTTGCCGGTGATGGAAGGCAAGGCGATGCTGTTCAAGGCCTTCGGCAATGTGGACGCTTTCCCGATCTGCCTGGCGACGAAGAAGGTGGATGAGATTGTGGCGATCGTGAAAGCGATCGCGCCGGGATTCGGCGGGATCAACCTGGAGGATATCTCCGCGCCACGATGCTTCGAGATCGAGGAGCGGCTGATCAAAGAGCTGGATATCCCCGTCTTCCATGACGACCAGCACGGCACGGCGGTGGTGGTGTTTGCGGCGCTGACCAACGCGCTGAAGATCGTCGGCAAGGATATGCGGAAGATGCATATCGTCATCAACGGCATCGGGGCCGCCGGGATGGCCACGACGCGCCTGCTGATGGAGTGCGGATGCAGCCACATCATCGGCTGCGACACGGCGGGGGCGATTTATGAGGGGCGCAAGGAGAATATGAACCCGACGAAGGAGTGGTTCGCGCAGCACACCAACCCGCGCCGGCTGAGCGGCTCGCTCAGGCAGGTGCTCAAGGGGGCGGATGTGTTCCTGGGCGTCTCGGGGCCGAACCTGCTGAAGAGGCGGGACATTCGGACGATGGGGAAGAACCCGATCGTTTTCGCGCTGGCCAATCCCACGCCGGAGATTCTGCCGGAGGAGGCCGGGAAGTACGCGCGCATTATGGCGACGGGCCGCAGCGATTATCCGAACCAGATCAACAACGTGCTCTGCTTCCCGGGGCTCTTCCGCGGCGCGCTCGACTGCGGCGCGACGAAGATCACCCTGAAGATGAAGCTGGCGGCGGCGCAGGCGATTGCCGGGATGGTGCCCGCGGCGGAGATGAATGAGGAGTACATCATCCCATCGGTCTTCAACGACCTGGTTGCGCCGGTGGTTTCGGGAGCGGTCGCCCGCGCGGCGCGCGAAGAGGGCGTCATTCGCCCGAATTGGCGCAACACCACCGCGCTCCTGGGGCGCTCGCGGGAGCGGTAGAGCGGAGAGTTCCCCGCCGGCGGGTTGACAGCGTTCGGTTGCAGCGTTTACCATCCCCGGGGTGGAGCGGCGCGTTTCCGGCGAAAGGAGATCGGCTGATGCACAGCGGACGCTTCGCGGCGCTGGGCATTCTGGCCGCGCTCCTGGCGGGAAGCGGCGCGGCAATCACTGCGGAACCGGAGAAGATCATGGAAAGCGTGGAGAGCTACCAGAACAGCTTTGACGGCACGGGGCCGCTGCTGGCCACCGTCTCCTTCGACGCGACGAAGCAGCGCATGCCGATGATTGTCTTCATGCACGGCTTCAGCGGCGATAAGAACGCCGTGCTGCCGGACGTCCGGCAGTTCGCGCGCAAGGGAGTTTTCGCCGTGGCGCCCGATATGCGCGGGCGCGGCGGCTCCGCCGGCAAGCCCGATTGCGGCGGCATGGAGATCCTCGATATCGCGATGGCGGTGCGCCACTGCCTCCAGAAATATCCCGACCGGATCGACCCCGACAATATCTCCCTCTGGGGCTACAGCGGCGGGGGAGGCAACGGCTTTGCCTGCGCGGTGCGGTTCCCCGACCTGTTCAACCAGATCGCCATCTTCTTCGGCATCAGCGACTACGGCCGCTGGCGCGGCGTTTCGCCGAACTACGCCGCGATGGTGGAGGGATGGGTCGGCGGGACGCCGGAGCAGCTTCCCCACGCCTACGCGGCGCGCAACGTGATCCCGGGCGCGGGCAATGACCCGTTCAGCCGCATCCACCTGGTGTGGGACGAGAAAGAGACCACCTGCCCGGGCTTCTTCCATACGGACTTCTTCGATGCCGCCCGCGCCGCCGGCTGCACGAACGTCACCCTCCATGAAAGCAAGGCGAGCGACATCCGGCGCTTCAAGCACGGCTACACCACCGACAATCCCGACCTGAGCTGGTTCGAGGAGACCCTCCTTTTCCCTGAGATTCAGAGCGGGAGCAGGGCGATCCGCCTCCCGGAGAAGGGGCGATTCCGCGTGCGCGGCTTCATCTGGACGAAACGCTTCGCGCTCGTTCTTGAGAATGCCGCGGGGACGTGCGACCTGGAGTACGAGCTGTCGCCGGAGAAGGCGGCGTTCCGCGTCAGCCATCTCGAAGCCGCGACGCCGAAGCTCTCGCTGCTGCTCTTCAGACCGGAGGGCGGGGCCTTCCTTGCCTCTGCGTGGCTGAACGGCAAAGAAGTTCCCATGAAGCTCACGACCCCGTCGGAGCGCCGCGCCGATCTTTCCGTCGAAGAAGCTCAATAGCCGGCGGTCCCGGCGTCGCAACCGCAGTTCTGATTAGGAGCGATCATGTCCCGCCGAACTCTCCGCTACCATCTTCGGTTCCAGATCATTCCCGGCAGGAACGTGGAACGCGATGCGCGCGCGCTGGCGAAGTTCTGCCGCGCCCATGGGATCGAGGAGGTGGTCCTTTTCTTCGCCGGCGAGGAGTGGAACAACGGGCTGCTCTCCGGGAAAGAGGAGGAGCGCTGGTTCCGGACGCTGCGGCGGATCAAGCCGATCCTGGACAAGGCGGGGATCATCGCCAGCCTGAACCCGTGGATGACGACGCTTCACAGCGATCGCGGCCGCGCGTTCCCGTCCGACCGGACGTTCCGTCCCATGGTCTCCCCGCGCGGCGAGGTGAGCGGCGCATGCGCCTCCTTTGCCGATCCGGGCTGGCGGGAATACCTCTGCCGCCTCTACGGCCGCTTCGCGACGCTCGGCTTCCGCGTGCTCTGGGTCGAGGATGATTTCCGCTACCATAACCACTCGCCGCTGAACTGGGGGGGCGGGTTCGAGCCGGAGGTGCTGGCGCGATTCGGAAAGAAGATCGGCCGAGCGGTCTCGCGCGAGGAGGTCGTCGCCAGGATCACGCAACCCGGCAGGCCGCACCCGTGGCGCGCGAAATGGATGGAGACGTGGCGCGAGATTCAGCTGGAAGTGGCGGAGGGGCTGGCGAAAGCCGTGGCCGGGAATGCCCCCGGTGAAAGCACGCTGGGACTGATGAGCTCCGGCCTCGGAATTCACAGCACGGAAGGGCGGGACTGGCAGAAGCTCTTCGCAGCGCTCAGCATCGACGGCCGCGTGGCGCACCGCCCGCATTACGCCAGTTATGATGATTGGCCCGGCGCTCAGCAAGCCTACTGCATCACGATGCTGGATGCGCAGCGCCGCCTGCGCCCCGCCACGGCCGAAGTGGCCCCGGAGGTGGAGAATTTCCCCTACACGCGCTGGACGAAGTCCGACAGCATGGCCTGGACCCAGATGGCTCTGGCGATGTTCTACGGCTCCGACGCGCTGCTGCTGAATCTCTTTCCATTCGTCGGCAACCCGATCGACCGGGAGCCGCAGGTGGGGGAGTTGCTCGACCGCAGCCGCGCCGGGCTGGAGTGGATCGCGCGCCGCTTCCCAAGGGAGTCGGAGACGCTGGGCGTGGGCGTGCCCTGGCGCGAGGATGCTCAGGCGCACGTCCGCGTGAAACCGGGGGTGGGAATGCAGGGGTTCGACGCCTCTCCGCTGGAGCCCGGCGCGTTCCTGATTTCGTACGGCATTCCGACCTCCTCCCGGAAGCAGAAGGTCAATGCGCTCTTCGGCAGTCTGGCCTGGGCGTTCAGCGACAAGGAAATTGGCGAGATGCTCGCGGGGGGGCTGATGCTCGACGCCGTCAGCGCCGAGGCGCTCTGCGAACGGGGATTCGGCGCGCTGATCGGCGTTCGGTTCAAGCGCTGGCTGATGCGGCAGGAGAGCACGTATTCGCTCGAATGCGCGACGGCGGCGGAGTCGGGCGTTCCGGTCGGGCATTATTCCAGCGTGAACACGCGCGAGCGCGTTGCGATGATCGAGCCGCGGGGAGGGGCCAGGGAGTGGAGCGCGATCCTCACCCCCGAA
>Ga0114951_10004105_pt1 | contig 14476 bp, 14 predicted proteins | sample AM7aDNAmetaG_FD_88677 | JGI IMG/M metagenome (GOLD analysis project Ga0114951, IMG submission 88677) | Freshwater microbial communities from Finland to study Microbial Dark Matter (Phase II) - AM7a DNA metaG | ecosystem: Environmental > Aquatic > Freshwater > Lake | place: Finland: Lake Alinen...
ATGGGTGATATTTGTTATAGTCCTCTTTTTTACTGTCATCCAATTCCGTCTGGCTACCAACTGGGTTTTCTACGAGCGGTAAACGGGTTCTCCGATCCTATCAAACTATGAGGAATCATCTATGAACTTGGCACAAGCCGATTCACCCTCCTCTCAATATGGCAGGCAGGCTGGCAAAAACGTGTTGACGCCGCGACGTGTCCGGCGCGCGATCGGGCGCGGACTTGTGCACATCCTCATGATCCTTCTGGGGATCACCTTCCTGATGCCGCTGGCATGGGTGCTAAGCACTTCATTGAAATATCGGGCTGAGGTTTTCGTGCAGCCCATCCAATGGATACCCAGTGATCCGCAATTCAGCAACTATCTTGAAGTATTCAGACTCGTGCCGTTTGGGAACTTCATCTTCAACTCCTTTTATGTGACCATCATGGGCACAGTCGGGGCCGTGCTAAGTTCGGTAACCGTTGCCTTTGCTCTTTCACGCATCCGCTGGCCAGGACGCAATATAGTCTTCGCTGTTTTGATGGCCACACTCATGCTTCCAGGCATCGTCACCCTCGTGCCCGTCTTTGTCATGTTTTCACGCATCGGTTGGGTCGGCACGTTCTTTCCATTGTGGGTGCCCTCATGGTTCGGCGGGGCTTTTTACATCTTTTTGATCCGCCAGTATATGATGACCTTGCCGATTGAGTTGGACGAGGCCGCCAGGATTGATGGCGCGTCGCATTTCAGGGTCATGTGGCAGGTAATCATCCCATTGTGTGGGCCGGCTATTGCTTCGGTCGCGATCTTTGCATTCCTCGCGCACTATAACGACTTTATCGGCCCGCTGATCTACATCTCGAAGAATGAAATGTATACGCTGCCGGTCGGCTTGTTGTGGATCCAGGGGCGCTACGGCAACTTCTGGCATTTGGTGATGGCAGCTTCGATGATGTCCATTGCTCCTATCATTGCTCTCTTCTTCGTTGCCCAACGTTACTTTGTGCAGGGCATTCAGTTTACCGGTCTCGCAGGTCGTTAAAGGGTGACCGGGGCAGAGCGTGGGCTTTTCCTGGTTCACGGTTTCCCAAACGCGGCGATGGCGTCGGCAATGATCGGGTAGCTGATGCGCCACACGTCGGGTGGGACGTTCTCGGATATCTGGATCTGCAGCCGCCCGGTGTGACCGGCAGCCGCGAGGATGTCGTCCGCGACCACCCGAATCCGTTCCGGGGTCTCGATGTGCACCGATGACGGGAAGTTGAGCCACAGCCGCATGTCAGGCCACAGGTTCACGGCCTCCGCGACAGTCGTGTCGCCGTCGGGTGTGGGCGTGAAGGAGTCGAGGCCGCCCACTTTGGATCGCGCGATATCCTGCCACAGCGGCTTTAACAACCCGTCCATGTGGATAAGCAGCGGGGCGTTGCGTTCAGCCAGCATGCCGCCCAACTCGTTGTATTGCGGCACGCAGTAGCGGCGGAAGCGCGCTACGCCGATGGCAGGCGCCGTGATGTTGTCTACGATGACGATAAACGGCGCAGGCGAGCGATAAGCGATCTCGTTGATCGCGCGCGCGCGTTGCTCCAGCAGTTCAACTGTGTGCGCCACGTGGTCGGCGTAATCACCCAGGTGCATCGACAACGCTTCCAGCCCGACCCACTCGACCCAGAGCTGCTGGTAGGGCGTGCGTTCCACTTCCGCCTTGGGGAAGCCGTCGTCGCCCAGTTCGACGCAGTCCTGTAGGTAGCGATCATAGTTGTCGGTGATGACGGCGTCTTCGAGGTAGCTCCAGAACACCTCGTAGTCGCGCGGCGTGTCGATGTAGTGCTTGCGCACGGTCGAACTGTCATATACTGGCTCGAACAAACGCACTTCATGAATAGCGCCTTTCGGGGTGTGCAGTGTGGTGCGTTGGCACTTGGTTCCGCCATCCATGAAGAACTCGTGCTCGAAACGGCAGTGCGGGTGCTTCGAACGGAAGATCGAGCAGAAGCGGATGATGCCGATGTTACCGTGGCCCAGCAGGTTGAAGGCATCCTGCGGCGGGAACATGATCTCATATTGCGCAAAGGGGACGCGATCGTGTTCGCGCCCCTGGATCACTGCGAGCATGCGCTCGCGCATCGTCATTATTTTCATGGCTGATTCCAAGTCTCCGGGCGCTAGTATAAATGAGACGCGCCGCAGGGTCACCGCCGCGCGATTGGCACATACGCAGCAGCATGCCCCACCGCGCAACTGTTGGTGGCGTTGCTCCACATGCCTTGTGCCTTGTAGCGGTGACCGTTGAGCGTGACATTGCTGCCATCCACATCCATCGCGCCGAAATTCTGGTTGCACAGGTCGCCAATTTTGCCGCCGTGAATTCCGTTATCGTGCCAGCCCAGCGGCGGTCCCCACACGGTAGATTCGGCGACTAACGGATCGTTCGCGGTTTCAAATTGTTCGTGCGCCAGTGTGCTGATTTTCCAACTGTACAATACCTTCACCAAACCGGGGAACATAAAACAGGGCTTATCGAGTAAAGTTGTGGTCGACGAAAACCTAAACTCACACAATGAAACCTTTGGCAGAAATCATATCACTCAGAGCATCCATCGCATGAACCCCGACCACAGCATCCCGGCCTTTAGTCATTTGAGATCGTTACAACCAGGAGATTTATGGAAATTACCGAAGCATTGACCTTTGACGATGTGCTGCTCACACCGGGGTACACCGAAGTGGTGCCGGCACAGGTGAGTGTGCAGGCGCGGCTGACGCGCGACATCACCTTGAACGTGCCGATCCTGAGCGCCGCAATGGACACCGTCACCGAAGGGCGCATGGCTATCGCGTTGGCGCGCGAAGGTGGACTGGGCGTAATCCACCGCAATATGACGGTCGATCAGCAGGTCGAAGAAGTGGACAAGGTGAAGCGCAGCGAGAGCGGCATGATCGTCGACCCGATCACGCTCCCACCCGAAGCGACGCTCGCCGACGCCGAAGTTCTGATGAACCACTATCGCATCAGCGGCGTACCAATCACGCGCGACGGCGTCCTCGTGGGCATCCTGACCAACCGCGACGTGCGTTTTGTCGAGCCGCAGGATCGCGACCAGCCGGTGGCGCGATTCATGACCAGCGAGAAACTGGTTACCGCGCACGTGGGCACGACGCTGGAAGAAGCCAAGGCTATCCTGGGCAAGCATCGCATCGAGAAGTTGCCGTTGGTGGATGCGCAGGGGCGCCTGAAAGGACTGATCACAGTTAAGGACATCCAGAAGAAACGCGATTATCCCTACGCAGCATTGGATGCGCGCGGCCGGCTGCTATGTGGCGCCGCAGTGGGCGTCGGCAGTGACGCAGTGGCGCGGGCGCAGGCGCTGATCAGCGCTGGAGTGGATGTGATGGTGATTGACACTGCGCACGGCCATTCGAAAGGTGTGCTGGAAGCGATCACGCGCATCAAGAACCTGGGCGGCAACATCTGCATCGTCGCAGGAAACGTGGTGACGGCGGAAGGCACGCTGGCGCTCATCAACGCTGGGGCCGATGCCGTGAAGGTCGGCGTCGGCGCGGGCAGCATCTGCACAACGCGCATCGTTTCCGGCGCGGGCATGCCGCAGATCACGGCCATTCAAAACTGTGTCGAAATTGCAACGAAGCACGACATCCCGCTCATCGCCGACGGCGGCATTCGCTACAGCGGCGACATCGTAAAAGCGCTGGCCGCTGGCGCATCGACCGTGATGCTGGGCAGCCTGATGGCAGGGTTGGATGAATCGCCCGGCGACGTCGTTTTGTATGAAGGCCGGCGGTTCAAGGATTATCGCGGCATGGGCTCACTCGGCGCGATGCAAGGCTTTGGACGCGACCGCTATGGCACGGGTCAGACGGGCGGCAAGACCGTGCCGGAAGGGATCGAGGGGCGCGTGCCATTCAAGGGATCGTTGCGCGATTACGTGTTTCAGCTCGTCGGCGGGTTGCGCAGCGGGATGGGTTACGTAGGCGCCGAAGACCTCGATCAGTTGCGCAGCAAGGCGCGCTTCGTGCGTGTGACGCACGCCGGGTTAATAGAGAGCCACCCACACGACGTTATCGTCACGAAGGAAGCGCCAAACTATGGCGTGGCGGCGAGTTAATAGTCGTTTGCACTGCCGCCTGAAGCCGCGTGTCCGATGTCTGACAAATCAGTCAGAGTTATGCAGCAGTTGGCATCAGTTATCATTGATCCTGGATGATTTCGCATGTATTGGTTGAGCAGGGTGAATAATGGCTGATGCTGAACAGTATTATCAGGGTTTGAGTGAGGATCACAAGCGCATCTATTTCTCGCAGCGTTACTACTCCGAGAAGGTGGCAGCGCTCGAAGCAAAGATTGCGGAGTTGCAGAACCGGCTGAGCGGGCATACGCCTGCCGATTCGTCGACAACCGAGGAACTGGCCGTAGCGCGAGAGAGAATTGCAACGCTAGAGTCACGCGTCGCGGAGCTGACGCAACCGAGTGCTACGCCAGAGGCTGCTGGTGACGCCGTGAAAGAAGACGCAAAAGAAGACAGTAAACAGGCCGCGCGCAAAACCAAAGGGCGCAAGAAGGGCGACGCTGATAACAGCGATGCCGAAGGCGGATAACCCTCACAGCAACGCGGCGTTTGGAGCAAGGTTGAATGGTATCCATCTATACACCGCGCGAGCGCATGCTGGCCGCATATGAAGGGCGATTTTCCGACGTTGTGCCGGTCGCGCCGGAGTTCTGGTACTACATCCCGGCAAAACTGCTGGGATTGCCGATGTGCCAGTTCGAGCTCGACGTGCCGCACTGGCAGGCCTTGCAGCACACCTTCAAGCATTATGCCTGCGAAGGCTGGGGCATCGTGGCGCCTGGCACGCCCGCGCTGACGGAACAACAACGCTCCGCCACGCACCGGTTGGACGACGGGCGCTACGAGCAGGTAAACACCATCACCACCGGCAGATACAGCCTGACTTCGCGCACCGTCTTCGACGCGCATGAGCCCTCATGGCTGACCGAGCGCTATATCAAGAACTTTGACGCGGACTGGCCGATGTATGCAAACGCGACGCTTGTCGCGCCCGAAACACTCGACTGGCGTCCGGTTCAGAGCGCGCTCGATCAGGTCGGCGAGGACTACCTGCTCGAGGTTTTTGCCGGGTTCCCCTTTGTGGATTACGCCGGCACACAGCGCGAAGGCGGCCTGCAGCAGGTTATCTTCGACCTGATCGAGCGCGAAGGTGAGATGCGCGCGTTGCAGAAGCGCCACATTGAGCAGGTGACGGGGTTGATTCGCGCTGCGTTTGCGCATACCACGGCGCGCGCGATCTTCATCGCGTCGTCGTGGTCGAGCATGTCGCTGCTCAGTCCGGCGATCTGGCGCAAGTGGGAGAGGCCGCTCCTTATTGCTGCGATCGAGGCTGCACACGAGTGCGGCGGGTTGATCCACCATCACTTTCATGGCCGCTGCATGGCCATCCTGCCCGACCTCGCTGCGCTTGGGCTCGATTGCATCTGCCCGTGGGAGCGACCACCCGGCGGTGACGTGACGAACCTTGCGGCGGTGCGGCAAGCGCTAGGTGAGCATACAACGTTCAACGGCAACGTCAACACCGTCGAGACGCTCATCCGAGGGACACCGGCGGACGCGCACCGCGAGGTGCAGGAAATCCTGGCCGCCTACGAGGGATCGCCGCGCCTGATCATCGGCACGGGCGACCAGGTTGGCGCTGAGACGCCCGACGACAACATCCACGCCATGATCGCCGCCGCGCGGCGGTAGCGCGCCGCGCCAGCTATCGCCTACACGGTCATGGTTTTTGTCAATCTAACTTGAACCGAGATGTCGCTAGTCGCTTGTCTCAAATCTCAAATCTCAAATCTCAAATCTCAAATCCCAATTCTTATGACTTACCAAACACATCCAGTCGATATTGCCGGCGTACATCGTGAACTCAGGTTGATGGAAGTTGCGCCTGGCGTGCGCATAGCGGTTTTAAACATCCTCGGCGACACCGAGTTGACGCAAGCCGCTGCGAAGGCGCTGGTGAAGCAACTTCCGGCGTCCGCCAACTATCTGGTCACCGCCGAAGCCAAGAGTATCCCGCTCGCGTATGCGATGTCTGTCGAAAGCGGGCTGCCGTACATCGTGCTCCGCAAGTCGTACAAGCCGTACATGGGCGACGCCCTCTCCGCCGAGACGCTATCGATCACGACGAACAAACCTCAGACGTTGTTCCTCGATGAGATGGATCGCGATCGCATCAAGGGCCGTAACGTGGTGGTCGTCGACGACGTGATCAGCACAGGCAGCACCTTGCAGGGCATGCGATTGATCATGGGCAAGGCTGGCGCGAACGTTGTCGCCGAAGCCGCAATCCTGACTGAGGGCGACCGCGCGAAGTGGAGCAGCGTGTTGTCACTCGGGCATCTGCCGGTGTTCCTCGAAGAAGTGAAGTAACTCAAGACCCTTGCGAAGGTTGGTTACAGGTGATGGTACCTGAGCGTTACCCTTCGCAAGGGTTCGCGCGCATCAACCTTGCGAAGGGTCGCCTTTAGGCGGCGTTATCGACAGGTAACCTTCGCAAGGAGACTGGCGGTGAATGATGTGGATCGAACGACAGTTCTCAGGTGAGGATGACTCTTTGCGCATGATCGCGCTGGCGCGAATGCGCCCAGACGACAACCTGCATGTCGTCGATCTACCCTACCGGCTGTCGTCGTGGGCGCTCGATGACCCCTTGAGCATTCACCTGTGGGAGGATGCGACCAGCGGAAATCTCGTCATGTGGGCGATGTTGCAACCGCCGATGTGGACGCTGGACATCGTGGTGGGGTCTGCCGGTAGCGATCTTTACCGGCAGGCGCTTGCGTGGGCAGAAGGACGCGCGCGTGAGGTTGCAGATACCCCGTTTGGTCACCCCATGTGGTTTGTGAGTGTGTTCGGTGGGCAGAGCGAGCGCATCCGCGCGCTCCGCGAAGCGGGGTTTGCCGATCAAGGTAATGCGGGTGAGTATGCATGGTCGAAGGTGCTGTTCAGACGACCTGCGAGCACAGCGCCAGAAGCACAAGAGCTGCCAGAGGGATTTGTCATTCGTCCGCTCGCCGGTGCGGCAGAGGCGCAGGCGTATGTCGACCTCCATCGGGAAACATTCGAGAGTAAGAACATGACGCTGGAGTGGCGACAACGCGCGTTACGGCGGCCCGAGTACCGGCCAGAACTCGATTTGGTTGTCGTCGCACCAAATGGGCGGTTGGCGGCGTTCTGTATCTGCTGGTGCGACCCCGCCTTGCGCGCCGGGCACGTCGAGCCGATGGGCGTCGGCGCGGATTACCGGCGGCATGGGCTAGGCCGCATGATCTTGTGCGAGGGTATACGCCGACTCACCGAGTGTGGCGCAGAGCACATCTTCGTCGAGACCGACAACCAGCGCGACGCTGCGTACGGCTTATATCGCAGCGTCGGTTTCGAGGTTATCCAGGATGTGCGCGTCTATCGCAAGACTTACCCTACGTGACTCCCATCATCTGTTGTTCCTCAACTTGAAAGTGAGGCAGTCTGGCGTTCTTCGCTTCTTCGCGTTCAGTTCTCTGTCACCGGCCACCAGAATGACTCTCGTGGCTGGGTGGGTTTGAAGTCCAGCCGTTCGAGCCCGACATAGTGCAGCGTGGCGCGTTCCAGCAGCGAGAAGTCGTCCGGGTCTGCGCGGTTCAGGTTCATCGGCTCCTTCAACACGATCGGCGGGTTGCTCATGACGCGCGGGATGCCGATCACGTTCTGCGACGAGGCGTGCAGCATGAACGGGTGCAGTATGACGAAGTCGCCCGCCTTGCCGGTCAGCTCCACGAAGCGCGTGCATTTGCCGATCAACTCCTGGAAGTCAAATTTACCCGGATCGATGCCTTCGGGGTGCTCGTACAGGTAGCGCGCCAACACGCGCACCGAGTCCGGCGCGATGAAGGTGCCGCCGCCCTGGTGCAGCATGTCCGACCAGAGCACGATCGTCAGCAGCGCCTGCTCACGGCTGTCGATGTAATGGCGGAAATAGCTGCCGTCCTTGTGCCAACCAGTCACCTGTGGTGAGGGCGGCTGCCACGGCTTGTCAGCGCCGCGATGGAAGTTGACGATAAACGAGTCGGACCACTCAAACGAGTTAATCGACGTGAAGTGGCCGGGGCCGAGTCCCATCACCTGCGTCTCCAGCCGATCCTCGCCGCCGATCACATCGAGGATGGCGTCCCACGCCTTTGGAGCGATCTCGCGCACTGGCATGCGGTTCTTGTGATCCATCCAGATGATGTCCTTGACCCAGGTATCCGGGTCATTCCTCTGATAGCCCAGTCGATCATAGGCTTCTTCGACCCAGCGGTTGGCGATGCTGTGGTCAAAGCAGTCATGCACGACCAGATAACCATTGTCCAGAAAACTCTGCGCCTGCTCTTCGTTCAATACTCTGTATTTGCTCATCTTTAATCTGCGTCCCAATACTGCTCGATCTATAGCGAATTGCGCGGTTGCGTTTTGTCCACAAAACGCTGATACTCATGCCCGCGAGGATAGCACAATCTGCGGGAAATGGGGCATGAATGTTGTCAAGTTGTCGACGATTCACGGACGGGGAGACGCAGACGGGACGGCGCCCGTTCCCTACCGTTTTGCGCGGTTATAACCTGCTGCCTGCGCGGCTGCTTCGGTGTCGAAGCACAACACATTCGCGCGGGTCTTGGCATAGGAGACGCCCGTGGGAACGTGATAGATATTGGAATTGCGATTCGCTTTGATCTGGCCGGGCAGACAGGGGTAGGCGTCAGCGATGGGGTCAGGTGTTTTCTGAGCGGTGGCTGCAGAAACGACAGATGTCATGCCTGTGGCTAAAACGGGGGTGGCTGTCCTGGCAATTCTGGTTAGCACAACTGTGCGAATTGGCATTGGTGATGACAACGCCGGAGCGTTAACAGAAGTTGCCTGGGTGGTCGTCAGCGGCGTGGCAGCAGGAAGGGAGGTCGGGGAATCCGTTGGGGAGGGGCGCGGGGTTTTAGTTGAGATGGATGTAATAGATCGAGTAGCCGACGAGATTACGCGCGGTGTTGGCGTGGTATTTGGGGTAATGATCACAATGTGGGTCGGTGGTGAACAGGCTGTCAACAGAAAGACAGCAATCGCAGTAATGATGATCGATTTTCGCATGTGCCTCTTTGCTCAGTAGATTACAGTGTAGGACAGGTGTCCGGGGCGCGCAAATGCAAAGGACGCACAGCCTTCACGGCGCTACAGATGACAAGGACGTTACCATAAAACAAAAATGCCCCGCGAACGGGGCATTTGGCAGTGCAGGTAAAGGACCGATCAGCGGCTGTTGGCCACCGAGAGAATGGTAATTGCGGCGAAGCACAGCGCAATGATACAGATCAATCCGATGTTGACGCCACCGACGATTATTCCGCCGAGGGCGAGGCCGTTGCCGGTCTGGCGCCCCATGCTGGCCTTGATCTGGTTGCGCGCCATGATGCCGCAGATCACGCCGATGATGCCACCGAGGCCTGGAATAATCACCCAGCTTGCGATGCTCGCGATCAGGCTGACGATGGCCATAGTGTTCGTTTCTGTCGTTGGCGCAGCAGCGTAGTTTGGCATGGGGGCAGGGGGTGGCGCTAATTCAACGGGCGGAGGAGGCGGAGGTGTGAATCCTCCATCCATGGGCAGTGGGTTCTGGTCGGTAGGCGGTACGGGTTTGTCCGGGTCTTCCATCGTTTCAATTCTCCTGTTTTAAACGTCTTTCTTTTGTTACGCACAGACAGGCCAAAAGTGTCGGTAAACGACACCGTTTATTTTCATCGCAACGCAATCGGTATGTACATCCGTCGGATGTCCACATCCGGGTTCATCTGCGCCTGAACCGAATAACCATCGTACCACGGCTGCACATTACCGGCGCGGTCGCGCGCGCGCACGCGGAACTCATAGGTGCTGCCGGGATTGCCGATAAACAGCCAGTTGTTGCCGTTCACGCCATTCGCCGCCGTCATCCATTCCGTCGTTGTCAATGTCGTGTAGACGATCACCCGTTTCAACGTGTATACGGGAACCTCTGTGGTGATCACGAGAGGATTGGTGATCTGCTGCGATCCCGAAAGAATCAGCTCATACACGATTTTCGTGGCTGGAGCCATCTCCACTACCGGGGAGTAAACTGCTCTGGCGTGAACCAGTTCGCGCGCTTGAATATCGACGCCGGCCAGACCGCTCAGTGTATCGGTTGCCCACCACGTCAGATTGATGCCGACTGTGTGCAGTGGGCTTGTCAGGACGCCCGCAGGCGCGTTCACCTGCACGGGCGTTGCCGAGGCGTCAACTACGACGTTGGCAGGCACGGCCTGTCCCTCGACAGCGCTCGATAGGTGTGGACCCGCGTTGGGCTTGTTGCTGGCGGAAATCATCTGCGCCCACGGCGACGTGCGATCGACAAACACCTCCTGCGCCGGGCTCCAGTCACTCACAGCGGCGCCATTGCCAGCGCTGACACGCCAGTAATAATGACCGTCACTGTCGAGTGGGAATGTCCAGTGCGTATGGGTGATCCAGTCACTGCTGAGGCTCCAGTTGTCACCCTCGCGCCAGGCAGTCACGTAGAACTTGCGCAGTAGGTCATTGCCTTCGGGCGCGCCGCTATCCAGCCAGCCCACCGTCAATGATGGAATGGTTGTCCATGTGATCATGGGGGTAGTCACGATCACCGGCACGTTGGGCGCCAGGTTTGCCAGCGTGATGCGCGCATCGCCTTCGCGGTTGGCGTACTCGATCTCCACCAGGTGCAATCCGCTGGTCATCGTGACCATGCTTGATTGCTGGATATAGATGCCCGGATTATCGCGATCCCAGTTGCTCATTACCAGTTCACCGTCGACGTATAGCCGCGCGCTGCCGGATGCATTCAGGGTGAAGGGATAGTGGCCGTCGGTGAAGGCCATGCGCCGTGACCAGCGTGCTGAGAAGCCGGTGGCTTGCATCGCTGCGGCTGGAGCTGCGCCGTTCCACTGGAAGTTGACGCGCGGGTCGGCGCGCACCATGGCTGCGGGCGAAGTCAGTTGGGGGTTGTTATAGTACTGGCCGATCCAGCCGGAGAAAACGCTTGGCAGCATCTCGCCGTCGGGGTACTGTGCCAGCGCTAGGTCCGAAAGCTTGCGAATGTTGCTCTTGCTCAGACGCAGCGCGTCGAATGTCTCCTGGTCGGGGATGCGCAGTCGTTTACCGCCCTGCACCAGGTACAACGGGGCGTCATCCTGTTCAGCGCGCACGATCAATGGCGCGCGCCAGACGAATTTGACCGCATCGGCCCACACCTTGCGCAACGGGTAGTCGCCAGTGAGGTTGCCCACGTACACATTGGCCTTGCCGCCTTTGGTAAAAGCGAAGTTGCCCAGCGACATCCAGCCCTGCGTGGCATCATGTTGCGAGCGGCGCACCAGGCTCATTCCTTCGGCGTTCGTTACACGATACGTAACGCTGTGCGAGGCGCTGTCGTCGGTGTCGCGCAACGGCATCCACGCCAGTGCCTCCCACACACCGTCATAGGGCAGATCAGGACTCCATCTCGCCCATCCCGTGTCATCGGTCGGGCCGAGGTTGGAAGGGTCAGTAGTGGTATGAGCGCGCGCATCGCCGGACATGCCGATACCGGAGGCAACTTGCCAGTTGCCCTGGGTGACGAAGCCGGGATCTTTGGCCCCGACCAGAATCTCATAGGTCGCCTGCGGAGTCGGCGGAACCACTTGCGTCGTCGTTACACCGGGCGCATTGGTTGGATAGGGCGGGGTCACTGTGACAAGGCCGAAGCCTTTATACCCCACGCCCCATTCGAGGTCCATGTCGATCTTCTTCCACAGGTTTGGGCGCACGATCATCACCTTGTGCCCGCCAGTCGTGTCATAGCCGACGATCGTGCCCGCATGGCTGCCCCATGGTGATTCGCCGAATGCGCCGATGATCGGCCGGCCTGCGTCGATTTCGGCCACGACTTGCGCAAAGGTCGGCTCAGGGATAGCCTTGGTTGTGAAGACGTAGCCGTTGTCACGCGTGTATTGCGCCAGACCGGAAGCGACATCGAAGGCGTCATAACCCACGTCGCTCGGTTTTCCACTGGCGTCGCCGTTGCCGTAGCACAGCATATTCGGGAATAGTTGGCGCAGCCGCGCCAGCACGCTGTTTTCATCGGTGTTGTACAGGGTCGGGTAACCCTTCAACGACCAGTACTTCATGATGCTGGCGGACGCGATAGTGAAACAACCCGGCCAGCAACCGCTGGTGCTGCAATCGCAGTTCCACTTGTTGCTGTTATTCGGGATCATATCGTCGGGCACGCCGTTGAGTATTACGCGCGCGTTCTCCGTCTGGCTGATCCGTTCGGGGAGCAGGTCGGGGTTGACTACGCCGCCTGGGCGCGCGACATTCACCGAGGCATATGCCAATGGCGCGAATGCTGATGGCGTAGCGGCTACGCTGACGGCAATGGCCGCCACGCTGAGAAGTATCCGGAATAAATAACGAGCGCGCAGCATGGGCACCGGCATTATAGGGTATTCTTGGGGGAGTTGCTATGACGGAGTCAATACAGATTTCACTTTATGACGAGAGCCATTACGCGGTTTCACTGGCCAACGGGCGCCAGTACGAACTTGGCAATGGCGAGACGATTGAGGTATGTCAGGCCGGGCGATGGCAGCGGGCGCAGATCGCGAAGAACCTGTGGGGAGAATATTGCGCCGTCATGGCCGGCGGCGAGACGGTGCGCCTGACCGTGGGGTTGGCGGCGCGCCTGCCAGAGAGCCACCCTGGCGTGAAATGGGGAGGCACTCAGATGTCAGACTTCTCCGAGAAGTCTGACATCTGATGACATCTGATTATTAAAAGACCAATGAACATGATTTTCGGAATGAGGATCAGAATCGCCCTGATCTGCGTAACGATTGCGATATCAGCCTGTGGGAGCAGCCCGCAAGTCGCGACCCCGAATGCAACCGAGATGATGATCCAGGCCGCTACCGGGATCGCATTTGTTGCGACCGCGGATGCTCTTACCTCGACAGCGACAGCGACCGCAACTGCCCCCGCTCATGCCACGGCTAGCGTTAGGCCTGCTGCTATGGCTACCGCTTCACAGGCTTCTGTCGCTACTGCTATGCCAGTTGCTAACGTTATAGCGACTCCGTCTGCAACGAGTGCTCCGGATGCGGTTGAGTCTGCCAGCGCGACCGTTACCGCTACAGCTAGTGCTGTCATTACGCCTATCCTTCCGACAGTCAGTGTGAGCACGGAACTCACTGCAATCATGACTGCGACTGCGACTATGACTGCGATTGCGACTGCGACTATGACCGCGACTGCGACCGTAACCGCGACTGTTGCAGTCGCCCTTGCGGCTTTTATCGACTACACCGTCGTTGCAGGTGATAACTTGTTGTCGATCGCATTGCGATACCACGTCTCGCTGGCGACGCTGATGGTGCAAAACGATATCAACAACGCGGCCCTCATCAACGAAGGTCAGGTGTTGAAGATACCGAATGTGCCAGCTTCTGGCGCCGAGAACGTGTTCTGGACGGTGTACATAGTGCAGCCCGGCGAGACTTTGTTGCAGATTGCGCTGCAAAACGATGTCACCGTAGACGACCTGGTGAAGGCGAACAAGATCGATGATCCTGGCGCAATCGCCATTGGGCAGCGGTTGATTCTGCCGCTGGCAGATCCGGGAGTTGTGGCTGTGCGCCCGGCTGCCGCGTCTGCAGTGCAGGATCAGCAGGTCGCAGCCGCGCCTGCGCCCGCTTCACGCAATGCGGTAGCTCCGCCTGCGCAGAAGGCTGCACCGCCACCACCGCCGCAGATTCAGGCAGTTAACGTAGGGGGCGCAGACGCCATGCGCGCTTCGCTATTGGCCGCATACAACCAGGCGCGAGCGTCTTATGGCGTGCCGCCGCTCACCCTGGCGCCTGCCTTGCAGCAAGCTGCTCAGTTACACGCGCAGGACTGCGTGCAACGCGGGTATGGCAGCCACGTCGGCTCGGATGGCGCGACGGCGCATCAACGCATCGCGCGAGCGGGATATGCCGGACGGATCAGCGGCGAGAACTGGGCCTGGGCGCGCACGCCCACAGGCGCGTTTGATATGTGGTTCAACCAGGAAAGCGATTACGGGCCGCACCGCGCCAACATCCTGTCAGCACGTTATACAAACGTTGGCTTTGGCATTGCCGCCGGCAACGGGGGCTATTACTTCATCGCAGACTTTGGCGCGCCATAAACAGCAAGCATAACTGCCTTCTGGTCAAGGCGATGCGTCATGGTAGACTGCGCCCATTATGATCATCTGCCCCAATACGCATCCTGACTTCCCGAACGACTGGATCCTGGCAAAGCAAAGCGATCACGATGACCATGCCGGGTATCTCTCGGCGCAATGGGCCTCTGACGAGTTCTGGACGCCGACCGACCCGCGCATGTTG
>Ga0114951_10004106_pt1 | contig 14474 bp, 16 predicted proteins | sample AM7aDNAmetaG_FD_88677 | JGI IMG/M metagenome (GOLD analysis project Ga0114951, IMG submission 88677) | Freshwater microbial communities from Finland to study Microbial Dark Matter (Phase II) - AM7a DNA metaG | ecosystem: Environmental > Aquatic > Freshwater > Lake | place: Finland: Lake Alinen...
CAGTCTTTCAAGGATGACAAGCCTGCTGCTGCTGATGGAAAATCAGTTTTTGCCGATATTCCTCCAGAGGATGACGAGAAGCGCTTTGTCCTTTACCGGGGAACAAGGTGCTTCATCATCATGAATCTCTATCCCTACAATTGCGGGCATCTCATGGTGATTCCCTACATGCAGACTGCCGACTTTTCAGAGCTGGACCAGGGGACAAAGCTGGAGGTGATGGAGCTGACCGATCTCTCCATCAAGGCACTGAAGCTTACCCTGAGGCCGCAGGGGTTCAACATCGGCGCCAATCTTGGACGGGTTGCCGGTGGTAGTGTGGATAACCATATTCATTTCCATATTGTGCCTCGCTGGGAAGGCGACACGAATTTTATGCCTGTTCTTGCCGATGCCAAGGTGCTCAGCAATGATATGACCTCCACCTACAAAAACCTGAGACAAGCCTTCATTGATCTTACCCGGGCACAGGAGCAATAGTCTCTTTTGCCGCAATGGAAACCGTTCCCTGCCCCATAAGCAACTCCACGGAGTTCATTCCCTGGCTTCAGGTGCCAGACCGCTTTGACGCTTCCGGAATAAAGCGATGGCAGCTTGTTCAGTCTTGCGCCTCCGGGCTCATTATGCTTAATCCCCGTCCCGAAAGCTCTGAAATAGCTGTTCATTACCGAAGCGGTCCGTATGATCCTTATCGGCATGCCAACGGCAACTCATCGTTGAGTGAGCGGGTCTTTCTTGCCGCGCGATCACTGTTGCTTGGCTACAGGGCTTCTCTTATCCTGAAAGGAGCTTTCAAGCCTCTTGAGAAGCTTTCGATTCTTGAGATCGGCTGTGCAACGGGAGAGCTGCTGCACTTTTTTCACCGCAGCAAGGGAATTCCGCTTGATCATCTTGCGGGCGTGGAGCCTGATGCGGCATCAGCGGCTTATGCGCGAGAGGTTTTCGGGCTGAGCGTCTCCCCTTTTCTGCAGAATGGGTACCCCAAAAAGTTTGACCGTCTTGTGCTGTGGCATACGCTTGAACATATTCACGCTCTGCATGAAACTCTCCAGTGTGCAGCGTCACTGCTTGAACCGAACGGCGTGCTTGTTCTTGCACTTCCCAATCCTGCGGGTTCCGGAGCAAACTCTTATCGGGAGAACTGGATCGCCTGGGACGCGCCGCGTCATCTCTTCCATTTTATGCCGGGAACTCTTGAAAGGCTTCTTGAACAGCATCATCTGCGCGTTTTCAGCCGCCGGCCTTATCTTCCTGATGCGCTGTACAATACGTTTTACAGCGAAAAGCTTCGCTGTAACAGTAAGGGGGAGCGATTTCATGCCCTGAAACGTGTCACCGCACTTGGTTTGGCGATGGTTTCACTGGGCAAGGAGGCCTTATGGCCGAAGGAGGCTTCGAGTTTTATTTATTTTGCAAGAAAAACATAGCCTGGAGAACGTTACCTGGAAATCCTTCTCCGCCCCAGGGCTTTGTCGAGTTGGGTACTTGCTGCAAGGCAGTCGTACACTGCCTGTAGATAGTTGGTTTTGGCTTTGTTGAGCTGGAGTTCCGCGTCGGTTAATTCAAGGCGGGAACCGATGCCTTCTTTGAAGCGGAGACGCGATATGTTGTAGCTTCGTTCTGCAACGCTGATGGTTTTGGACTGTACCTCAATTCTTTTCTGTGATTCCCTGAAATTTAATAACCGAACCTCTATTTCAGCCCTGACATTGGCTTTGAGCTCTTCAAACCGTGTACGGGTCTGGAGCTGCCCGATCCTTGCCTGTTCAACCTGGGAGCTGATGCGATAGCCGGTAAAGAGAGGCATGGTGAGCTGAAGACCTACTGAAGAGGATGCCGGCCAGCGGGAATTGGAGGGTCTGATGCCATCATTGAAGGCCGTCTGAGACTCAAGTTTGCCGAATGCGGAAAGAAGTGGAAAGCGTTCAGCACGGGCAGCATTGACTTTTTCACCTTCCGCCTGTACCTGAAGATCAAGCTGATGAAGATCGGGCCTTGAATCGAGCGCTTCGCGATATGCGGCGTTGATATCGGCAGGATAGATGGCCGAAGGAATCTCAAGTTTTCCGGTCAGTTTGACGTTGCTGTCGACCGGAATGCCCATGGCATTTTTCAGCCTGGTCATGGTGGTCGCCACTCTGTTTTCGGCCTGTATGAGGTCGGGACGGAGATTTTCAACGGAAAGAAAGGCTTTGAGGGTATCAATATCCGCAGCTACTCCCTGCCGGAACATGGACCGGGTATCTTTTCTTGATTGCTCCCAGCGAGCGATACTCTGCTCAATCAGTGACAACTGCTCTTTTGAGATGAGTGCGTCGAAATAGGAGATTTTTATGTCGGCAACAACAGCGGACTCGGCGTTCCGGTAGGCCTCTTCACTCATCTTGCGAACAATTCCAGACGCCCTTATGCCTGCAATTGCCGATCCGTTGAAGAGCGGCTGATGCACATCAAGGGTAGCGCGTCCGGCATTATCGGAGCTTGTTGTGAGTGTCGTTGGAAAACCTGGAAACCCCTGGTTTGGAGGAAGCAGCAGTACTGATGGTTTCAGGGTGCGGGTATAGGTGAATCCTGTTGTAATCTGGGGCATCACGGCTGACCAGCTCTCCCGGATTTTCTGCCCTGCCATATCGCGATCGAGTCGGGCAATTTCAAGGATGCGGCTTTTTTCGAGCCCTGTACGAACGGCTTCATCAAGGGTCAGTGATCTTGTCTCTTCTGAAGCGGTGGCTGCTTTCAGAAGAGAAGACTCTGTCAACAAAAGAAAAGGCAGGAGAACCAAAATAATTGCTCCAAGCCGGAATACTATTCGTCTCATCTTCTTACAAAATAATAACTTTTACATTTACTCCACGGCAGGGCACACAACGTTCGCTTCGTGATGCCTGTCTGTTATTATACTATTCTTTTAAGTCATTTCTGAAAAAGCAGTTCAATATGCAGGAACTTTCCCGGGAAGAGGTGGAGCCCAGGTAAACGGTGTTTTGCCTCTTTTTTTCGTTTTTACCGGATGCGGCGGTGTTTCGTGATTGCATTATCCGGCCCCGTATGTATATTCAGTGTATGTACTTTCGAGCTCCTTGTATAGTTCCTGCCGGTTCTATGTTATTCCGGACGTCAGGGTTTTATCAACAAATTATCTGCTCATCATGGAACCTATCATCATTAATGATTACTGTTTCAAAAGGGTCTACTTCTGGATGCAGTATACTCCTGAAGATCTGAATTTCACGGAAATAGCCATAGATGTCTATTATCCAAAAGACAGAAAGGCGAATGGTCTTGTTATGTTCAGTCATGGATTCATGATCGGCCCCGATCTGCTCTATCTTCCGAAACGTCTGCTTGCGGGCATTTTCAACAACGAGCAGGCTCCCCTGTTTGGCAACTACCCTTCCTATTTTTACAACTATACTTCTGCCATAGTAAAAAATAACTGGGCAATGGCTTTTGTGACCTCGACGCACAAGCAAAACGAGTTTACTCCCACGACTGATTTTGGCGGCAATCCGAGGGTTGGACAGGAAGCGTTCATGGCAGCCTCCTATCTTGCATGTTTCGGCGCGACCAGCACCTTCTATAATGCAAGCCGCTCGAAGCAATTTCAGTTCATGAACTCCAACAATGTCATTTTTGCCGGCCACTCTGTCGGAGGCGCACATGCACAGGTGGCCGCCACCGGATTTGACAATCTGCAGGCGATCGGGGAAAAAACAAACAAGAAGTTTGACCCAATTGTCTACGACAGGGTTATCTTTCCAAGATACACGGAGAAGCTTTCGACCTGGGGGGAGGCCAGCCGGGCTAATCCAGTCGGTCTTGTTCAGCTTTCGCCTGTGGATATGAAAAATCCGCTTTTTGGCGGCATGGAAGCTTACCGGCAAAAACTGGCGACGATACCGATTCCTAACCTGATGATTGTCGGCCAGTGCGATTGTGCCTGCCTTGAGACATCGCAGCCTCCGGCATGGTCTGCCGATTCGGCGGTTGTCACCGAGTACAGCCAGATGGCTCCCGCAGGGAGTAATTCGTGGGCGGCTGTCGCCAATGTTGAAAAAGGCAGCCATTGCGGATATCTGACTGCGCCGAGTGCGCTCTGCTCTACGGCCGACAGCAGCTCGCAGTGCAAAAGCTGTCCGGATACGGATAAATATAAACCGGTCGGCAAGGAGACTGACTTCACTGCTGAGCTTTTCAAACGCTTTATCGACCTCTATCCCGCCAATTCAGGGTTTGCTGGTTCACGCCAGGATTGGGTGGATAGCAGTTTCGTGAAGTGGCTCAACAATCAAAGCCCGTCTGAGACGTCGATCAATCTTGTTCCGTTCAGCGACGGAAAATATGTGTATCACGTGTAGCTTGCAGCGGAAACCATTTCGGCTGTGTATGGCTTTCAGACCCGGGTTCACTGGAATCCGGGTCTTTTTTTTATTACAGGATCAGGGCTGGTAACGGTCGCGCCATATCTGGCTCAGCCTTTCTCTGATATACTTTTCACGCCCTTCATCTCCGGGACGGTAATAGGCCTTCGGTTCCATGCTTTCAGGGAAGTAGTGCTGGGCGACAAAATGGCCCGGATAACTGTGGGGGTAGTGATACCCGGCGCCGTATCCTTCCGCTTTCATGAGTTTGGTGGGCGCGTTGCGCAGGTGAAGCGGCACAACCAGATCCTGCTTGACTGTTGCATCACTCATCGCCTCGTTGATGCCCTGATAGCTTGCGTTTGATTTTGGTGCGGAGGCAAGGTAGGTAACGCCCTGGGCCAAATTGATTCTTGCCTCGGGCATCCCGATCATGGCAACGGCCTGAAAGACCGAGATGGCAAGGGTTATGGCGTAGGGGTCGGCGTTGCCGATATCTTCGCTCGCAAAAATAACCATTCGCCGGGCGATGAATTTCGGGTCTTCTCCTCCTTGTATCATTCTGGCAAGCCAGAAGAGGGCTGCATCGGGATCGGAACCTCTCATGGATTTGATAAAGGCGGAGATGATGTCGTAGTGGTTTTCGCCCCCTTTGTCGTAAATGGGGGCCTTGTGCTGCAGTGCCTCTTCAAGCAGCTCCCGGTTCAGCACGATTTTGGTCGCATCCTTTGGTAACAGCGAGACGGCGGCTTCGATCGCGTTCAGGGCCTTGCGGGCATCTCCTCCGGAAAACTGCAATAAAAAATCAAGTCCGGTTATCTCAATGGAAAGCCCTTTGAAGAGAGTGTCCTCTTTCAGGGCGCGACTGATGACCGCTTCGATTTCGTCCGGGCCAAGCGGTTTGAGAATATAGACCTGCATCCTGCTCAGGAGTGCTCCGTTCACCTCAAAGGAGGGGTTTTCGGTGGTGGCTCCGATCAGTACAATAAGTCCCTGTTCAATGGCATGGAGCAGCGTATCCTGCTGTGATTTATTGAAGCGGTGAATTTCGTCGATGAAAAGGATGCTTCGTTGGCCTGCTCGCCTTGCTTTTTCGGCGTTTTCAAGGGCCTTGCGGACATCCTTGACGCCTGAGTCGATGGCTGAAAGCTGCTCAAAGCGATAGTTCAGGGAGGCGGCGCAGATTTCAGCAAGGGTGGTTTTTCCTGAACCGGGAGGTCCCCAGAAAATCATGGAGGGCATCTGGGAGCTGGCGAGGAATTTACGAAGCGGCCCGTTTTTACCGACAAGATGCTCCTGCCCGGCCATCGCATCAAGGGTGCGCGGACGAACCCGCTCGGCAAGAGGTTGAAAATAATCTCCGGCGGCGGGAGACGCTGCAAAGCCGAAAAGGTCGGACTGAATGTGATCGGTATTAGCCATTAAAATCCGTTTTCCTGAAGCCAGGCCTCATTGATACGTGAAGCCGTCCGCGCTTCCGGCTTTGCCTCTTCCCGCCCAAAAGAGGAGGCTCTGCCGAGCTGACGGGCAACATACTTGCCGAGTATGTCGAATTCAAGATTCACCTGGCTGCCCTGTTTGAGTTCATTGATGGTGGTATGGGCAAAGGTGAAGGGAATAATCGCAACGGCAAAGAGCTGCGCTTCAAGCTTTGCGACCGTAAGGCTGATGCCGTCGATGGTTATAGAACCGGCAGAGACGATCATGGAGCTGAAGTCGTCCGGAAAGGCGATCCAGAGTTCACGGCTTGAACCAAGTTCTTTGATCTCCTTCACGGGTGCCGCACAGTCAACATGGCCAAGCACAAAATGGCCGCCGAGGCGATCAAGTGGACGGAGTGCCCGCTCAAGGTTGACGAGCGCTCCGTTATGCAGAGCGCCAAGCGTTGTTTTTGAGAGGGTCTCTTCAATGGTATCGACCTCAAACCACCCCTCACCAAGCGCAACAACGGTCTGACAGGCGCCGTTGATGCTGACGCTCTCGTCGACAGAGAGGTTGCTGAACTCTTTGGTGTTGTTGTACTGCACCCTGAGCCGCAAACCTCCCTGCCGCCGTGTTACTCCCCTCACCCTTCCGACATCCTTGATAATTCCGGTAAACATGCGTGGCTGGTTTCTTCAGTTATACGATCGCTTTGAGGGCGGCAAGGGCCGCGCTGTAGTTTGGTTCTTCCACGATTTCCGGCACCTGTTCGGTGTAGCGTACGATTCCGTCGGCATCAACAATCACAATGGCACGGGAAAGAAGACCTTTGAGTGGACCATTGGCAATGGTGACCCCATAATTGATGCCGAATTCGGGAGAGCGGAAGGTGGAGAGTGAAATAACATTTTTTAATCCTTCAGCTTCACAGAAGCGACTGTGTGCAAAGGGCAGGTCGGCGGAGATGCAGAGCACAACGGTGTTGTCGAGGGTTGATGCTTCCTGATTGAAGCGTCTGACTGAAGCTGCGCAGACGGGCGTGTCAAGGCTCGGAAATATATTAAGAACGAGTCTTTTTCCTGCAAAGTCTGCAGGCCCTGCTTCGGAAAGGTCGGTTTTCACCAGACAGAAAAAAGCTGCTTCGGAGCCTTTGGCCGGAAGAGTCCCGACGGTTTCAAAAGGATTTCCCTTCAAAGTAATCTGTGCCATGAATTGTAATTTAAGATTAATAAAATGTAACCGATAAAAACCTGCCCGACAGGATGACTGCAATCTCTTAGTCCCATAGGCCACCACCACGGGAAAGGCTGAAACGGCCTGCTCCAAAGAAGAAAACGGCGAGTGAACCAAACAGGTAAAGTGCCTGCAGTTCAAGGGCATATCCTCCATGTTCCGATATTGAATAAAGCTCTTTCGAATGAACGAGATAGATCGCCATAACCATGACGAGTGTCTGTACAAGAGCTGCTGGACGGGTATAGATGCCTGTCACCATGAGCAGAGGCGCAAGAAGTTCACCGCCAAGAATTCCATGGGAGAGGTATCCCGGTAACCTGGCCTTAAGAAGCATGGACTCCACAAAAACGTAACCGTGCTGAAGTTTGTTTACTCCGTGAAAGAGCAGCAGTGTACCAACAGAAACCCGCAGAAGCAGTTTTCCAAAGTCACTGTTATTGACAAACCGTTCAATCATCGGTGACCTTCTTTTTGTGTATTTTTTCACCATTATCAACCGTGTTTGGGTTCTTCTTCAACCTTGTGCCTTTGGACGGTTCAAGCTGCAATATATGCCTCCAGCAGTACGTCATTCCCGAAAAACTTCGGAGGTTCGAAACGCAGATTGAATGCCTGATCGGGCATGCTGATACCGAGAGGCGCAAAGGAACTCAGGGCGTCACCGCCAAAAAGTTTCGGAGCTATAAACATCGTGATTTTATCAACAAGCCTGGCTCGAACGAATGAGGCGGACAAGCGGCTCCCTCCTTCAACCATCACGGAGAGAACATTCTGCTTCTGCAGCTCCGCCAGTACAGAACGAAGATCAAGTTCTCCGGCATGTTCATTGACAAATAACACGGTTACCCCTCTCTGTCGTAACAGCGCGACTTTCGGCAGCCGTTCCCATGAGGATGATGCAAAGACCATAGTGGGGGCGGCGGTATCAAATATTTTTGCATCCAAAGGAAGACTCAGCCGGCGGTCAAGAACCACGCGAAGGGGATTACGCCCTGCACAATGCCTGACGGTAAGCTGGGAGTCGTCGGCGCGTACGCTGGCCTCGCCGATCAGTACGGCATCATAAATGCTCCTGAGCCGGTGTACCTCGCGTCTTGCCTCTTCCCCGGTAATCCAGTGGGATGCACCGAGCGAGGTTGCAATTTTTCCGTCAAGGGTCTGGGCAAGTTTTATGGTCACAAAGGGCAGCCCTTTCGTATGGCTTTTGATAAAGGCTTCATTGCATTTCAGACATTCTGCTTCGAGCACGCCCTCAGTAACCGGAATCCCTGCGGCCTGCAGCCTGGCGATGCCTTTTCCGGCAACCTCGACATGGGGATCGCGGCAACCGATGACAACGCGGGAAATACCCTTCTCAACAATAAGGTCACTGCATGGGGGAGTTTTTCCGAAATGGGCGCAGGGCTCAAGAGTAACATACAATGTCGCCTCTCGAAGCTTCTGTTCGTCGGAAACCGATGCAATGGCATTAACCTCCGCATGGGGGCCTCCAAATTTCTGGTGACAGCCCTCGCCGATAATTTCTCCGTTGTAGACGATAACCGATCCCACCATGGGGTTCGGGCTTACACTGCCCGCACCCTGCAGGGCAAGTTCAAGAGCGCGCCTCATAAAAATGGCATCATCGCGGTACGGCATAGTCACTCCTTCAGGTTACTGGCTAAATTCACTTGTACCAGCCGAATACCGGAAAGTCTCAGCAGTTCGTCGATCTGCTCTATTTTATAGGGTTTGTCATAGTAGATGGTTTTGATGCCGACGTTGATGAGCACCTTAAGGCAGTGAATACAGGGACTGGCAGTAATGTAGATATCGGAATCTTTGATTGAAACACCATGTTTTGCCGCCAGTGCGATGGCATTGATTTCAGCATGTATCGTGTTGACACAGTTCTCTTCAACAGTACCGTCGGGATGTTTGCTCTCGTAAATAATGCAGTTACTGTCGTTGCAGTGAGGGAGCCCGGATGGGGCTCCGTTGTAGCCGGTCGAAAGAATACTGTTCTCTCTGACGATGACGGCTCCGATATGCGCCCGGCTGCAGGTCGCCCTGCGCGAAATTAGATGCGCGACGTTCATGAAGTACTCATGCCAGCCAAGCCGCTTTTCAGGGACTGAAGAGCCCTCACCTTTTTCACCCGAACAGCAGCTTCCGCTCTTCATTTCTTCATGCATAGTCCTGTTCTTTATTTAAAGAGATGGCAGGAGAAAAAATACTTTAACGGTAAATGTAATGAAAAAGATCGGGCTCATGCAAAACGCGCCAACTCTTTCTGCAGGGATGCCTGCTTATTGATGCGGTTTTATGAGGAGCAGAGGAATGGTGATTTTTTCACGGAGAGTTCTGGAAACACTGCCGAAAAGGATTCTTTCGGGCAAGCGGTGACCATGGAGAGCCATGGCGAGAAAATCGTAACCGTTTTCTTCAATCTCCCTGAGAATCTCTTTTTCCGGTTCTCCGCTTCGGATGACTATGCGGGCATCAATGCCTTCTGCCTGCAGTTGATTGCGGTAACGCTCAAGAATAATGATAGACTGTTCGCGAAAATACCTCTCCTGATCAAGGGTATGTGAGTGAACAACATGCAGCAGGTGCAGTGTGGCGCCAAGCTGAAGTGCCAATGCTGAAACATGCTCAATAATGGTCTCATCAACCGGTGAGCAGTCGATAGCAACAAGGATTTCTTTGTAGAGTTTCATCTCAGCTTCCTCCGGTCAGTGTCGTGTAAAAAAAATAGATGTTGAGGACGATAACAATCAGAGAAATAATTGATGCGGCGGCAAACTCAAGGTTACGGCTTCGGAAACTACCCATCACCGTGCTGTTACGGCTGAGTATGAGGAGCGGCACCAGAGTAAAGGGTAGCTGTATGCTCAGGATTACCTGGCTGAAAATAAGAATGCGAAAGGTGTCTTGAGTGAACAGAATAATCAGAAATGCCGGAATGGCAGTTATAAAAACGGCAGTTCTGTAGAGCGCGGTTCGGGGATCTTCAGGCTTGCCCAGAAAACCGGTGATAACATCGGCTTCTGCCATGGAGGAGGTCATCGAAGAGCCTACTCCGGAAAAAATAAGGGCTATGGAAAACAGTAAACCGGCAAGCGGGCCGGCAAGTGGCTTCAGTGTTGACGATGCCTGTTCGATACTGTTTACCGGAATATGGTTGTTATAAAAAACCGCAGCGGCAACAATGATCATGGAAGCATTCACCACCCAGCCCAGAGTCATGGCGGAGAGGGTATCAATTTTTTCATATCGGAGCAGCTCTCGCTTTTCTTTCTCCGAAATTCCCCACTCCCGGCTGTGAATGACATTTGAATGGAGGAAAATGTTATGCGGCATCACTACTGCGCCGAGAATGGCCAAGGCTGTATAAATGCTTTTGTTATCAACTTCAGGCACAAGAAGCCCGGAAAATGCAGCGCTCCAGTCGGGCTTGACAATCAGCAGTTCGACAAGGTAGCATAAGGTGATAATGCCAAGAAAGCCGACAATGATTGTTTCAATTCGGTGGTATCGCTGACTGATGACCAGAAAAACCTTGAGAAGCAGCGTTATGAGCGCTCCGGCCCAGAGGGGGATACCAAAAAAGAGCATGAATCCGATTCCGCCTCCCAAAAGCTCGGCGACATCGGTTGCTACACAGGCAAGAATAACGCTGAAACCAAGAAAAGCCGTGACCGGCCCGGGAAAAAAGTCACGGATGTTGACGGCTAATGATTTTCCGGTAGCAATGCCAAGTTTAGCGGCGCTATGCTGAATCAGTACCAGCATGATGGTGCCTAAAGTGACCACCCAGAGTAACTGGTACCCAAACTTCGAGCCTCCCTCAATATTTGTAGCCCAGTTGCCCGGGTCAATAAATCCCACGGTAACAAGAAAGCCCGGCCCAAGAAAACTGAGGAGTGTTTTCAAAGAAAATATTTTCTTTTTGGCTTTTGGCATCGGTGACGTTTTCTTTTTGGCAAAGCTTCTTATAGCATTAAGTTATAAGGAACCAAGCATCACCTGAATCTACATTTTTATTTTGTCATGGAAACGTACAAGCTTGTTTTGCCTGAACATCTTAACCATTACGGATTTCTCTTTGGAGGAAACCTGTTGAAATGGATTGATGAGGTCAGCTATATCACGGTATCTCTGGATTATCCCGGATGTAACTTTGTTACGGTGGGAATGGACAAGGTCGAGTTCAAGAAAAGTATCCGGGGGGGGTCTATTCTTTGTTTTGTGACTGAAAAAAGCAGAATAGGGCGTACGTCAATTGAGTATACGGTGCACGTCTACAAAAAAAGTATTGAAACCGGTGAGAGAATTCTTGCTTTCAGTACCAATATCACCTTTGTCTGTCTTGATGAAAAAGGGGCAAAGAAAGAGCTCTGCTGCGGACATAAAATAACCGGCCCTGACAAGACCTGCATCTGAGGCTTGCAGGTCATCGTTACCGGGAGGTATTGAACACTGCTCCGGTCAGACTGATAACAAGCAAGATGCCGATACCGGCCATCACGGTATTGGCCAGCCACATCGAAATCATGGGGTCAATCAGACCGCGTTCGGCGATTTTTTCGCCTGCAATCATGATCATCCAGTATAAAACGAAAAAAAGCAGCGAGATGGCGGCCCCGGCCCCAAAACCGCCGCGCCTCGCGAGAACGCCAAGAGGAGCGCCGACCATAACAAAAACGAAACAGGCAAGTGATAGTGCGTATTTTTTATGATAAGCGGCCATGTAACGATTGTAGGTGCTCTGGTTTGATGCAATGCTGTTGAGTTCACTGTCAAGTTGTGCAAGTTGCCGGTCAACATAGCCTGCGGCTGCGGCTATTGCCTTTGACGATGGAGAGGCTGCGTGGAGGGTTTCGCGAGCTTCGGCGCGGGGTTGTGCCATTAGCGCCGCCAATTTTTCAAGCGGCATGCGGATGCGTTTTTCGGATGCCGACATCCTTTGCATGATTGCATTGCCAATATTATGCAGCTCGTTCGCTGAAAGTTCGTTGTCACCGGAACGCATCCTGTTCCCGGAAGAGCGCGCAAAACCTGAACCTGATGACTCAAAAACAAAGCGCTGTTTGCTGAAGCTCATGTTGCGGCTGTTTTTGTGATCCGGCTGGCGTACTTGATGAATCTCACCGTTATAGAGCGTCATCACCAGATACTGGTAATCGGCGGTAAAATCGATAGTTCCCTTTTCAGCCGTCACCACGGTGCTGTACTCCGGTTTTGTAACATCATAAATGACAATGCCATAAAGATTTTTTAACCGATCATCAGATTTACGGATGAAGATGGAATAACCGTCCACCAAGGTTGAAAAAGCGTTTTCTGTTAATCCGAAGGCGGGTTTTGATCGTGCGATATCGACCATCATGGATTTCGCATAATAGTTTGCCTGGGGAAGAACAACATTATTGAACCGTTCGACAAGCGCGGAGAGAAGAAGTCCTGCCAGGAGCACAGGAATCATAAGTCGGTAGAGAGAGATGCCTGATGCCCTGAAAACGGTCATTTCCGAGGTAGTGGTCAGCGTACCGAATGCCATAACGACGGCAACAAGCACAGCCATTGGAGCGGCAAGACCAACCATCCATGCTGACTGCAGCATAATGAGTTCGACAATGGTCGAGAAACTAATACCCTTACCGATAAAGCGATCGGCAAATGTTGAAAAAAACTGGAGTATCAGAACAAAAACAAGGGTGATAAAGGCAAATAAAAAGGGCCCGAGATGTAATTTGAGGATATATCGATCAATAATTTTCAACACCTTTATCACTCTATTTGGGGGGCCGTTACAAAAAAACATTCTGTGCTGACAGGATCAGAAACAATGCAACTGCGACCTGCTGTTCTGCAAGATAAGAACTCTGGAGTATCTATCAATAAGCTGGAGGGTGCTCGGGAAGCAGGAAAAGGCATAAAACAATAAAGACTTACAAGCCTGAACCTGTAAGTCTTTATTTTATATGGTGCACCCGGGAGGACTCGAACCTCCAACCCATTGATTAAGAGTCAATTGCTCTACCGATTGAGCCACGGGTGCGGATAATTTTATTTTGCTGGCAGTAGTGGTGTTGATGGTGCAGAAGGCACGGTTTTAGCTGGAGCTGGAGCTGCGGGCCGGGCTGGAACACTCTGCTGAAGAATGCTTTCCGACGAAGTCTTTGAGGACTCTTTGCCTGGAAGGGTAAACTGGGCTATAAAACAAAGCAACATGACAACGGCTGCAAGGATGGCTGTCGTCTTGCTTAAAAAGTCACCTGTCCGCCGGACACCAAGAGTCTGAACAGTACCAAGACTGGCCATACCGCCAGTCAAACCGCTGCCGCTTTTTGGACTCTGCAACAAAATAACGCCAATAAGCAGAATCGATGCAAGTAAACCGACAATAACTATGAAAACATGCATGTCGAGCCGCTCTAAATAATTCGCAAATATTCTTGTATCTTTCAATCAAAAGAAGGCCTTAATTTAGCAACTTTTAAAAAATATCCAAACCATGTTTTCAGTTGCTGGTAAAATAGTTACCCTGGCTGGTCTGGTTATTGTTCTTGTTGGCCTTCTTCTTATGACTTCTGATAAAACAGGATTATGGCGCTGGTTCACCTGGTTTGGCAATCTTCCCTTCGATATCAGGATTGAGAAGGCTAACTTCAGGTTTTATTTTCCAATAGGCACCTCCCTGCTGCTTTCTCTATTTCTCAGTCTGATACTTTTTCTTGTCAACAAATTTATCCGCTAAACTCTCTATGCCAGAAACAATCTCAAGGGCACCTCGTTCCGCAACGGTTAGCAGAACCACAAAAGAGACAAACATTACTGTAACTGTAACGCTTGACGGGACGGGCATGAGCTCTGTCAACTCCGGAGTGGTTTTTCTTGACCACATGCTGACCAATTTCAGCAAACATTCAGGCTTTGACCTGGCACTGGAGTGCCATGGTGACCTTGAGGTCGATGATCATCATACTGTTGAAGATGTGGCTCTGGTTCTCGGCAGTGCCATTGCCGAAGCTCTTGGAGAGAAAAGGGGGATTCAGCGCTATGGCTGGGCACTTATTCCTATGGATGAGGCTTTGGCCCGTTGCGCGCTTGACCTTGGGGGAAGAAGTTATTGTGTTTTCAGTGCTGAGTTCAATCGACCGGTTATTCAGGGATTTTCAACAGAAATGGTTGAACATTTCTTTTTGTCGCTTTCGGGAACATTGAAAGCCAATATCCACCTGTCAATTCTTGAGGGAGAAAATACGCACCACAAAATAGAGGCGCTGTTCAAGTCTTTTGCTTATGCCATGAAGGCTGCTGTTGCCATAACCGGTACTGAAATCCCTTCAACCAAGGGAAAGCTTTAAGCTCTCCCTTTGGCTTTTTCAGGATTGGGGACTTTTATTTTGCGTAGGCGACAGAACGTTTTTCGCGGATAATGGAGACCTTTATCTGGCCGGGATACTGTGC
>Ga0114951_10004109_pt1 | contig 14472 bp, 10 predicted proteins | sample AM7aDNAmetaG_FD_88677 | JGI IMG/M metagenome (GOLD analysis project Ga0114951, IMG submission 88677) | Freshwater microbial communities from Finland to study Microbial Dark Matter (Phase II) - AM7a DNA metaG | ecosystem: Environmental > Aquatic > Freshwater > Lake | place: Finland: Lake Alinen...
AACGGGTCATACATTGGCGGCCAACCGCTTCCCAGCCGCTGGCCGCCGCCATTCCCGCCACTGCCTCTAATCATGCGTTTGGGCAACAGGCCCTGAAACGCCGGGCTATTTTCGGCTCGCCCCTCCGGGGCGGCAACGCGGCAAACACCATGCAGATCGCGGTTGAATGCGAGGCCGCGTCAGTCCATGGCGTAATCGACCATGGCAATTTCGCGTCACGGAGTGACGCGGCTACTATCCTCTGAAATACAGATATCCCCCCAGAATCGCGACCAGCACGAAGGCGGAGCCGGCGAACTCCGGCCAGCCCCAACTTTGCCGCGTCTTGTGGCGGTCGTCGTCGGTGGCGGTGCCGAAGGTCAGGCTCTGGATGGCCGCGTAATCCGGCGCGGCGGTGGCGTAACTGACGACGACCATGACGACGGCCGAGACGAGGGTGATGAGGATGCTGAAGTATTGGAAGTTGATGTTGTTGATGATCCAGAAGACCGAGCCTTGCGGATAATGAAAATCCTTCAGCAACGTCGCCGGTGTGTCCACGAGCATGCGGAAAACGCCAAGGATGAAGCCGACGACCATCGCCCAGAAGCAGCCGGCGGCGTTGAGCCGTTTCCAAAAGACGCCGAAGAAGAAGACGACGAAGATCGGCGGCGCCAGGTAGCCTTGGACAGCCTGGAGGTAGTTGTAGAGTCCCTCGGCGCCTTTCACGACGGGAATCCACAGCAGCGCGATGAACACCATGACGCCGGTGGCGATGCGGCCCATGCGGACGATCTCGTGTTGCGATGCCTTGGGGCGGAGTTTTTGGTAGATGTCCACGGTGAACAGCGTGGAGCAGGCGTTAAAGACGCCGGCCAGCGAACCCATCAGCGCCGAGAGCAGGCCCGCGACGACGATGCCGCGCAGTCCCGCAGGCAGCAGGTGCTCGACCATCAGCGGGAACGCCGCCTGCGCCGCCTTCGGGTCGGCCGCGAACGCCGCGCTCAGGCCGGGGACCTTGTCGCTCTTGACCAGCGCAAAACAGATGAGGCCGGGAATGATGAAAAGGTAAACCGGGAAGAGTTTCAGGAACGCGGCGAAGATGCTGCCGCGGCGCGCAACCTGTTCGTTCGGGGCGCCGAGGGCGCGCTGGACGATGTATTGGTCGGTGCACCAATACCAGAGGCCGATGACGGGCGCGCAGATGGCCATGCCGAGCCACGGGAAGTTCTGGTTGAAATACCACGCCTGCCGCACCGTCTCGCCCATCGCGTTCTTCTCCCACACCGGCGCCCACGTCGCTTCGACGCCGGCAGGAATCAGCGGTTTCCAGAGGTTGAACATCTCGGAGCCGCAGAGCCGCCGAAGTTCGCCCCAGCCGCCAAGCTGGATGAGGCCGTAGATCGTCAGCAGCGCCGAGCCGCAGATGAGCACGACGACCTGGACCGCGTCGTTGTAGGCGACGGCCCTCATGCCGCCGAGCATCGTGTAGAGCCCCGTCAGCAGCACGACGAGCACCGACCCGATCCAGAAACTGTCAATCTCCATCCCGCCGAGGTTGATCCGCAAATCCGGCAGCAACGCGCTGAACACGACGCCGCCCGCGAAAATGCCGACGGCGATCTTCGAGACGATGAACGTCAACAACGAGACGATGGAGAGCACGTATCGCGACCGTGTGCTGAAACGCCGCTCCAAAAATTCCGGCATCGTGAACACAAGCGACCGCGCATAGAACGGCACGAACACCCATGCCAGCACCAACAGGCACCACGCGTGGAACTCATAGTGCGCCAACGCCACGCCGTCCTTCGCCCCGGAGCCGGCCAGGCCAACGATGTGTTCGGAGCCGATGTTCGACGCGAAGATGGACGCGCCGATGATCCACCAGCCGAGGTTGCGACCCGCGAGGAAGTAATCGGTGGCGTTGTCCTTTTCCCTCGTGATGGCCGTCCACGCGACAATGAGCAACACGGTGAAGTAAGCGCCAATGGCGATCCAGTCGGGCCACGTCAGCGTCGTGGTCCCGCCAACGGCAAGCAGAGGTGTCAGTGCGTTCATGGTTTTAGCAGTCGCGTCTTTAGTAACCGCGTCACGGAGTGACGCGGCTACTTTATTTCGTCACACCAAACCGATACACGATTGTGTTCTTGTAAGTCCTCCCCGGCCGCAGCACGACCGACGGGAACTCCGGCTGGTTGGGTGAATCGGGATAATGCTGCGGCTCCATGCAGAAGCCGTTGCGACGCTGATAAACCCAGCCGCCCTTGCCGGTGATGTGGCCGTCGAGGAAGTTGCCGCTGTAAAACTGCAACGCCGGCTCGGTTGAGAGCACTTCGAGCACCCGGCCGGTGGCCGGCTCCGTCACGCGCGCCATGAGACTGAGGCCGGCGCCCTTGGCGATGACGAAGTTGTGATCGTAGCCGCCGCCAAACTTGATCTGCTCGTCGTCGGCAGCGATGCGCTCGCCGATGGCCGTCGGCTTGTTGAAGTCGAACGGCGTCCCTTTCACCGGCATGAACGCGCCAGTCGGGATCAGCGTGCTATCCACCGGCGTGATCTTGTCGGACTTGATCATGACGACATGGCCGAGGATGTCGCCCTTGCCAGCGAGATTGAAGTAGGAGTGCTGCGTGAGATTGACCACGGTCGGTTTGTCGGTCGTGGCGCGGTAGTCGAGGCGCAGTTCGTTGTCTTCGTTCCACGTGTAGGTCGCGGTCACGTCGAGGTTGCCGGGATAACCTTCCTCGCCATTCTGGCTGATGTAATGCAGTTCCAGCAACAGACCGTTCTTGCTCGTCGCCGACCTCGCATCCCAAACAACCTTGTCGAAACCCTTGAGGCCGCCGTGAAGCGCGTTCGGGCCGTTGTTGGCCGCCAGGGTGTATTCCTTCCCGTCGAGCGTGAACCTGGCCCTCGCGATGCGGTTGCCGTAGCGGCCGACGAGCGCGCCGAAATAGGGAGTCTCTTTTTGATATTCCGCGAGCGTGTCGTAGCCCAGCACGACATCGCGAAGCTTGCCGGTCTTGCACGGCACACAGACCGACTGGACGATGCCGCCATAATTGGAAATCTTGACGATGTTGCCCTTGGGATTCTTGAGCGTGTACAGATCCACTGTCTTGCCGTCGGCTACGCCCCAAGCTTGCTTTGTGATTTCAGGAACTTCGCCGTGAACTGAACTGGCCATAATAAGGACTCCTCCAAGAATGAACGATAGGTTTTTCATTTCCGTGTACTCTGTGTCTTCCGTGACTACTTCTGTCCGTAATACGCGCCCGGACCATGTTTCCGCAAGAAATGCTTGTCGAGCAACGCCCGCGGCATCGCGCCGGCGCGCGGGTTCACGCGCAACGTCTCGCTCGCCAGCCGCGCCAGGTATTCCAGCACAACAGCGTTCTCGACCGCCTTCGCCACGGTCTTGCCCCACGCGAACGGCCCGTGGCTCGCGACGAGCGCGCCGGGAAACGCCAGTGGATCGAGTTTATGGAACCGCTCGACGATGACGTTGCCCGTCTCGATTTCGTAGTCGCCCTTGATTTCCTTCGGCGTCATCCCTCGCGTGCACGGCACCGGCCCGTGAAAGTAATCGGCGTGCGTCGTGCCGAGCGCCGGAATCTCGCGTCGGGCCTGCGCCCACGCCGTCGCGAAAAGGCTGTGCGTGTGAACGATGCCGCCGATCTCCTTGAACGCGCGGTAGAGCACGAGATGCGTTGGTGTGTCGGAACTGGGCCGCAGATCACCCTCGACGACCTTGCCGCTGCCGAGCGCGACAACAACCATGTGCTCCGGCTTCATCACGTCGTAACCGACACCGGACGGCTTGATGACGACGTGGCCGCTCGCACGATCAATCCCGCTGACGTTCCCGAAGGTGCGGATCACCAGACCTTCCCTCACCAGGTCGAGGTTGGCCTTGCAGACTTGGGCTTTGAGTTCTTCGAGCATGATCACTTCCTTGCGCGGCTGCGGATTTCAATCAGCTGCTTCATCACATCAAACAGGTTGCCATTTCCGTCCTTCGTTCCAAGCGCGTCATGGAGCTTGCGATACAAAACATAAAGCTCCTTGTAAACGGCGTGCGCTTCCGGCTTCGGCTGGAACACGCGCGGCTTGATGGCGGTCATTGCCTTTTGCGCCGACGCGTAGTCGGGATACGCGCCCGCAACCACCGCGCCGGCGATGGCCGCGCCGAGCGCGCAGGTCTGCGCCGAACGGCTGACTTTCATCGGCCGGCCGGTCACGTCGGCGTAGATTTGCATCACGAGCGGGTTCTTCTCGGCGATGCCGCCGCAGTTGACGATCTGCCCGACCTTCACGCCGTATTCCTCGAAGCGGTTGATGATCGTCAGCGCGCCGAACGCGGTCGCCTCGATGAGCGCGCGATAAATCTCCGCCGGCGTCGTGTAGAGCGTCTGGCCGAGGAGCAGGCCGGTGAGCCGCTGGTCCACGAGGATGGTGCGGTTGCCGTTGTTCCAATCGAGCGCGAGCAAACCGCTCTCGCCCGGCTTGAGCTTCGCCGCGCCGGCGGTGAGCGCTTCGTGCGAGCCGGCCTTGCCGTGCGGCTGAATGTAGTTGACGAACCAGTTGAAGATGTCGCCGACGGCGGACTGGCCGGCTTCGAGACCGTAGAAGCCCGGCAGGATGGAGCCGTTGACAATGCCGCAGAGGCCGGGGATATCGGCGAGCGGCTGGTCGACGGGCGCGACCATCATGTCGCAGGTGCTGGTGCCGATGATTTTCACGAGCGTGCCCGGCGCAATGCCGGAGCCGACGCCGCCGAGATGCGCGTCGAACGCGCCGACCGCCACGGGAATGCCCGCGGGCAGGCCGGTGCGCTTGGCCCAGTCGGCGGTGAGCTTGCCGACGGCGCGGTCAATGGTGTGCGCTTTCGCGCAAAGCCGCGAGCGGAGCGCGCCGAGCTTCGGATCGAGCTGGCCGAGAAACTCCGCGTCGGGATAACCGCCCCATGTATCGTTATACATCGCCTTGTGGCCGGCCGCGCAAACGCCGACGACCAGCTTCTCCGGCGCTTCGGTGCCGGTGAGCATCGCCGGAATCCAGTCGGCGCACTCGACCCACGTGTGCGCGGCGTCGAACACCTCCGGCGCGGTGCGCAGACAGTGGAGAATCTTGCTGAAAAACCACTCACTGGAGTAGGTGCCGCCGCATTTGGCGAGGTATTGCGGGCGAATCTTCTTCGCCAGTTCCGTGATCTCGCCAGCTTCGGCGACGCCGGTATGGTCTTTCCAAAGCCACGCCATCGCGGCCGGGTTCTTGGCGAACTTTTTGTCGAATGCGAGCGGCACGCCCTTGGCGTCCACCGGCAACGGCGTGCTGCCGGTGGTGTCCACGCCGATGCCGATCACGTCGGCGGCGTTGAAACCGCGCACCGTCTTTTTGGCGAGCGCGAGCGCCTTCTTGATCGTGATCTCCGCGCCGGTGAGGTAATCGCCCGGATGCTGGCGCGCAAGGTTCGGGTCGCGGGCGAGGATAACGCCGTGGTGGCCGTGGGCGTATTCCCAGACGGCGGTGGCGACCTCCCTGCCGTTGGCAACATTGACGATGAGGGTGCGCACCGAGTTGGTGCCGTAGTCGAGTCCGATGGCGTATTTGTTCATGCTCTCTCCTTAGATCATTAAATTGACAGTATCAGCCGCAACGCCTCGCCGTTATGCGCGTTATACTTCAACGTGTACACTTCCTGACCGCTAACATCGATAACGTCAGCCGCAGCCGCGCGCCAACGGCGCGCTCGTAAATCAGCCCAGGGCAAGCGAGTCTGCGAGCGCCGCCCTGGGTAGCGTCGCAGCAATTCCACTGCGCCCTGAAGGGGCGCAGGTCAATCCCACACATATTGTTCATCGAATGCAATCTCGTATCGACACAGGAACGCGCGAAGCTCCTCCTGAAAACCGGTGTGTTTGTGATGTTCGCTTTGCGCAAGGATGTAGTTGCGCACTTGCTCCAACGAGGACTGGCTGACCGAGAAGGCGCCGTAACCATTTTGCCACGCGAAGTCGGCAAATCGCTCGCCTTTTGTCTTGAGCCATTTGGAACTGCCGCGCTTCAGTTCCATCACTACATCGGCTAGCGCCTTGGTTCGGTGGAGATTAAAGAGAATGTGAATATGGTCGGCAACGGAGCCAATGACCAGTGCCGGCGAGTCCACGTTTGCGAGGATGCCCGCGGCATAGCGATGTAATTCCTCGCGCACTGGCTCGTCTAACACAGCGCGGCGATCTTTCGTGCTGTAGATCAGGTGGATCAGGTTTTTCGCAAGAGACTGGCCCATGATGCGTTCCATTACCCGCACCCTTTCAGGGTGCGCGCCTTCTCTCGTCCTTACCCAGGGCGGCGCTCGCGGACTCGCTTGCCCTGGGCTGGTTTACCAACACACCTTCGGTGTGATGGAATCGCTTTCGAGTTGTTTGAACACGAAAACCGAAGTTGGCCGCGAGGCAAACATTCCTGCCTGCCCTACTCCGGTTTTCTATTTGAAAACTCGTTCGGTGCTCTCGGCGGGTGGTAAATTTGTCCACAACGATCGCCGCGATCTCGTTCTCGCTCATTCCTCTGCGTCTCCTTTGCGCCTTGGCGTCTTTGCGTGAGATGCTCCCTGCCTACTGGTGCAGATAAACGTCCCACCCCAAATACTTCGTCAACGCTTCCTTCACGCCGGCGGCGATGTGGGTCGGGTTGACGGCGACGTGGTGCTCGAAACCGTTGTCGCAAATGTGGGCGAGCAGTTTCTGGAAGTTCGGGATGCGCACCACGCCGTAGCCGCCGAAGGTCTTGAGCGGGTCGTCGGTGAACTCGCCCTCGCCCACGTAGGCGCGAATCCGGCCCGCGGCGTCGTCGGTGGTGCAACGCAGGTAGGTCATTGGCGCGGCCTTGACGCGGCCGACGACCGTGCCATAGGTGTTCTCCTTGCCAACGGTGCCGGCGATGATTTCGTGCCAATCCATCTTCGGCTTGTCCTCGCCCGTGTCGGCGAAAATGTCCTTCGGCAGATTGCTGCAATGGAACACGACGCCTTTGTCGGGATCGTCGGCGTAATCGTTGTTCCAGTCCACAAGCGCGCTGGGCCGGCCGCTGGCCTGCGCCATCGCATACATCGCCACGCAGCCCATCACGTCCACCTCGCACGCACTGCTCATCAACGTGTTGCTCATCATGCTCATCAGTGTGCAGGGCACGACACCGAAGAACTCCTCGATTGCCGTCCAACACTGCATCGCGGTCGCGTTCAGATGGGCGCGTTTCATCCAGCCATCCACGGCCGCTCCGAACTTGGCCATCTTCAACAGCGAGGTGGCCGGAATACCCGTGGTGGTGACGTATGCGTTGATTGCGGCGAGCTTGGCCTTCACGGCACGGTCCTTGTCGGCCATCTTGTTGACCCAACTGAGCATCTCGTACAGGTCGAGCGTCTCAATGCTGATGCCGGCGGCTTCGAGCAATTTCTCGCTGTAGCGGACGGTATTGAACGCGACGGGTCGCGTGCCGAGGGCGCCGATGCGCAAGCCGCGTAGCGCGCGCAGGACGCGGCAGGTGACGGCGAAATCGGCGAGATCCTGCGTGAAGCTCTGACTGGTCGGGCTGCACGTGTGGAGACGCGTGAGCGTAAACGGGATGCCGTATTGGCGGAGGTTGCTCGTGACGGACATCTTGCCGCAGAAACTGTCGCGTCGGTTGCCCATGCGCATTTTGTCCGCCTCGTCCGGGAAGGCGTGGATCAGCACCGGCACGCGCAGGCCGGACCAGCGCAGGGCGTTGGCGATGGCGCGCTCGTCGCCGAAGTTCGGCAGCGTGATGACGATGCCGTCAATCTTCTGGCGGTTGGCGTCGAAGAGATCGGCGCAAAGCTTCGCCTCCTCAAAACTCTCGATGCTGCCGAAGCGCGTGGCCTTGACGCCGAGTGTGACGACCTTGAAGCCGACTTTCTCCAACACTTCGAGCATGACGCTGCGGCCCTTCTCGCAAAGCTGGGCCGGGAAGAAGCCGCGGTTGCCGACGATGAGACCGATGGTGACGGGTTTGATGGTGGCGGGTTTCATGATGTTCTCCTCTGGTTGTTGTTAAAGTCCGCAACGACGATCCAACGAAATCGAGGCGCGAATGGTAGGGTTGTGTTCCGTCTTGAACAAGCGCAAATCACCGCAACAAGCCATATCCACATTCCGCGAGCCGGATACTAGAGGGGGATAGTTCACCCTCTCCCCGTCGGACGGAGAGGGTCGGGGTGAGGGGCTGGTCCGACCGCATAGTCATGCCTACGTCACCGCACTTCCAGAACGACGACCGATTTCGCCGGCAGCGTCGCACTGAAACCGATGTCGGTGACTTTGAATGCCGCAAACTCCGCCGGCTTGACGGTTTCGGGTTTGTCGAAGGTGTTGTGGGCCGTGATCTCCGGCGCGGTCAACACGCGCCCGCTGATGGCGCTCGCTTTGGCGCCCGCAATTTCGCACGCCAGTTCAGCCGGCTGGTTCGGGTTCAGGTTGCAAAGCGTCACGTGAATCCTGCCGCTCAGGTCGCGCGAAGCCGAGACGCTCAGCGATGGAATCTTGTCACCGCTCATCGCGTAGTCGCTGCACTGCAACTCGCTCGGCAACAAAATCGCGTCCTGGTGCGCGGCGAACATCTCGAAGACATGATACGTCGGCGTCAGGAGCATTTTGGGTCCGTCCGTGAGGAGCATCGCCTGCAACACGTTGATGGTCTGGGCGATGTTGGCCATCTTCACGCGGTCGCAGTGCTGGTTGAAAATGTTGAGCGTGACGCCGGCCACCAACGCGTCGCGGAGCGAGTTTTGCTGATAAAGGAAACCGGGGTTCGTGCCCGGCTCCACCGCGTGCCACGCGCCCCACTCATCCACGCAGAGTGCCACTTTCTTCTGTGGATCAAACTGGTTCATGATCGCCGAGTGCTTCGTCACCAGTTCCTCCATGAACAACGCCCGCTTCAACAGAAAGAACCAATCGCCCTCGTCGAACTGCGTCGCAGAGCGGCTCTTTTTGCCGGTGCCGCAATAATAATGCAGCGACAGGCCGTTCATGCGCCTGCCGGCTTCACGCATGAGCACTTCGGTCCAATGATAATCCTCCCGGTTCGGGCCGCAGGCGATTTTGAAAATCTTGTTGCCACTGAGGTTGCGGACGTAGGTGGCGTAGCGTTTGTATTGGTCGGCGTAAAACTCCGCCGTCATGTTGCCGCCGCAACCCCAGTTCTCGTTGCCGACGCCAAAGTAGGTCAGCTTCCACGGCGCGGCGCGGCCGTTTTTCGTGCGCAGATCGGTCATCGGGCTGACGGCATCAGAGGTGATGTATTCCACCCACTGCTGCATCTCCTGCACCGTGCCGCTGCCGACGTTGCCGCAGATGTAAGGCTCGCAACCGAGCTGCTCACAGAGATCCATGAACTCGTGCGTGCCGAAGTGGTTGTTCTCGGTGACGCCGCCCCAGTGGGTGTTGATCATGCTCGGCCGCTTTTTCGCCGGGCCGATGCCATCCATCCAATGATACTCGTCGGCAAAGCAGCCGCCCGGCCAGCGCAGCACGGGAATCCGGCTCTTCTTCAACGCCACCACCACGTCATTGCGGATGCCGCGCGTGTTGGGTATGTCGCTCCCCTTCTCCACCCAATAGCCGCCGTAGATGCAGTGGCCGAGATGCTCCGAGAAATGGCCGTAGATGTTGCGGTTGATCTGGTCCTTCGCTTGATCGGCGTGGATGACCAGTTTGTTCTCGGCGGCCAGAGACTCGCGCGCGAGCAAACAGGCCAGCGCCAGCGTAGCCGCCGTCGTGAGACGGCGGACTGTGAACATTCGTCTTTTCATTGCGCTCCTTATTTCAGCATTCCGATTTCGCGCCACGCGCACTGCGATTCGGGCGCGGATTATAGTTGACGGCGGTTCCGCAACAACGCCAGATTGCGTCAGAGTTTAGCCATTTTGCGTCAACTCGATCATCAACTGAAATGCCCAAGATTCCCAAAGTCATCCTGCTGATCGAGTCCTCGCGTGCGTCGGGGCGAAGCCTGCTGCGCGGTGTCGCCAATTACGCGCGGCATCACGGGCCGTGGGCGTTTTACTGGGAGCCGCGCGGACTGGAAAAAGCCTGGCCGCGCCTGAAGCGGCTTCACGCCGACGGCATCATCCTGCGCGACGTCGAGAAGGTGGACGACGTGATCCGTTGCGGTCTGCCGGCCATCGTCGTCGGCCACCGCAAGCAGGCCGTGCCCGGCGTCGCCAACGTGATGACCGATTCCGCACGCATCGGCACGATGGCTGCCGACCATCTGCTCGATTGCGGCTTCCGCCACTTCGCCTACTGCGGATTCGACGGCATCCCCTGGTCGGATATCCGCAGTCGCCACTTCGCCAAGCGCGTTGACAAGGCTGGTTTTCAAACCCACTTCTACCGTCGCCAGCGCCGCGCAGCCGTGCGTGCCGGCGATGGCGAAGAGCAGTTCATCGCCGACTGGCTCCGGTCGCTGCCCAAACCCATCGGCCTCATGGCCTGCAACGACGACCGCGGCCAGCACGTCATCGAGGCGTGCAAACTCGCGGGACTGCGCGTGCCCGACGAGGTCGCCGTCATCGGCGCAGACAACGACGAGTTGGTCTGCGAGCTTTCCGACCCACCGATGTCGAGCGTGGCGATTAACTTCGAGCGCGCCGGCTACGATAGCGCCGAGCTGCTGGCGAAGCTCATGGCTGGCCGGCGCTCTGTCAGCAAGGCCATCGTCGTCAGCCCCACCCATGTGATCGCCCGCCAGTCCACCAACATCCTCGCCATCGAGGACGCGCACGTGGCGAAGTCGCTGCGTTTCATCCGCCTCCACGGACGCGAAGCCATCCAAGTCACCGATGTCGTGACCGCTTCCGGCCTCTCCCGCCGCGTGCTGGAGAAACGGTTCCGCAAACTTCTCGGCCGCTCCGTCCTCAGCGAAATCCGCCGCGTCCGCGTCGCCCAAATCTGCCGGCTGCTGGCCGAAACCAACCTCTCCGTCTCGCAGGTCGCTGACTCTCTCGGCTACACGAGCATTGAACACATCGCCCGCTACTTCCGCTCCGAAATGAAGATGAGTCCCCTCGCCTATCGCCGGCAGCACGGGCAGAAGTAAGAGCGGAGGATGGAGTCGCCGTTACGCAATATGAATTGCTGGTTTCGGCCAGCTACGTGTTTCGCGCCTCTTTCAGCCCATAGCCGCGGGTCAAGGATGGCCCGAAGCCAGTCGCCGGCACAGGGGCGTGAGCCGGGCGATTCGCTCCGCGGCCGGTGGATGCGAGGCGAAATACTGACCCAGCCCCGAGCGCTGCGGGTCGAGCCGCTCGATGCGCTGCAGCAACGCGATGGCACCGCCGGGGGCAAAGCCGGCTGCGGCCACGAGATGAAGCCCCAGTTCGTCCGCCTCTTGTTCGTGGTCCTGGGAGTGGGCGCTTTGCAGAAGCACCATGCCCTTGTCGCGCAACCAGCCGCCCAGAGGCCCCGCGCGCGCGGCAATGACCGAGACCGCGCGAGAGAGGACACTGGAGGCAACCTCTTTCACCATCCGGTTCCACGCATGCTCGCGGATGATGTGCGCCATCTCGTGTCCGATGACAAAGGCCAATTCCTCCGGGCGGCGCTCGCAGAGGTTCACCAGCGAGTGACTGACGAAGATGAAACCACCGGGCAGCGCCATCGCGTTTGGAGAATCGTCGCGGATCGCCTCGCAGCGGAAGGCGCGGCGTTTGTCCCGCACGCAAGCGGCCAGCCGTTCGCACAGGCCGCTGAGAAGAGCCGTCATTTGAGGGTCGTTCACCCGCTCTGTGGCGCCGCGAAGTTCGGTGGCCAGCGCGCTGCCGAAGGCCGCCTCGGCGCGCAATGCCTCCTCTTCCGTGCCGGTCAGGCCGTCCCAAATCCACTTGGATTTGCGGATGGTCGGCACGGCGGCGCGGCCCACATGGCGTCCGAGGTTGTAGAAAAATCCGCTCATCAATCTACTTCGTCGCGGATGGAGAAGCGGCAGTAGATTCCGTCGGCGGCGCGGTTTCTTTCGGCGGCGTGGATGGGAAGAAGAATTTCGAGAAGAACCCGACCATCTTGTCCTCGTCCTGACCGTCGTAGAACCGAGCGGTCACTTTGCCTTCGGCGTGTCCCGGTGGCTGGCGGGAAAGCAGGTTGGCGGGCACACGGACGGCGCAAATCAAACGCCGCGGCCGGAATCCCAGACCGCCGGTCGTATACCATGTGAAGTTCGACGAGTTGACGAGGAAAGAGCTTTCGTAAAGCTTGCTCTCGTTATCAAACGAACCCCCTCCTTGAACACCGATGTGCGTGATCTCGCCGATCGTCAGCTTCACCCGGCCGGTGCGGGCGATCTCCACGCGGTTGCTGTCAAGCAACGTGAAACCGATGACGAATTCCGGCGCGCGATACGAAACGATCATCTGCGTCATCTGCGCCGCTGGCAACGGACTCTCCTTGATTTCCGGCGGCGGGCCGGTCTGGACCGATTGCAGCGCCCAGAAAATGCCTGCGATCAAAACAAACGCCGACACGCCCACCATGAGGAGACCGAGCCACGGCGTCCCCGAGGATCTGCGCAACCGGCCCATCGCCTGTTCGGCAAAGGAAATGCGCTCGCCTGCGTTCTCCACCGTTTTCGGGCTGTCGCCGCCCGACGGGGGGCGGACATGCGGTTTCGCCGTCGGCGGCACGGTCAATTGTGCGGGGATGGCGCGACCGCATTTGACACAGCTCAACGCTTTGCCAGCGCGCTCGGCGGGATACTCGTTCTCCGCCTGGCATTTGGGGCATCGCACGGTAGGCATGACATTGGAAGTTAAGCGCGCGCCGCCGCAAGGGCAACCTTTTTGATGTGCGCTGTTGAATGGGATGTCAAACGCGCCGAAGGCGCCGAAGGAAACAAGCCCAGGGCAAACGAGTCCGCGAGTGCCGCCCTGGGTTCACGAATGAAAGCGGGACGCGCCCTGCAAGGGCGCGCGTAAAGAGAGCGGCCATCAACCCACGCTACCCGCGCCCTTTCAGGGCGCGCACGATACCTTCTTTCTACCCGGGGCGGCGCTCGAACTCGCTTGCCCCAGGCTGATTCACCACTGCCCCTTCGGGGCAACAGCAACGGAAAAGGGTTCGTGCCTGAAGAGAAAGAAGCTCAACACAAGCGCCAGCTTTACGTCCACAATCACTATCGCGCCCGGAGGTCGCGATCCACCGGCTTAACATGCCGCCCCGTTGGTGTCCCGGCTTCAGCCGGTCTGCGACAGAACAAGAACCGCCTAAAGGCGGGACACCAACGGTTGGATACCGCCCGTCGCACCCTTTTTGGTTGTGGAAGGCGTGCAGCGCCGTTAGAGATACTCGCAATGATTCGAGAATACGTTTTGAAGCCGGCCGAGCGCCACCGCCCATTGCAGATTGACTATGCAGCGCAGCTCAATCCGCAGCAACTCGCGGCCGTGCAGGCGCCGCCCGGCCCTGTGCTGGTGATCGCCGGTGCCGGCAGCGGCAAGACCCGCACCCTCACCTACCGCGTGGCGTGGCTGATCGAACAAGGCGTTCCGCCGGACCGCATCCTGTTGATGACGTTCACCAACAAGGCCGCGCGCGAGATGCTCCAGCGCGTGGAAACGCTGCTCGGCGGCGACGTGGGCGGCCTCTGGGGCGGCACTTTCCATCACGTCGGCAATCGCGTCCTGCGCCGCCACGCCAGTTTGCTGGGCTACCGCAGTGATTTCGCCATCCTCGACCGCGAGGATGCCGGCGACCTCGCTCACGCGTGCATCACCGACGCGAAGATTGACACGACCAAGGAACGGTTTCCGAAGGGCGACGTGCTGGTGGAGGTGTTCAGCATGGCCGTCAACACCGAGCGCCCGCTCGGCGAGGTGCTGGCCACGCAGTATCCCTATTTCGAGCAGTTCAAGGAAACCATCGCCTCGCTCCAGCAGCGTTACCACGAGCGCAAGCTGAAGACCAACGCGATGGATTACGACGATCTGTTGTTGAACTGGCTCCGCCTGATGCGCGAGTATCCTGATGTGCGCGATTTGTATCAGCAGCGGTTCCAGCACGTGCTCGTGGACGAATACCAGGACACGAACACCATCCAGGCGGAGTTGATTGACCGCCTCGCCGCCGCGCACCGCAACGTCATGGTTGTCGGCGACGACAGCCAGAGCATCTTCTCGTGGCGCGGCGCGAACTTCCGAAACATCATTTCCTTTCCCGACCGCTATCCCGGCGCGCAAACTTACAAGATCGAAACCAATTACCGCAGCGTGCCGCAAATCCTCCGCGTCGCCAACGAAGCCATCCGCGCGAACGTCAACCAGTTTCCGAAGGCGCTGCAAGCCGTGCGACGCAGCGGCGCGCGGCCGTGGCTGGTGGTCGCCGGCGACGACAACCAGCAGGCGCAATATATCGGCCAGCGGATTCTGGAGTTGCGCGACGAAGGTTGCCGGCTCAATGACATCGCCGTCCA
>Ga0114951_10004110_pt1 | contig 14465 bp, 8 predicted proteins | sample AM7aDNAmetaG_FD_88677 | JGI IMG/M metagenome (GOLD analysis project Ga0114951, IMG submission 88677) | Freshwater microbial communities from Finland to study Microbial Dark Matter (Phase II) - AM7a DNA metaG | ecosystem: Environmental > Aquatic > Freshwater > Lake | place: Finland: Lake Alinen...
GGATGGCGCTCGGATGGGGCACGGCGCCGGAGTTGGCGCAACAATGGACCCGCGTCTCCCGCTTGTTCAACCCCCGCCCGGAAATGCACAAAGCGTACTCAGAGTTGTTTGCCGAATTGCGCGGTATCGCCGGTGCGCCCTGACCTGCGCCGCGCGAGTATAGCGATTATGCAACCCCGCGTCCCGTGCAACCTTCATGAGCCGCGGCCCCTCGTGTTTCCTCCAATCGCGCGGTATCGGGCTTATCGCGTTCAACCCTTGCGCTCCCAAGCGATTCAGGATAACCTGTCACTCGCAGCCGTGAACGCTTGCGCCCTTCTTCGTGCATCACCCGAACCGAACTCAGCCACCAGAGGAACCAGCGGAGCGGAAAGAAAGCTATGAGCTGCTTCTCTCAGGCGCATCTCAAGTTGATGGCCCTGGCATTGACGCTCCAAGTCCTGGCCTTTGCTGCGCTGGGTCAGGAGTCGGGCACTCCGCTCAGGTTCGTCGGCAACAGCAAGATCCCCCCCATCCTCTTCACGCAAGACGAGAAGCCGGTCGGCCTGGTGGTCGATCTGGCATACGCCGTCGCGGAGAAAGCGCACCTCTCCATTCGCGTTGAAGCGATGGATTGGCCCGAGGCTCAATCACTGGTGGCCGCCGGCAAGGCGGACGCGCTGCTGCAAATCAACCCCACGCCGGAGCGAGAGAAGCTCTACGACTTTTCGGATATCCTGTTGGAGTCTCGCTTTCACATCTTCCGCAAGAACACGCGTCTCGATATTCAGAGCCTGGCTTCCCTCTATGGGAAGAAAGTGGGCGTCGAGGCCGGCGGCTTTCCTGCTCAGTATCTGAAGGAGCACGAGCAGATTCATCTCGTCGTGCTGCCGAATTGGAAGGCCGGCTTTGACATGCTCAAGACCGAGCAGATCGATGCGGTCTTCGTGGACCGGTGGGTGGGCGAGTACGAGCTCTACCTCAATAGCATCGAGGGGGTGATCGTCGTCGAGCCGCCCGTCGTCACGAACTACTCGCGAATCGCCGTCAAGAAGGGCAATACGGAACTGCTCGCCCGAATTAACGCCGGATTGAAAGAGATCGAGAGCGATGGCGCCCGTCAGCAGATCTTGAAGAAGTGGCAGGCGAAAGAAGTTGTTTATGTGACCAGGGAATCCATCGACCGGCTGGTCTTATGGGCGGCCCTGGGATGCATTGTGGTGCTCATTGCGATCACGTTGAAGACCCTGGCACACTCCCGCGCGATCAAGAAGATCAACCGCGAACTGGCGGAACGTTCCAGTGCTTTAATCCGCGAGAACGAAGAGCGCAAGCGTGCCGAAGCAGCCTTGATGGAGGCGCACGACTCTCTGGAAAAGCGCGTGGCGGATCGCACCGCCGAGTTGCAGTCCGCCAACACGTCTTTGGAGGACTCGCGCCGGGAAGCGCTTCAACTGATGCAGGACGCCGTCGCGGCCCGCCGGCAGACCGAGCAGGCCAACGAAAAGCTGCGCCAGGAAATCATCGACCGCCAGCAGGCCGAAGAGACGCTGAAGCAGAGCGAGGACCGCTTTCGGACAACTTTCGAGGGCAGCGCCGTCGCCATGTCGCTGACCGACCCCGACGGCAAGTTGCTCAGGGTGAATGCGGCCTACTGCCAGATGCTGGGTTATTCCGAGGCAGAACTCGCCCGTCTTAATTTCTACGAGTTCTCCCATCCCGCCGATCTTCCCGGCAACCGCGAAGGCGTGCAGCGGCTGCTCAGCGGCCAACAATCCACCTTCCGCATGGAGAAGCGCTACATTCGCAAGGACGGCCGGGTGATCTGGGGCGACATGAGCACGGCGGTCGTGCGCGACGCAAACGGCAGGCCGCTCCACATGGTGACTCACGTGCAGGACATCACCGAGCGCAAGCAGGCCGAGGAGGCCATTCGGGAAAGGGAGCGCCTCTTTCAGGACGTCATCGACGGCAGCCCTTCCCCCATTTTCCTCAAAGACCGCGATGGGAAATTCATCACCATCAACGCGTCGCTGGAGAGAATGCTCGGAATGTCGCGGGAAGACATCATAGGCAAGACAGACTATGACATTGCTCCCAGGGAAGTCGCCGACGCTTGGCGGACGAACGACAAACAGGTGATGGCGACTGGCAAGGCCATCCAAATCGAGGAACGGGCGGATCTCCGGGATGGTCACCACATCTTCCTGGCGAACAAATTCCCGCTGGTGGATGCCGAGGGCCGCACCTACGGCGTTGGGGCCATCGGCCACGACATCACCGAGCGCAAGCGGGCGGAAGAGGAATTGCAGCGCGCCGATGATCGGTTCCGAGTGCTCACGCAGAATCTGGCCTCCGGTGTCGCGCTGATCGACGAGCACGGCCGGTTTGTCATCGTGAACCCCGCCTTCCTGCGGTTGTTTGAACTCTCCGAAGCGTCCGACATCAAAAATATCAACGACCGCAACTGGAGCGAATGGCAGGTCTTCGAGGAAGACGGCTCGCTCATGGATGTCGATGAGCACCCCGTGCGCAAAGCCGCCATGAGCGGCCGGGCTGTTCGGAACAAGCCCGTCGGCGTCCGGGCGCCTTCGGGCAAAGAGCTCAAGTGGATGCTCATCAGCGCCGAGCCTGTCTTCAAGGCCGACGGCCGAATCGACGCGCTCATCTGCACGTACCAGGATATCACCGAGCGTAAGCGGGCCGAAGAGGCGCTGCACAAGCGGGCGGAGGAGGCGCTGCGCCTGAGCGAACAGGAATTCCGCTCGCTGGCGGAGGCCATGCCCCAGATCGTCTGGGCCACCCGGCCCGATGGCTGGAACATCTATTTCAATCGGCATTGGACGGACTACACGGGGATGACGATGGAGGAAAGCTACGGCCATGGCTGGAACAAGCCCTTCCACCCCGATGACAAGCAGCGCGCTTGGGAGGCCTGGCAGCGGGCGACGCAACACAACGAGCCCTACTCGCTGGAATGCCGTCTGCGCCGCGCCGATGGGGCCTATCGGTGGTGGCTGGTCCGCGGTTCGCCGATGCTCGGGGAGAACGGCGAGATTCTGAAATGGTTCGGCACTTGCACCGATATCGAAGAGATCAAGCGCGCCGAATCAGCGCTGCAGGAGGCCAACGAACTGCTGGAAAAGCGAGTGGCCGAGCGCACGGCGGAGCTGCTGGAGAGCGAGGAGCGTTTTCGCACGATGGCCAATGCGATGCCGCAACTGGCGTGGATGGCCAGACCCGACGGCCATATCTACTGGTATAACCAGCGCTGGTATGACTACACCGGCACGACGCCCGAGCAGATGGAGGGCTGGGGTTGGCAGAGCGTCCACGACGCGTCTGAACTGCCCAAGGTGCTCGAGCGCTGGAAAGTCTCCATTGCGACCGGTGAACCTTTCGATATGACCTTCCCGCTGCGGGGCGCCGATGGAGCGTTTCGGCCCTTCCTGACTCGTATTTTCCCCCTGAAGGACGCGACCGGCCGCGTGGTCCAGTGGTTCGGAACGAATACGGATATCAGCGAAATAAGACGCGCCGAGGAGAAGTTGAGCGAGCTGAATCTATCGCTCGAACAGCGCGTGGCCGAGCGCACGGTCGAAGTGCGGCAGCAGGCCGACCAGCTCCGCGCGCTGGCGACCGAGTTGACCCAGGCGGAGCAGCGCGAGCGCAAGCGCCTGGCGAAAATCCTCCACGACCACATTCAGCAGCTCCTGGTCGCGGCGCGGATGCAGGTGGAGTGGATGCAGCGCGACAGCCGGCCGGAGCGGTTGCAGGCCACGGCGCAGGGGGTGGACAGCATTCTCAAGGAAGCGCTGGATGCGTCTCGCTCCCTGACGGTCGAGCTCAGCCCTCCCATTCTCCACGAGGCCGGGCTGATCGGCGGCCTGAACTGGCTGGCCGCCCGCACCCTGGAGAAGAACCAGGTCACAGTGGTTCTTCGCGCGGAGAACAAGGCCGAGCCGCCCGCCGAGGATGCGCGATTGCTGCTCTTCGAATGCGCGCGGGAATTGCTGCTCAACGCCGTGAAGCACTCCGGGGTGTCTCAGGCGCACGTCACCCTCCTGCGGACGAATGACGGCCTCATCAAACTGATCGTTAGCGACGAAGGGAAGGGATTCGACCCCGACGTGTTCAGAAATCGCCAGCCCGACGAAGCCAGCTTTGGCCTCTTCAGCATCCAGCAGCGGCTGGTCCATATTGGCGGCCAGATGGAGATCGCCACCGCGCCGAAGAAGGGAACCTGTATCACCTTGACGCTCCCCGCCGGCGAAGCGCAGCCCGTCGCGGAGGAGACGGCCCGCGCCGCGCGCGACGAAGGCAAGCCCGCAACGATCGTCGTGCGCGAGAAGAGCGCCACGCGGCGCGTCCTCATCGTGGACGACCACAAGATCATGCGCGAAGGGTTGGTCGGCCTGATGCAATTCGAGCAGGACATCGAAGTCGTGGGTCAGGCGGCGGACGGCCCCAGCGCCATCGAACTGGCCGCGAAGCTCCAGCCCGACGCCGTCATCATGGATATCAACCTTGGCGCGGGGATGAACGGCGTGGAAGTCACGAAGCGAATCCTGGCCGCAAACCCGAGCATCAAAATCATCGGGCTGTCCATGCACACGGACAACGACGTCGCGACGGCACTGCGCGACGCGGGCGCGGTCGCTTTCCTGACCAAGGGCGGCCCGTCCGAAGACCTCATCGCCGCGATACGGTCAGCCTGCACGGCGTGACTTGCCATGATCCGCGTGAGCGATGTGGCGGTTATTCGGGAGCAGGAGGCGGTTCGAGGGGAAGGTCAGGGGTTCGCGCGCCGTCCCGAGGCGGGCGGGTGCGCATTGCGTTTCCCCTGCCAGAACGGCTTCTTCTGCTGGTGCGGGGAGTGCGGTTTGTGGGAGGCGTGTTTGGGATTTCGCCCCTCGCCGCTGCCGGCGGACCGATGAGGCGCTTGTCCAGGACGCTGCCCATGGGCGGACGGCTGGGCCTGGCCGGGATGCAGTTTGAGCGTGTGTTGCAGAACGGGGATCGGGCGCCCCAGCATTTTCTCGATGACGCGCAGCGCGTCGCGTTGTTCTCCGGTGCAGAAAGTGATGGCCTGCCCCCGGGCCCCGGCGCGCCCGGTGCGGCCGATGCGATGGACGTAGGTTTCCGCTTCCGCAGGCATGTCGTAGTTGATGACGTGCGAGATGCTGTCCACGTCCAGCCCTCGCGCGGCAATATCGCTGGCCACCAGCACGCGCGTGCGGCCGCGCTTGAAGTTCTCCAGCGCCCGAGTGCGCTCTCCCTGCGATTTGTCGGAGTGTATGGCCTCGGCTGGAATGGAGGCCTGGACCAGTCGCTTGACCACCCTATCCGCGCCGCGCTTGGTGCGCGTGAACACCAGCGCCCGCGTCATCTCCGGCTTCTGCAGCAATAGTTTGAGCAGATCGGACTTGAGCGTCTGGTCTATGAAGTAAAGGGACTGCTCGACGGTGTCGGCTGCCGGGGATTCCGCCGGCACCGTGACGGTGACGGGGTGCGTGAGGAGCTGGTCGGCCATGGCGCGGATTTCCTTCGGCATCGTGGCCGAGAACATCAGCGTTTGCCGCTTGGGGGGAATCTGCGTGATGACGCGGCGGATGTCATGGATGAAGCCCATATCCAGCATCCGGTCCGCTTCGTCCAGGACGAATATCTCAATCTCCCGGATGCTCAGCACTCGCTGGTTGATCAGGTCGAGCAGCCGCCCCGGCGTGGCGACCAGAATATCCACCCCTTGGCGAATCGCCTGCACCTGCGGGCGCTGGTTGACGCCGCCGAAGACGACGGTGTGCCGGAGCCCGGCGTGCTGGCCGTAGACGCGGAAGCTCTCGCCGATCTGCGCGGCCAGTTCGCGGGTGGGAGTGAGGATCAGCGCGCGGATGCGCCGGTGAGCGGCCGCAGGCGGATGGCTGCCGCCGTGAGCGACGGCGGCGCCGTGCGGCGCGCCATGTGCCGCGGCCTGGGGGTGTGCATGCCCCCCGCCGACAGGCCGGCTATGGAGCAACTGCAGGATAGGCAGCGCGAACGCGGCGGTCTTGCCCGTGCCTGTCTGGGCGCAGCCCAGCAGGTCCCTTCCCGCCAGGACGTAAGGGATCGCCTCACTCTGAATGGCGGTGGGGATCGTGTAACCTTCGGACCTGACGGCGCGCAGCAGGGGTTCGATGAGTTTAAGTTTCTGAAATGGCATTAACTTAGTCTAACTCTTTTCGTGATGAATCGCCAATCGAGCCGCACCGGACACGGGTCACTTCTGCGGCAAGGAGCGGTTCTTGAAGAAATCCGCAAAGGGATTGTTGCTCCCCCCTTTGGGAGGCAGCGCCGCCTTCTTTGCCACGCCCGCAACTGCGGCGCGGGGCTGGGACTTGGGGCGGGAAGCACCGGCTGCCCGGTCAGAGACCGGCGCCTTGCTTTTTTCAACGGACCCTGATGTCTGCGGCTCCCGGGCGCTCTTCATGCTCAGGGCGATCCGCTGGCGCTCAAGGTCCACGCTCAACACGGTGACCATGACGTGCTGCTGCACCTTCACAACGTCGGCAGGGTTTTTGACGAAGCTGTCGGCCAGCTGGCTGACATGCACGAGGCCGTCCTGGTGCACGCCGACGTCCACAAAGGCGCCAAAGGCGGCGACGTTGGTGACGATTCCGGGGAGCTTCATGCCCGGCTTGAGGTCGCCGATCTTTGAGAGTCCCTCGGCGAATTGAAAGGCTTCGAACTTCTGCCGCGGGTCACGGCCGGGTTTGGCGAGCTCACTCACGATGTCGGTGAGGGTGGGCAGACCCACCTTGTCGCTGACATACTTCTCCAGCTTGATCTTTCGGCGCAGTCCCTCGTCGCTCATCAGGTCGCGCACCGCGCACCCCAGGTCGGCGGCCATGCGGTCCACGATTCCGTAGCTCTCCGGGTGGACGGCGCTGGCGTCCAGGGGGTGTTCGGCGTCGCGAATGCGCAAGAAGCCGGCGGCCTGCTCAAACGCCTTCGGCCCCAGGCGCGGCACCTTGCGCAATTCCACGCGCGAGCGGAACGGGCCGTTCTGGTTCCTGTATTCGACCACGTTGCCGGCCAGCGTCTCGCCGAGCCCGGATACGTAGGTCAGGAGCTGTTTGCTCGCGGTGTTCACCTCGACGCCCACGTTGTTGACGCAACTGACGACCACGTCGTCGAGGGCCTGCCTGAGCTGCGTCTGATCGACGTCATGCTGGTACTGGCCCACCCCGATGGACTTGGGGTCTATCTTCACCAGTTCCGCCAGCGGGTCCATCAATCGCCGCCCGATCGAGACCGCGCCGCGGACGGTGATGTCGTGGTCGGCGAATTCCTCGCGCGCCACCTCCGACGCGGAGTAGATGGACGCCCCCGACTCGTTAACCATGACGACCATGATCCCCTTCGGCAGGTCGAGGGAGCGAACGAACTCCTCGGTCTCGCGACCCGCGGTGCCGTTGCCGATGGCAATGACTTCGATCTCGTGCTTCCGGCACAGCCGCAGAACCATCTCGCCCGCCTTGGCCCGCTGGCATTGCGGTTCATGGGGGAAGATGGCGGCATTGTCCAGGAGCTTCCCTTGCCGATCGAGGCAGACGATCTTGCAGCCCGTGCGAAATCCCGGGTCCATCCCCATGACGTTCTTCTGCCCCAGAGGGGGCGACAGAAGCAGGTGGCGGAGATTGTCGGTGAAGACCGCGATGGCCGCCTCGTCGGCGCGCTGCTTGGTGGCGAGGCGGATTTCGGTTTCCATGGACAGCGAGAGAAGCCGCTTGTAGCCATCCTGCAGCGCCTCGCGCACTTGCCCGGAGGCGGCGCCGTTCCCCTTGACGAAGAGTGTTTCCAGCAGCGCCACCGCCTCCGTCTCAACCGGCCGAATGCGAAGATTCAGGAAACCCTCCCCTTCGCCGCGACGCATGGCCAGCACTCGGTGCGATGGCGCGGCGGCGACGGGCTCCTCCCAGTCGAAGTAATCCTTGTACTTCGCCGCTTCGGCCTGCTTCTCCTTGACGACTTGGGACTGCAACAGCGCCTTGTTCATGAAGAGTTCGCGCAAGCGGGCGCGCGCGGCCGGATCTTCGCTTATCCACTCGGCGATGATGTCCCGCGCGCCGTCCAACGCCTTCTCGTCCGATTCCACTCCCTTTTCCGCATCGATGAAACGCGCCGCCTCCGCCAGCGGGTCCATATCGCCCTGCTCGAATAACTTCTGCGCAAGGGGTTCGAGCCCCTTCTCCCTCGCGATGGTCGCGCGGGTGCGGCGCTTCGGACGGAACGGCAGGTAGATATCCTCCAGGGCGGACAGCGTCTCCGCCGCGGCGATCATCTTCTCCAACGCGTCGGTCAGCTTGCCCTGCTCGCCGATGGATTTGAGGATCGCCTCGCGGCGCTTGTCGAGCTCGGCCAGTTGCAGCAACCGATCGCGGATGGCAGTGATCGCCACCTCGTCCAGCGCGCCAGTGGCCTCCTTGCGGTACCGCGCAATGAACGGCACCGTGCCGCCAGCCTCGAGCAATTCGGCAGTGGCCAGGACCTGTTTTTCTGAAACCGTGATCGCTTCGGCGATCCGGCGAATATGCAATGCGTTGGGCATCTTCGTTTCCTCTTGCAGTGCGAAACAGGAAAAAGGCCGGACGGCATATTCTGCTGTCCGGCCTTCTATTGCAGATGGCGCTCGGGACTGGATTTGAACCCGCAGGGGTTTGCCCCTCACCCAGACATCGAGACACAAACTCATGCCAGGCGCGACCGACATTGATTCAACAACTTATAGCACAGCAGTGCTGTTACGTCAATTCTCTGAATTCGCACTCATTGCCAAAGGAGCGCCAGTACGGTCCCGCACCACGCGGCGAATGATTCCCCTCGCGCAAATCGGCCTTTCACCGGGACATTGCCGCCCAGGGCAGCGCCAGATTGATGCAAACGAAGCAGGGCAGCAGGACGGCAAAGGAGACGATGTCGAACACGCGCGCCAATCGCGCCCGCCCGCACGTGCCGGCCATGTGCAGTGAGATCGTCGACTGAACGAGAACCAGGAAGATGGTGCTCAGGCCGACCGTATTGACCATTCCGGTCAGCGTGACCCGGTCCACATGGGGAAGCATCGCCCCGACGAAGACGTTATTGGCCACCGCGGCGAAGAACGCCCCCACCGGCAGAGTGAAACGGGTGTTGTCATAAGTCGCCAGGACGAAGAGAGTGACCAGGGCAACGGCCACCGAGGCGAAGAGCGCCTGGAACATCATCCAATACACACTAACGCTCAGAGGCGCCACGAGCATCGCGAAGACCAGCCTGGAGCGGACGCTTCTCGCGCCGCCCGGGGCCGCGGCCCCCAGGTCGTCCCGGTGCGTCGTCGCAACCACGAAGCTGCGTTTGAGCCTCACAAGCCGGGGCAGTCCGTCCGGGTCCAGGCCGCTGCCGGCGTCATCGGCGACGAACCGAAGCGTCGCGGCTTCGTGGCGGCTGTCCTGAATTTCAACGGCCAGCCCCTCATCGGCGAAGGGAAACCGCGAAGGATCGAACTCCGTGGTCATCCGCGCCGTAACGTGGTACCGTTCGTAATTCTCTCCATCACGCACGCCCGACTCAATCCGCTCCCGGCTTTGGATATCGCCATTGACCAGTTCAAAGTTCTCCCCGGGATGGAGCGTCTCGCCGGACCAGCGGAACCAGACGTCGAAGTCCGCCGTCCAGCCGGCATCCTTCAGGGAGAAGTCGCGCACGTGCCGGATGTAAACGCCCGCTGTCACATTACCCGGCGCGTTCTCGGCCGTCGCGCCGTGCACACTCGCGGCTTCCAGCCAGGCGTGGCGTCTGGCCTCCGTCTGGTTCCTGTAGCCGCTGAGTTGGCGAACCCCAAACCCGCCGCCGATGACGTAAATGAGAATCAGTCCCGCCGCCCAGATCGCCATGAGCCAGCGCTCTCGGCCGCTGATCGAGTCCTTCAAGGCGCGCCCCCCCGCTCCGGAGCCCGCCCCGGCAATTCCTTCTGTCGTCATGGTCTTCACTCTCAAGACTTGGCTGACGCCCCTGTTTTCACTGACGGCGAAGTTCGAGCAAAGTCAGATCGTCGTCGAAGCGAACCCGGTCTGAGAAGAGCAGGAGCGCCTTCTCCACGGCGCTCAGCTCAACGTCAGTCCGCGGATAGCCTGCGCGGGCAAGCACGTCCACCAGTCCGTCCACGCCGAGGCGGCCTCCTTGCTGCAAAGTGACCTCGGTAGCGCCGTCTGTGGCCAGGAGGAGGCTGTCACCGCTGTTGAACGGCACGGTCACTTCGCTGTAGGCCGCGCCGGTCATGATGCCCAGCGGCAGGCCGGTGCAGTCTATCTTCTGGACCGATCCATCGGCGCGGAATAGCAGCGGTTCCGGATTCCCGGCCCCGGTCACCTGGAGCGTATTGCTGGCCAGGTCGATCATTCCGCACGTCGCCGCCGCAAAGGCGCCCTCCTCGTCCATGAGATCGCATAGCCCTCGGCTGATCGTTTCGGCAAACTTGCGCGGCCGGTGGAGCAATTCGCGATGCTCTTTCCACAGGGGATAAAGACACAGGGTGTAGAGCCCGGCGGCGATGCCGTGTCCGCTGACGTCCGCCAGGAGGAAGCCATAGCGGTCCTCATCCAACTGGCAGGCCGTCACGAAATCCCCCCCGACGATATCCACAGCCACCGTGTGCGACTTGAAGGTGATCCTGGGGTCCGGAGGAACATCGAGCCGCATGGCGCGCGCCTGTATCTTCTGCGCGCGCTGGAAGTCGCGGATTTCCAGCGACAAATCCCTGAACGTCTCAACGCCGCCGATGACGCGCCCGCCGGCGTCGTGGACCGGCGCCACGCTGACGCGCACCGGCACGCGCGATCCATCCTTCCTTTTGGCGAAGACGATGATCGGCACGGAGCTTGAGTTGCCCGTGACAATCGCCCGATGCAGGGGACAATGTTCTTCTCCGCACAACCGCCGGCCGTCCTTATCCTCATGGCACAGGACGTCGTCATAGCAGCTCTTGCCGATGATATCGCCGGCCGTCCATCCGGTGATGCGCTGCGCCGACGGATTCCAGTAGCGGATGCGCCGTTCAGTGTCCGTCACATACACGCCGTCATTGACGGAATCCAGCACGCTCAGAGGATCCGGCATCGCTTGCATGGTCCATTTCTCCTTGCCCTAGGGCTGAACGCAGACCGTCCGGTCAGAGCGCCATCACTCCTTCGGCGAGCTGCCCGCGTCGCAGCAGGTCGGCCATGAGACGCATCTTCTTGTCCGCGTGTTTAAAGAAAGCCTTGTACCCCGGGCAGAGGTAATTCAGCCTCCGCTGCCCGTCGGGTGTCTCGACGAAGCGGTTCTTGGGACACTCGCCGTTGCACACGAAAAGCACATCGCATTCCCGGCAGCATTGCGGCAGGGTATCCCTCTTGTGGCGGCCGAATTTCCTCTGCTTTTCCGAGGCCACCAGTTCGATCATCGGCGTGGTGAGAATGTTCCCCAGGAAGCCGTTCGGCTCCACAAAGTGATCGCACGAATAGAGATCGCCGTTATGCTCCAGCGCCATCCCCAAGCCGCACGTGGGGCCGAAGACGCACACCGTGCCCGCCATTCCCAGCCAGCCGGCCAGCGCCCCGTCAAAGTTCAGGACGAAGCTCTTCCCCACGTCCTGCTTCACCCACTCGTCGAAGATTTCGATCAGGAAGCGCCCCCATTGTTCCGGCCGAACGGAGCGGCTCGTGACCTCGCTCCCCTCCTGGAACCCGCTTTCGCTTTCCCGCTCCACGATCGGAATGAACTGGATGTACTGCGTGCGGGCTTCGTCCCGGAAGAACCGATAGACCTCCAGGGGATGATCGGCGTTCCTGGAATTGACCGTGCACAGGACGTTGAACTCGACGTTATGTTTCTGGAGCAGCCGGACGGCCTTTATAACGCGGTCGAACGTCCCGTGGCCCCCCTTGTCCTGCCGGTGCGCGTCATGAAACTCTTTCGGACCGTCCAGGCTCAGGCCGACAAGAAAGTTATTGTCGTGAAAGAACCGGCACCACTCGTCGTTGAGGAGAATGCCGTTGGTCTGAAAGGTGTTCTCAACCCGGACGCCGGGCTTCCGATATTTCTTCTGAAGTTCCACGGACCGGCGGTAGAAATCGAGCCCCATCAAAGTCGGCTCCCCCCCCTGCCAGGCAACGATCACGTCGGGGATCTGGTGGGCTTCCATGATCTGGCGGATATAGGCTTCATGCACCTCAGCCGTCATGCGGAACTTGCTGCCGGGATAAAGCTTCTCCTTCTTCAGGAAGAAGCAATAGGCGCAATTTAAATTGCAGGCTGAGCCCGTCGGCTTGGCCATGATGTGAAAAGCTCTGGGCGGAGCGCTTGAAGCCGTATCGGTCATACCCGCACTCTCCAAGCGCGAAGACTGGTCGCGCACCAAACAGCCATAGCCGCGTGAAGCGCCACGGCGGGCCACAGCGCAACGCCGGACATGCACATCAACGCTCCCGCCATCGCCAGCAGAACGGATGCGCCTGCGTTATATATGAGCATTCCCCAGAGCAGGGCATACTGCGAACGACTCCCGCCGTCGTCACGCGCCAGCCAGCAGGCGACCCCAATGGCCAGCAGGGCCGCGGCGCAGAGCCGCGCCGCCATCAGCGCCTCCGGCGACGGCTCCCTGGCACTGAGCAACAGTCCAAGTGCCGGTGAGGGCACGCAAAGCAGAGCGAGGCCCGCGCCAGCCTCTATCGCAGCGGTCGCAATGAACAACTTCCTTCGCGAATTCATCCGAACTTTCCCCGTCTCCACAAGGCGACCCGGCTGCCGTTCAACTCATGAAACCGGAGCTAGTGCTTGGCGCTGCCCGACGCAGCCTCCAGCTTTGCCATCACCGCGCTCAAGTTGAACGAGGCCGGCTTCTGCCGCGGCGGAAACTTGATGAAGTCTTCGAGTTGCTGCGCCACGAGCGCCTGCATGCCGTAGATCAGGAAGGCATGGGACAATATCCAATCCCAATAGGTGTTCGAGTTCTCGTAAGCCCGCTCGAAGGGATCGCGCCGCAGGTTGAAGATATGCGGCACGCGCAGAGCCACGAAGGGCTCGGCCCAGCACTCGCACGTCTTTGCGCGCTGTTCCAGGAGCGTCGCCTTCCAGTCCTCGTAGCGGATCGCCATGACGTCTCCGTCGTCGCTGAAGTAGAAGAAGAACTTTCGCGGGCTGTCCTTGACCTGTCCCGTCAGATAGGGAACCATGTTGTAGCTGTCGAGATGGACCTTGAAGGTCTTGTCCCCCGCCTTGTAGCCCGCGAGCAGTTTCTCCTTAATGCCCGGCTGCCCGGCGGCGGCCAGCAGCGTCTCCGCCCAGTCCTGGTGGGTAACGATTCCATTGAGCACCGTGCCCGCCTTGATCTTTCCGGGCCAGCGCACGAACGCCGGAACCCGCCACGCGCCTTCCCAGTTGGTGTCCTTCTCGCGGGCGAACGGCGTGATGCCGGCGTCCGGCCAACTGTTGTAGTGCGGGCCGTTGTCCGTGGAGTACATGACGAGGGTGTTGTCGGCAATCCCCAGATCATCGAGCTTCTTGAGCATCATGCCGATGTGCTCATCGTGGGCGACCATCCGGTCGTTGTAGTCCCCCTGCCCGCTCTTGCCCTTGTGCTTCTCGGCAACGTGGGTGCGGAAGTGCATGGCCGTGGTGTTGTACCAGACGAAGAAGGGCTTGCCCGCCTTGTTTGCCTTGTCGATGAAGTTCAAGGCGCCGGCGGTGATCTCATCGTCGATGGTTTCCATGCGCTTGATGGTGAGAGCGCCCGTGTCCTCGATCTTCTGCTTGCCCACCTTGCCCCAGCGCGGCTGCACCGTCGCGTCGTCCTTGTCGGTCGCAAAGCAGTGGAGCACGCCTCTGGGGCCGAAATGCGCCTTGAAAGCCGGGTCCTTGGGGTAGTCCGGGAGTTCCGGCTCCTCTTCCGCGTTCAAGTGGTAGAGGTTGCCGAAGAACTCGTCGAATCCGTGCACGGTCGGCAGGAACTCATTCTTGTCGCCGAGGTGGTTCTTGCCGAACTGGCCGGTGGCGTATCCCAGGGGCTTGAGCAATTCGGCGATGGTCGGGTCTTCCGCGTGAAGACCCACGTCGGACCCGGGCAGACCGACCTTGGTCAGCCCCGTGCGGATGGGGCTCTGGCCGGTGATGAACGCCGCGCGGCCGGCCGTGCAGCTCTGCTGACCGTAGTAATCGGTGAAGCAGACCCCTTCGTTGGCGACGCGGTCGATGTTCGGCGTCCGGTACCCCATTTGGCCGCGGCTGTTGAAACTGATGTTCCACCAGCCGATATCATCTCCCCAGAGAATGAGGATGTTCGGTTGCTTGGTTGCCACGCCAGTTCCTCCTGTTCTTGTACTGCGGCATTGGAGATCGTTGCGCGCCTTCACACTATGTGGATATTGCTCCGTCTCTGCGGGCACACGGCTTGGATTTTCTTCACTTCATTCCTTCGCCTCCCTCCCACC
>Ga0114951_10004111_pt1 | contig 14465 bp, 10 predicted proteins | sample AM7aDNAmetaG_FD_88677 | JGI IMG/M metagenome (GOLD analysis project Ga0114951, IMG submission 88677) | Freshwater microbial communities from Finland to study Microbial Dark Matter (Phase II) - AM7a DNA metaG | ecosystem: Environmental > Aquatic > Freshwater > Lake | place: Finland: Lake Alinen...
ATATCCTCAACGCCGTGGCACAGAAGCGCAATATCGGTGATCTCAAATACGGCCGACTCGCTTTTCATCGTGTGAAAAATGCGGCGCACATCATCAATCACTTCTTTATTGAAATTTTTTTCAAGTAAAAGAATGTCGCCTTCAGCTTTTTCAAGAACAGAATTTTGTTCATTTAAAAAATCAACAAACATGTTCTCGTCCAGATTAGGTGGCAGGGAAAAACGATGTAATGTAGCATCCTCCGATTTATCGTAAAGAGGTGAATGCATTATTTTTTCTTCATCTTGCCGGGCTGCTTCAGAAGCAGCATTGGATATAGTGATTTCCTGCTTTTCGTGTGGGGTATCTAATTGGGAAAAAAGCTGCTTTGGAAACACTATATTGACAGGATCACTGCCAGGGCGCATCACATGCTGAAGACATGAGACTGTAGAGTTAAGAATATTTAAAAGTTTCTTCCTGTCGGCAGTCTCATTAAGAATTGCATATTTAATAAGTTCCATGGCCGCCGTTACCGGCTTTACAGCCACCTCACAGGCGCTATCAGTAGCGATCTGGAGAAAATTTTGAAAGCAGGTATACAGCCTGCCAAGATCCTGGAGATTGTTGAGATCAGCTGTAATGAGTTCTTCAGCAACAGCGTCGATCTCATCAGTGAGTTTTTCAGTCATCATATTATTATATCCGAAGCAAGCATCATCCGGCATTGCTACATTTTTACATTTTAAGAGAAAATTTTCTCAATTTTAGCCTGAAGGACTTCAGGTGTAAAAGGTTTGACGATATAATCATTAACACCGGCCTGTGCGGCCTGTACGACATTTTCTTTTTCTGCCTCTGCTGTTATAATCAGTACAGGTATATTTTTAAAATTGTTCTCTGCCCGAATTTTTTTCAAAAGATCTATCCCCGTCATTTTCGGCATATTCCAATCGGTAATCACAAAATCAAACTGGGTTTCAATGAGCTTTTCCAGAGCTACATCACCATCCTCAGCCTCTTCCACATTATTAAATCCAAGTTGACGTAAATAATTTCGTATGATGCGTCGCATGGTCTGAAAATCGTCGACAACAAGTATTTTCATATTCGTATTTGCAGGCATAGTTTCTACTCCTTTACAAAGATTAATTTGTTGACAATTTTTTAATTGCGCAGGATTTTTAAAACTGTCAGAGTTGTTTTATTATTTTTTATAATTATTTTATTTGTATTTCAAGCGAAAACAAGCTCATGTCCATATACTTGATCAAGCACACAAGCAGGAGCATTATTTTTAATAATGAATAAAATGTTTGTACCTGTCAATTTTTATTTATATACTATTTTAAAGAAAAATAAAACAAATTCATGCAATAAATTATTCACCGGTAGAGAAAAACAGCGTACCCAGAAAAAAACAAATCGTAGCGTTTGAGTGCATTTTACAATATCACTCTTGCGAAAACTTCTAGTATGTTTTAAGCTACTAAAATTCTATTTCATTTTGTAAGTATGTCTTGCCGTATGTTTTAAAATTTGCAGCGTTACATAAAACCTCCAGTGCGTTTTCTTCCGAATAATTGTTAAGCGTATTTCAGGATACCATACATGCAAAAACGGTTTTTAATAAAAACATTCGGCTGCCAGATGAATGAATATGAGTCATTGCATATAGGCAAACTGCTCGAAGATGGCGGCTATGCTGCTGCATCAACCTATGATGATGCTTCAATTATCATTCTAAACACTTGTACCGTTCGGCAAAAAGCTGAAGATAAAATTTATAGCGAACTGGGCAGGATAAAAAAATACAAAAAAATCAATCCTCATATGTTGATTGGTGTTGGTGGTTGTCTGGCACAGCAGGAAGGTGAAAAGCTGCTTAAGCAATTCCCATATATTGATTTTGTTTTCGGCACCAAGGCTCTGCCCCGTTTGATGACACATATACAAAATGCAATAAATGGCTCTAGAATTGCTGATATAAGCATGGAGGCTACCCCCCTGTTTTACGCTGAACAGAAATATGATCCAAGCCCTAAACAGACAACTGCATATGTAACTATTATGCAAGGCTGCGATAACTTTTGCTCCTACTGCATCGTTCCCCATGTTCGTGGCAGGGAGTGGAGCAGAACTCCTGATGAAATTATTAATGAAGTGAATAGTCTTGTGAATAAAGGTATTCGCGAAGTAACCCTGCTTGGCCAAAACGTAAATTCATACGGGAAAAATTTAATCCCGCATACAACATTTGCTGCATTATTAAAGCAACTTGCCACCATCAAGGGCCTTGAGCGCATTCGATTTACAACCTCACATCCTAAAGACTTATCACCAGAGCTGATACAATCCTTCGGAGATATTCAAAAACTGTGCGAACATATTCACTTGCCTCTCCAGTCTGGCTCTGATCGGATATTGCAGCATATGAACAGGCAGTACACCCGGAAAATATATCTTGAAAAGATTTTATTTCTCCGTGCAGTGGCGCCGCAAATAAGCATTACATCGGATATTATTGTCGGCTATCCAGGTGAAACAGATGCTGAATTCAGTGAAACAGCAGCACTAATTGATGAAATTAAGTTTGATGATCTTTTTATTTTTCATTATACTGACCGCAAAGGGACTAAAGCTGCGGAAATGCCGGATAATATCCCCTACCCTGTTAAAATAGAGCGTCTAAAAAAGCTCAATGATATGCAAACTGCGATCAGCCTTCAAAAAAACAGCGCCATTGTCGGAAATATTGTAGAAGTGCTTTTTGAGGAGAACAGCAAAAAAGGAAATGGTTGCATAGCCGGCCGAACAAGATCATGTAAGGTAGTTAACTGCAAAGGGCCGGAAACAATGATAGGTAAAAACGGATTGGTGATGATTGAAAAAGCCAACATACATTCATTGACGGGAAAACTTGTTTAAAGGGGAACTGAGATGATAGACCTGCACACACATACTTTATTCAGTGATGGAGAGCTTTTACCTTCAGAACTTGTTCGAAGAGCTGAATATATCGGCTATTATGCCATTGCTCTAACTGATCACGCTGATATATCCAACCTTGATTTCATAATCCCACGGATCATTGAAGCATGCGCAAAAATTAATGAAAAAAAAGGCATTATAGCCCTGCCCGGTATCGAAATAACTCATGTTCATCCCGATGATATAACAGAACTTGCCCGTATGGCACGTAGCATGGGGGCTCGAATTATAGTCGTGCATGGTGAAACCATCGCTGAGCCAGTCATGCCCGGTACCAATAAAAAAGCCCTTGAATCCGACATCAACATTTTGGCCCATCCCGGGCTGATCAGCGATGAGGACGTAAAGCTTGCAGCACGCAAAGGCATTTGCCTTGAAATCTCAGCCAGAAAGGGGCACAGCCTTTCAAACGGACATGTTGCACAGACGGCGCTAAAATATGGGGCGCGGCTCATACTGAATACTGACACGCATTCGCCGGGGGATCTTCTTGTATTAGAGAAAGCTAAAATAACCGCACAGGGTTCAGGTCTCAGCGGTGATGATTTTATAAAAATGCTTGACGTGAGCAGGATGCTGGTAAAAAAAGCTTTGGGGGGATAAACGTCACATAACTCAATTGATAGAAAATTTATAACCAAGAGCCTGCAAGGTCAAAATTATTAACCCGAGGGCTATTCGGTACCAGCCAAAAACCCTGAATCCGTGTTTTGTAAGATAGGCAATGAAACTTTTAATTGCAATCATTGCAACGACAAAAGCCACTCCATTGCCAAACAGCAGAAGCCCGATAGCATCGCTCGTGATGGTTTGATAGCTTTTTAAAAGCTTATATGCTGAAGCTGCAAACATGGTTGGCACGGCAAGAAAAAAGGAAAATTCAGCAGCGGTGGTTCGGTCAAGTTTCTGTGTCATGCCGCCAATAATAGTTGCTGCGGACCGCGAAACGCCTGGTATCATGGCAATGCACTGAAAAAAACCGATAATCAAAGCCCTTTTGCTTGATATGCTCTGGTCTTGCGCAGGGCTTTTAAACCACCGGTCAACAAAAAGCAGAATTATCCCACCAACCAGCATAGTTACAGCTACGACCACAACGCTTTCGAGAAGTCTGTCAATAAAATCGTGTAACAGAAAACCAATAACTGCTGCCGGCATAAAAGCAATCAACAGCTTTACATAAAAATCAATAGACTGCAGGAATCTCCGCCTGTACAGCACAACCACCGATAAAATAGCTCCAAACTGAATATTGACAATAAAAACCCGGGTAAAGTCAGTGCTTTTAATGCCCATAATCCCCTGAGTGATTATCATATGGCCGGTAGATGAAATCGGCAAAAATTCAGTAATACCTTCTACGATGGCAATTATAAAAGCTTCAAGCGGCGACATTGACGGCAAATTCCTTCCTGTGTCTAACGGTGCAGCAAAATTGGAATTGTTGAATTTCTGATAATATAGGACGCAGTGCTGCCAAGAATCATGTCATGAAGCCTGCTATGACCAAAGGCGCCCATAACGATAATATCCATTGCCGTGCGCTGGGCAAAAGAAAGAATCTCTTTTGCCGCTTCACCCTGAAGCCATACACCCTCATACTTAAGATTATATGGGGCAGCTATTTCTGCAATTTCAGCTGCAAGCCCCCTGCCCTTTTCTTCCTCCTGCGCAATATAAACAATTTTAATATCCCGGCAGTTTTTACCAAAAAAGGCGCATGCACATTTTAGGGCATTCGAAGATTCAATGCTGCCGTCATATGCCACTAAAATATTGTTGAGTTGTCTGTACGAGGCGGGCGTCACAAGCACAGGTATAGGTGATTTGCGAACCACTGATTCAGTTGTTGAACCCAAAAGTCCCGATGACCACTGCTCATGCTCACCATGCTGTGATATAATAATAAGATCCGCCTTACGGGCCTCATCAGCTATAATGTTGGCGATAATACCGGTCATTTTTTTTGTTATTGCAGAAACGCCTTTTTCAAGACAGCTTGTTTTAAATAATTCCAGAATCGTATCTGATCGATTATCAAGTAACTGCTGAAATTGAGGCAGATAGTTCTGAATAGGACTAAAGCCAAGCGAACCGGAAATATCGCTCATCAAAGGTCCTTCAAGAGAACGGATATCAACCACATTAAGGCCTACTATTTCGGCTTTAAAAAAAGATGCCAGTGAAAAGCCGTACTGAAGGGCGATACTGCTGTTGGGTGATCCGTCTGTAGGTATAAGAATTCTTTTTATCATTGGAACCCCCTCATAAAGTGTTATGCGTTATACTTATTAAATTTTGCATACTTGGATTGTATTGTAAATATAGAGATTTAAAAATTATGAAAAAATTTTACCGGGATTCAGTATCATGCCGGGGTCAAAAGCAGTCTTGATGCGTCGGCATAGATTGATCTCATCGGATGTAAGTGCCAGACTCAGATAATCTTTTCGCAGGCATCCGATACCATGTTCTCCGGTTATAGTACCGCCAAAATCAATGGCGCGTCTATATATTGCACCCTTAATATCAGGAAGCATTTTTTTCCAGACATCATAGGGAATATCGTCTTTTAAAACATCGATATGAACATTGCCATCGCCTGCATGGCCGAACATGACAGAGCGCAGTGTTTTTAGCTTAAAATGTTCCTTTAATTCTTTGACAAACTGCGGGATTTTTGCCCGAGGTACAACACAGTCTTCAGCTACAAACACAGGACTTTCTGCCTGAATTGACTCCCGTATTGAGCGTCGAGATTTCCAAAGGCGCTCTTTTTGCGATGGCGTCTGTGCTATAAACACCTTATCTTCATCAACCTGTACAGCTTGAACAATTGTTTGAAGATCGGCCATGACCAGATCTTCAGTATTACCGTCGACCTGAATGAGCAATTGCGCAGCGGCATCAGAGCAGGCAACTGTAGCTTGAATATGTTTTGCCACTAGCCGGATAGCGTCTTCTTCCATAAACTCAAGCGTTGCCGGAATAACACGCGCACTCAAAATAGCATATACGGCATCAATGGCCTGTTCAAGACTGTCAAACGGTACAAGAACATCAAGAGTATATTTTGGTGCTGGAATAAGTTTGAGAATAATTTTTGTAATAACTGCCAGTGTTCCTTCAGAGCCAAGTAAAATACCTATAAGGTTGTAGCCGGTAGCATTTTTTACAATCTTGCCGCCGGTATTCATGATGCTGCCGTCAGGCAGAACAAACTCAAGGCCAAGTATATAATCTTTTGTCGTGCCATATTTTACTGCTCGTGGCCCCCCTGCCCCTTCTGCCACATTGCCGCCTATTGAGCATGTTTCAAGACTGGCAGGATCAGGCGGATACATCAGTCCATGCTCTAAAGCAGCTTTTTGTATGGCTCCAGTGATGGCTCCAGGCTCAACAACCGCGACCATATTATTATGGTCAATTTCAAGTATGCGGTTACATTTTTCGAGGCTGAGAACCACTCCGCCCATAACGGGTAGCGCGCCACCGGTCACGCCGGTGCCCGCGCCGCGAGGAGTAACCGGAATTTTATGCTCATTGCAAATTTCGAGCGTTACGCTTACATCATGAGCATTTTCAGCCCTTACAAGGATTTCAGGTAATGCTGTAAGGTCAGGGGTTTCATCTCTGCTGTAACTATCGAGAATATCCCGATCCATGACTACTTTGTACGGATCAAGTTTATCCTGTAAAATTTTAAAAATGCGATCAATCATAAAATCCCCATGAATTTTCTATAGACCATAGCATACTACTGACGTCAATGCAAAAGCCATCAGTACATAACCACTTGAAATACAATGAATTGTGTGAGGCAATAATGACTATAACTACATCTAGTGCTTTCTTCGCATTTTTTGCTTTACAGGATTTTTTTTATCTGATAAAGTTATCTAAAATTATTGCATAACGATTAATTTATTCAATTTCATAAGAAAAATCAAATAATTACCAACACAACTTGAGGTTTTGCATGCAAGTAAAAGAGCTTGAAATTGCAGGATTTAAGTCGTTTGTCGAGCGCGTCAAACTGAATTTTAAACCTGGAATTACTGCGCTTGTAGGACCAAACGGGTGCGGCAAAAGCAATATTATAGATGCTATTCGCTGGATCATGGGCGAGCATAATGTGCGTCATTTACGTGGCGCCAAAATGGAAGATCTGATTTTCAATGGAAGTGAAACCCGCAAGTCAACTGGTTTGGCCGAAGTTTCCATGGTTCTATCAAACTCTAATGGCAACGGTAATGGAAATGGCCATGATGATTATACGTCAGCAGCGCTCGGTGGTTTTACGGAAGTCATGCTCACACGCCGGCTGCACCGCTCAGGGGAGAGCGAATATTTCATCAACAAGGTACCCTGTCGTCTTAAAGATATTGTTGAGGTTTTTCTGGATTCAGGCGTAGGCACCAAATCATATTCCATCATGGAGCAGGGGAAAGTCGATTTTATTTTGAGCCTGAAACCCGATGAGAGGCGGATTCTCATTGAAGAGGCAGCGGGGATTTCCAAATACAGAATACGAAAAAAAGAAGCTCTTTCCAAGATGGAGTCAACTAAAAATAATCTTGCGCGCATAAAAGATATACTCAATGAGATTCAAATCCAGATGCGCGGACTTGATCTGCAGGTAAAAAGGCTCAAGCGGCATCGAAATATTCGCGAAGAAATACGCCAGATTGATCTTGAGCTTGCCGCACGTCGACTAAATTTCCTCAAACAAGCGCAGGATGAGCTAAAAAACAGCCTTAATGCCCTGCGTGATGAAGAAACACAGCTGTCAACCCTTCGGGATTCCTCTGAGGCCGTGCTTCAGGAAAACAAACTCAATCTTACTGAATTAAACAATACAATCAAGCAGCTTCAGGAAGAATATTATCAGGCAAAAGAAAAAACACAACGCGAAGAAAATGTTTTGGCGCTTAATGAAAAAGAGTTGCAGACCAATCATGAGCAGTCCCAAAAGATAGCTGAAACAATCAAGTCTCTTGAAAATGAATTTGCTTCTACCGAGACTGAACGCAGCGCCAACAGACAGGCGGAAACAGAGCTGAGTGAGCGAATCTTCGCTCTTGAGAACAGCTTTAAATCTTCGTCTGAATCCCTGTCAGTTGCAAAAAACCGGCAGCGCGACATACAAAACTCTATCGAACATGAAAACAAACAATACTTTGCTTTAAAGCAGGAAGGCTCCGATATCCGCAACAGTATTGCCATGAACCGCCGTCTTTTTGAAAATCTCACCCTGCGCTCTCAAAAACTCGAGAGTGATAATGAAGTAACGCTTCGAACTCTTGTAGCCGTGGAAGAACAACTGGCGGTACTTGAACGCCAGCTGAATGAGCTAAGGGCTCTTCGTGCACAGCAGGATAAAAAAATAGCACTCAACCGTGATAAAACCTCTCGTATTGCTAATAATTTACAGCTCAAGGAAGCCGAAGTTAATGATATGCGTGACCGCTGCAGCTCCTTAAATGCAAAACTGCAGTCTCTTCAGGAATTGCAAAAAAATCTTGAAGGCTATAATACCGGCGTCCGCACTGTCATGGCCGAAGCTGAAACATCCGACAAAAAACTGACTGGCATTGTCTGTCTTCTTGCCGATGTGCTTGAAACGTCATCTCAGAATGAATGCGCCGTAGAGGCCGCCCTTGATAGAATGCTCCAGGCAATTGTGATTGATACGCCTCTTAACGCACTAGATGCTATACAGTATCTGCGCAGCTGCAGCGGAGGAAGAGTTTCATTTATCGCGCGTACCGCTCAAAAAACATCAATTGAAATTCCGGCAGGAGCAGCATCCCTTCTTTCGGTTGTAACGATCAAGAACGGGTTTGAGGATATTGTTGAAGAACTTCTCGGTGATGTTTTGTTGACCGATACGCTTTCCTCCGCACTTGCAATCTGGCAAAGCATGCAGCGCAAGGTTATCATTGTTACCGCGGAAGGAGATGTCATCGATGCCAGGGGAATCCTCACCGGCGGCAGCGGTGATGGCGTCGGAGCAGGCATCCTTAAAAGAAACCGGGAAATACGAGAATTTACGATCGAGCTGGAAATGCGCGAAACAAGCCTTGCTCTGCTAAGAGGCGAGAAAGATGAGCTTGCCGAAAAGCTACATAGCGCCAGGCAGGAATTCGAAACTCTCGCCACTGAAAAGCAGCGCCTTGATATTTCACTTGTTGAAATTGAAAAAAACACTGAGCATGCAGAGCATGAGCTGACTCAGGAACAGCGAAAGATAGAGACTGTTTCACAGGAATTGACATCATGCCGCATCGCACTTGACGGCCATGAGCAAGAGCTTACAGCATTGCAGAAAAAAGAAATTGTTCTGCAGGAGGCCGAAGCGCAAAAAGTGCAGGTCATAACAAATCTTCAGGAACTGGTAAAAGATATTACTGCCGAACTTGAAAACTCCGAAACCAGTCATACCGACACACGAATTGCCCTTGCTTCAGCACAGAAGGAACTTGAAAACGTCAGGGGGCACCTGCAGCGGCTTGATTTTCAAAAACAGCATGCACGTGAAAAAATAGCTCAACTGCAGATTGAGATTGAATCTTTGAGCCTTAAATCCCATACACTGGTCGGAGAAATCGCTTCTGCAAAAGAACACCTTCTTAATTTTATCGAGCAGAACCGTCAGATGGAAAACGCCCTTGCAAACCAGCGAACTTTATCACAAACACTTGAAGATTCTGTAACCAACCACGAAGCCAATATGAAAGAGATGCAACATCGCGGGGAGGATGTTGGCACCCGAATTTTTGAAATTGAGCGCAATCAGTCAGCAAATGAAATGCATCTTGAATACCTTGCAAAAGAAGTTTTTGAAAAATACGCCCTTCCTATGGAAGAGCTGCCTCAAACTTGTCCAGAAGACGGGTTTAATGAGGATGAAACAAAAACGCGATTGGAAGAACTTCAGAAACGTCTGGCCAATATAGGCGATGTTAATCTTGGAGCATCGCGCGAGTATGAGGATTTGGAGCAGCGCTACCAGATTCTGATGTCTCAGGAACAAGATCTTCTTCAGGCCATTGATTCTTTACAAAAAGTTATCGTTAAAATTAATAAAATTACTCGACAAAAATTTTTCGAAACCTACACTGCTATAAATGAACATTTCAAAGAGCTTTTCCCTATGCTTTTTAACGGGGGAAAGGCATATATGCAGCTCACCAATGAAAATGACCTGCTTGAAACAGGCATTGAGGTTTTCGCACAGCCTCCAGGTAAAAAATTGCAGAGTCTTGATCTATTGTCCGGAGGTGAACGTGCGTTGACGGTTATTGCCATAATGTTTTCTATATTTTTAACCAAGCCAACACCTTTCTGCATTATGGATGAAATTGATGCACCACTGGATGATTCAAACATCGGTCGATTCATAATACATATGAAAAAAATGGCTGAAAAATCTCAATTCATTATCATCACGCACAATAAACTTTCAATGCAGGCTGCAAACTCACTTTATGGCGTAACCATGGAGGAGCGCGGCGTTTCTAAAATCGTTTCCGTGGAACTGAACTGAACCTGCCATGTCATCAGAAAAAGAACATTCCGGTTTTTTTAAGCGTCTCAAAGAGGGTCTCGCAAAAACCCATCAGGCAGTCACACGCCGAATTGAGGAGATTACCCATGGTAAACGTGAAATAAGCAAAGAACTGCTTGATAATCTTGAAGATATTCTCATTGCATCAGACCTTGGTGTGGCAACCGTTGATATTCTAATGCAAAAAATTAAATGGCGGGTCGAGCGAAAGGACCTCCAGGATGCTGACAGACTCACGGAAGCGCTCAAAGAAGGAATATATGATATCCTTGCCGCCCATGAGAAGCCGCTCGTCATTTCGCCTGAAATAAAGCCATATGTTATTCTTACTGTCGGGGTAAACGGTACCGGAAAAACAACAACAATTGCAAAAATGGCCAATATTTTTAAAATGAGTGGTCACTCAGTGCTGCTTGCAGCAGCCGATACTTTCCGGGCAGCTGCAATTGATCAGCTTGAAATATGGGGAGAACGTGTAGGGTGCAGAGTCATTAAACATAAACACGGGGCTGACCCCTCTGCCGTAGTTTTTGATGCTCTTAAATCCGCCCAGTCAAAAAATATCGACATACTCATTATCGATACCGCAGGCAGGCTCCATACGCAGGCGCCGCTCATGGAGGAAATAAAAAAAGTACAACGCATCATAAGCCGTGAACTGCCCGGTGCTCCCCATGAAACCGTACTGGTGCTAGATGCTACCATCGGACAAAACGCCATAGCTCAGGCAAAATTTTTCAAAGAAGCCATAAACATCTCAGGTATTGTACTTACAAAGCTAGACGGTACAGCTAAAGGCGGTGTGATAGTCGGGATATCTGAATCACTGGGAATACCGGTGCGTTTTGTCGGTGTAGGAGAAAAAATCGACGATCTGCGGGAATTCAATGCGCGTGATTTTGTTGATGCATTATTTGAAGATTAAATATATTTCCAGCGGACTGGCTGATTTAAGGAAAAGCCACACTGCGGCGAATGCCAGCGACAATATGGTGACCGGTACTCCAACCCGCGCATGTTCAAGCCAGCCTATTTTTATCTGAAAACTGCGAGCCTGTTCAATAACAATGATATTGGCGATGCTGCCGATAATTAACAAATTCCCACCGAACGTGCTTGCAATCGCCATGATGGTGCCGGAGAGAGGATGTGTTGCGGCAGGTAGCAGCAACATGACTGCAGGCACATTCGAAACAAAATTCGAGAGTATAAAAGTCAGGCTGAAAAGCCATGCGGGCTGCTCTGTTTGAATTCCCCATGCCGCAAGATAGTCCATAAAAAATTTCAATACACCTGAAGTTGCAAGAACTTTATTTACAATAAACAGAGCAGCAAACAACACAAGTAACTGCCAGTCGACAAGTCCCAGCATCTGCCGTGAGGCCATCCTGCGGCTCGTCAGGAGCAGTGCTGCAGCCGTCAGCGCAACAATCTCACGAGGTAGCGGCAAAAAAAGAAATGCTGTGATTGCACAGCATAAAACAATGCATCCTTTGCTGGTTTGCCAATAGCTTATTTCAGTCAATTCTATTCTAGGTACAGGAGTTACTCTACGCCAATCATGCCGGTAGTTTCTGCATATGACCATCCATACAATCAAGAGCCCTGCTATAACTGGAACGGCCGCCTCTAACAGATAACCTGAGAACGACATGTTAAGAGACTGCCCGATAAGCATGTTCTGGGGATTGCCGATGAGGGTTGCAGCAGAACCGATATTGGATGCACAGGCAAGTCCCAGCAGATAAGGAACAGGGTTATATGATCGTTGAGCACAGCCTTCAATTAAAACCGGTGCCATGGCAAGACAAACAATATCATTCGCAAGCACTGCTGATAATATGCCGGCGATGAAGATTAGCAGCACCAGCAATGTCTGTGGCCGGTACTGCAATCGTGCAAGCCGGCATGTAATGCAACTATAAAAGCCACCAAGACGAAACTGTGCTGATACGACCATAAGCCCGAGCAGCAGAGCGATAGTACCAACATCAATGGCATTCCATGCATCCTGTGCACTGATATGCCCGGTTGCAAGAAAAGCTATGGCGCCAAGCAATGCAATCCCGGTCCGATCAAGGGCAAGGCCAGGAATCTCGCCAAGAAACATTCCAACATAAACGATTGCAAAAATAATTAAAACCGTCGCATCCATTTAGGTAATTCTAGTATATAAGGTCAATAAAAGAAAATATTTTTAACCGCTCACAATAATCTTCTGCTGTGATAAAATGTCATGCACGAATCAGAAATCCATTAAAAAAATTACGGGTTGCTCAGTAACAACAGAGAAACCAGCCTAACAGCACTCCAGAGATTAAATCGAAAATAAGGAGCATAATGCGAACACTTAACTGGTCGATGATGCACTGCTTCTTGAGGGCCTGCAAATAAAGAATCAAGAGTTTATCTTTATGAATTAATCACTAAAGGCGGCAATAATGGACAAAAAAATCTCAAAAAAACGTTAAACTCTTGACTTATTGTCATGATGTACATTATACTTTTTTAAAAAATACTCAAGGTAGCATCATGAAAATATCGATAGTGATTCCTGCATTCCGGGAAGCTGGCATAATCGGGACTGTGATAAAATCTATTTACAGCTTACTTCCCGATGCTGAAATGATTGTGGTCGACGACGGATCGGATGATGACACCGCTGAGGTTGCTCGCAGAGCAGGCGCAACTGTTTATTCTCATCCTTATAATATCGGAAATGGCGCAGCAGTAAAAACCGGCATCAGAATGGCCACAGGCGATTTAATTGTCATGCTTGATGGTGACGGGCAGCATAATCCCGAAGATATTCCACGGTTGCTGGCAATGGCCGAAACGCATGATATGGTTGTTGGCGCTCGCGATTCAAAAACTCAAGCGAATATTTTTCGTAAATGCGCTAATGCATTTTACAATTTTTTAGCAAGCTATATCACCAAAATAAATGTAAAAGATCTGACCTCGGGTTTTCGTGTCGTACACAAAAAAACAGCCATGCGCTATCTGTACCTGCTGCCCAATACATTTTCATATCCTACAACCATTACACTTTCTTATTTGCACAGCGGGCTATCTATCTGTTATCTTCCTATACAAGCTGCAAAGCGAACCGGAAAAAGTAAAATCAGACCACTCCATGACGGAATACAATTCCTGCTGATTATTATCAAAATCACCACCCTGTATTCCCCGTTGCTTATTTTTCTTCCCACAAGTTTGTTTTTTATGCTCCTGGGTCTTTTTAATTATTGCTACACATTCACAACGACCCATCGCTTTACAAACATGTCAGCCTTATTACTGATCAGTGCAGTAATGATTTTCATGCTGGGGCTCATCAGTGAACAGATAACGCAGCTACGTTACGACCGCGTAGACAACAAAAAATAGGACCCTTTAATGGCACAAAAAAATAAAGTCTCAAAAGCATCAAGCGCAGAAGCCGACAGGCAAAAAAAGCTGCCTAATCAAACTGGTTTTCAGTCCAGGATAAACGCGTCGCTTGACAGAACCGCACATTTAATCTCTCCCTATATTCGATTTATTGAGATCTTTGCTGTTATCTTTCTTATCGCAGCAGGTATTTTTTTTAGAATGGAGGCTTTGTCTGATTGGAAAAAAGCAGAGTCGCGCACTTTTTTTGAAAACCAGCCTTTGCACACTACATTTGATGCATATTTTTATCTCAGCCTGGCAAAAGATCTAATTGATAAAACATACTATCCAACTGATGAAAAGCGTGGTGTGCCCGACTGCCCGCTCCGCCCCACACCGGCTCCTCTTTTATCTGTACTTGCTGCACAAATAACAAAGTTGTCATCCTGGCCTCTCAGCTGGGTAGGGGCCGTACTGCCCGCGGTGCTTGGAGCCTTGCTGGCCCTGCCGCTTTATCTCCTGGGAAAATATTACAGCGGAGGTCTTGCCA
>Ga0114951_10004113_pt1 | contig 14461 bp, 10 predicted proteins | sample AM7aDNAmetaG_FD_88677 | JGI IMG/M metagenome (GOLD analysis project Ga0114951, IMG submission 88677) | Freshwater microbial communities from Finland to study Microbial Dark Matter (Phase II) - AM7a DNA metaG | ecosystem: Environmental > Aquatic > Freshwater > Lake | place: Finland: Lake Alinen...
ACCAACAACCCCGGCAATAACAATTTCGGCGGCCGGAACAATCAAATCCCGGTCAACGGGGCCGGCAGCAACGACGGTGGAGTCACGCACACCACCACTCCGGTCAATGTGCCCGGCAACAACCCCGGCGGCCGGAATACGAATCTGCCGACCAACAACCCCAGCAATAACAACTTTGGCGGCAGAAATTCGAATTCGCCGGCCAACACCCCTGGCTACAACAACCCCGGCAACAATAATTTTGGCGGCAGAAACAACGGTGTTCCGCCTAACGGAAATGGCAATACCCCCGGCTACAACAATGGCGGCCGCAATCAAGGCACAACCCCAAATGGCTTCGGCGCGGGCAATTACAACGGCGGCCGCAATACCAACAACGGTGGTGATTGGGGCGGCGGCCGCAGCTTCGGATCGCACAACCAGGGAATTCACACCATGCCGTCAAAAGGAAGTCGCGAAGACTCCACCAGGGATGGCAGCGGAATCCGCGTTCGCCCCAACGGCAGAGTCAGCGATGTACATGATGTAAGGCGCGGTATTGACGTCCATCAGGGATTGAACGGCGGCAGGCGCATCTGGGAGACCCGCCCCGATCACAGCAGCGCCGTCTTCGAGAGGGGCCGTCCAGGCTACGTGCAGCGCCCCTACAGCTACCGAGGCCATGACTTCGATCGCCGTACCTACGTCTACCAGGGCCACACATACGACAACTTCTTCCGCGGCTTCCGCTTCCATGGTCTCGACATCCATGTCTATGCGCCGTCCCGTTATTACGACCGCGGCTACTACGGATGGGCGTACAACCCCTGGAACAGACCGATCCGTTACCGCTGGGGTTGGATGAGCAATCCCTGGTATGGGTACTACGGATATTACTTCCGTCCATACAACGAGTACCCGTCGGCCTCTTTGTGGCTCACCGACTATCTGATCTCCACCGATCTGCAGGCCGCCTACAACGCGCACCTTGAGGCCGGAGAGATGAATGGCGATCCTGGGAGCAACGTAGCTCCGCTCACGCCTGAAGTGAAGCAGTTGATCGCCGACGAAGTGCGCGATCAGTTGGCTCTGGAGACGCAAGAGGCGCAGCAGAATGCACAGCAACAGTATGCCGACCCAGGTTCCAGCGGAATCGCACGCATGCTCAACGATGCGGCCAATGGCCACCCGCACGTGTTGCTGGTTGGCAGTGCCTTGGACGTAGTGGATCGCTCAGGCATTGAGTGTTCGCTCAGCGACGGGGACGCGTTGCGGCTCGAATATGCTCCGGCGCCGGATGCGATTACGGCTGATCTTGTCGTTCTCTCCAGCAAGGGTGGACAGGAGTGCCCCAGGTCTGACACGGTCTCAGTTTCGCTGGACGACCTGCAGGAGATGCAGAACCACATGCGCGCCAACATCGACCTGGGCCTTCAAGAACTGCAGGCCAACCAAGGCAGGGGTGGGCTTCCAACTGCGCCTTATTCCGGCCAAGCCTCCGCTGCCATCTATACTGCCTCGGCCCCACCACCCGATCAGAATGCGGCGACCTGGCTTCAGCAGGAAGGCCAGCAGGCCGACCAGGCTGTGAATGAGGTCAGTGCCGATGTCTCGCATCAGAGCGGGTCGCCTGCGGCTTCACCTACGATCTCGGCTGGTCAGTCGATAGGCGAGGTCGAGTCAATACTTGGGCAACCTACCAGCAAGGCAAACCTCGGTAACAAGATCATATACAACTACAACGGCATGAAAGTCATCTTCATGAACGGCAGGGTTAGCGACGTTCAGTAACCTGCATCAACAAGATAGGGAGGCATCTTTAATGCCTCCCTGTCTTTTCTCTTGTGTTTCTTAAGGACGGTCGAAGCAGGGCTTTTACGCCGCGATCGCCTGCGCAAGCCGCCGCACGGTGAGTACCGTGATATCGTCTTCCTGCCCGAAAGCCTTGGCAGCCTCCGCCACATAGAAGGCGGATTGATTACTCAAATTGTGCACACGGTCGAAGCCGAACAGTTCTCCGGTCGGACCCCGCGCCTCAACCACCCCATCGGAGCAAAGCAGTATGCGGTCGCCTGGGTGCAGATACAGCTGAATTTCCTCATAGCTGATATCCGGCAGCACCCCAAGCGGCAATCCGCCCGGCACTGCGATCTCCTGGCTGTTCAGGTACGGCGGCAGATGGCCTGCATTCGCAATCACCAGTTCGCCGTTGGGGCCGAACCACGCAGCCTGGCAGGTGGTAAAACTATCGCTCCCCGTCAACACGCGGTTTAGAGATCGTAGAATTTTGGCGGGACTGCGTTCCGGGATCCGCCGCAACGCTCCCATCAGCATCGAGACGTTCATCGCCGCCTTCAACCCTTTGCCGGCCACATCGCCGATCACAACCAGCAGCCCTCCGTCTTCGGTCGTTTGTACGTGGTAAAAGTCCCCGCCTACTTCGTTGGCTGGATCGTAGACGGAGTCAACTTCAAAGCCTGGAGTCTCCAGTTTCTCCCGCGGAATCATCAGTTCCTGCACGCTTCGTGCTGCAGCCAGTTCGCTCGATACCCGTTCCTGGTCCCGATGAATGCGCAGGAACCGGCCAAAGATGATCAGCACGATCACAAAGATGCCCGTGAAATCAGCGATCGACGCAAAGTGGATCGGAATCGGGCCTGCCTGCAGGGTCAGGGGAGACTGATAGGAGTGCCCGCTCCAGTCCGTCATGCCGGTCGTCAGCACAGGTTCAAATATCCCCACCAAGCTCAGCACCAGCGGCACGAGCAGCAGCCCAGCCTCAAAATTGCGCCGAAGTGTCGCTGCCATCAGCGTAATGAAAATGAACAGCAGCCACCCAATCATCCACACGGAACTGCCCAGAAACACCACCGCCAAAGCAACTCCGGTCGCACTGCTGTGACCAACCATAAGCAGCGTAGGACCCACGCCGGCCAGGATCGGAGCCGTATAGCGCAACCACCGGATATACCAGCGGCGGCTCAACGAAAGGAAGGAGACCAGGAACTCGAAATAAAGATAGGCCGAGATAAGCACCAGTTGCAGCACAATGGCCGCATACCATAGGCTGTCCAGCTTCGCCGAACTCCCGCCCAGTTCCACAAAGCCGATTGGAGCCTGAAGCAGTTCATGCAGGGCCAGCCAAAGATATTCGATATGGCCCTTCTGCGCGAAGTAGAGCGCCAGCAGAAACACCGAGAGCACCAGCAGAAGAATCGAGTTCACCAGCCTCGGAAGCCGCTCAAATAGACCATGCGTCGACCACAACTCCAGCGAACGGTTCAAATCTTCCGGACTGCCCAGCCGCAAATTCCTATTTGAGAAGAAGGCCGTATACGAGCCAAGGCCGAAGGGAATGTAGAGCGTGCGCACCACGAGCGTAAGGGATGTTTCTTCGGGGGCCACTTTCAGGTTGTAGATTCGGGAAATCTGCTGATAATGCCACGGAGTGTCACCGTGCGGACCTTCTGGGCGGATTTCCTTCCCGTTCGCAAATACATCTGCATTGGGACCGGTCGTGCCAAAGTACATCGAGGTGTTCTGCGAAACCGGCAACTCGATCAGGAGGGAGACGGGTCCATGATTGGGAGCGAGCTTGATGTGAAGCCGGAACCAGGCGAAGGTGCGATGTTCGCCGCCCGTATGTCCCGGCCGGTCACTGGCTCCGGTTCCGGGGCCTTTGCCGGGGTTGTCTCCAGCCGTATCTTCTTCAGGAACGTCGTTCATGACGCCCTGTGCGTCTCGAACTGCCCACCCGGAATCATCGAAATCCGGCTTGATCGCTGCTTGACTAGCCGTGATACCCACCCGCCAGCCTTTATCAAGCACCATCGGCGAGCCAAGATTTGTCGCGTCAAAAACCTTTGCTATGGATGCATTCTCAACTTGCGGCTGCACCGTCTTGGCCGGCACGAGAGGTCGCGTTAGCCTTCCGAGTAGAGCTTCAGGACGGTTGTGCGGATGCTGGGCAGCCAGATTCATCGCTCCCAAGACCGCCACCATAACCGCGCTCAAGATCGTCCGCCGCAAGAAGCCTCCCTAATTCCACGTGTTCTCCACTCTAATTCAGTCGGATGCAACCTCCAAGAAGATCGTTTACGCAGAACCTGCAGCTCCTTTTCCGGTACCTCACACTCGCCAGTCACTCCCTGCCCCATCCATTCGCTTTATTTTGGCGAATGGGTGGGATAGCAAAAATAACGAACCCCCGCGCTCTTCCATTCGCAAAAGTCCATTTACAGTCAGGCGTGGGCCGTCGCCGCAGAAATGATGAAGAATGCGCCTGATTTTCAAGTTGCTGAATCAAAGCCACATAATCGCAATCTTAAGTGCAGATAATTACGATGCGTTGGCGCACAATCTTTATATGCTTCTCTCCACTCAGTTCAACGCCTGCTCGCCGGATCACATACCGCAACTATGCAGGCTGGAAGTGGAGACCCAGACCCACCCCCCTCCAACCCCTCCCTACCCACCCCCCCTCCTCTTCTGGAGACATGCCGACTCACAATCGAGGAACTTCTAAAATGAGTGCCTTCCATCCAGTTTTCTGCGGCTGCCCGGACTCAGTTTCAGCAATCGGGTTGATGGTCATCTGAAATATTCTTCCTTTCGGCAGCCCAATAGGCCGATACTAACGTCTAAACAGTGCGGCGAACTACGGCGATTGTGCGGGATCATTGCGTTGGAGGTGAGGTCATGAGTTCTGATTTCAAAGGCACGCAGGCAATCGTGCTGGCAGCATTGGCTCTGGCATTGACCGCCGGACTCGCGGCGCAGTCCACCGCGTCCGGAACGGCTCCAACCAGCGCGCCCACCGCTCAACCCTTACCAGGTACAGCACCTGTCGGCGGCGATACCCCGGCCGCGCCCTCTGCAAAGCCGCCTGCGCCCGGAACCGCACCGGTTGCGGGCGATGTTCCTTCCGCCGCCGTCAATCCCGACAAAGTGATAGAGCCCGGAAGTCAGAAGATCAAAGTCAAGCCCGGCAGCATCGAGGATGTAAGCGCGGTAGGCAACCGCGAAATAGGCGGACGTGGCATGGGCAACTGGTATTCCACTGATACCGAAATCAAAATGGGCAAGGGGTATGCCGACGAGATCGAGAAGAGCACCAAGTTCATCACTGACTCGGTCGTTGTCGAGTACGTCAATCGCATCGGCCAAAACATCGTCAAGAACTCCGATTGCAAGGTGCCTTTTACCATCAAGGTCATCGATTCTGACGAGGTCAACGCCATGGCTCTGCCGGGCGGATTCTTCTACGTCAACTCTGGCTTGATCCTGAACGCCGATGAGGAGGCTGAACTGGCAGGCGTCATGGCCCATGAAACGGCACATGTCTGCGCTCATCACGCTGTCCGCGAACAGACTCGCATGAATTACGCCCAGTTGGGCACCATCCCGCTCATCTTCATAGGCGGGTGGACTGGCTATGGGATCTACGAAGCCGCCTCCATCGGTGTGCCTATCACCTTCATGAAGTTCAATCGCGAGTTCGAGTCTCAGGCCGACTACCTCGGTGTGCAATACATGTACCGCGCCGGATACGACCCCCAGGCCTTCATCAGCTTCTTTGAGAAGATCCAGGCGCTTGAAAAGCGCAAGCCCGGTGTTGTCGCGAAGGTCTTTGCAGACCATCCGCAGACACCGGATAGAATCCTGCACTCCCAGGAAGAGATCGCCCGCATCCTGCCGGCGAAAGACGAATACACGGTCACCACCTCGGAATTCGACGATGTCAAATCCCGGTTGGCGCGCATTGAGAACAAGCGCCGCCTCACCGATACAAAGGGTGTCACAAGACCGTCACTCCGCAGAGCCAGCACGGGAACCGACAGTACCGGCAGCCAGACCAGCGACAGCACTTCAAGTGCTGACGACAAGCCCACCCTCCACCGCCGCGACGACCAGAACTAGCGCCTGCGGATCCTCGCATCTCAGGTTCTGCAGCCTTTTTGAATCCGCCGGCGCCCTTCGGAAGTCGCAGGCTCAGTGCGCTCATTCCTTGTGAAATGTTTGGTTTCGCTATACATTGATTGCGAAGGGAATTCTCACCAGCCCAGGCCGGTAAATCCTTTGCACAACCGCCCTGAAATGTGTAGATGCGGCCCTCTTCACAAGGAAGTCTCTGTTCGATGAAGAAGATCGCTATTTTCGCGGCTGCCTTTGCACTCATCCTTCTCCTGACGAAGATCGCGAACCAGGTCCCCCCCGAGCCGCCTTCCGGAACGGCCTTCTCCCTGAAGGCCCAGCAAGTGGTGCAATGTTCTCCTGAAGAAATCACACTGGTGGACAATCACCAGACCGAGACTCACCTTGAGAAGGACGTGAACTGGCCTGACTGCGCTGTCTTTCAGAAGGAAGATATTCTGGATCTCTACTTGTCCCGCGGCGAGAAGACCCGCTACCTAAGTTCCGAGAAGACCATCTGGTGGCGAAAGGCGATGTAAAGTCTAGCGGGCGACTGAAGCATGAATTCACTGAATACTGCACCATCCGATCTAACAGCCCAACCGCTTGGGTTCTGGAAACGCGCGACCACAACCGGCAGGGCCTTTATTCGGAACTCCCTCAAACGTGCATCTGGACAGGGCAGCGGAAAGCCCATGAATATCGTGTAACTGCCTGAAATACCTTGAAATTGCAGGTGAAACCGCGCTATATACAAGATTACCGGCGCGGTTGCCGGAATCAGCCCATTCCATCGCTCCATCCTGGAGGCAATAATGCGCAACGCTGCGGCCCGTTCCAACCTGTTGGTACCCGAACTACGCGAGGTCATGGATATTCGCCAAGCCTCCGACTATCTCGGCATCTCCCCGGACACCCTCTACAAATACGCATCGGAAGGTTTTGTGCCAGCCTTCAAACTGGGCAACCGCTGGCGCTTCAAGCGCTCCCGACTTGACGAGTGGATGGACCATCAGTCCGATCTCCAGGCCGCCGACGCTGAGCTCGATCCTCGCCAGAAGAAGCCAGTTCGCCCAGCGCTTTAGGAGCAGGGTTCTGGTTTAGGCGATCAAAGGTTGCGAGTAGTTTTTGGTTGAAGCTCGCTCTAGTGAGTGGCTGGAAGCTGCTCTCCGACCTTTAATCCCTGTCCCTGTTATCCTTGATGCCGTGGACCATTTACACCGCATCGGCGCCTTACGCCGCAAACTCACTCGAACATGCCTGCCCGGCCTCTTAGTCACCCATCTCGCTGACCTCCGCTACCTTTCTGGATTTACAGGCTCCAGCGCAGCGCTAGCCATAACCAGCCGCAAGGCCCGCCTTTTTACCGATGGACGCTATGCGACCCAGGCAGCCGAAGAGGTCCAAGCCGCGCGCGTCGAGATCGCTTCCGGTTCTCCGGCCATAGCAGCCGTCCAATGGTTGGCAGCACAGCCCGGTGCCGAGTTCGCTGGATTTGACCCCGCCTGCACCATGGTTGCTGACTTGGCTCGCTGGAAAGAGGCACTACCCAGCCGTCTCCGTCGCTCATTTCTCACAGCCTTGCCCGCACCCTTGGTAGAGCCTCTGCGCCGGATCAAGGACGAAGACGAACTCGCCCTGATGAGTGAAGCTGCTCTGGCTGGATGCAATCTCTTTGATCACATCCTTGGTTTCATCCGGCCCGGACTTCAGGAGATCGCAGTGGCGGCCGAGTTGGAGCACAAAGCTCGATTGATGGGGGCGGAGGCGATGTCGTTTGAAACGATCGTTGCCTCGGGTGTACGTTCGGCTCTTCCGCATGGAAGAGCCAGCAGTGCTCTGCTGCCGCGCCGAGGCTTCCTGACACTCGACTTCGGTGTTATCCTCAAGGGTTATTGCTCTGATATGACGCGTACGGTCTACCTGGGGACGCCGAAGTCTAATGAACGGATTGCATACCAAGCGGTGCTGGAAGCCCAGGAGACTGCGGTTGCCGCAGTAGCTTCAGGGGTACGCTGCGGTGAAGTGGACGAGGCAGCTCGGGGTGTTTTGCGCAGGGAGGGTCTAGCGGAGGCTTTTTCCCACTCCACCGGCCATGGTGTCGGCCTGGAGATTCACGAGTCGCCGCGTATCGGTGCCGGACAGACGACAAGGCTGCACACAGGTATGGTCGTGACGATTGAGCCTGGAGTCTATCTGGCGGGTCAGTTCGGTATTCGCATTGAGGATATGGTCGCTGTAACTCCAACCGGATGCAGGGTGCTTACTCCTGCCCCCAAGGCTCTAATCGAACTTTGAACCAGTCTGCACCACACGTTATGTGGGAGAGTTAAGAACGAATGAAACCACAGGATATAGAAGATCTGAAACAGCTGATTGAGTTTCTGAAGGCGCATCAGGTTGCCGAGTTCGATCTGGATCGCGGTGACATGAAGATCCGGCTCAAGTTTAGCCAGCAGGAAACGGCCACGGCAGGACTTGGCGATCTTGCACGCCTGCTCGCTTCGGCTCCCGCGGGAGTGGCTCAAGCCGTATCCGCCGCAGGCCAGCCAGTTGCAACGACGCCTGCCACTGCCCCAGCCGTGGACCCGGATGCCGGTCTCCACATTGTCAAGTCGCCCATCGTGGGCACGTACTACGGTTCACCCTCTCCTGGGGCTTCGCCTTTTGTCTCTCCTGGCGATCATGTTGAGAAGGGTCAGGTCATTTGCATCATCGAAGCGATGAAGCTCATGAACGAAATCGAATCCGATGCCGCAGGCGAAATCGTCAAATGCCTCGTCTCCAACGGCCAGCCCATCGAATTTGGGCAGCCCCTCTTTTCTGTCAGGCAGGGTTAGTTCCGCTCGCGAAGGGTCTTGAATGTTTCGTAAGGTTTTGGTTGCCAATCGTGGCGAAATCGCGCTGCGCGTTCTCAACGCCTGCCGGGAACTCGGCGTTCGCACAGTTGCCGTCTACAGCGAGGCGGATCGCAACTCGTTGCATGTCCGCTTTGCGGATGAGGCCATCTGCATCGGCCCTCCACGGCTGAGCGAAAGCTATCTTAACGTGCCTGCGGTCATCTCCGCCGCTGAAATCGCGGATGTCGATGCAATCCATCCTGGCTACGGTCTGCTGAGCGAGAACGCCAACTTTGCCGAAGTCTGCCGCGCCTCGAATATCAAGTTCATAGGCCCGCCGCCAGAAGTGACGCGTCTTATGGGCGAAAAGGAAAAGGCACGCCAGGCCATGAAGAGGGCAAGAGTGCCCATTCTGCCCGGCTCCGATGGGATCATTCCGACCGTTGAGGAAGCTCAGGACTGGGCCCAGAAAGTGGGATTTCCGGTTATTCTCAAAGCCAAGGCCGGCGGCGGTGGACGCGGCATGAGAATTGTCCGCAACGCAGATGAGCTTCCCAATCTTTTTCATGCCGCTTATGCCGAAGCTGCCAATGCCTTTGGCAACGGCGAACTCTACATGGAGAAGTTCATCGAGCAGCCCCGTCACATCGAGTTCCAGATGCTGGCTGATGAACATGGCAACGTGGCGACGCTTTATGAGCGCGAGTGTTCTATTCAGCGGCGCCATCAAAAGCTGATTGAAGAGGCTCCTTCGCTTCAGGTCACGCCAAAACTCCGTGAGGAACTGGGCAGCACGCTCTGCCGTTGTCTTTCCGACATCGGTTACCAGAATGCTGGCACTGTTGAATTCCTCATGGACACCGACCGGCAGCTCTACTTCATCGAGATGAATACCCGCATCCAAGTGGAGCACCCGATCACTGAAGCCGTCACCGGCGTCGATCTGGTTAAGGCGCAGTTACGAATTGCTTCAGGCGACCGGCTATCGGACATTCTGCCCGCAAAGCTGGTAATACGCGGCCACGCAATCGAGTGCCGCATTAACGCCGAGCATCCACAGAAATTCACTCCCTCAGCCGGCAAGATCACAGCCTTCAACGTTCCTGGCGGCAACGGTGTCCGCGTGGACACGGCTCAGTACGCTGAAGGCGTAATTCCGCCCTACTACGACTCGCTGATTGCCAAGCTGGTTGTCCACGGCTGCGACCGCGCGGAAGCCATTGCCAAGATGGAACGCGCCTTGAGCCAGTTCGTTGTTCAAGGCGTGGAAACATCGATTTCGCTGCACCAGGAGATCTTTCAGGACCCAGCCTTTCGCTCCGGCGAATTCAACACCAGTTTCATGGAGCAGTTTCTGGCGGCAAGAGCGGCAAATAGTAAATAACCTCACGATTTTCGGCGAGCTAAACGGCAGAATCATTAGATTCTGCCGTTTGTTGTTTACTGCGAAGATAATAGTTTGCTCTTTAGTTAGTAGGTAGACTCATTGATATACATATTAATATCAATGACTTGCACGCATTCTCGCTGAGATTCCTCGTTTTGCAGTAGGAGGGGGGATGGGTAGGAGGGGTGGGAGGAGTGGGGTGGGAGGGGGGTACCGGCCCCAGAGATCAGTCGGCCCGCCTGAGAAACCTTCGCTTGGACAGAGAGACACCATAAGAATATTGTGCGCCAATCGAGCGCAATTATATGCAAACGCTTTTGCGACAATTTCTGGGCCATGGAACCAGTGTGGGGCGGGTAGATACCTCAAGACGGGAGCAAGGACGTCATCGCCAAAGGGGCGGAACTGAGCGATAGCTTTAGAATCCTGAATCAAGTTTCGTTTTTTATTCGCTTTTCTAGTCAAATTCCGTTATGCTTTCTTCGCAACATTGGAGGTTGCAATATGGAATTTCAAAAAGAGCTGATTGCCGAATACGACCGGGAGGCCGCCACAACCCGCAAGATCCTCGATGCTATCCCGGCCGATGCCGATTTCACTTACAGACCACACCCCAAGTCCATGGCTCTGGGCAGATTGGCCGGTCACGTGTCAGAGACTGCGGGTGACTGGGCGCTTCACACCCTGACAATGGACAAGCTGGAATTTCCCCCCGATCACAAGTTCGAGCCCTACATTCCGGCCTCGAAAGAAGCTATGCTGGAGCGATTCGACAGCGATGTGGCCAAGGTCAAGAAGGAATTGGCGGCGTTTGATCCGGAGAAGTGGAGCAGCAACTGGAAGTTCGTAGCCGGTGGCCAAGCCTGGATCGATGAGACCAAATATGAGGTCTGGCGGAGTTGGGCGCTGAACCACCTGGTTCATCACCGCGCCCAGTTAGGCGTGTACCTGCGCCTGCTCGACAAGGCGGTCCCCGGCACCTATGGCCCTTCGGCGGATGAAATGTGAAGAGGCTGGGAGTAGGAATGGTGCCTGGTTGAGGTCATGCTGTCCCATCCATTTCGCAAAAAAAGCGCGAAATGGATGGGGCACGGGGCTTTGGTCGTGGGTTGGACGGTTTTACAATTTGCACCTCACTGACAAGTTGCCGTCTTAGCATCTACCTTAAGTACATGTCCTTTTCATTTCCGAAGATCTATCCGATTCTCGATACAACCTTCATTCCGGCGGCGGGGCGCGCTGAGTTTCTGCGGCAATTGGGAAGTTCGCTCGCCGATGCCGGCGTTACGCTTTTGGAGTACCGCAACAAGACCGGCGCCGTCTCAGAACTGCTGGCCGATGCAGCTTCTTTGCGGGCTGCGCTGCCCGCCGGACAGGTGAAGTTGATTCTCGATGATCGCGCAGATCTGGTTGAACAAATTGAATTTGACGGCGTGCATGTGGACGCCGGCGACCTAAGTCCCGCTGAGGCAAAGGAACGGCTGGGGCCGGACAGGATTGTTGGCACCTTCGGAGGAGGCCAGGCGCTGGTTCCGGGAATTCTGCAAACTCAGGCAGACTACTTTTCGATTGGCGTGGTTTGGCCGACCCGGACCAAACAGGTTACGGCGCCGCCTATCGGCATTGAGGGTGTAAAGCGGCTGCGCGAGTTGGCCGGGCCGGGGCCGGTGCTGGTGGCTATCGGCGGCATTACGCTGGAAAGGGCACCTGCAGTTCTCGAAGCAGGGGCCAGCGTTGTGGCCATCGCCGGGGCGCTGTTTCGTCAGGCTGATCCGGCAGCCGAGTTTCGCAGGTGGAAGCTTGCGCTTGGCTGACCGTTCGCCGGCCAGCCGGTGGCGGCCTGTGTTCTGCGGCAGCAACCCTTGAGCCGCAGCGTTCCTTGAAGTGATGAAATTGACGAAAGCTAGAGACATTCCAAGGGAAGTCGAGTAAGAATCTTGCAAGTGAAGACTCCGGACAGCACTCCCATCTCAGAGCCTGCCAAGCCAAACAAAACTCCACGGCTGGTGCAGTCTCTCGGCCTTTTCAGCGCGACGGCCATCGTCATAGGTTCGATGATTGGCTCCGGCGTCTTTATCGTCGATGCCGACATTGCTCGCGGTACCAACTCTCCGGCGCTGTTCCTTGGCGCTTGGCTGGTGACCGCTGCTCTTACACTGATCGGCGCGCTCAGCTACGGCGAACTGGCGGCCATGATGCCGCGTGCGGGTGGCCAGTACGTTTACCTGCGCGAGGCGCTGGGGCCTCTGTGGGGCTTTCTTTTCGGGTGGACGCTCTTCCTCGTGATTCAGACGGGAACCATCGCGGCTGTCTGCGTGGCCTTTGGCAAATTCCTGGGCGTGTTTTTTCCGTCCGTTTCTACCACGCACTGGCTTTGGCATATTGCCCACGTTCCCGCGCTGCGGGTGGGGCCGATGGTACTGGGCAACATGGAGATCGGCGTAAGCACGGCCAATCTGGCCGGCATCGCGATTGTGATCATGCTGGCCTTTGTGCACATCTTCGGCGTGAGCCTGGGTGCGCTGATCCAGAACATCTTCACCACGGCCAAGGCCATTTCCCTGGCCGCGCTGATCCTGCTGGCCTTTACAATTGGGCGCAATGGCTCGGCGCTTGCGGCCAACTTCGGCTCCAACTGGAGCAACTTCTGGAAGAATGCCGGCTGGAGTTCGCTGCACGGCGTTCAGGTGGGTGTGGGCGGGCCAATTGTGCTGGTGAACCTGGTGGTGATCCTGGCCGTTGTGCAGGTCGGGTCATTGTTCTCTGCTGATGCATGGAACAACATCACATTCACCGCAGGCGAGGTGAAGAACCCGAAGCGCAATCTACCTCTATCGCTGATTCTCGGAACTGGCTTTGTGCTTTCGGTCTACTTTCTGGTGTCAGTGGCGTACCTGTTTGTGCTGCCCATGCACGGCGATCCGAACGGCGCGACGGTTGCGGCCCGGGGCATCCAGTATGCGGCAGAGGATCGAGTGGCAACGGCGGCGCTGGGCCAGATATTTCACTCCGGCGGCGCGTTGCTGATGGCTGGCGCAATCCTGATTTCAACTTTCGGCTGTGCGAATGGGATGACGTTGGCCGGTGCGCGTGTGTACTACGCCATGAGCCGCGACGGGCTTTTTTTCAAGTCGGTGGGCGAACTGCATCCGCGCTACAAGACACCTGTGGCAGGGTTGCTGGTGCAGGCCGGGTGGACGGTGGTGCTTTGCGTCTCCGGGTCTTACAGCCAGTTGCTGGACTATATTATTTTTGCGGAACTGGTGTTTTACATTCTGACCATCGTTGGGCTTTTCGTGCTTCGCTTCAAGCAACCGAACACCCCGCGGCCCTACAAGGCGCTGGGCTATCCGTTACTGCCGGCGGTTTACATCGTGATGGCCGCCTGGATTTGTATCGTATTATTGCGTTACAAGCCCCAGTACACATGGCCGGGCCTGGTGCTGGTTCTGCTCGGCATCCCTGTGTACCTTTTCTGGTCGCGCCGGCTGGCCAAGCCGGCTCAAATCGAACTGAATTGAAGCTGAAAAAACTCACGAGGAGGAAGTCCCTCATTCATGTCAAGGCTGCTTCGTATCAAACCCATGTCGATGCTCTCGCAAGAGGCTGGTGAACAGGGCGAACACACGCTCAAGCGTTCTTTGGGCGCGCTGAACCTTATCACACTGGGCATTGGCGCCATAATTGGTGCGGGCATCTTTGTCCTAACCGGGCAGGCCGCGGCAACTTCCGCGGGCCCGGCTGTTTCGCTGAGCTTTGTGCTGGCAGGAATCGTGTGCGCCTTCGCCGGCCTGTGCTATGCCGAGTTTGCCTCCATCATCCCGATTGCGGGCTCCGCCTATACGTATGGCTACGCCACTCTGGGGGAGTTTGTCGCGTGGATTATCGGATGGGATCTGGGGCTGGAGTACGGCTTTGGCGCTGCGACTGTCGCCTCTGGCTGGTCGGGCTACTTCAACAGCCTGTTGCAGCAGATTGGCATCTATATTCCGCCGCAACTGACGGCCACTCCGGGAACGCCGCTGGTCTTTTATCAACAGCAATGGATGCACCTTTCCGCTCTGCCTGCGGGAATCGACGCAGCGCCTTTACAACATGCAACCGGTCTGTTCAACCTGGTGGCCATGCTGGCGATTGTCGTCATCACCGCGGTTCTGGTGATTGGCATCAAGGAGTCGGCGAATCTGAACTCCGCCATTGTGGTGGTGAAGTTGAGCATCGTCGGCATCTTTATCGCGCTGGGCGGCTATTACCTAATCCTCCATCCGGCGCTGGCCTTTCACAATTGGCATCCGTTCTTTCCGCCTTCAGACGGGCACGGCAACTTCGGCTATCTCGGCGT
>Ga0114951_10004114_pt1 | contig 14452 bp, 9 predicted proteins | sample AM7aDNAmetaG_FD_88677 | JGI IMG/M metagenome (GOLD analysis project Ga0114951, IMG submission 88677) | Freshwater microbial communities from Finland to study Microbial Dark Matter (Phase II) - AM7a DNA metaG | ecosystem: Environmental > Aquatic > Freshwater > Lake | place: Finland: Lake Alinen...
AAGTGCTAGGTCTCGTGGACTGGAGCTACTACGCGCGCCTCTACTGCTGCGATGACGCTGGAGACGACTGGCGTTAGCGGACAGCCGTCGGGTGATCGCTGTTCACATAACCGCAGTACTCCGTTCACGAACCAGTCTGCGCCGCGTCCCTTCAGTTGGAACGTCTCGAGCACGTAGCCCTTGAAGTCGGCGGGCTTCTTGCCGTTCTCCTCCGCTTCGCGCCGCTGAATCTCATGCCTCTCGATCAACTCTTGCCAGCTGGTCGCGGCGTCGGGCGTGCCGCGTTTCTCGAAGGCCAGGCGACGCACCGCCTCGATGGGCAGGGCGCAGATGATGTCCGGGTAGGGCCACGTGAGCATCCTGAGATCGGTGCCTTCCTCAGCCGCAAGACGCTTGAGCTGCGCGGCGATGAACTCCTCCTGCGTCTTCGGCTCGCTGCCGGTCTTGTCTTCAAGGCGTCTGGCGTACGTGTTGTCCAGCAGCCAGAAGAACGGCAGGCACAGAGGCTTGAGGGCCTCGACTGCCATGAAGGATGCTTTGGCGCGCGCCGCGCCGCGCAGGGGCAGGATCTGGAGGCCGGCACGACGCAGTTCCTCTCCGAAGAAGGCGTTGAGGATCAGGCGGTCGTGCTCTCCCTCGACGACCAGCCAGGCCTTTGTCAACTGAACCAGGGCCACGGGCGGCAGTCCCAGATCGGCCGCGGACTTGGCGACGGCACCGAGGATGTCCCCGGTGATCCGCTCCGCCTTCGTCTCCCACTCCTCGTTGCGCGTGACCTTGAGGTACTCCACGTCTTTGAGCGGCATGTCGAGGAAGGGGAGCGCGTGACTGGCGAGGAGAACGTTCGCCCCCGTTCGGGCGCGCTCAGCAATCCAGTCCGCGGCCTGTTGCTGCGCCAACGGGTGGAGATGGGTCTCGGGCTCATCGAACACGTAGACGGTGAGGGCCTCCGGCGGTTGGTCGAGAGGGGAGGGGTAGCGCACGTCGCGAACTCCGGACGGGTCGGCTGTGTCCTCCGTGAACCAGGGGACGAGGAGAGGTATCGAACCCTCCTCCGCAAGGCGCAGGGTTTCGGAGAGGGCGAAGCCGGTCCACGTGGCCATCCCGCTGGATGCCGACTCCAAATCGAACAGCTGGCCAGTTCGGTGAGACCTGAGGCACACGCCGAGATGCCGCCCGTCATGATCGGGCCACTCATCCGGATGCAGGGGCACGATGCGGATGTCGTATGCGCTCGACACGAACGGCGCTGCCAGTCCGGTGACATAGGTGCTGAACTCCTCGCAGGCCGCCTGCATGGACGGACGGAGTGCGGTGAGATTCCCTTCCCGTATGAGCCATGGCTGCTTCTCACGGTCAGGCGTCAGAGCGATATCGCCGCGCAGAATCGCCCGGACATCGAGAGATGTCGGGTCGAGATGGCCGAGATTGGCCGCGGGGAAGGCGTGATCGAAGCGGCGGTGCTTCACGGCGACTGTCGGCATCGCGCGCTCGAGCCGCTCGTAGATGGTCGCGAAGGCGGCAGTGCTCGCGTCCACCCGAACGACGCGGACGCCGAGCATGTCGAGATATGAGGCGTTCTCCCGATTCGGCAGGTAGGGACACCCCAAGTAGACGATGTCCGCCCCGCCCGGGGCGAACCACGCGAGGCTGCCGCGGTATGCGCGGAACGCGCAGGAGGCCACCGCCTCTCTCCCGGAGCGAGGCACGCTCAGTCCGGTCGGCACGTCGCTGGTGCCTACGTACTGGTCCCAGTTCGCAGCCGCCAGGCTGAAGGCCCGCTCGACCAGCTTCGCAATCCTGGAGGTCCGGTCCTCACCGCTCCCCAGGCTCGCGTAGTCGCGCTGCAGGTCGTCCCACCCGCGCTGCAGCTCATCCACGACCTCGCTGTCGACGCCGCTGTGGCTGACCCAGCTCTCCGACTCCAGCCAGAAGGGCCCCTCGCCGTAGCTGAGCAGCATGGTGAGGAAGAGTTCCTGATCGGGGTGGCCCGGTGTGTGAAGCCCGTCGAGTTCGATGTCGAGCCCGAGCTCGGCGTCACCTTCGCCCCGTACTGCCCGGCCATCGCCGAGATTCGCGAGGAAGGCCTCGAGGATGTTGGTCTTGCCGCTGTCGTTCGCCCCGAACAGGACGATGGCGGAGGCCCAAGGGAGCTCGACGTCGACTCCTTTGTATTTCTCGATGCGCGCGCCGCAGATGTGCATCAGTCGCTCCCTCGCCCTGGGTGCTCACCTCGCAGTGAGCAGCCGATCAAGTGAGGCGCTCTCAGGGGATTGAGGCCGTGGGCGGCCATCCGCCAGCGCCAGTTGTCCCGGGTCTGGTGCGGATTCCGGCGAATTCGGCCGCCCGGTCCGGTGGGGTCGGCTTCGTAGCAGACACGCGTGGCCCCGAGTCGGCGCAGCTCACGCTCGACCAGCTGGCAGTCGAAGGGCAAGGTGCGCTCGTCCAGGGGCTCGTCCCTCAGCACCACGGCCAGGCGGATCGAGGCGGCATGGACGTCCAGGCCCGCAACCGGAAGGTGAGTCGTTGTATCATCTGACATGTGGTCGGTACCTCCGAGTCGTATGTGCGGAAAGGCCGTTCGGCAACCCGCGACACCATGCGCCGCGGGCGCCGACCACATCCATGATGTCTAGCCGGGAGGCCGGCGACGGGCAGCCACCTGCAGGTCTCTCTTCCGGGCCTCGAATCGAAGCTACTCCGCCAGCTCCCGAAAGCGCTCCAGCAGCTTCACGAGGCTAGTGGTGTCCATGCCGCAGTACTCGCGGAGATCGTCGAGGATGCGCTGCCGCTCATCTGGCGTGACGCGCCCGGCGGCCACGGCCTCGTAGAGCAGCATGGCCGCGTCGCCGTTCTGGATGCCGAGGGAGTCGTAGGAGAGGTCAGCGACCAGCGCAGGCCCGACGTACTTGATCGACGTGAAGGCGTGGAAGTCGGGATGTCTGACGTGCTGCTTGACGACCTCCTTCTCCAGGTCGAAGAGGCGACCCTGAACGGCAGCGATCGGCTCCCGGTAATGGGGGAAGTCCTTCGCAAGCGCCTCCAACTGAGAGTTCTCGTAGTTGGAGTAGACGACTACGGAACCCTCGCCGTCGATGGCGGCCAAGAGGCTGTCGAGGAAGTGCGGCCGTGGGTCACCGTCACCTTCAAAGAGGAACTCGCGATGTTCCAGATCGCCGTCCTCGAACACGACATGGTCTGACCACTGGAACGGCACCGACTGGTGCGCACGTGTCCCTGGGTACAGGGGCAGCGTCGGCTTGAACGTCTCGAAGTCCAGGCAGTGCACCGGGTAGGCAAGCTTGCTGAGCGTGGCCGCAAGATCGCCCAGCAGCAGCATCTCCCCCGACTGAATGACTGCGGAGGCCTCACGCTGCTTGGCCGACAGCGCCGGATGGTCAAGCGGCACATCCAGGATGCCGTAGAGCTCGTCGTCGAGGAGTGCGGTCAGCCCCTTCTCCGACAGGTAGGGCAGCTCCGTAACGGGGAACGCGGGCATGAACGCGTGACAGTGCCCGAAGAACCCGCACCTGTACGGGCTCGAGCACTGCTTGCCGATGCGGTCCGCTGGGCACGGGCCATCCAGCATCCCCTGGAGATCGGCGACCTTCGCTGGGATCGAAGGTAGGTAGGCCCTGACGGCGTCGGTCACGTCATCGAGAGCGAAGAGAGCGTCCAGGTCGTACCCGCCGCCCTGGTACACGTAGGTCGTGTCGAGGTGCCCGACAAACGCCTTGCCGACCATGAGGCCGGCGCCCTCGACGACGTAGGTCTGGATCGCGGCGTCGGTCACGTGCTCCGGCTTGGATTTCGTCGATGACTTCACCTCGACGAGGTTCCAGGCGTCACTGTCCCGGTACATGACGTCCGCCCTGACGAGGACGTCGTCGTACACGAACGCCGCTTCGTACAGGATCGGAACACTCTGTTCGATGAGTTCACTCGTCCTCGCCAGCGCCGCCCGTTGTTCGGTGTGGCCCTCCTCGATCAGGACGCCGTCCGGGAATCGATCGCGCGCAAGCTCGCCGACCGCGTTCCCGGCCTCGAAGCGGGCCTGCTGACCCGCGCTGGTCGGTTCAGCCGCGTCCGGCTCGTGGACTGCCAGCCAGAGAGCCTTGCGGCAGTTGAGGCCAGTCTGGTAGCGCGACTTGGAGAGCCAATGGCGAGCGCTCATGGTTCCTCCCGACCAGGTTGCAGATTGCCACGCGATGAGTGGATGAGCCGCTCATGATTCGCCGCGTGTGAGCAGCGCTTTCAGTTCGTCAATGGACAGGACGCTTGAGTGGCGGTGGAGCATAGCGTGGCAGTTGGGGCACACGGGGCGGAGGTCGGCGTCAGGGTCCACCACGTATGCCCGGCCCACGTCGGCAAGCGGGACAAGGTGGTGCACATGGATGAAGCCCTTCCCGAGGTCTCCGTACAACGCCTCGAAGTCGAATCCGCACACGACGCACATGACGCCGTGCCTCTGAATGCAGGCCTCGCGAGCGGCCGGATTGCGTTCATAGGCGTTGACGGCAATCCGCGTCGTCGCTCCCTCCACGTAGCGCGCCGGGGCGGCGACTTCTTCGGCGATGACTGGTGGTGGGACAAGGCCCATCCCCGCAAGATGCTCCGCCCACAGTTCTTCCAGCAGCTCAGCGGCCTCTGCTCCGACGGCTATGCCGCCGCTCTGCGCTCCCCAGTTGACGTCCGCCAAGGGCCCCTGATTAAGCGCCCCCCGCGGCAGCACTCCATCAATGGCGGGGTCGAGAAGAGCGTCGAAACGCACATCGATGTAGTTCGTCATGGCTCCGAGGCGCTTCTCGTCAAAGTCGATCTCGCGCGACACAGGCGAAGTCAGGGCATGGCCTGACGCAACGATGCCGCGTGGCTCCACACCCTGACGGATGAGAAACACGCGGTCCCCGGGATCCATGTGCTTCCTTCGCCCGCAGGTCCAATTCGTGTCCAGGAATCCCTGACGTCGGAGCTCGCGGGCCGCCTCAGCCAAGCCGTCCCAGTGGAACCGCTCCGGATTCCATGTCAATAGAAAGGTGTTCATGGCGTCCTCACCTTCTCGAGTCTCCTGGTCCGACCAGCAAGCCGGCATCCCAAAGCGCGAGTACCACTTGGAGCTGCCCATTCTGATTGGCCGAGTCCGTCACAGACGTGGCGTCGCGAGAGCCTCTCACTGGCCCGCTACTTGACGAGCGCGACAATCGTCGCAGCGATGGCGAACAATGCAGCCGCTGCCGCAAGATACCTCACCGTGCTGACTTGGCGCGCGAGCGCCGCTATCGACGTCTCCTGCTTCTGCTGCACGTCATCCCTGCCGGCTGTCTGTTTCGCAAACGCGTTGACTACCTCGCCATGATGTGAGCCCAGAGTCTCCTGCGTCGCGCGTATCTGCGCCAGAATCTGGGGGCCGCTCACAGAGCGCACCGCCTCGGCCGCCTCGACGACCTTCTCCCCTGACTGCCGCGTGGCGTCAGCCAACTCGCTGAGTCGCTTGCCGATCTCCTCGAGCTTCTTCTCGGCGGCAACGTAGCCTTCGGTCGCCTCGCGCAGATCTCGCAGCGACGCAACCAGCTCCTGCGCCGCCTGCTCCGCCGTCAAGTACTCATGTGTTGCGCCTCCTGCAGGCGCTCTGTCCTCGCTCATGCCCTCCTCCCTCTGCGCGTCTTGGCCGCGCCACGATTCACTGCGGCCAGCGCAGCATGCGCATCGGCCAACAGAAGATTCCACGCGACCGTCTGGCAGTCGTCGACACCCATTCGCGCGATCACCCTTCTTGCGATATCTCCATCGCGATAGCCATCGACCCGCACCGAAACCGCCTCAAGCCGATTCGCATTCGGGCGGTCCACAGGACGCAGTGTGTCCACGCCAACGACCACTCCACCTGCGACGTCGTCCGCGGGCAACGAATAGCGCGTCCCGGCGTTTGCCAGGAAGCCGTCGACGTTGTCGCGCACGACCTCAGGCAGGGAGTCTGTGCAGCGCGCCTCACTCAGGCCGCGGAGTAGCAGGAGCCCAGGATGGTCTGGATAGGACTCGAGGTAGCGAGCGGTCTGGCCTCGCAGTCGCCCTGCATCCCCCGGGTCCTCGGCGTCCCTCAGAAGGCCCTCCGTCAAGGACAAACCCGCCCCGATGTCGGATGACATCTCCTCCAGCCGCTCAGAGAACTCCGTGTGCGTCAGGTAGTCGAGAATCTTCTGGCGGAAGGCCTCACCGGCCTCCGTGAGACACGCCTGTCGCATGGTGTCCATGGCCTGTCGACGACCCTTCTCAATCACGTCGTACACGAATTCCACGTAGAGCCGCGCCAACTCAAGGATGAACGTGGCGCGGTTCTTCTGAGAGAACTCATTGGCCTTGGCTCGCTCGCTTTCTCTCCGTCCCCCCTGGTAGCTGCCAACGTAGCGAACGTAGGAATCGATCATGGCCTCGGGCTCAGCCATCGTCGGGTGGACCTTGAACGACCTGTCCTTGTAGACGGCGCTGTAGTCGTCGACGACGCCGAGCACAAGAAGCCTGTGGAGGGCTCTCTCCGTCTGCGCAAAGGCCTCGTCGCGCGCCCTGGCATCGACTGCCGGCGGCGTGGCGTCGGTCATGCCGATCTCGACTGACTTCAGCGGGAGCATGCCCTTGGCGCGGTCCTCCCCACTGGCCGACATCCACTGCAGCAGGACGGCCCTGAGGATCTCAAGCTCGTGGTCGATCCCCTTGAAGGCGTTCTCCTGGAAGAAGAGCAAGCGCAGCACGTCATCCTGCGATTTCCGAGGAACTTCGCGACGTGCCTGTGACACCTGCTCGATGGTCATGTTCATGGACAGCAAGTCCGGGTGATCCCGAATGTATTCCTGAGAGGACAGCACGTAGCAGAACGAGGGCTGCTTGTCGCGACCGGCCCGGCCTGCCTCCTGGTAGAAGGACTCAATAGAGGCCGGCATGCAGTAGTGAACGGTGAACCGCACGTTGGGTTTGTCGATACCCATGCCGAAGGCCTTCGTGCAGGCCAAGACCTGCAGGTCATCTTGCTTGAAGCGGCGGCTGACTTCGCGCTTGTGCTTGTTCCAGCCGCCGTCAGACCGGTCGAAGTTCTTCGGTGCGCGTCCTGAGTACACCTCACAGCGCAGACCCATGCCGGCGAGCGTCTCTCTCACCTTCGTGGTTCCGAAGTCGCCATTCACGAAAGGGCAGAAGACGAGCCCGGGCAGGCCACCATTGGCCTGGCCGCTCAAGAAGTCCGCTTCGGGCACGCCGAGAGAGCGCGGCACCTCCTCTGAGAGGATGCGGCGGAGTTCATCCGGCTTCTCGAGAGATCCACACTGTACAGATTCGAAATGAAGGTTGGGACGGTCGAAAGAGGCTGGCGTGATCACGGCCTTGGGATCCTCGACCCGCAGTTCTCGCTGAAGGTCCTTGAGCACCGCATATGAGGCTGTGCCCGTGAGAGCCAGCAGCGGAGGTTTCCCATGTGCGTTTTCGCAGAACTTGCGAGAGGACTCTCCGATGCGCAAGTAGGACGTGCGGAAGTCATGGCCCCACTCGGACACGCAGTGTGCCTCGTCGATCACGATCAGCCCCACTGGGCTCGAAGTCGACATGTCGAGAAGCGTGTCCCTGAACTCTTCGATCTGGAACCGCTCCGGCGCCACGTAGGCGAACAGGAATTCCCCCCGCACGAGGAGCTCGTAGACGCGACGTTTTGCAGGGGTGCCGATCTCAGAAGTGATCCCGACGGCGCGGTCGATCCCGTAGTTCGCTTTGAGGTTCTCAACCTGGTCGTGCATCAGAGAACGAATCGGCTCCACTACGATCGCCGGACCAGGCACCAGAAGTGATGCAAGCTGGAAGGCTATGGACTTGCCGGCACCAGTCGGCAGCAGGACGATCGTGTCCTCGCCTTTCAGGGCACGATCGATAGCCTCGCATTGCCCTTCCCAGAAGCCCGGCTTTCTGAAGATCCGCCGCACGAAGTACTCGAGGTCGTCCTGCCGCCAGTTGGACGGAAGCCCCGGCTCGACCACCTGGCTTGGCCGCGTGATCGGGAACGGGAGGAAGACATCATCGACATGCACCTCGCACTCCCCCCGCGCTGCGCCATAGAACGACACCGCGACTTCCGCCACAGCCTGACCCGAGGATTCAAGCGCTGCTATTCCGCCCCTGAAGAGCGAAACGCCATAGAGCCGCCCTACGCGGCGCGCCAAGTCCTCAAAGTCCTGGATCACGGCTGAGAACTGCTCGGCGGTCATCTCGCCGAAGTCGACGAGGTCGGTGGCGACGGCGACCTCGTTGTCCGAATCGGGATCCAGCAGGCCAGTGATCACGCAGTGGAGGAGCGTGCGTTGGAGCTGCCCAGCACGACGGAACGGCGACACCCAAGGAGCCTCGCCAGCAGCGCCGGCGCCGGCAATCGACAGGTCGTGCAACAAGCGATCCAGCTTCGGTCCTCTGCCGGCTGCAATCTCTGCCGCATCGATGCGAACAACGCTGTAGCGATTGCGCCTGAGGAGCTTCGTGCGGGATTCATCCACAACCTTGTTCCGATGCCACGGTGCGCCATCTATCTCCACGACGATGGGCCGGCTGAGGTTGGGATGGCAGACGAGGAAGTCGACCCGCTGCTCGCTCTCCGCGACGTCTGGATCATCGACGAGCGTCCCCAAATCGACCTGAGGAATGACCCACCTCTGCCACCCGCGTCCGAGGGCCGGTGCGAGCAGCTTACAGCAGAAGCGTCGCTCGGCCTCGCTGTCCTCCCAGTCAGCCTCGTCGAAGCAGTCGCCCCAGGAGGGAGCCAGCACGCCGCGGGCAGGCGACGTCGAGAGCGACTGCTCCAGTTCGGGGGACAGAAGGGTGATGCTTCCCTTTGCCACGAGCTTCTCCATCACCGCGAGAGCACGCCGCACGTTCTTGCTGCGCTTCGACAGACGCTGCGGCTTTGGATGCTCACACCGCCAGTGCAATCCCACCTGGGGCATACCGGCTTCAGCCTCCGCCAAGCGCTCGCTGAGGTCGGACTCGGATACCGTCAGGTACTCGAAGTACGTGCTGTCCAGCCCCTTGCGCATCGGGCGAGCTACCATGGGCCGGCGCTCCATCACATTGCCGCCCTCAAGGCCCACGTCTGCGTGCTCTCCGCTCGCCAGAGTCACCTTGCACTCTGGATACTTGGGACAGCCCCAGAATTCACCGCCCGCATTCGGTCCCGTGCGAGCCTTGCGCTTCACCATGGGGACGCCGTGCTCGGGGCATCCGGGCGGCTCAGCCGATGGTGTTGTCCCTTCAGCCGTGGTCCCGGCGTCGGAGTCATCCGCCGGGGCAGCGTCGTGCGTATCTTGCGCTTGAGGAGGCTCGCAGCCCCCACTGGCAGTTCGGCCTCCGAGTGCCTGCTCGACCTCGGCGCGCTTCGGCGATGGCCGCCGCGGTGGGGACTTGCCGGCGATCTCCGCCACGAATAGCTCACCCCAGCGTTCGACTCGGCCTCTGTCAATGTCTGGGATGGCACGCAGCTGGTCCAGCGTCGTCGGCATATGTTGGGCGATCAGCGCAAGCTCGCCGTTGGTGAAGATCAGACCGCCCAGAGAGTAGTCGGCCTTGAGCATCGCGTTGCGCAGGTCCTTGAGCCTGAAGTAGACCGCGCGCTGCTGATCAGAGAAGTCCTTGGACGCGCCCTCGTTCATTACTCGCCTTGTGAGAAGAACCTTGTCTGGACAGGAGAGCGCATCACATGCCGAAGAGGTCGACTCCGGCGAGCACGGCATCACCAACGACGCGGCACGTCGGCCCATCTCTATTCTTGTACTTGAGCACCTGATTGCGCTCCGTTTCTGGCATGTGCTTCAGCGCGGCCAGCACTGGCGGGCAGCTCAGCGTAGCTCGATCCTCGCCAGAGCCGGCGAATACTCATCATCCGTTATTGCCAGCTGCTCGCGAATGCGACGCCGAAGTGCCAGTGCCGGCGAGAGGCAATGCTCAGCGAACAACTGCGGCGTCACGGTGTTCAAGTCCGGGAACAGCAGCTTGAGGAACGCCGTTGAGAGCCTCTCCACGGCCTCGATGTCTCTGATGCTGCCGTCGCTGTCAGTGTTGTCCTTAACCCACTGCCGGTACTCTCCGCGGGCACGGAGAGCGTGCATGACCTCGCCGACATAGTCGGCTTTGAGGGCCATGCCTTGGCAAAGAGACTCCTTGCGTATCTTCTGAAGCTCCCACCCAGGAAGAAGACCGTGGAACCTATCGAGTAGGGCTGTGGACGACAGGCCCTGCAGCCAACTGGGCAGGGTCTTGAACAGTTCCGCGTCCCTTGGCCTTTTGGCGGAACTGATCGGGATGTTGGCGAGGAGCACCAGCCCCGCGTCAGCCGTGCCTCTGAAGCCCATGACGCGGAACTCCCCCTGCTCCAGATATCCTTTGAAAGCACCCACAAGCTCACCCTCGTCGCTGAACCGGATGGTCTGCACCTCGTCGAGGACCACGACGTCGTAACGAGTGATGACTCCAGCCGTCTTGGACGCCATGTTGTAGAACATCTGCGCCCGCGTCACGACGCCTCCGCTGATGAGCCATGCATGACGGGAAAGGCGCGAGTAGACATAGGACTTACCGGTGCCCTTGGGAGCCAGCTCAATGAGGTTCACCCGTGGCTGGACCATCGGGGCGAGTCGGGTCAGCAGATGGGCTTGCTCAGCCGGCGCATAGGAGGGCGGGTCATATCCCATGCTCCTCACGAGAAGCTGTCTCCACAGATCCAGCGTGAAGTGCCTTCGCGCCTCGATGTAGTAGTCGAGGTCGATGATGCTCGTTTGCATGGGTTTGAAGTCGACCATGCACACTTCGTTCTCTTCGAGCTTGTCGTCGCGTGGCCGTTGAACGATCGTGCCACTGCCCCACACGTTGCCGACGAGGAGGAGCGGATTGGCCTCTACAATGTCATCAAGCACTGCTGCATCATGGATATCAAGACAGGGGATCTCGAGCATGAGGCGAGAGTGCTTGAGGTCGACGCGTACTGAGTATGCATCGAGGATCTTCAAAGAGCCGCCGACCCGCAGGTCATTGAGAAGCGTGTTCTTCTGCTTGCGCTCGGGCAGGTGACGCGCGAGGAACGCGTGGATCTTGGCCTCGTCCGGCACTCCATCGCGACTGTAGCGACTGACCAACCAGTCAGACACGAAGTCCGGAATCGCTCTGTCTGTCCCGGCCATCTGCCGGGAGAGCTTCTTGTCGATGGACACATCGGCGAAGTGCTCTTTCACGAGCTCGTCAAGCGACGTACCGTTCCCCATGTGCTCTCCCTCAGAGGTCGAAGCTGTCTTCAAACGACTGGTCCGGAAGTGCCGCTCCCGTGGTTGCGATGGACTGGACTCGGTCGGTCTGCCTCACATCCCCGAGGTAGTCGACGGTAGCACTCATGGCGATCTCCAGCGTCTTCTCTCGGACGCTGCCGGCATCGAGGCGTCCATCGAGCTCGACAGACGAGTTGGCAGGCAGTTCGAGGGGCAGCGACAACCCCAGGCTGACCAATCGGATCGAGAGCCTGGTCACCACGGCCCGAACAGGGTTGCTGTTGACGACGCTGACAGTCACCGAGTTGTCGTGTTTCCCTCTCCTCACTGAACCCGACACGGCGATCTCGATCTCCTGCGGCTCGATGTCGGGCTGCACGCCTATGGTCAGAACGGGCACGACCATCTCTTGGGGCGTGAGGCCTCCGTGGGTCGCGCCCTTTGGCCTGGACTTGATGCAGTGGTAGCCTCCAGCGACAAGAAAGGACACGTCGATGCCGCCGAGAATCTCCGGGCCGATGGGAACGAGCCCGTCTACTCCGGCTACCACTGACGTCGCACAACGGACGAGCCTACAATGGCTGATGCGATCGCCTGGCCGCTCGCTGTAGGAGACGACGTCACAGTCAGACGGCAACTCCGTGAAGCCATGGTCTGAGGCGATCACTATCGCCAGCGGTTGGCCATGGAGACTGGCGAAACCCTGTCTGGCCGCCAAGATGTCACCAGCCAGATTCTCGACGTAGTCCGAGATCTTCTGCCGCCGCTTGTTGGCGGAACCTTTGTGATGAATGAGATCATCGATGTCGTTGGCCATGTAGAGATACACGCGGCGTTTGTCCACCACCATCTTCGCAAGGTCGACATCGTCCGACCATCCGCTCAACACGTCCGTGGGGGATAGGCCCAAAGAGCTGGCCAGAAACTGATCGTAGGCCTGGTTCTTCTCCGGACCCTCCAGAAGCTGGCCGGGAAGCTGGCCCCGCACCAGGCTCGGTTTCGCGACGAAAGTCGAGGACGGAATAGTGGTCACGCACGCCTCGAGATCAAGGCCAGTGCACTCCCCATCGACCAGCTTTCTCCGCAGCAGCTCCGCGTACTCCCAAGGCATTCCGTCCACAATGATGAGGACTGCGGCGAGAGCTCTCTCGTGAAGCGAGGCCAAGAGGTCGCGCACCAGGTGGGGAGCGAAAGCCTGTCCCCACATCAGGTCCGTGTGGGCGGCGAGTAGCCAGGTCTCGAACTGGGCAACAGCCTCGGCGGTGCGCTCGACGTGCCCGACCAGCGTGCACCAGCGATAGAACGGCTGGTACTCGCCTCTGAACCAGAGGGAAACCTGGTCCCAATCCGCGCGCTGAGGCAAGGGGCTCGGGGGCGGAGGCGGGACGCGCCGTGCTGCGAAGTTGGAGAAGGCCCGGGCGACCGGACTGCCTCCAGCATAGAGGAGCTGAAGATGCATCAGATCATCAGCCCAGGAACGGTCGATGCAGTCGACTTGCTGCTCGATGAAGAGCCTCAAGGCGTTGCACTCGTCATCGAGCTGCCCCGTCAGAAGTGGGGCGGCACCCGGCAATCCCGACGAGCCCAGTACCTCGCTCAGATGCTCACGAAGAACCTGGCCGACCGCGGGAGGGAGAGCGATTCCGTTCGCGCTCTCCACGGGGACGAGTTCGAGAAGCTTCACGTTGGGGCCAAGTTGGACGAGCTCAAAGTGGCGGTTCTCGAACTGGAGAGCCCGCTGCACAATGGCCTCTGGATAGCCCCTCAGTAGCCCGTGGAGAAGGGCGGTTGAGGCTCGGCGTGAAGAGTCCCCGGAAAAGAGCCACGAGACAACAGGAGACAGTTCGCCTGACGTGGATTCCCACTGCCGTACCCGATCCAGCCGAAGCGCCATCACAGTAGGGTGCACTGCTGCCTGCGGATGACTCACGAGCTCACGCAGAAGCTCGCCCAGCAGTGACGCATCCCGGATAGTCGAGTTGCCCCAGATGGGTCCCAGGGCCACCCGGAGGATCCATGATTCAATGCCTTCGCCTGGCAGCAGTTTCGACTGATCTGCCTTCGCGAGGAGTCCTTGGCTGACAACGACTCCAGGGTCTTGCCGGACGGCAACCGGAAGGGCGCTCGCACTCACGCCCAGAGAGCGCGCCAAGAGTTCACGCGGGTCGATGCGCTCCAGCGTGGCCCCATTGCCCTCAAACCGGTCGAACCAACCTCGCATGGCCGGATTCGTGACGACGACGCGGAGCTCGCTCTGATCCCCGATGGCGCGTCCTATCAGCTCACAGGCGCGCACGTACTCTGCTTCGGTTCGCACTTCGAATGACTCTTCGCGAGAGACGACTCCGAAGAAGTCGAAGACGACCGCCACGGTCATTTGAAGGTGTCCGAAAGCAGCTTGACGAGGATGGTCTCGCACTCCCCCGCGGGCAGAGACTGCCTCATGGTGTCTATGGTGCTGCGTACAATGCTGGCGAGGTTCTTGCCGGTCTCGCTGATCTCGTCTACGACCACGAAATTCAGGTCCACTGGCGGGCCCTGCCCGGCAATCGTCAGCCGCATGTGCCCCAGTGGCACCCGCTCCGGCCTCTCGTGGCTCCTAATGGGTCCAGGGGTAATCTCGACAGTGCGCTTGGCACCTTCAATTCGACCGCAAACACGCGACACGGTCTCGTCGGTCCACGCGTTGGGTTCCGTCCCAAGAATCTGCTGAGCGAGATCGACGACGGCGTCTCGATTGGCCTCGGGCGACTCCACCATGTGCTGAGCCGCAGCGGCGAGTACCATTGCATCCCCCGCGACCCGCGTGTGTCTCGTCTCCTCGGGAAGGGTCCGGAACCACGCAACCATCGCTTCTTCCGCGGTCAGAGATTCCGCCTCGTCCTCCTGGAATACACTTGCGACACCCCGCAGAAGGCTGGGTACGAGAATCTCGTCAAGCGCGGTTTCGAGCTCCCTACGGGCCTTCGTGATCATCTCCTCGACCGCAACCGTAGAGATCTCGTCCATTCCTGTCGACGGTGCGAACCGCTCAGCCAAGTCCTCCAAGATGACCGTTGGGGCTGACGTTCCGCACTTCTCGAAGTCGATATACGCCCCCACCTCAACTGGCGCCTGCACCGGTGTAGACGCTCGCCGGCACGTGCAGCAACTCGAGCACCTGCTCCTGCAGC
>Ga0114951_10004115_pt1 | contig 14447 bp, 13 predicted proteins | sample AM7aDNAmetaG_FD_88677 | JGI IMG/M metagenome (GOLD analysis project Ga0114951, IMG submission 88677) | Freshwater microbial communities from Finland to study Microbial Dark Matter (Phase II) - AM7a DNA metaG | ecosystem: Environmental > Aquatic > Freshwater > Lake | place: Finland: Lake Alinen...
AGGGGACGGTTCTATTTTTTGCCCATGTTGTAGGCTCCATTGAAACGGGTCTAATGTAAAAGGGGACGGTTCTATTTTTTGCCAATGTTGTAGGCTCCATTGAAACGGGTCTTATTGTTTCGGTTTGCCGGTTCCCCGGCACATGCCCGCTAATCGGCAAAGGCAAGGTTTGAAGTGGCCGCTGATTTTACAGGCTTTACAAGCCGCCATGCGTTTGACTTGTGTGCCGTCTGCCAAAGGTCGTAATTTTTCTGAAGGGCAATCCAGCTTCCCGGCGTAGAAGCAGGGAAGGCGCGGGCAAGGCGCAGGGCCATTTCCGGCATGACGGCCTTATGCCCGTTTACGATATTTGAAACCGCATTGCGCGACACACCCAGTATTTCGGCAAGCTGAGTGTTTGAAATAGACAAAGGCTGCAAATAAAGATTCTTTAATATGCGCCCCGGATGAGCCGGGCATCGTTTTCTTGATTCCATTGCTGAAAGCTCCTTCGATATTAAATTAATGATAATCTGCATAGTCAATATTATACGCGCAGCCGTTTTCATATTTAAAAACGATTCTCCAATTGCCTGAAACACTCACTGCCCATACATTGTCTTTTTTCGGGTTAAGCACATGAAGCCCTGATCCGGGAAAATTCATAACCTCTATGACATCCGCAGCTTCGAGCAAGTCCAGTATATCGCTTATGCGCTCGACATGTTTGGGCTGTATGCCTCTTTTGCTGCCGTCTTCAAATAGTTTTTGAAGCCCTTTATGTTTAAAAGATTTTATCATGTGCTCTCGAGTCTGAAAATTATATTATTTTTATGAATGTAAGCCTAAGGGTTACAGCTGTCAAGGGGAAACTTGACCCCATAGCCTTTGCAAGTTCAACAGGATTATCGGCCTTTTCTTTTAATGTGTTGCTCCGGTTACGTTCGACGCTTGCTTTAGAGCATTTAACTAAATCATGTAGCCGGGTGTCATTTCGAATTCCGCCGCAGGCGGGATGAGTCCGAAGGTTGCGCCCCAGCGCATCAATCTTTAAAGATCTCTCCCTTCGGTCGAGATGACAGCAAAAGAATAGTCTACAGAAAAAAGTTTAAAGCTCTAATAAACTCAGTTCTGCTCTTCATCAAACGCTTTTAGATACTCCCGCCAAAGATGGGCTTTTGTAACCCTGTGCCGGATGAAGTCCCACGGAAAGAGCTCGTCGTGAGCACGCTCGCGGTAAATATAGAAATCAGGGTTTATATCGCTTGTGCGAAATGCTCTGCCCCAGTCGCCGCTTAGCTCATGGGCCTTTAAAAGTATCCGGCCAACCCTGCGGTCGCCCCGGCTTAACAGCGCCTGTATGTAGCCCCATTTGGGAAGATCGCAGCTAACCATGACCTTACGCTCCGTGCGCAGTCCCGAGGTGATGAGCTTCAGTTTATGTTTGAGCCCAGTCACGTCCTCAAATGATGACCACTGAAAAGGCGTCCAGGGCTTGGGCACAAACGGGCTGATGCTGAGCTGTATGTGATTGAGCCACTTGTCGGCATGGGCTTCCTTGTAATAAATATGCTTGATATGGCGCACGAGCTCTACAATGGCGGCTATATCCTCATCGGTCTCCGTCGGCAGGCCGATCATGAAGTAGAGTTTAATGACGGTAACGCGACAGCGCGCCAGCACTCTGACCGCTGCCTCAATCTGTGAGTCTGTCAGACGCTTGCCGATTGCACGGCGCAGGCCTTCAGTTCCTGCCTCTGGCGCTATAGTGAAGGTCTTGTGTCCGCACTGCTGCAGAAGGCTCACCATCTCATCAGTGAGTGCGTCGGCACGCAGTGATGAGACAGACACCAGGGCTTCCTTGTTCATCAGCGTCCGTATAAGATCCGCAAGATTGGGGTAGTCTGAAACCGCCGCGCCCATAAGGCCAACTTTTTTCTGCACGGTAAGCAGCTTGTCAATGGCAGGCAGCAGCGCTTTCTGGCTGCGTGGCCGATAGGGGTGATACACATTGCCCACGGCGCAGAACCGGCAGCGCCGCGCGCAGCCCCGGCTTACCTCAATAAGACCCATATCGCCAAATTCCGTGTTTGGTGACAAAAAGCATGAGGCTGCGGGGAAGCGGTCAACCTCACTGACCTGGCGACAGGTGATTTGTGCGGGGTATCCCGGCAGCGGTTCGAGTGACGCCATGCAGCCATCGTCGCCATAGGCAAGGGCATAGCCCGACGGGATATACATGCCGCCTATATCCCTGTAGGCAGCAAGGTCGCGGCAGGACCTGCTGGTCAAAAATTGTCGAACTGCAGCATCGCAAAACTCAGGCAGCACCTCTTCGGCTTCCCCCAGCATAAAGAGATCAAAGAAATCGGCAAGAGGCTCAGGATTAAGAAATGTTGCAACCCCTCCGGCCATCACCAGCGGCCGGCGCCTGTCGCGGCTTGCCTTCAAAAGTGGCACGCGCCCCAGGCTCAGCATAGTTAGAATATTGAGATAATCATTTTCAAATGACAGCGAAAAGGCAATTATATGGAATGTATCAAGGGCCGCATCCGATTCAAAAGAGCAGAGCGGCTTGCCCGTGCGCTGCAGTTCGGCCAGATCTTTCGCCTCAGGCAGAAAAACCCGCTCGCAGCTTATATCGGCATTTTCAGCCAGCAGCCGGAAAACCGTTTGGTACCCGAGATTTGACATTGCGACATAATAGGTGTTAGGGAAAGCAAGAGCTATGCGCAGGGGGCCGCCGCCCTGCTTTTTGAGCAGGACTGTTTCGGTTTTACATGTAGAAGGTTTTACGCGACTGGACATGGGCAAGATATAACATGTAAAAAAGCAGCCTGCAAGCGCTGTGCCTGCAGGCTGCTGAAGATCATCTGCAGGGCAGCATCACAGGCTCTGCTGACGGCGAACGAACGTGGGGATATCATATTCCCCGTCGTCTGCAAACTCGCTGATGATGGTCCCGATCTTGATCACATTAGCCGGCCTGTTCGACGTATCATTCATGCGTTCCCGCGCAATGGCTTCCTGCACGGGGGCGGGTTTTGGCGGGGTTGCAGGCTTCTGGGTATCGCCGGATGCGCGGTCATGAACAAGCGTTGGCCGCATCTGGCCGGATGCGTTTTTTAGCTTGGCATCGTCCACAAAACCCGTTGCAATGACTGTGATTTGAACCTTTTCGGCCATATTGTCGTCTATTGATGCGCCGAAGATAATATTTGCATCTTCGTGGGCCTCATCGCGGATGACATCGGTGGCCTCGCTCAAATCATGCAGCGTCAGAGCGCTGCTGCCCGTAATGTTAATGAGCATGCCCCGTGCGCCGCGGATTGACATATCATCAAGCAGCGGGTTTGAAATCGCCTTGCGCGCGGCTTCCACAGCGCGGTTTTCACCGCTATGAACGCCGATGCCCATGAAGGCCATGCCCATATCCGCCATGATGGTCTTCACGTCGGCAAAATCAAGGTTCACAAGTCCCGGCACATTGATGAGGTCTGAGATCGATTTAATGGCATGCAGCAGCACCTCGTCAGCTAATTTAAAGCCTTCAAGCAGGGTGGTGCGCTTCTCGGCGATGGCAAACAGCTTTTCATTGGGAATGACAATCAGCGAGTCGACATGCTGTCGCAGCTCGTCAAGTCCGTCATCGGCAAGACGGTTTCTGACCTTGCCCTCAAACCGGAATGGCTTGGTGACGACGCCTACGGTAAGCGCGCCCATGGCCCTTGCCGCCTGGGCAATGACCGGAGCGGCCCCCGTTCCCGTGCCGCCGCCCATGCCGGCCGCCACAAAAACCATGTCGGCGCCTTCCATGATCTTTTTCATTCGGTCGATGTTTTCAAGTGCCGCTTTTTTGCCAACCTCGGGATTGGCGCCTGCGCCAAGGCCCTTGGTAAGGCCGTCTCCGAGCTGAATCTTATGCATGGAGCGGTTGTTTTCAAGAGCCTGCCGGTCGGTATTGGCCACAATGAACTGCACGCTGTCGAGCTTTGAGGCGATCATGGTATTGACCGCATTGCAGCCTGCACCGCCTACGCCGATGACTTTGATGCAAGCGCCCTGATGCTGTTCCTGTTCAAACTGGAATGTCATGATGCGTCCTCCTGTATAGGATTAAGATTTCATTATTTAGAAAGCTTCGACAAACCACTGCTTCATTTTGCCGCCGATGCCCCAGCAGGAACTGCCCGGAACTCCTGCCGCTGCGTTTTTGCCGGCTGATTTTATGCTGCCGTGTTCGCGGGCAGTGAAACACACAAGCCCGACGGCGCCCGCATACCTGGGATGGTGCACATCTCCCAGTTCGCTAACCCCCCTGGGATATCCGACACGCACCGGCACTCCCAGCACCTGCTGTGCAACCTGGCATATGCCTGAGAGCATGGCAGTGCCGCCGGTCAGTACTATGCCCGATGACAGGCTGTCCAGATGACAGCCTGCCTGCACAAGCTCCTTTTTCACCAGTTGAAAGGTTTCTTCCACGCGGGCATTAATAATCCGGCACAGCGTTTCTTTGGAGACGGTGCGGCTGCCGTGCTCACCGATGCTCACTACTTCCATGGTGTCGCTCTGGCGCATCTTGACCATGACTGCCGTGCCGGAATCGCACTTGAGCTCTTCGGCTTCTGCCAGCGGCGTGCGCAGGCCTATGGCTATGTCGGAGGTAATATGATTGCCGCCTATTGGCAGCACTGAGCAAAAACGGACGACGCCGCGTGAAAAAACCGCAATGTCCGTGGTTCCGCCGCCGATATCGACAAGGGCGCACCCAAGCTCTCTTTCATCAGGAGTCAGTACTGCTTCGGCAGCCGCTAAATGCTGCAGAATAATATCCTGAACTTTAAGCCCGCTCCGGTTAAGGCACTGCACCACATTCTGAGCTGTTGCCACGGTGCCGGTTATAATATAAACCCGCGATTCAAGCCGCACGCCCGACATGCCCAGAGGCTTTTTGATTCCAGCCTGATTGTCGACCACAAATTCCTGCGGCACAATCTGGACCACTTCCCGGTCTGTAGGAATCACGACGGCTTTTGCCGCATCAAGCACGGCTGCAAGATCACTGCGCCGCACTTCCCGGCTGCTCAGCGGCACGACACCGCTGTTGGACATACCCCTGATATGACTTCCTGAAATACCAACAACAGCGGAGCTGATGTCGGTGCGGGCCATCTGCTGAGCTTTTTTTATGGCGCGCTTGATGGAATCCACCGTGCTGTCCATATTGATAATGGAGCCTTTTTTAACACCATAGGAAGGCTGCGAGTCATAGCCGGTAATATGCACCTCGTCGCCCGTCACTTCCCCCACGACAGCACTTATCTTGCATGTGCCGATATCAATGCCTGCAATTGTTTTTTTTCTTGCCATGGAGCGTCATCCTCTCTTCAAGAAAACGTTTGCTGTTTGCTGTGTGTTTCAGCTTATTTTATGACTGATTTTAGCCTGAGGTTTTTCAACTTCAGGCATATTGAGCGTAACAGATGCCTGCTTGACCGACCCGAGATGTATGCTGCGGGCGCTCAGTCCTTTCATTGCCAGATCGCCCTGAACGAATGCAAGCAGCCTCAGCTTTTCTTCAAAACCGTCAAGCCCCATAAATATCCGTGTACCGGTTGCAGTGTCGTCAATAGTTAAACCGACAGCCGGCTCAATGACAATATGCGTGCCTGTGCCCTGTTTCAGCATGCCGCGGCTTTGAAGACCCTTCAAAAGAGCAAGTGCTGCGTCAACAAGCTGTGCGGCTGTATGACTATTTGCCTGCACATACTCGCGCGACAGCCCCGTCATGACGGGTAGAGTGTCGACGGGCTGATCGGAGCAGAAAAAAACTTCGCCCTGACTGTCTACAAGGCATGTGCTATCCATCAGGAGCACGGCCGCAGCCTTGCGCTCTTCAGCCTGTATTTCAATAGTGTCGGGCAGTATGCGCTTCACGACTGCGCGGTCAATCCACGGGTCGTCCTCGATCAGGCGCATCGCTTTGGCTACATCGGCAAAAAGAATGTTACGCCCGGGAGCGATGCCGGCTCGGGCGGCGATCCTGTCGCAGTCAATCAGGTTACAGCCGCTTGTGCGTATTGTGCGTATTGCCAGGAAATCGGCATTTACAAGATAAAAGCATGCGCCCCCCACCAGCAGCACAGGCAGCAATACTGGCAGCACTAAACGCAGGATGAGCGTTCCACTGGTAAGGAACCTTCCGGTCTGCTCTTCGCGCCGGGCTCGCCGCTGGAGCGTGCCCGCCGTGGTCTTTTTTTCCTTCGATTTAAACATGCTCATGCCCATACGCATCCAGAGCCTATCGCAGTGCCCGCTTGTGCAACCGGGCGCTCCATAAGATTTGCTCGACAAGATTTTCAAAATCAATGCCGGCATGCCCTGCTGCCTTGGGCAGCAGGCTTGTTTCAGTCATGCCGGGGATTGTGTTTATTTCAAGGATAGAAGGTTTGCCGTCCGGTGTGAGAAGAAAATCAACCCGCGCCGCACCGCTGCAGCCAAGTACGCTATAGGTCTCCACGGCAAGCTTTTGTATCTGCCGGGTCAGTTCTTCGCCGATCTCCGGGGCGACAACATACTGCGTTGTTCCCTGGCTATGGTACTTGGCCTCAAAATCATAAAAACCGTTCTTGGCAACGATTTCGACCAGAGGCAAAGGCTCGCCGTTCAGTACCGCCGCTGTCAGTTCCCGTCCCTTGACAAATTCTTCAATCAGCAGCTCGCAGTCATACTGCGCTGCCAGGCTGACCGCTTCGGCAATCCGGGCACTGTTTGTGACTATGCTGATGCCGATTGTTGAACCCTCTTCCGGGGGTTTTACGACAAACGGAATCGGCAAAGTGATTGATTTGACAGCACCGCCCACATCGCCATTGTGTGCAAGCACAACCTGAAATGCAGGAGTCGGCAAGCCATGATATGCCAGCATCTTTTTTGTAGCCACCTTGTTGATTGAAATGGCGCTTGCAAGCACGCCCGAGCCCGTATAGGCGATGCCAAGCAACTCCAGCAGCCCCTGAACGGCGCCATCCTCACCAAAAGCGCCATGCAGGGCGATAAAGCCTATGTCAATGCCATTGGTTTTCAGGTTTTCGGCTATATTCCTGTCGGCATCAAGGCTTATGGCGTCATAGCCTCGCCTCTGAAGGGCGTTCAGTATCGCAGTGCCGGTCTTAAGCGATATGTCGCGCTCCGAGGACATCCCGCCCATCAGGACAGCAACCCGCTTTTTTAAAAACTGAGCTCTTATATCTTCAACTGTATTTTTAGCCATTTCCCGAATCCTGAATCGTTTTAATCACGCATTACTTATTGGCTGCTGCAAGCCCCTTCATGATCGCCTCGCCCGACCTCCATACATCGCCGGCGCCGAGCGTGAGCAGCACATCGCCCTCCTGCAGGAACCCTGCAAGAAACGACTCGGCGCTTTTAAAATCGGGAATATATTTCACATCCTTATGGCCGTATTCCTTCAGGCTTTCGCAGAATTTCAAAGATGTGACATCAGGCAGGGGAGCCTCCCCTGCGGGATAGATATCGGCCACAATAAGCACATCGGCATCATAAAACGCCGTCATGAATTCTTTAAAAAGATGATAAGTGCGCGAATAGCGGTGCGGCTGAAACAGCACAACGATGCGCCCCGGCGCGATCTGCCGAACCGCTTTGAGCGTCATTTTGATTTCAGTCGGATGATGCCCGTAATCGTCTATCCAGGTGACGCCGTTTTTCTTTCCCCGCAGCTGCAGGCGGCGCTGTATGCCTTTGAAATCGGCAAGCCCCTTCCTGATAACCTTGAACTCAAGCCCCAGCTCCAGCCCCACGCCGATGGCTGCAAGAGAGTTGCAGACATTGTGCATGCCCGGGATGCCGAGCTTCACTGTTCCGAGCTTTTTTTCATGCCGGTAGACAGCAAAGTTTGTCATGTGGCCTTCAAGCCGAATATCGCGCGCCTGCAAATCCGCCTGTGTTGCGCGTCCATAGGTCATCACACGCTTTTTAATCCGGGGTATTATGCTTTGTATATTCTCGTCATCCAGACAAATGATATTGACGCCGTAGAAAGGCACCTTGTTGAGAAAAGTAACGAAGGCATCTTTGATGGCATCGATATCAGGATAAAAATCCATATGCTCACGGTCGATATTGGTGACCACGGAAATGGTTGGCGGCAAATTGAGAAATGACCCGTCGCTTTCATCAGCCTCGGCCACAAGAAATTCACCTGAGCCGAGAATTGAATTGGTATTGGTTTTGATCAGCCTGCCTCCCACGACAACCGTCGGATTGACACCGCCTGCCTCCAGAACTGCAGCCACCAGCGATGTGGTGGTGGTTTTACCGTGAGCCCCTGCCACTGCTATGCCGTACTTCAGGCGCATGAGCTCGCCCAGCATTTCAGCCCGGGGAATTACCTGTATGCCCCGTTCCTGAGCACATTCAACTTCCGGGTTGCCTTTTTTTATGGCCGATGATGTAACCACGACATCGGCGTCGGTGAGATGCTTTTTTTCGTGGCCGTAGCAGATGCGCGCGCCGCAGGCGGCCAGCCGCTCCGTAGCTTCCGACTTCCGGGCATCCGATCCGCTCACCCGGTAGCCGAGGTTCAAGAGCAGCTCGGCGATGCCGCTCATGCCGATGCCGCCGATACCGACAAAATGGATATGCTGGTTTTTTTTATACATAGTCAGCCTTTCCCGTGCAGCTTTTTGTGGCTGCATCCGTAAAAAATCAAGCCGGTTTTGATAAAAACGGCCTCCATGCAGATGATGCACTGCGTAAGCGCAGGGCGCTTGCGCATCTGATAGCGCAGAGACAAAATTCTGTTGAGAATAATATGATTGAGGCTGTTGCGGGTCTTAATTATATCCATGTCCCCCTCCCTTCGCCGCTGCCAGACGGCAGCATTCTTCAACGACGCAACCTGCCGCATCCGGCTGTGCAAGCAGGCGCGCCTGCGAGGCCATGGCGGCCATTTTTTTCCGGTCGGCATGGAGCGCCAGGAGCGCCTGTGCCAGTGACCGTCCGTTCAGCTCGCGCGCAAGCAGTAAAAGCGCCGCATTTTTAGCGACAAAAGCGCGCGCATTGTGTTCCTGATGATTGTGCGCAGCATACGGATACGGAATCAGAATCGAGGGCTTGCCGCAGAGCGCAAGCTCGGCAAGGGTTGAGGCGCCGGCCCGCGACACAACGACATGGGCCTGCGCATAGCAGCCGTACATATCATTTATAAATGCAGACACCGAAGCTGCAAATCCCCTTTTTTCATATTCCTGCGCCACCAGTGCTGCATCTTTGGCGCCGGTCTGATGAATGAAGCGAATAGAGTGCTTAACATTCTCAAGATCAGGAAGGGCTTTCATCATGGCTTCATTAATGGCATGGGCGCCCTGGCTGCCGCCGCAGATAAATACGCACAGGCGGCCGTCATCAGCCTCCGGTGCCGCAGCATGCTGCGACATGCGCACGGGCATTCCTGAAAACACCGTTTTGCGGGCATTAAAAAACGGCCTGCTTTCTTCATAGGAGATAAAAATTCTGTCGGCAATTGCGCCAAGCATGCGATTGGACAGCCCTGGCACGCTATTCTGCTCATGAATAACAGCAGGAATGCCCAAAGCCTTTGCCGCTGCAATGCCGGGAAACGAGATGTAGCCGCCCAGACCAAGCACCAGATCGGCCTTGTGACGACGCAGGCATTTTGCTGCGCTCAGCAGGGCTCGTGGCACTGTCAGCAATGATCCCATCTTCTGCACCATGTCTTTGCCCGTAAATCCGCTCACCGGCACGGTCTCAAGGGCCAATCCAAGACCCGGCAGCACGCGCGACTCAAGCCCCGCGTCCGTGCCCATAAACAGAATATTGGCAGCGGGATCGCGGCGCAGAAACTCCTGCGCAATGGCCACCCCGGGAAAGAGATGGCCACCTGTTCCGCCGCCTGCGAGTACGATATTCATGCCTTCCCCATAAAATGGCACTGCTCTGATATGCTCAGCAGTATGCCCATGCAGCTCATGTCAACCAGCAGCGCCGTACCGCCATAGCTGAGAAACGGCAGAGGTATCCCCTTGGTCGGCAGCAGGCCCATCACCACACCCATGTTGATGACGGTCTGAAGCCCTATGAGAACTATAATGCCCAGGGCCAGGTATGTGCCGAACAGATCATAGGAATTCATGGCGATCTTGATGCCGCACGCCACAATTGTTACAAAAAGCCCGATAACAAAAACTACGCCGATAAATCCCATTTCCTCGCCAATCACGGCCAGAATGAAATCCGTGTGCGGCTCAGGCAGATATAAAAGCTTCTGCGTTCCTCTGCCGATGCCGGCGCCGAAAAATCCTCCTGAGCCGAATGCAAGAAAAGACTGTACGATCTGGAATCCGGCGCCCGTTGAGTCTTTCCACGGGTCCAGAAAGGTCATCAGCCGCTCCATGCGATAGCTCTTGGCTGCTATCAGCAGCGCTGCAGCAACAAGGCCGATGGACCCAAGGCCCAGAACAAAGCGCTTTTTGATACCTGCGGCAAAAAGCATGACAAACAGCAAAACGACGATCATCATGCAGGTGCCGAAATCAGGCTGTATGACAATCAGCAGACACATGGGCATAACCAGCAGCAGATGCGGCAGAACGCCTGTGGAAAAATCCTTGAGCCGCTCATTTTCTTTTTTAGCAAGACAATAGGCCAGCAGGATGACGACCGACAGTTTGGCCAGTTCAGCAGGCTGAAACGACAGGGGGCCCAGATGCAGCCACCGGACAGCGCCGCCTACCTTGACGCCGATACCGGGAATGAGGACCAGAACCAGCAGCCCGATCGATGCGCCCCACAGCGGATAAGCGCAGCGTTTGAAAAAGCCGTAGGGGATGCGCATCATGACCAGCATGCAGCCGATGCCGCACAGGCCGAACAGCGCCTGCTTTTTGAGAAAATACATGCCGTCATGAAACCGCTCTGCAGCTGCAATGGAGCTTGCGCTGTAGATCATCATAATACCCAGGCCAACCAGAATCACCGGAACAAAAAGAATAACGCTCTGCGTCAGGCTCTTGTTGTACATATTCCGCTCACCTCTTCAGCTTTTTAACACTGTCGACGAAACACTGGCCCCGGTGGGCATAGCTTTTAAACATATCAAAACTTGCGCAGGCCGGTGAAAAAAGCACCGTGTCGCCCGGACATGCCCGGGCGAAGGCCTCAGCAACGGCTTTCTCAAGGGAATCGACCGTGACTGTCGGCACAATATGTCCAAGCTCGGCAGCTATCCGCTCTTTGGCCTCGCCAAGTACCACCAGTGCCCTGCCTTTGCTTTTCAGCAGACCTTCCAGAGGATAATAGCTGCCGCCCTTGTCTTTTCCACCCGCGATTAAAATGATGGGGCCCTCCAGGCTTTCGAGCGATTTGACCACGGCGCCTACATTGGTGCCTTTGGAGTCGTTGAAAAACCTGATGCCCTGTATCTCATCAACAAATTCCATACGGTGGGGAAGGCCGGAGAAAGACAAAAGAACGTCCCGGATTATATCTGCGGGAATACCGCATAAAAAGCCGACAGAACCGGCTGCAAGCATATTTTCGATATTATGCGCGCCCTGCAGACGGGCCTCTGCGGCATCAAAAGTCACCTGATGCCGGTCCCGGCTTCGCATGAAATGGAAAAGGCCGTCATGCCAGGCGCCGTTCTCACACGCATGTGACTGGCTGAAAAAAAAGACCTCAGCGTTAATGGATGCTGCAAGCGCCCGTACCGCTGGGTCATCGGCGCTTATTACCGCAAGGTCGGCGCTGCGCTGGTTCATGAAAATCCGGGCCTTTGCCGCGCAGTACTCGTCAAAGGATGCATGGCGGTCAAGATGATCATCCGTGACATTTAAAAGCACGCTGATATATGGCCTGAACATCCGTATTGCCTCAAGCTGAAAGCTGCTGATTTCAGCCACGATATAGTCAAATGATTCATCCTGCATGCAGCTTTCAATAAGGGGCGTGCCGATATTGCCGCCCACAAAAACGCGCTTGCCCGCGGCCTGGAACAGCGCGCCAATGAGCGATGTGGTGGTGGTTTTGCCATTGGTGCCGGTGACGGCGATGAGCGGCGCGCTTAAAAAACGCCATGCCAGCTCTATTTCGCTTATCACCTCAATGCCGCGGGCCTGAGCTTCGATCACGGGCCTTATCATAACGGAAACGCCGGGGCTTAATACAACAAGGTCGTGGCTCAGAAATGTTTCAACCGAGTGGCCGCTCGCTTCGATCGCCATGCCCTGATCAAGCAGGTCCCTGGGCACATCAAACTTTTTCTGCATATCGTTGAGCGTCACGCGGGCACCCTTGCCGAGACAGAAACGGGCAGTTGAAATGCCTGTTCTGCCGGAGCCGACAATGAGAATTTTTTTACCCTGAAGATCCATGATCACCTCAGTTTGAGCGTGCTGATCGCCAGCAGTGCGAATATGACCCCGATAATCCAGAACCGAACGATAACTTTCGACTCGGCCCACCCGAGAAGCTCGAAATGATGGTGTATAGGAGCCATTTTAAAAATCCTTTTCCCTCGCAGTTTATAGGATCCGACTTGAAGGATCACCGAAAGCGCCTCAATTACGAAAACGCCGCCGACAACGGCAAGCAGAACTTCATGCTTGGTTATGATCGCAACGGTGCCAAGGGATCCGCCGAGGGCAAGGGAGCCGACATCGCCCATGAATATCTGGGCCGGATGACTGTTGTACCAGAGAAAGCCCATGCTGGCGCCGACCATGGCGCCGCAGAAAATAGTCAGCTCACCGGCGCCTCTGATATAGGTGATCTTGAGGTACTCGGCAATGACTGCATTCCCGCTTATATAAGAAAAAATCATGTACGTTACCGAAACGATAAGAACAAGCCCTATGGCAAGCCCGTCGAGGCCATCAGTCAGATTAACGGCATTTGAAGAACCAACCAGCACAAAAATGATAAAAAGCCCGTAAAGCAGCCCGAGATCGGGCAGCACCCGCTTAAAAAATGGAACGCTCAGATGTGTGTCGACACCTGGCTGCATGTAAAGATACACCGCAACGGCAGCCGCCACCAGCAGCTGCAGGCCTGCCTTTTGAGCCGCCGTGATGCCCTTTGAGCTGCCGCCGGCGATTTTGCGCCAGTCGTCAAGAAAACCGATAGCGCCCATGCCGCCGAGCGTAAAAAGAACCACCCAGATATACTGGTTTGTCAGATCAGCCCATAGCAGTGTTGATAAAATAATAGCGGACAGGACAAGAATGCCGCCACCGGTTGGCGTACCGCCCTTTTTGAGATGGGTCGACGGGCCGTCCTGCCGCACTACCTGGCCGAACCTGCGCTCCTGCAGCTTCCGGATGAGCCATGGCCCCACAAACAGTGTAATCAAAAGAGCTGTCATGGCAGCATAGATAGTCCGGAACGTGATGTAGCGGAAGACATTGAAAAATGTCATCACCTCATGCAGCGGATACAGCAAATGATAGAGCATTGTAGGCTCCCTTTATTTTTGTGGTGCGCCTGCAGGCGCTTCCTGCTTCAGAAAATCGAGAATGCTTTCCATTTTCATTTTGCGCGAGCCCTTAAGCAGCAGTACATCGTCCGGGGCAATCGTTTTTTTGAGCTCGACGGCAAGTGATTCAAGTGTATCGCATACATGCAGCGCAGTTGCGCTCATACCTGCCTCTGCTGCGCCCTTGCGGACGTTTTCGGCAAAATCTCCCGTAACAAACAAATAATCAATATGCAACTGCGCAGCAGCCTTGCCGACCTCGCGGTGGAAAGCAGCTGTGCCGTCGCCAAGTTCCAGCATGTCTCCGAGTACGGCGATGGTGCGCCGCTTGTGCCTAAAGCCGGCAAGGGCCGCAAGAGCCGCTTGTGTCGAAACCGGATTTGCATTGTATGCGTCGTTTATAACCGTGCAGCCCGCTACCAGCACGGTTTCCATTCTGCCGGGCACGCCTCGAAATGCCTCAAGGCCGGCTTTGATGTCATCTAGGCCGATGCCGAGAGCCGATGCTATCGCAGCAGCAGCCAGGGCATTGATAACAAACTGCCCGCCCGGTACATGAAGCCGCACCGGCGCTGACTGCTCCATGATATGAAGATCAAACTGCGTGCCGAAGCAGTCGGCGTCCTTGATTTGTGAGGCATGCACCTGTCCGCTTGTGATGCCGTAGAGCAGCTGCCGGGCCCGCATCGTTTTGCCCATGGCCTCTATGCGCGCATCATCGGTGTTGACGATGGCCAGGTCCTGAGGCCCGAGATAGGAAAAGAGCTCTCCCTTTGCCGCTGCCACCCGCTCAAGGGTTTTTAGCTGCTGAAGATGCGATGGCCCCACATTGGTTATAAGGCCTATATCCGGATCGCAGATTTCTGCAAGCCGCTCTATTTCGCCAAGCTCGCTCATGCCGAGCTCGATCACCGCAGCCTGATGCGTCCGGTCAAGCTGGAAAAGCGAC
>Ga0114951_10004116_pt1 | contig 14446 bp, 8 predicted proteins | sample AM7aDNAmetaG_FD_88677 | JGI IMG/M metagenome (GOLD analysis project Ga0114951, IMG submission 88677) | Freshwater microbial communities from Finland to study Microbial Dark Matter (Phase II) - AM7a DNA metaG | ecosystem: Environmental > Aquatic > Freshwater > Lake | place: Finland: Lake Alinen...
AAGCGTCGTGTCGTAAGTCACGAAGTTGCTTCCCGTGCCTGCCGTCGTTGTGTCGCCGATCAGCCATGGAATAATCTTCAACGCTGCCGTGGCATCGGCGGTGCCGCCGCCGCTCAGGGTGGCGGTGCCAACGAAATTAGCTCCCGTGGGCGCCGTGGCCAGCGTGATGCGGCTGACGTTTGTGGTTGCGTTCTGATTCAGAGCGGTGCCGCGTACCAGCGCGGTGGCGTTGTTTGAACGAGTAAAGCTGGTGCCGCCGGCGAACGCGAGGGTTGTGACGCGGCTGGTTTGCGAACCGACCGACAGAATGGAATTGCCGTTGTCGATAGCCCATGTGCCGAGGGTTTCGGTGGTGTTGGTCGTGGCGTTACCAGTGAGAGATAACGCACCGACCAAGCTCAGCGTTACGGTATCCGTATCCTTCAAACGGTCAACGTTACCACTGGTGTTGTCCGCACTTAGCGTGCCGCCGTTGATCACATAACCGCTCGACGTAGCGATTGCACCCGAAGCCCCAGCCACAGTGAGCGTACCGGCAGTGACGGTAGTAGTACCTGTGTATGCATTGGCTCCTTGCAGTGACAGCGCACCGGCACCGAGTTTGGTGAGGCTGGAAGCGCCGCCGCCGGAGGAATTGGCGACGATGCCGGTAAGGGTGAGGGTCTTGCCGGCGGTGGTGCTGGTGATCGTGCGGGTCGTCGGGGATGCGGAGGTACCGAGGGTGACGCCGCCGGGGAGGGTGAGGTCGTTGGTGCCCTTAAAGGTGAAGTCGCCATTCATGGCGATGGCATTGATGGTGGTGAGGACGAGACTGGCAACGCTGCTATCGAGGGTGGTGCCGCCGCTGATGGTGAAGGTGCCGCCGGTGCCGGTGGTGGAGCCGTTGCCGCCGAGGGCGGTGGCGCTGCCGAGGATAAGCGTGCCTTGCTGGAGGTTGACGGCGCCGGCGAAGTTGGTGTTGGTGCCGGCGAGATTGAGTGCGGAACCCGCGCTATTCTGGTTGACTGCTGTGACTTTGACGCCCAAAAAGCCCTGCAGGAACGTGGCGGTGGGCGTGGCCCCGGCCCCGATGTTATTGATGGTGATATTGCCGCCCGAAGCGCCGATGTTTCCGGTCAGGTTAACGGCATTTCCGCCAACTTGATTGGTGCTTCCCAAGAGATTTAGCACCCGAGTACCCGACGCGGTAATGTCGCCGGAGACAGAACTTCCGCCCGACCCCGTGGAACCGATATCCAAATCCGTGGCCATGATGATATTTGCAGCGATGGAGAAGCTATTGCTGTTGGAGTTGTTGATAGCGGCGTTGGAGGTGCCGAAATCGTTGGTATTGCCGCCGGTGTTGTCCATGGTGATGGTGAAACCGCCGGCATTGGCAATGGTGGCGCCGGCTGCGCTCATTTTAAGCTGCCCGACGGTGACGTTGGCGTTAAGCGTCACTGAAGCACTAGCGGTATTAAAGAACACCAGATCGCCGGTGTGGTTGGGGGTGGTTCCCGCATCGTCGGTCCCGCCGGACTTTGTCCAAGTCCCGGCCGTCGTCCAGTTTCCGGTTGTGGTGTAAGTAAACGTAGTAAATGCAGCTTGTACTGCCGGGGTAGCGAGAAGGCCCGCCGCAGCAACGGCCGCGGCGATGAGCAGTTTGTTGTTGAGCTGGCTGAACCGACGAACGAGAGACTTACGCATGAGACAACCCTCGAAAGAGACTCCCTCCGCCATGCACACGCAAAGCGGTACAGACTTCTCTCTCGCCCTGATTGTCTCTCTCTTGGATCCCTGCCGATATGTCGGGCCTAGCGCCCGCGGCTCTCTCATTTCCCCCGCATGATTAGACGCCTGAAAAGGCATCTATAACTCGTTTTTTACATCTCTAATCTTGGTGCAAAACGCTTGCGTACCGATATGTGCGGCTGATAACGCGACATTCGCGTGCTAAACACCGCCAGTATGTGAACATTAACTCAGAAAGGGGAGACTGTCAAGAATAAAATAAACAAAAATGTGCACGGATGACTCCGGATTGCGCCTAAAATTACATAATAATGAATTAATTGCGTATTTCAATAAAGCGATTGTCTAATTGATAACTCGATTAGATGAATGGACTTGACTCGTGCAGAGTTAATTCGCTTCCGTTAGGTTTAGATTTAATTCGCACCTTCGAAGATAATTTGGGTAGGTTGCAAAAACCTCAGGTGTTAGAAAGATCCGTCTTCGGCGTTTAGCATACCGTCCGCGGCTGCGCAAGAAACTGTTGCAGGAACGTCAATAGATCACTTTCAGAGGTGGCGAATGGTTTCAGTCCGAACAGCATCCACGATGATCGCAACAGTGCTTGGCCTGGGGTTGGCGTCTTGGTGTTTGGGTGCGGGCATTGGGACGGAGCGAGCGGAGGACGCGCGGCCGCCGCTGGCGATTGCGGTGCATCTGGATCAGCCGAAGCTGGTGACGCTGGTGATCGAGGATGAGCGTGGTGTGCGGGTGCGCAATCTCATCAGCGAGGCGCCACTGCCTGCCGGTGATAACATTGTTGGTTGGGATGGATTGGATGATCTGGGGCGCGATCCGGGGGCGGCGTCGCACGGGGTGTACCATGTTCCGGGGAAGCTGGTGCCGGCGGGTGTGTATCGCGTGCGCGGCCTTGTGCACGATCCGCTGGATATCAAGTATGAATTCACGCCGTACTTTCCGGGCAATCCGCCGTGGATCACGGCCGATCGATCGAGCGGATGGCTGGCCAATCACACGCCGGCCAGTGCGGTCTGTTTTATCCCCGCGGGTGAAGTGCCGGTGCGCAAGGGGCAATCCGGGCCGTCGCCGGCGCAGGTGGTCGTGGGGAGTCACGTTTCTGAAGGGGGCAGCGGCGTGGCGTGGGTGGGACTCGATGGCAAGAAACTGCACGGCCAGGAATGGATCGGCGGGGTCTGGACCGGCGCCGATTTCATCGCCCGCGATCTGGGGCCACAACCGCGTTCGGCTGTTTATGCGTACACCGGATCCTATTGGGAAGGGGACAAGTTCAACGGCTTCAAGTCGGAATTGCGGCTGTATGAACTGCAGAAGACAATCAATATAGAGAAGGCACCGAAAGACGGGCGTTTTGGTACGGGGGAGGATTATGCAGTGTTGCCGTCGACTTATCGCCTGGAACCGAGGCAGGGTTCGCAGGCGAAAGTGCGTTTCGGCGGGATGGCGGTCTATAACGGGATACTGGTCGCGAGCATTCCGGCGAACGATCAACTGGTCTTTATCGATACGGAAGCCCGCCGGGTGATTGGTGCGGCAACGCTGGCGGAAGTAGGGGGGATCACATACGACGCCAAGGGGCGGCTGTTTGCGATTGTCGGGAAAGAGGTCGTTCGTTTTGATTCGCTGCCTGCGCTTCATGGGGCGGAGGAAGCGACGACCGCTCCGGCAACGAGCAACACGCCGGCGATCGAATTGCGTGCGCCGGTGAAGGTTATTACGGGGGGATTGGAAGAGCCACAGCAAGTTTACGTTCACACCAACGGCGATCTGTATGTTTCCGATTGGGGCAATAGTCACAACGTCAAAGTGTTTTCGGCTGAGGGGAAATTTCTCCGGGCCATCGGTGAGGCGGGCAAGCCGCATGTTGGTGTCTACAATCCCAATCAGATGCAGCATCCTTACGGACTCACCATCGACGGTGAGGGGCATTTGTGGGTGGCGGAGAAGGAATCGCTGCCCAAGCGGCTGAGCATCTGGAGTTTGGCGGGTAAACTGGAAAGAGCGTATTACGGGCCGCCACCGTATGGCAGCGGCGGTTGTATCGACTCGGCCGATCCTTCGCGATTCTTTTTTGCCAGCGGCGGGGGGATGGAGATTCATCTCGACTGGGCGACGGGGGAGAATCATCCGGTCAACGTGTATTCACGCAGCGATGATGATTCGTTGCAGCCTTTTCGCGGCGAGTCCTACACGGCGCCGCAGTTGCCGATCCATGTGGGCGATCGCATCTACCTAACGGATTCTTACAACGTCAGTCCGATCCAGGGGATCAGCACTTCGGGCTTGTGGATTCTCAAGAACGGCCGCGCTGTGCCGGCGGCGTTGATCGGCCAGGCCAACGATCTGACCGTGTTCAATCCCACCCGCAGTTTTTCGGTGCGGTGGACGGGCCAGGTCCTTGCGTCCACTACCGACGAATACACCTTCTACACCACTGTTACGCACGGTGCGCGGTTGTACGTGGATGGCAAACTTGTTATTCAGAAATGGCAGAACTGGGGCGGCGAGGGCTCGGGCAAGATCAAACTTGAAGCAGGCAAGAGGTATGACATCTGCATGGAGATGTATCACAACAATGCGGCTGCCAAGGCGTCGCTGGGGTGGGCCAATTCCACCATCAAACGGCAGGTCATTCCTACGGCCCAGTTGTTCCCCACGAGTGACGCAGCGGTGACGGCCGGGGCTGGCCTGACCGCCACGTATTTTGTGGATCACAATCTCAAGGAGGTGCGCGAAACGCGGATCGATCCCAAGGTGGAATTCAACTGGGGGCTCACCGGGCTCAAGTTCAGTGCGGAGAATCCGTTCAAGGCCCGCCTCCCCAAGGGGACGGACCTGGGCAAGGATCACGTGATTTTCGTCTGGTCCGATCTCAACGATGACGGCATCGTTCAGCCCGAGGAGATCAGCACGTTTTCGGGTTCGACCGGGACCGTCTGCTTCCAGACCGATCTTTCGGCCCTCACCGCCAGCGGCATGCAATTCAAGCCTGCCGGTTTTACGCCCGCCGGCGCACCGATCTACGATGCTGCGCACATGCAGCAGCTCATCAAGAGCGCCGAAACGCAAAGCTCGCCCTCCGATGGCGGTGGCCAGGCGCTCCTAGATGATGCCGGCAATCTTCTCCTGACTACCGCGCCGAAGCCTTTTTCGGCCAGTTCACTCGGCGGTGCGACTGAAGGGACGGCACGGTGGTCTTACCCGTCCCTTTGGCCGGGGCTGCATGCTTCGCACATCGGCGCTCTTCCGGATGCTCCGGGCATGCTCGTCGGCACCACGCGGCTGCTGGGCATTCCCTTCAAGCCCCCGGGGGCGGATGTCGGATCGCTGTTCGCTATCAACGGGAATAAGGGCGTCATCTACCTGATGACCACGGATGGACTTTTTGTATCGACGCTCTTCCGCGATTGCCGCGTTGCTTCGTGGAATGCGCCGCAGGCGATTCGCGGGATGTCCGTCAAGGACCTCTCGCTCAATGAGGAGACGTTCTTTCCGACGATTACGCAAACCAAGGATGGCCAGGTGTATCTGCAGGGCAACGGAAGAATTCTGCATGTGGTCGGGCTCGATACTCTGCGCAAGTTGCCGGTGACGGAGCTGACGATCACCCCGGCCCTGCTGGCTGAGGCACAGCGTTATTCGCTCACCGTCGAAGCGGCGCGGCAGCGGGCGCTCAAGGATGCAGCGCCTACCCAGGCAGACATTCCGATTACCGGCACGGCTCCGGTGGTGGATGGCAAGTTCGATGATTGGAAGGATGCGAAATGGCTGACGATCGACAATCGCACGATCCAAGTTGGCGATTGGGGTAAACGAAAACTGATGACCGCGGCATCGTTGCGGGTTGCGGATGGCAAGCTTTTCATCGCTCTTAAGACGGACACGGCGGATCTGCTCAAGAACAGCGGGGATTCGCTGCAGAATCTTTTCAAGACCGGCGGCGGCATCGACCTTTTCCTCGGCACAGATCCCATTGCCGATCCGGCGCGCAAGGAGCCAGCCGTCGGGGACGAGCGACTGCTCATCGCCCAGGCGAACGACAAGACGATTGCCGTGATGTATCGGCCGAAGGTTCCGGGCACGAAGAGCGATCCGGTCACGTTCGAGTCGCCGGTGCGTTCGCTGAAGATGGATCGTGTCGAGGCGGTGAGCGATCAAGTCAGGCTGGCGTCGGACGTGGATATGGATGAGAAGGGCACGGTCAAAGAAGCCCGCTATGAAATTGCCATCCCGCTGGAAACACTTCACCTGACGCCCAAAGCCAACATGACGATCCGCGGTGACATTGGCGTCATCCGCGGCAACGGGTTTCAGGCGATGCAGCGTGTTTATTGGTCCAACAAAGCGACGGGTTTGATGTCGGATATTCCGTCCCAGGCGGAGCTGACGCCGGAGCTTTGGGGGACGTGGACGTTTCGGGAGTAGCGGAGAAGAAGGAAGCATACAGAAGCAAGAAGAGGCGATTCGCGCGGGCAAGACGGCCAGCGGCATTTAACTCTCCGCTTCTTGCTTCTGCATCATCTGTGCCCTAAATTGCCGAATCTTTACGGCTCGACGCCTGCAGGGAGATACCAACCCCTGCGCGATCCGTTTCATCACTGAAAGGAAACGACTCATGCCCGTTCGCCGCTTCCCGGAAAATCCCGTCGTCACTCCCGCCATGGTTCGGCCTTCGCGTCCGGATTTCGAAGTTCTCTGTGCGTTTAACACGGCAGTGACCACGTATCGCGGCGAGACGATTCTGCTCATGCGCGTCGCGGAACGCCCCATCTCCACCGGCAACACCGTCAAGATTCCCGTGCTCGATACCGATGGACCCGTCGCCCAGGTCAAACTGATGGAACTCAGCCGCCTCGACACTTCCCTCGACTTCAGCGATTCCCGCCTCGTCCGCGGTAAAGATCTCTTCCTGCTCACGAGCATTTCGCACTTGCGCATCGCGCGGAGCAAGGACGGGCGTCATTTTACGGTGGACGACAAACCTGCCATTTTCCCCAGCCGCGCGTCGGAAGCGTGGGGCATCGAAGATCCTCGCATCACCCAGATCGGCGACACGTACTACATCGCCTACAAGAGTGTTTGTTCCGATGGCATCAGCGTCTCGCTGGCCACCACGAAGGATTTCGTCACGTATGCTTACCATGGCATCATCTTCTGCCCGGAAAACCTCGACGTTTGCATTTTTCCCGAGAAAATCGGCGGGCGTTATGCGGCGCTTACGCGGCCGGTGCCCAAGATGATTGGCTCGCCGAACATGTGGGTCGCGTATTCACCGGATATGAAGAACTGGGGCGATCATCACTTTCTGATGGGTGTGCGCAAGGGCGAATGGGACAACGGCCGCATTGGCGGCGGCGCGATTCCGATCAAGACCGAACGCGGCTGGTTGCAGATTTATCATGGGGCGACGGAGAAGGACGTGTATTGTCTGGGTACGGTTTTGCTGGACCTGGAGAATCCGCACAAGATTATCGCGCGTGCGAAGAAGCCACTGCTTGTTCCGGAAGCCCCGTATGAGACGACGGGATTCTTCCCCAACGTCGTCTTCACCTGCGGCGCCACCGTCGAAGGTGACCGCGTCAACATCTACTACGGTGCGGCAGATTGCGTCACCGCGGCGGCCGAAGTGAGCATCAAAGAAATGCTCAACGATCTGCATTGAACTCAATGACGATCGGACCATCCACATCCACGCATCGATCGCAGGGAAAAATGAACGAATACGCCGCCCTCAAGAAACGTCTCGCCTCCGGCTGGAACACGTGGAATACCCGCAGCGTGCTTTCGCACGTGCTTCTGCCGCAGGGGTTTGCCATCAATCTGGGCATCAAGAATTACAGTAATGGCGGCTATCTGAAGGAGGCGCTGGTAGGGGGGCCCGATGCGGAAGTGCGTCCGGGGCAGCGCACTTACGATGGTCGCTACACGGAACTGCAGATCAAAGCTGACAAAATCGAACTGACTATACAAAGCGCCACCGATGGTGACGACCTGGTGCTGCTCATTACGCCGCATTCAAAGCATCGCCGCACGCCGGTGCTGGCGGTCGAAGCGGGCCTTCTCTGGAATCGCCCGGGCCATGTAAGGCGCGATGGCGAAGTGCTCATCGGTACAACTCCTGTCGGTGAAACCCGCGTCTATGCGACTGCTCCGAGCGTCGTCGAGCCGTACATTTGGGCGCAGACGCCTTACCTAGCGCTGCTTCTCGATCGACCGCTGGGGGTTTCCACTGGTTCGGAGCGGAGTCTGGAGCAGATTCAATCGCTCATCGCCCAACGCAAATCGGAGCGTGATGCGGCGACGGCCAAGTTCGGCGAACTGGCTGAGACGTATGCTGCGGCACAGAATTGTCTGGCGTGGGATACGATTTACGATCCGCTACATGATCGCGTGATCAGTCCTGTCAGCCGTGCGTGGAACTGCAATTCCGGCGGGTACGTGCTATTCGAGTGGGATACGTATTTTGCGTCAATGATGGCCGGCATCGAGAATCGGGACCTTGCATACGCCAACGCGATTGAAATCACGCGTGAAAAGACCAAGGACGGGTTTATCCCGAATTTCGCACATCCCAGCGGGTTTAGGAGTGCAGATCGTTCGCAGCCGCCGGTGGGGAGTCTGGCGATCTGGACGCTTTTTCAGAAGTTCGGCGATCGCTGGCTGCTGGAGGAAGTTTTTGAAACGCTGCTCGAATGGAATCGCTGGTGGTGGAAATCGCGCCAGGTTCAGCCGGGACTGCTTGCGTGGGGCTCCAATCCGTATGAGCCGGTCGTCGATAACTTCTGGGAGATACACCACGTCAACGACACGGCGGGCGCGACGCTGGAATCCGGACTCGATAATTCGCCGATGTACGATGGCATCCCCTTTGATGCGGAGCGGCACATACTGCTTCTGGCGGACGTCGGGCTGACGAGTCTGTATGTGATGGATTGCCGGGTGCTGGCGCAGATCGCCCAGACACTGGGGCGCGTGGAGGCGGCGGAGCTTCGCCAACGCGGCGATACGTGCGCGGCTGCCATGCAATCGCTGTGGAGCGAAGAGGATGGGCTTTTTCTCAACCGTCGCACCGACACCGGCGAGTTTATGCACCGCCTTTCGCCCAATCATTTTTATCCATTACTCGGGAAAGTCGCCACGGCGGCGCAGGCTCAGCGCATGATCACGGAGCATTTTTATAATCCGCAGGAATTCTGGGGCGATTGGATTCTCCCTTCCATTGCCCGGAACGATCCGGCGTATCCGGATCAGACGTATTGGCGCGGGCGCATCTGGGCGCCGATGAATTTTCTCGTTTACCTTGGACTGTGCCAGTACGATCTTCCGCAGGCGCGGCGCGATCTGGCGGAGAAATCCCGCAAACTTCTGCTGCAGGAATGGCGCGAGCACGGGCACGTGCACGAAAATTATTGTGGCGACACCGGCCGCGGTTGCGGCGTCAAGAACAGTGACCCGTTCTACCACTGGGGCGGTCTGCTGGGCCTGATCTCTGTCCTCGAAGCCAACCACTTTTCCGGTGCTATCCTTAACCAAAGCTAAAGCAAAGGCTTACAAGTGTTCAGCGGGCGTTGTTGATGGGGCATAGGCTCGATCGCTCCCTCGCTGATTGCACCCTCCCCCTATTGTTGCTATAGTAGCAACATGCTTCCCAAGCAGCCCAATCAAAGCCTCATCGACGGCCTCGCCTGCCTCCAGTGTCTTACCGTGCATGCTGAATCTGTCGGCGTCCGTGAAGTCGCGCGCGAACTGGCTCTCGAAACCACGCGCGCCCATCGCCTGCTCAAGACGCTGGCGCATCTTGGGCTTGCCGAGCAGGGCGAAAAGGGCAAATACCACGTGGGTCCGGGCATTCACGTGCTCGCGGCCATGAGTCTTTTCGGCTCGGGCCTTATTCGCCGGGCGATCGCGCCGCTGGAGTCGCTGCACCGGCACAATCTGATTGTTGCGATGGGCGTTCTGTGGCGCGATCACGTGGCATATCTCTATCACTGGTCTTCGGGCATGAGGAGCAGTGAGGCGATTGGCAAGGCCAATTTGTATCCTGCCACGCTCTCGGGCCTTGGCATGGCGCTGTTGGCGCAACAGCCGGCAGCGGAAGTCCAGGCTCTCTACCGCGGCAAAGAAATTCCCGGCTACCCCTTAGGAATCGCGGCCCTCCTCAAGGACCTGCAAAAAGCCCGCACCATGGGTTACGCCGAAGTCATCCGCGGCAAGCCCGATCGCACCATTTCCGTCTGCATCGATCGCGGGAACCCGCAAGCGACCGTCGCCATCGGCCTGGCCGGCGCTACCATCCAAGGTCGCGTAAGTGAGCTTGTGGAATCCTTACAAACTGCCGCCAGCCAAATCGCAACAAACGGTACTGCCCATGGACTTTGACAGGAGCTTTTGAATGTCTGAATCTTCACTCTCGCTTCCCCCGCAAATCAGCGGTGTCATGCCGAGCCTCAGCATGGGCGCCGATCTTGGCCCACCGCGCAGCGAGTGCGGCATCGGCGGGCTGGTGGCGTGGGCGGGCAAGCTTTGGGCCATCACCTATCTTTCGCACCGCAAACAGACCGGCACCGGCACCGGTCTTTACGAAATCGATGAAAACCTTCGCATGACCAAACGCCCGGAGAGCTATCCCGGAACCTATGCGAATCGCTTTGTGCATTTTCAGAGCAATCAACTGTTTCTGGGCCCGTGGGTGATCGACGCACAGAAAAATGTCCGCACGATCACGCCGCTGCTCGATATCCGCATCGCGGGCACTGCCGCCCATCTGAGCGATCCTGACAACAAGGTACTTTTCCTGGGCATGGAGGGGGAGTTGTTCGAGGTCGATGTGAAGACCCTCGCTGTCCGCCAGCTCTTTGACCTGTGCAAGGAACTCGACACGCCGGGCGAGTTTCGTGCGCATTACAAAGATATTTATACCGCGTTCGGCCGGGTGGTCGTTGCCGACAACACTTACGATGAAAAGGATTTCAAAGGCCAGGCCTCCGACGGTCGCCTCGCCGAGTGGGACGGCAAGACCTGGCGCATCCTCGAACGGAAACCTTTCGTCTGCGTTCACGGCCTCGGCGAATTCGCCAAAACCATGTTTGCCCTGGGCTGGGATCGTTGCAGTGCCATCCTCAAGGTCTTCACGAAAGACGACGCCACCTGGCGTACCTACCGCCTCCCCAAGGCCAGCCACACCTTCGACCACATGTGGCAAACCGAATGGCCACGCATTCGGAGCGTCGAACACGAACGTCTGCTCATGGACGCCCACGGGATGTTTTATGAACTCAGCCCGTGGGCTTACGGCAATCACGTTTGGGGCATCCGGCCGATCTCCACGCATCTGTGGGTCATTCCGGATTTCTGCTCCTATCGCGGCTTGCTCTTCATGGGCAGCGACAACGCCAGTGCTGACGGCGGACAGAATACGCTTTGTGGGGAGCCGCAAAGCGGCGTCTGGGTCGGCAAGACGGATGACCTCTGGAACTTCGGCAAACCCAAGGGCTGGGGCGGCGTGTGGTGGGAAGATGCCGTTGTGGCCAATGAACCGAGCGATCCGTACCTGATGACCGGCTTCGACCAGAAGACGCTCCATCTCAGTCACGATGCCGGTCAACCGGTACGTTTCGCTATCGAAGTCGATTTCCTCGGCACGGGCGCGTGGCGCAAATATGCGGAAATCCAAGTCGGCGCAGAGGGCTATGCCCATCATGAATTTCCCCCCGGCTTCAGCGCCCATTGGGTCCGCGTGAAATCCAACCGCGACTGCGTCGCCTCCGCACAGTTCCACTACACGTGAGAGAGAGGCAGATCGCCTGGAAAATGAACCGGCGTGCGAAGCGGCAGGCATGCTGCTCGCTCGCCGATGTTTTAGGATGGCTGGGTATCGGGCTGCGCGACGGCTTCGTCTGCCCGGATTGCGGCCTTGATGAGCGGAATCAGTTTTTCATACCCCTGGTCGTTGGGATGCAGGTGATCGTCGGCATACAGCGAGTTATCGGGGTTGCCTTCCGCATCGGAGAACGCGTTGTGCGCATCGACATAGCGCAGGTATGAGTTTAGCCTGATGTGCGCTTCCACCAGCGTATTGAACTCATGGTACGACTTGGCGGCGCGCATGCGCACCGGAGCAGGTACCGCTGAGATGAAGTAGATCCTGCATTCCGGCAGTTCTTTGTGAAGTTTGGACATGAGCTTCTCGTAGTTGTCGAATACCGACTCTGCGCTGGCGCCGTTCCAGATGTCGTTGGTTCCGCAGTACATGACGATCCGCCTCGGCTTGAAGGGGATGATCATGCGGTCGGCATAGTACAGTTGGTCGGCCAAAGTCGATCCGCCAAAGGCGCGGTTGGCAGCCGTGAATTCCTTGAACACCTCCGGTATCGTTTTCCATCGCGTGAACGTCGACGAACCCACGAACAGCGTGCCACCGGCGGTGGGGGGATTCAGCCTGTCCCGGGCTTCGTAGGCGGCAATCGAACGTGCATAACGCTGCGGCCCCGTGGCAATCTGCCTGGCAGTATCGGATTGCGACTGGGGCGCTGTCGATGTTGCAGTTTGCGTGCTTGGGTCAGTGCGCCCGGGCTCTTGTGCGTAGAGTAACGTCATGCCCGTTGCGACAATGGCCAGCACCAGTCCCCAGCGAAGTAAGTTCCAGTGGCGAGTCATATCGATTCTCATTCCAAGAAGGAGCGGGATGGCGATCACGCGTACTGAGCGTCACCGTGCGGGTTATGTACCGCATACTGTCAGTGGCCTCAGTCACCCCGGGATAATAGGGGACTATTATATCGTTTATTAGGCGGGGCATCTATTACCTGAGCGGTAGGAGTGCGAAGAGTCGAAGAGGCAGGACCATCGCATTCACTTTTCGCTACGAGCGACAGACGACGATAGGAGTTCACAAATGGGCACAAATAGTCTCAAATCGGGCTAATCGCCCATGCACAGCGCACGCTGGCCACCGGCAAGGCGGGAGTTGTTCGGATAAGATGTCTGAATCTTCTTACAAAGGTTCAATGGATGGCAACGCGCATTCTCCGACAGATTCCCGGGTGGCCTATCGTGGTGGAGCTTGACGCACACTGCCCGATGGATGTTAGACTTCCCACACAGAGCGTGCGTCTCGAACTCCTCGAAATCACCCACGACTATGAACCCGACTATTGGATTCCCACCAATACGCCGCACGCCACCCTCCGCAGCGCCGCCGTCAAACTCTTCATCAATGGTCATCCCGTCACGCTCCGCTGCCGGCCTTATGAGCCGCCGCGGGAGTTTTTTGGCCTGCGACTCTATGTCGAGTCCACCCGTCTGTGGAGCGATCCGCCGCAGCTATTCCCGCTCGAAAACATGTGCGGCGATGTTCGCTTGAGCTTCGTTGCGGCAGGCGAATCATGGGGCCCTTCCGATCTGCGCTTTCCCCTTTCTGATTTTCGGTGGCGCAGCAGCACATATCAGAACACTTGGAATTCGCTCGTGCCGTTCAATCATCTTTACTATCACCGGGGAGAGGATTTTGGCGCGATTCCCGATCGTCTCCAGATCATTGCCCCTCTCGATGGAACGGTAACGCGCTCGCCACTCCCCACCGGCGACGGCAAATCCAACGGCCTCGTCATCACCACGCCTCACGGCATTTCCTATCGCATTGCTCACATGAACATCGAATCCATTGCCACCGATCTCATCGCCGGCGCTTCCGTCACGGCCGGCCAACCGCTCGCCGAGACGGGCATGACCTGGGACGGCCGCAAGAGCCAGACGCACGATTCCCACCTCCATTTCCAGATCGACCTCGATGGCGAACACCCCACCGCTCTGTCCCCGTTCCCCTTCCTCGTCGAAGCGTACTTTCGCGATTACCCTGATGCCCTTCTCCCCATTGCCGGCGGCTACGCGTTCGGCACCGTCGGCCAACCCGTTCTTCTCGACGCCAGCCGCTCGCTGGCCCGCCCCGGCCGCACCATCCCCAGTTTCCGCTGGAATCTCCACAACGGGCAAACCTTCTCCGGCTCCGCCGGCACCATCATTTATGACCGCCCCGGCTACTACAGCGAAGAAATTCTCCTCACCGCGGACGGCATCATCGATCGCGATTACCTGCAAGTCCGCATCTACGACCCCACCTCGAAATCCCCCCAAGACATCGCCTCCGGGTGGCTCCACACTTTCCCCTGCCGTCCCAAAGTCGGTGAACCCGTCCTCATTTGGAATCGGCTGATCAATACCAGCAACGTCACCCTCGAACCCGGCGACGGCTCATCAAAACCCATCACCTCCGAAGCCACGCACACCTATACCCGCCCCGGCCTCTATTGGCTGACCCTCCGCGGGGAAGGACCGAATGCCGAACCCGTGACCGCAAGCGTCCGCGTCGTCGTGGAATAATCTACAGATAGGCGGCAAGATCTTCACTCGGTTGCACCGCCAATCCCTTCTCTCGTATGCTTCCCCTTCACCTGTACGCTTCAAGCAGTAACCGCCAGCGCCTCGGTGGCCTAAGCAGTCTCTGCCAAGTTCCTGGAGTTCTCATGGCCCGCACCATCCGCGTCAAAGAAGCCGGTCTCAATCTTGTCCTCTTCATCAATGATGCTGGGGAAGTCATGCTTCTCCACTTTTCTCCGTTGCCCCTCAATCCAGCCAAATTGATCAAGGACGGCGGCACGGCGCGATGGTATCGCCTCGTCACCATCCTCGGCGCCGGCGC
>Ga0114951_10004118_pt1 | contig 14446 bp, 18 predicted proteins | sample AM7aDNAmetaG_FD_88677 | JGI IMG/M metagenome (GOLD analysis project Ga0114951, IMG submission 88677) | Freshwater microbial communities from Finland to study Microbial Dark Matter (Phase II) - AM7a DNA metaG | ecosystem: Environmental > Aquatic > Freshwater > Lake | place: Finland: Lake Alinen...
ATTGCCATTCTGTGATAGAGCAGAGAAGCTACCAGTGCCGCTAGAAAGCGCGGGAGTTCCTGAAAGGGAAAGAGTTGATCCCAATAGCGTCGAAGTAAGTCCAAGGACACTCGACGTTGAAGAAGTCAATCCACCTCCACCTCCACCAGCAGGTACATATCCGTTAGCTTTTGCAACGATTGCAAACGCTGCTATAATAAGAATAAGGAATCCGTTTTTCATATTAGATAATAGTCATGATACGAACGCTGCCCGCAGTTACAGTATAAACAATTGCTCCAAGGGTGTCGTTCCCCGGTGCGGAGAATTTCTCAGATGAATCAGTAGCTCCCGCGAATGCCACTCCGAGAACGGTTCCTGTAAAGCTGCTTGAGAAGATGAACTCAACAACTTTAGCCCCTGCTGCAACTGTTCCACTAGTCGTAGCTAGCACCATTGCTGGAGTTCGTTGAATACTAACTGGAGTGCTACCACCTGCTACAACAGCAACTTTTACAACAAGCTCTCCGGTAGCAGTTCCATCTGCTGTACCGAGAGGTATGCCATGCATTGTTGACCCCGGAAGTGATTGGCCGAAAAGATTTTCAACATCAATTAAGTTGTTGGATGAACTAAGAATTTTATGTTCAGACATATAAAGAGTAAGTAGAAAGGGGAAAGTCCCACCTTGCAATGAATGCAAAGTGGGACGATCAGTTAAGTTGCGGTGGCTGGAATCGTTTCAAGTCCGAAGACATTGATGACGATATAAGCCTGACCAGTTGTAGGAGCAGTTCCGGTATATGTGTAAGTCACATAGATCGGAGTGTCCACGGTTACGAGGATTTGTTTTGCTCCACCATTGGATGGATAGAATCCCGGAGTGGCTTCAGTAATATCCGAAGCGGCAAGGATGTCGTTACCTCCAGCAGTAGTGCCGACGAGCAAGACATTCGTAGTTCCAGCATTGAAAGCTGTAGTGACGATTGCTTGAACTTCAACAACAGTTGGCTTTTCAAGTGCATCTACCGTGAGGCAGAGGATGCCTGAAGCAACGCCGGTGTCATTGAAGTTGACGGGAACACTGTGCAGAACATTTTCCTGACCCAAGCGAGTTGGATAAATCTTACCTTGTGAATGAATTTCGCCCATAATTTCTTTCTTGGTTTCTGAAAGGGATGGTGGATTAGTAGCACCGAATTTGCAACAGTTGCAAAAAGAAGGAGTAGCTGATTACGTTTATAAGCGGTCAGCTACTCCCACTACATCACCACCAGTCTTTACGCACCGACAGCACCAACGCCACGTTTGTTCTCGTAACCAGCGACAAAGCGCATACGCATACGAGAGAACCAAGCATCAGGGTTATCGTTGAAAGGTCTCAGAGGACTGATCTCGGGATTAGATCTCACCACCATGGTCAACCCGTATGAAGGAGCCGAGGGTTCCCAACCAATGAACCAGTGAGCCGTGTTCGTCAAGAAGCGCAAAGGCTGCACGACGATCGAGAACTTCTGGAGCAAGGCGTTGATCCGGTTATCAGAAGTGCCGGGGTTCATCACACTCTTCTCGACTTCAATCGCTTGACGCCAGAGGGTCGGATTGATTGAAGGGACATAGAGATTGATCACACCTTGATAGGCAATAGGAAAGCCACGGCTATCCTTCAAGTTATAGAGCAGATTGACGATCGCGTTAAACACAGTCTCAACAGTGATCGGCAGATTGCTGTTGATCAAGTTACCCCATGTCGCAGCTTTGTCTTCGCGCAGATGGTTCGTGGCGAACAGAGGCAGACCACCGAAGTCATACTTCTGAAGAACGAAACCATTGTTCAGGATGTCAGTGCCAACCATGTCCATCAGGATTGCAGCACCTTGCAGCATCGAACGAGGGCGGCTGCCAAGCAGTCCCCACAATTCGTCTTCAATGGTCTGCCGCTCGATCTGATAACCGAGCCGATAATTTACCGGCTGGTAGAAAGCGGTCGGGCCTTGAGGAGCCTGATCGAAAGGAATGTTTTGCAGATCCCGGTTCTTCTGAGGAAGTCCGAGTCCACCCATGTATGATTTTTTAACGAAAGCACGCTGAGTCTGCTCAGTCTTGAGGAAGGTCGGAAATTCTTTTGGAATTTGCTGATACATTTCCTCTTTGATTTCGTCAAAGTTGCGGTCGAAATGCTCGACGTATTGTTCAACTACTACGGCCATATTGTTATTTCTTAACTAAGTTTTTGCAATGGTTGCAAGTTGATTATGATTGGAGAGCGGCGTCGAGCACCTTGACCAGCACCAACGGGTTGATGTCCGAGGCAGCCGAGGAAGGATGCAGACCGACAATCGTAAACAACTTCTGAGTTGTGTTCGACTGATCGATCAGTTGATAGCCGGTGTAGGTTCCAGTGGTTGGAGTCACGATACCGAACTGCTGTCCGACTGCCAAGGACAATGAAGTCCAAGAGCCGTCCGAAGAAGTTCCGATATGCGCGACAGTTCCGTCAGTCACGTTCATCGCCAACGTCCGACCTTTAAGATCGAACGGGTAATGATTCTCTCCAAAGAGAGCGACCGGAGGAGTGTCAGTGGAGAGCTTGGACGCATCAGGGCATAAGCCGTAGATTGCGGTTCCAGCAGTTGCGACGAGAACGAGAGCAGCCGAAGTAACTACAACGAGTGTGCTTGCGGCAAACGAATTCGATCCGTCAGTGATTGGCCCCTTCTGATTGGCCAGATTGTTCGCACCTTCCTGATAAATGGAAGGCATGAAGATATTAGTCTGCAATGCCATATAGGTATTTTTCTTTCACTAAGGTTAGGTTGGATAGCTTTGCAATTGTTGCAAAGTTATCTTGTTGATTCGCTATGAACCGTGCATCACAGTCTCTTCTTCGCCATCCAAGTCTGGTTCCAAATCGCGTTCTTTAGGAAGGCGATCTGCACTCAGCATGCCTGAATCGCTGTTGGTAGATCCTGCAATGGTTTCACCGCGTTGTTCAGACTGCATTCGTTCTCTTGAGAGATTACCGTATGCACGGTTAATCTCCAATTGAACATGGCGAGGACGGTGCATCAAGATGTAAGTCCCCGAAGAGATTGTCACCTGATGGTAAGTTCCGTCTGCGCGTTTCCACACCTGCCATCCGTCTGCGATGAATTGTGTGCCGACGACTTGTTCGTCTTGTTCTGCTGCCTTAACGTCGTTGCCTTTCTTGACGTAACTGCTTGCAAATTTTTCTGCGGGGAAGTCAGGGGGAAGTTCAAAGACACCTGCTGATGGTGCTTTGCCCTTTGCTGACTCGCTGAACCGAAGACCTTCTGGAGCTTTAAGAATTTTAGCCATGGTAGTGTTCCTTAGTTTTTCTTCTTAGGCCAGTTGGCAGATTGAAGTGTTGCATCCAAAGCCGCTTGTGTCTCTGGATCAAGGGATCCATATCCACGCTGCTGCATTGGCTGTGGTTGACGCTGCGCGAAGGAACCAGCGCCGGGGAACGTGAACCGAGTTCCTTGATGTTGCTGTCCTTGATTCTGTTGCGGTTGTGCCACGGCTTGCTTTCCTCCTGCTTCCAAATGCTCTGTGTAGTAAATCCCTTTCAGATTGGCGAGGATCTGCTTTGAAACAATCTGACCATTTGAGGCCATACCTTGTGCAGTCTCCCAAACCTTTTGAGCCACTTCCGGAATCTCCATAGCGCCAATCCGGTCGGACTGTTGTGCTTCGGCAAATGCAGCGGCGGCTTGTTGAATACCAACGGACTGCGCCATTGGTTGCAGATCGCGACCGATCTCGGATTTGAAACGACTCTCAAACTTACCGAGAACCTTGGCTTGAATCTTAGCGGCACGCTTGGCGGCTTCAGGTTCAAGACCTTGCTCGATATATTCTTGAGTGATCTCTTGTTCAAGAGTCAGTGGTTGAGTCTGCACTTGCTGTTGCTGACCACGCTGAAACTCAGCAAGGCGGCGATCCGCTTCACTCTGAGCACCACGTGCAGTTGCAAGTTCTTGATCCTTTTGCGAAACGGCTTTTGCAATGGTTGCAAACTGTTCCTTGGCAGATGTTAATTTCGCACGCGTCGATTCATCGAGCATGTCGAAATCAATATTGGCAAACGGGTCGGCTGGTTGATCTGCTGATTGTTGCTGCTGTTGGCCGTTAGTATTGCCGGAGGCAACACCGTCAGGGCCAAGGAACAACCCACAGAGGTATCCTTTTCTTAGTTTCATGCTTTATTTTCTTGGGCTTGAAACAGCAATCAAGATACTCTCAATTACTGTTATCATATTAACACGCGCCTGATGACCTGTCAAGTCGTCTTTCGAAACAGATGGAAGTTTTTTATACTCCACTTGGCGTATGGATTCGAAAAATGTCCGTAAGTCATTTACGGGGATTTCTCTTAATGACGATCTAACATCTTTTGATATGGCGTAGTGCGATAGATCCATATCTCCCTTTCAGTTAACCTTGTTGTGCTACCTGTCCAGCAGTCGTAGGAGCGTTACCTTTCGGTGAGACAGCTTGCTGTGCTGCCTGTGCGTCCTTATGATCTCTGGCGTTCTTTTCACTTTGCAACGATTGCAAACCTGCGGCTTCATTCTGTGCCATCATGTCTGCTTGCTGTTGCGCCATTTGAATCTGTAAGTAAGTCTGATGTAACTGAATCTGTTCAACCAGAAGCCTCTGATTGATTGCATACTCAGGATTCGTATTCCAATACGAGTTACGATCTTCAAGGAAGCTGGTCTTAACTTGGATAGAGATTTGATGCAACTGATCAGGATTGATCATCACCGGGCGACCCATGTAAGTCATGATCGCTTGTTCAGTTGATCTCTTCACTTCCTCATCAAAGCCAGAGTCATTGATAACCTTATCGATGTCAGCGAACTTCCATTCCTCAAGTAACATTCTCCATAGAGGAGCTTGATTAATTACAGGACTGAACTTCGCAGACTCCAAGAGGTATCGAAGATTTCCTTGACGCACAATAGATTCAACGTAAGTTGAACCTGCATCCCACTTCAGACCCAATCGAAGAACCAAATCTTCGGGTTTGATAACGTAACCAAATTGACCAGTAATTGCGCGAAGAATATCAGGATCAACCCATAGTCCGGTATATTCCCAAACACGTTGCGCGTAGCCACCCATAATGTCGTGGTTGAAGATATTAATATCGACAGTAACACCAGACATCGAAGTTTGGAAGATGTTGCTTGCCTCTGTCGCCGAAGTTCGAGCACCCATCGCTTTTCCCATGAGAGCGTCAACCGCTTTGGAACTGACCTGTGCTTGATCCCTTTGAACTTTGACAAACTCCATTGTAGTTTGTGTTCCATCGTGCGGCTCGCGTCGTTTAACATCAGAAGGAGAGTTGACTTCATATTGAACACCTTTCTTGTTTACTTCTTTACCGAGAGCGGGGGAACCAATAATGAATTCAGTTGGAGGATCGTTAATCCAATCTTTGTTCTCCAAGAACTGAGTAAGTGCAGTCGAGATCTGAATGTAATGATTCTTTAGAATCGTGCCGATAGCAGGTGAATAAGCTCCAGAATCAAGATCAGGAATATGAGAACTGCCGTAAAGTGGTAGGCATCCATGAGGGTAATAGTTAGTTTGTAAACGAACAATTGTCTGAGTCCCAGTTGTGATGTTCGTGCCGAAGGTCTGCATGATATACCGTTTCATCGGCACACCCTTTGACCCGTCGGCATCGAACGTATAAGTTCCATCGGCTTCAACGCGGAGCGGAAGCATTGGATAAAACGTCCACAAAAGCTCTACGTTGTATTCAGGTTTTGAAATCTGAGTCAACGAGATGTCAGGGTTGAATTGCTTCAACGCCTTTGCGTGCGAGTCTGTCTCCTGTGACGAGAAGAGATACTGTCCCTTCTGTAACTTGTCGAGGTTAACGAACCCTGTATAGTTCTGAATCGCATCGTAAGGATTTGCAAGCGTTGCAAAACGTGGCATCTCCTCAAAGAAGAATGGGCATGGCTGATAGTCCATCTTGTAAACATTCAGCCGATAGTTCAGCCAGAGTTTACGAATGGAGATCGGCTCAAAGGTTGTCGCACAACGAATCAACTCGGGAACTTCTTGAAAGGTTCCATTGGGTTGCCGACGCATGATCGGTTCAATCTTCTGTTCAAACTCTGAACATGCGAATGAGCAACCATAAGTATAATGATGACGAGCCGCAATCAAATGATTACGGAATACATCTTCCTGCTCAGAATTCCAACGCAGGAAAGCATTGGCTGACTTAACAAGATCTTGAGTTGGGGAATAAACCTTGTTCTCATTTGTCAGAACAACGTCAGGCGGAACCTGATACTGAACAGGAAGCTGTTCCTTAAACGAAACGAAGTGATTGATATTTGTCAAGCGATCAACCGCATCAAATACAATTGTATCTGACACTCGAACTTTCTCGTCAAGCTTTTTAGCTTGACCTTGAGCACGCTTAAGCTTTTCAGATTTCGCTGCACGACTTTTAGGATCAAGATCAAGTTTATCAAATTCCCAAGTTGCACGCGCCATATCAAGTAACTCATCCCATTGTTTCTCGTAAGGCTGGCGTTCCCACATCTGAGGCCAGATATAGTTCTGAAGCATCCATTGAAAAATCTCTTTCGAGACTTTCATATTAGGATCAACTTGACCCGTTGCTGGATCAGTATCGAGATCCGCCGCGATGTTGCGGGGGAAGGGATACATTGTAATGTTGTTAGGCTGCTGCGCTAACATTGTGCTCATCGTGCTCGGAACAACTGGTAACATAAGTATGGTTTCTGAAAGGGATGGTTGTATGGGCTTAACTCATTTCGTCAAATAATTCGTCGTCATCCTCGTCATCACTGTCCTCCCCGAAAACAGCAACAGAGGGGACATCCACACCCTTTGCAACAGTTGCAAAATGGCTTGTCTGTCCCTGTATGGAATGAATGTCAGCGGCTATCTTTGCGACACCGAACTCCGCCTCCGAATCTTGAGATAGCCTAGCAGATGGGCCGTGGTTTGTCCAGCGAACCGGAGAACCAACTAGGTATCCGACTCCATCTAATTCATCGTCGTCGTGATCGGGAAGCGTATCTTTCGGCGCACCCCTATCTTCTCCTGATAGTTTCTTCGGCCAGTAATAGTTCTCCATCTTCTCAATAAACTCCGCAACTCCGAATTCGTTAATGAGGAAGAACAATTTTGGGGAAGGGGTGATATGTGTTTCGGGATGCGGCGAATATGGAGCGGTAAGTAATGCCTGATCGACGAGTTGCGTTCTTTGCACGGGGGAAACATGAGTAGACTCAGTGATGACCAAGCCGTTAATCGTGTAGTGATGAGCGTAACTTCTCCCGGTGGTTTCATCCACTTTGAAAGTATGGTAATCGCAAAAGGTCTGCGTGACAATTTCTGATTTAGAATTACCATGAGTTTCAACTAGGTAGTGATCGTTCTCCCCTGACCCGTAACGCTTTTGTGAAACGGTGTTCCCTGACAATTCGATAATACGTTTGCAACGCTGCGCGATTGACAACCCCCTTTCAGACAGGATGCGGTAAACAACCCACACGTTCGATGGTAGAAGTGCGGCCCACACGCAAGCCGTAGGATGGTCGATCCCCGGATCGAGTCCACGGTAGAGTCGGGCGTTTGGATAGCGTTTGAATAGGTCATCTTTACTCCAAGTTAAACAATTGATTTCACGATTTAGATTTGATAAGACAAGGCTGGACGTTGCGAAAAACTGACCATCAATACGAGCCTTACCTTCGGGGAGGTTCTCGAAGGATGATATAATTTCCTCTCTCTTTTCTTTCGAGACAATGTGCTGTGGGGCATTACGGATACTGAACTCGGTAAACACAAAAGGCGACAATGGCAATTTCTCCTTGCCTGTATAAACGTCCCTTGCGAGTTTCCCCGCACCCGGCAAGTTAGTAGCTTCATAAGGTGTATAATCCCACGACCCCACGCCGGGATCTTTGAACCGCAGTTTAACTTCGTTGAAGATTCGTTGAGGAACACCCTCAGTCAATCCAATCATATCAACTGCACCGGATGCCCATTTAGTGTCCTTAGTCTCGTAAGACTTTCCGTAAACCTCCCAAGTGATCTTGCGAGTGCCTGATTGAACTTCAAAGGTTAGTTCCTTATCGTCTGGTGAGTATCGCAGAATGGACTTTGAAGGAATCCACTTGTGCCATTCTGGGAAGATCATCTTCTTGTGTGCATCATGATCCTGTGCGCCCTGCCAGATTACTCCACCACGCGGCCAAGGAGCATCAGGAAATTCGCCACTGAGGGAATTGGCGGGGAGCTTAGTTTGCAACCATTGCAAATATGATTCGTTCTGTGGATGAAAGATAGATTCGCGTGGGTTCGGTTTGAACTCCTCCGGTATTATCCTGAGCGCATATTGTATCCGCTTTCTTGTATCTATGTGCGGGCGGGGGAGGAGGTTGACTTTCCTGCCGATGTGATCGATGTAAGGGGTGAACATGGGCCACTTCGGATCGTTGGGGAAGATCCACAAGAGCTTATCCACAATCGAGGCAGCAGTCTTTCCAATTCGATTGGCTGTGAAGATAAGAAGAAAACTGATGCCATATACCCAAGCATTGAGAAGGAGGGCCTGTTCATAGGAAGGTTTGAAAAAGGCTAAGGGGTTATTGTTCCTAGCTTGTTGATGGATGATTTCAAATTCACGCTCTACCTCTTGGAGAATGCGACGAAGCAGAGTGCCTTCATGCGTGGGAGACTTTAGAGTTGAGGAACGCTCCTTCAATAGGAGAAGCTTTCCCTCCAACGTATTCGGAGGATTGGACATCCAATCACTTTTGGTTTCTGCTGTTTTCATACGTTGAAGGGTTGCGCCACTTTGATAGTCACCGACACTACGCGGCTTCTAACTAGGCAGCAAGCTTTCCGTGGTCTTGTTCTGAAAGGGATGGTAGATATTCTACCCTGATCGTATCCTCGTCGCCGGGACTTCGAGTTGCAATCATTGCAAAATGTAGATGGCGGAGATCAGTCCTCTCCGTAAATACTGTCGTTGGAGGTGTTGAGTGCATTGGATTCACTTCCTTTCAATTGCTGGTTGGTTTTGTCCGGTGGCGTCTGGATTTCGAATTCATCCTTGAAGGCCCAGAAGTTCTTCTGCTTGCCGTCTAGGGATTCAGACGGATCAAGATCGAGCGGCTTAATGCAGGTCTGCGGAGTTGCCCATGCAGCCCCGCGATCCTTGGTGTTCGTCTCAGGTGCGAGAACTATTAGATTCACATGTGGGCGAGATGCGTTCTCTGCGAGAGGATGAATCTCGGTGATGATAGCAGCCTGTCGTGCTTTGACAGTAGGATGGAAGTGGACGATGTCACCAATGGAGAGTGCTTTTGTTTTCATGATTTGCAATCATTGCAAAAGGCGGGCCTCATGTCAAGAGGGGGTGGTCTAAATGGTTTGGAAACGTGGGCGCATTTCGCCAGTCGCCATCCACTAAACTTGATTTTTCGCCAGTCGTGCTGGAGATAGATTAATTGGGGGCACGCGGGGGAGAAGTGGGGGAGGAGACAAGCCACCTACTAACACCGCTATGCTACTGCTATATAGATACACGCGCACGCGCACGTGAGGCATCCTATATTACTATGCTATCAATGAAACTATATGTTGCTATGCGCTCTCATCCGCTTGATGCGTTAGGAGTCTGAAAGGGAGGATGATAGGCTAAGTGTAGAGTGTATTGTGCCGCTATGTGCAGCGTTTGTGGGAGGTTGGAGCTCCGGCTCCCACGTATCAGCACGGTTTCCACCTAATGAATAAGACCAGCCACGTATCAGCACGGCTCATACCTTCCTTTGTTCCTCTGGCATCCATTTAATCCCTCTCTTTTTGCAACCGTTGCAAGAATTTCACTCTCTTTCTCACTCTCTTTCTCACTCATATTCAACTCTTTACAAACATTCTAAATTAAATCTGAAAATAAATCTTGCAATCCACTAAAATCTCTCATAACTTAGTGAAACATTATGAAAAATCCAACTCTCTCCGATCTCAAACTCCAAGCAAAACAATCAGGACTAACCATCCGTAAACAGGACGGCGAATACATCATTCGTAATCCTCGCACCGCGGCAAAGTATTTTACCGATTGCCCGCAAGACGCATCGATGACGATGCTTGCTATGGGAACACCCGATATTGCCCCGAAAATCAGTGAGACTAAAACAGAAAAACCTATGATATACGCATTGATAGACCGGATTAATACAGTTGAATGGTTCGAGGGAACACCAAAGCAGCTAAACGAGCTGTTAGACATCCTAGGAGGGACGGTGCTTATCGAGTCCGAGAATAAGGAACTCGTCGCCTCATGTGAGAGGGCTCTCCAAGAAAAGTAGTCTGTAATCACATGAAAAAACAACTTAAATCCAGCACCCGAAAAGCAGAGATTGAGTATCTTAAGTCACTCCGACAAGTTCTACAAAACGACTTAATCTCAGCAACTCTTCAATTTGCGATCATCCAAGAATTCCAGCAGATACTTCCCACTGTATATAGTGGGATGACGGATAGTGAAGTGGACCTTCAAGCATCATTAGATAACATGGCCTATGGCATCTTACACGAAGTAGAATCAGTGCTATTGTAATCCTCTTTAAAACTTTCCCCTTGCGTTCTGAAAGGGGAAAGTATAAAGATGATAGCAAGTCTTAAGCCGGATTAATTCGGCCTGTTCTTTGACATTTTAATAGCTAAAGTTTGCATGAGATTACGCGAAGCTAGCCCTTCGTGCTCATGGCAAATTTGCATGATCCAAGCAAAACGACCTTCAGGCATCAATCTGAAGGGAAAATTGATTTTGCCATCATTGCAAAAATACAAACAAAACAATACTACCAATATGTCTAAAACATCAGCAAGAACATCCGTCGCAATCGTAAGCACTGAATCAGTTAAAATCAGTGCAGCACTTAAAACAGCCGTAGCTAATACCTACAAGGCAAAAGCCACTTCATTAATTGCGCAACGTGCCGAACAATCGGCATGGAAAACATTGGGAGAAATGTTAGCCGAAGAATACAACAAGCGTGAAGAAGGCTCAATCGCCTTAAAACAGGCGTTCGAGGAATATCTTACGGATAAAGAGGGTCTGGGCGATGACGAATTAAAGAAAGCCATGTTCGCCAATTCGCGGGATAGATCGAACGTTCTTACGTTTGCCTATCCGACAGCTTCTGCTAAAGTTATCGAGCAATCAATGATTAATGCCGAAAAAGCAGGCCTAAAGCTCCGGGTGCAGGACGAGCTTGCAATTCGGAGAGCAAACGCCAAAGTGAACGCCAAAGGAGAGTTGATTAAGCTCTCTGACAGCGGCGAGCGTAGAGGGGGAAAAAAGGATGCACCTGCCGTCACCCTAGCCGCTAGACTTCGTGAAGCATTCAAGTCAGCGCTGACTGCCAACCTTGAAGAACGTGAAGTTCTTCAAATCGCAAAGAACATCCTTAAGGACACCTATCATTCACCGGAAGTCAATGAAGCCGTTGAAGAAGAGGAAGAGGAAGAGGAATAAACAAGCCAAGCCGCATAGTTTATCGAAAGATAGATTATGCGGCTTTTTTGTGTCTAAAAATATCCCCCAACCATCCTACTAGCCTATTAAATACCTTCACTACTAACCTATTAAATACCTTCACTAATCTCTCCAAAGGCTGTTTTACAACGAACTTCTTTACTATCGTTAATACCGTCCTATCTCGCCTCTATTCGCCTTCGCAACTAATAGGTATATGCGCTTAAGGATAGCAGGTATATGCGCTTAAATTTGCAACGATTGCAAAATATCCAAAGTATAGTTTTATTAACTATCAATGAATATAAATAAATATGAATTTTTAAATTTTAGTATAGACCCCCTATGCCTCGCAAGCCTTTAACCTACCTTCCCTTAATGTATTCTCCACTTCTATTATACTATTATACACTATACTATTATTAATATTATCAATATACTACTATATATATATATATATATATCTATACTACCTATACTTACCTTACCTCCTTAAGTAGCTCTTTACTCCTTTTAGGGGGTATGTATACATTTTTCATTTTAAGTATTTATTTATATTTATTAATATAGTTTTATTAACTTTATTGTATCTTTATTATTTATTAACTTTATCAATATTCTTTTATTTTATTAAAACTTGACAGCCTATTGACATCCATGATCCCTCCCGCTATCCTTTATATATTATGCATTATACATCATGAAAAAGAAACCTATTCCTTCGATCGTGGATTTATGGGGTAAACCTCAGCCACTCAATTTGCAACTATTGCAAAATCGAATCCCTAAAAGAATCATTAATCTTGCCGCAAAGAAGAAAGAAAAGATCCAAGTATTAAATGAAGCTCACGATAAGCTAACAGAGAATCAGAGAGCAGATTTACAACGCCAACTCAAGGAAATTAAACGCGTGATTCGCGCCGCGCTTAAAGCTTACAACAAGTTAGAATGCGAAGAAGAAAAGATCCGTGAACAATTAAGATCGTTATGAAACACAAACACAAAGAGCACAAAGAGCACAAAGAGCACAAAGAGCACAAAGAGCAGAAAACTGCAATCGACATCTCAGCCTTGTGGGAATCCCCTAAGCCCTCGCAATCAATCGAGAAGAAAGCCAATCCATCTTCCCTCTCAGACACTCCCGCGCACACTCCCGCGCCTGCGTCTCTTTCTATTTCTATTTATGAGCGTAAGCGCCTAGCCGCGCGTGAAGAAAAGCAAAAGTTGAAGTCAAGGTCTTTGCAATCATTGCAATCTCCCGAAGCTCTCAGAATCGCGAAGCTTAAGCTAGAAGTTAAACAGCAACAGCTAGAGGCACAGAAAGAATCCCGCGCAAGATACTATACGATGATTGAAGATGCGCTACTGCTTAAAAAGCAAAAACATTCTCAATCCAATGAGCATGATAAGGAGAAAAAAATAAAAGAAGAAGAACAAGCCATGATAAAGGAGATCAATAAGGATAAAAAGGATCATCGTGACGCGTATCTTCAAGTTGTTGCAAAGTATAAGCGTTTAAACCAACCCCTCCCGATTGAATTCTCAGAAGAGAATCTTGCTAAGCGTTCGATATGGGATGTTCAAAAGATTTATATGACGCCTCTCGAACAAATGGAACTAATCCTAAAGACTAATGATGTCTTTACAAGGGATGACTTTAATGAAGACGGCACAATGAAAAGCTTCGACGAATTCGATGACGATGGCGTTGATGAATCGTGAATTTATTTTTATTGACATTCTTCCAACTTTGTGTTATTCTTATATTTGTAAGTGATAGATAGGCACAAAGCCTTTAAATCATTTGCAACGACTGCAAAATAAAACTATGAATAACACAGCAGAGATAAAGAAAGTATCCGAAACTTCCCCATCCGGGAAAGTAAGGATTAAGCTCGTAAAAACAATAAGCCCAGACCGGCACGCTTATCTTTACGAAGGCAAGCGCACACTGCACACGTTCAATCGTAATTACCATACAGGCATCATGGGAGAAAGTAAGATTGTCCATCTTACCCCCGCCGGTGCTCTAAAGCACCTTAAAGATTTTTGCAATGACTGCAAAAACTAAACACAACAATCAGAAAGCACACACTACTATGACTACTAACGCAAATCAAATCGACCCTTCCGAAACACTGGACGGAATCACCCCTCGTATCAGCAAGAAGTTCCCACACCTGAGACTCCATGTCGCACGGCACAAACGCACTAACGTGTGCTATAATTGCGGCACAAATCGCACGGTAACAGTCAATGACATCAATTGTCCTGACTGCCTTCGCAAGTCTCCCTATCAAGGCATTGATAAGATGACTAAGGACGTGTCAGCTAAGGACTAGTTTCAATCTATCCATCCCTTTCAGAAAACCGCGCAAGTCGTAGGATCTGAAAGGGATGGATCTTATCCACACTACATTATGGAAATCAAACAAGAACTCAAAGACTTTGCAGTCATTGCAACAGGCATCCTGTCCTTCGCATTAATCTCTTACCTTACACGCTAATATGGCTACCATGAATCCTACCCGCTCACTTCACGTTAGATTCCTTGCCAATGGCAAGGTTTCAATTTGCTTTTATCTTTACGGTAAACGCCGCAAGTTCATCGAAGAGTTTAATCCACAAGACTTCAAGCTTCAAGAAGCACGCTTGATGGAGCAGATTGGTAACTATAACAATCCCGCCCGTGAGATTGCGCCTGTGTTCAATAGCAAGCCTTCCTCGCCTTCGGAAAGACAGGAGCAGTTTTTGCAACTGTTGCAAATCATGCTTGATACAATCAACTACGCAATCTTGAGATAGCAATAATATGGCTAATTCACACAAAACTAAGTTCTTCGGGAACAACAATCAAGTAATCGAAGCGTTCCTAAAGCGAACACTTCCCAC
>Ga0114951_10004120_pt1 | contig 14441 bp, 8 predicted proteins | sample AM7aDNAmetaG_FD_88677 | JGI IMG/M metagenome (GOLD analysis project Ga0114951, IMG submission 88677) | Freshwater microbial communities from Finland to study Microbial Dark Matter (Phase II) - AM7a DNA metaG | ecosystem: Environmental > Aquatic > Freshwater > Lake | place: Finland: Lake Alinen...
ATTATCCGTTTACGCTCGAATAAAGGAAATTTTTCTCAAAAAGTTGTATTTTAAATGAATTATACTACTCATTTTTAGAACTTTATAATCAATGAAACATATTCTATTTGTTTTACTGGCATTTGTCAGTACAAGTTTGTATTGCCAAAAAGAAACCACTTTTTTCCAGAAAGATGACCGTGTTTGCTTTGTAGGTAACAGCATTACCAACCAGGGAGATTTTCATCACAACATTCTTCTTTATCATATTACACGATTCCCAAACGCACCCTTATTGTTTTTTAATTGCGGTATTTCAGGCAATAGAACCGAGCAGGTGCTGACCCGAATGGAGGATGATATAATGGTGAATAAACCAAACAAGGCAGTAATAATGATTGGTATGAACGACGTTAGCCGGTCATTATACAGCGCAAAACCAACCACCAATGCTGATACCTTAAAACTACGTGAAGATGCCATCAGTCTTTATAAAACCAATCTTGAAAAGATAGTATCCATTTTTTTAGAACGTAAAATCAAAGTCATACTACAAAAACCATCCATTTATGACCAAACGGCTGTGTTGCCAACCTCAAATGGTTTAGGGGTAAATGATGCATTAAAACGTTGTGCCGATTTTATGGGCGAGCTGGCTGCCAAGTATTCACTACAAACAGTTGATTACTGGACAATTATGACCAACCTGAATCAACAAATTCAGGAAAAAGATCCAAGTGCTACGCTAACAAGTAAAGATCGGGTACATCCAGGACCTACAGGTCATTTTGTGATGGCGTATCAATTTCTGAAAACAGAAAAAGCACCACGATATGTATCAAAAATGCTCGTCGAGAAAGATGTGAAGTCGTCAAATAAAAGCAGTTTAAATGTAGAATTTCAGTCAGTGAAGTGGCAAAAAGAGAAGGTTGAATTTGATGTGACGGAGAGTGCATTGCCTTTCCCAATAGCTGATACCCAAACGGAGGCAATCGGGTTGGTGCCATTTGTGGATGAGCTGAATGTGGAATTGCTTCAGGTGAAAGGCTTGAAAGAAGGAAACTACAGTTTACTGATTGACAATATAAAAGTAGGTGATTTCTCAAATTCAGAGTTTCAAAAGGGAATTAATCTCGCAACGAACACAAAAACGCCTCAATATCAACAAGCTCTCAAAGTGCGTTCTGTTTTGGCGGATTTATGGACGTTCGAGTCCAAACTGAGAGGATTGAAGTTTATTGAATACAATTACAATTACAGAACAGCACCCAATAAATCGAATGTTGATTCTTTAAAGAGTTACTTAACTCAAAAATTTGAGGCTCAATACAAAGGCAATAGCTATTTTAAGCTTCAGCTTAACAGTTACTTTGAAAATAAGCCTAGCGAAAGGGATTATACTACACAATTGGATTTGCTGAGAACAAAAGCTTATAAAGTAGCTCAACCAGTTGCTCATAGGTTTAAATTAGTTCGAAATTAGTAAAATATTAGCCACCGTCATTTTATGAAGAAAATTCTTTTCATAGTATTTACGCTGTTTTTGCCCATGCAAAACGCATTCCTTCAGGAAATAGAAAACCTCGTGGAGCTTAAAAACACATCTGAGAATATAATTTTCAGCAGTTTAAACAAAGCACCCAAAACCCCCGCTTTCGAAAGTGAAGGATACTGGTCGTGGTGCGGTTCGGCTGTGAAAGGCTATGATGGTAAATATCATATTTATGTTTCGCGTTTTCCCAAGAGCCTGCCTTTTCATCCAGGATGGATGGTAGCTTCGGAAGTGGTGCATGCCGTATCAGATGTGCCCACCGGACCCTATCGTTTCAGCGATGTGGCTTTGCCGGCACGTGGCGCACAATACTGGGATGGACGCATGACGCACAATCCAGCCATTCAGAAATACAAAGGAAAATATTACTTGTTTTATATTGGTTCAACGCATCCTTTTGCAGAACCAACTTACGATGAACTGACCCTTGCCAGCAAGTGGTGCATTGTGGCACGTTCTAATAAACGCATAGGAATTGCAGTTTCCGATAGTCCGTATGGGCCGTGGAAACGCATGATCAAGCCGATATTGGAGTCCAAGCCCAATACTTTTTACAGCTATCTGACTTCCAATCCTACACCTTTTATTCAACAAGATGGGTCGGTGATGATGGTTTTTAAAGGACGTGGATACAACAAAGACAATACTTTTTCATCAATGGCATTGGGTGTTGCTTATGCGCCAACTGTTATGGGACCTTACAAGGTATTGAACAATGACCAGCCCATTTTTGATGTAGAAAAGCAGGGAGAAGCAGAAGACCCATTTTTGTGGAAAGATAAAACGGCTTATCATTTGATTTTCAAAGATCAAGCAGGCAAATATACAGGCGAAAAAGGAGGTGGTGTATCGGCTCATTCGACAGATGCCATTCATTGGCAAATCGACAAATCTCCGAAAGCATACTCACGAACCATAGAGTGGGAGGATGGAACAGTTAGCACTCAAGGTCAGCTGGAAAGACCCTTTATGATTTTTGAAAATGAAAAACCAGCTTACCTGTTTTTTGCCACAATGGATGGTCCGGGTGGTTTTAATAATGCCACCAAATCGTGGAATATGGTTATTCCGTTGAAAAAGTAAGTAATATGTAAATTAATATTATTTACTAGAAGATAGATAATTCAAATAACAATACATACATGAAATTCAAAATCACCTTCGTTTTATTCGTATTAATATGTTTAACGCTGTTTTCACAGAATAACGATACTAAGAAAAATGACCCCAATGCTTTTAAATTGGAACATGCTCAAATTGGGTTTGTAGAAGACAATAAGGCGAGCTATAAACGAACCGAACATCCCGATGCACAGTGGTTTCCCGATGCGGGATTTGGTATGTTTATACATTTTGGTATCTGTTCGGTAAAACAGCTTGATTTGTCGTGGCCCATGATAGCAGGAATGAAGATTGCTCAGTTTAAATTGGATTCTGCCGAAGTAAAAAAGGTAATGGCTTCGGGCGATTATTTTATCAGAAACAATTGCAAAGATGATAACACTTGTGTTACTCCTATTGAATATTGGGAACAGGCAAAGTATTTTAATCCAACGAATTACAAACCTGAAGAATGGGCGAAAGCTGCCAAGGCCGCAGGTATGAAATATATGGTATTTACCACCCGTCATCACGATGGATTTGCATTGTGGCCAAGCAAGTACGGTAATTTCAACACTAAAAATTACATGGGCGGCAAAGATTTGATTAAACCTTATGTGGAAGCTTGTCGTAAATATGGATTGAAGGTGGGACTGTATTATTCCGGTCCAGATTGGTATTTTAATAAAGATTATCAGGACTTTATGTATTATAAGGTTCGAAAAATATATCCCAATATCCCCCGATTGGATGAAAACCTTCAGGTGCGCACTTCTGAAAAAAGCGAAGTAGAAAAACAAGCCCATTACGATGAAGTGGCTCTCTATATCAAGGGTCAAGTAACAGAACTCCTTTCCAATTACGGAAAAATAGATGTCATTTGGTTTGATGGTGCACCTGATATACCCAAAGGGAATAAGTCGTGGAAAAAATGTATTACCATGGATGAAATTCACACTTTGCAACCCGGTATTTTAGTAAGTCCACGTTTCTTTGGTTATGGTGATTTTAAAACGTTTGAAGCTAACCTGTCCAAACAAGTTAATAAACAAACCGGTTGGGCTGAATTCTGTAGCACAGTGGCACAATGGACATGGGCTATTACCAAAGTACCATTAAAAACTACTACTGCTCTTTTAGCTGAATTCATACAATCACGGTCGTTGAATATGAATTATTTGTTGAATTTTGGACCAACCAAAGAAGGGGTGATTAATACCGATATGACCAATCGTCTGACCGAAATTGCGAATTGGATGAAAGTGAACGGAGCTTCCCTGACCGATTGTACGGCTTTGAGTGATGCCGAAACTGCCACCGTATATGCCACAGCCAAAAAACAACATCGGTATTTATTTTTATTAGCCGATAAAAAATATGAAAATATACAGTTGACAGGCACAGAGGAAGTAAAGACTGTAACGCTTTTGGCTACAGGTAAGAATGTGAATTATAGTTTTGAAAATGGCAAACTAACAATTCTTGAAAAAGATGTAACAAGGACTGCTCTTGCAGATGTTATTGATGTGGAATTAAAATAATTGAAAGAACAATGGCTAAAAATAGTATTCTAATTTTTGTTTGTGTGTTTTTTTCTGTTCTTGCAACAGCAAAAAACTACTATGTCGCTTTAACCGGTAATGACTCAAATGCCGGCCTAACGCTATCTGCACCATGGAAAAGTATAGACAAGGTAAATGCTATGAATGGTAGTTTTGTTTCGGGTGATAGCATTCTGTTTAACCACGGTGATGTGTTTTATGGATGTTTAAATGTCAGCTGTTCGGGTGCAAGTTCACTAAAACCTATCGTCTTTTCGGGGTATGGAACTGCTGCAACCGTACCCATTATTACAGGTTCTTTGCCTGTAACCAATTGGGTGAATGTTAAAGGCAATATATGGCGTGCATATTTTAATAATAATTCTAACTATCGCATTAATGGACTGTATATAAACGGCAAACCTCAGGAAATAGGTCGTTACCCAAACAGATTAGACCTTAACAATGGAAACGGACTGAATGGTTGGCGTGTTATCAGCGGAAGAGTCGGTGATTCTATTCTGGTTGACAAAAATCTAACTAATACCGTTAATTTTTCGGGTGCAACAGTGGTGTTTAAACCCATTTTCTATGATATGACCAGTTTTAGCAATGTACAGCACAGCGGTACTCAAATCTATTTCAGAGGACATTCAACTTTCGATTTGGGAACAGGGTATATATTCACCAATCACATTAACACATTAGATACACAAGGGGAATGGTGTCATGATATTGCAAAAGACAGCATTTATATTTACAGTACAGTGAATCCCAATACGATGTCAATACGAGCACCAAGTCTAAACAGAATACTTATGGCCAATGCAGTTAAAAATCTGGTTTTCTCCAAAATGGGTTTTTACGAATCGAATGACACCGTTTCAGCAGCTTTCATTAATAAGGCAGGAGTGTGTTTTGTTAGCCCCAATAATGTTACGATGGATCAATGTGTTTTTCGCAATCATGGTGGTAGAACATTGTGTGTGAGCAGTGCCGCTGGTATGGGTTTTACCATTTCAAATTCACTTTTCGAGCAAAACAATGGAGCGTCAATCAGAGCACAATGGGGTTCAAATGTACTGATTAAAAACAATACTGTCAGACGATGTGCATTGTTTAGCACTTTAAATGTGTCAGATGATGCAGGAATTATTATTTCCACCTTATCCAATGCAACGGTTACCGGAAATTTAATCGATTCAGTAGGTCACAACGGCATGTATGCATATTCAACTACTAATTCAACGATAAACAGAAATATTATTAAGCATTATAACTTAGTGATTGGCGATGCTGGAGGCATTTATACCCATTATGCACACACCGCTTTGGATATTTCGGAGAATATAATTTCCGATGGCTGTGATGGTAATGAAGGAAGCAATCTTCAACCCAGACTTAAAACCAGATCCATCTATTTTGATGCTAAATCGGATGGTATGATATGCCATGATAATACAGTTTTCAACTCTGGCGATGCTGGTATTTTTCTCCAAACGGATACTAAAAATGTGAAAATTTATTGTAATACCATTTATGATTGTGATTATAACATCTATGGAATTTCAAAAACAAGCGTAACAAGTGATACAACTCTTCATTCCATAGACAGTATTTATAATAATATAATTGTAAATAAAAATGCTGGATACGCTATTCGAAACAAGAAAATCAATCAGTTAATGGGATATGTTGATTACAATTATTATTGTGCACCTTACAAAAAGCAACCGCTTTTTCTGAAGCTTGAGAAATCAATTCCTTATACACAATGGGTCGATTCGGGGCTTGATGTTCATTCTGTGGTAGCACCTTATCTGTTAGACTCAATCACACAACCAGCTATCGAATACATTCGGTTTTTGGTAAATACGAATAACACAGATCAGACTTTTAGTTTAGGGAATGTTTTGTATGGCGATGTAAAATTGAATACTTATAGTGGCTCAGTAACTCTGAAACCATATTCGTCACTGATATTAATAAAGAAAGGTATCGTAAATGGCTTCAATGAACCCGAAAAAGATAAATTAAAAATCTATCCCAACCCCAATGATGGTAATTTTAATATTTCAGCTCCTAATGGACAACATTATAAATTGGAAATTCTCAATATGTTGGGGCAGAGAATATGGAATTGTTATGAATTTTCAAGTCAAGTGGTTGATTTGAAGGGCAGAAGCAAGGGCGTTTATCTAGCCATACTTTCGGATGGTAGTACAAAGACGGAGAGTAAATTTTTAATGCGCTAATTATGAGCAATAACTAATCACAACAAACGAATTTATAGATATATTATTATGAGTTATTTGAAAAGGAGAACTTTAACTGGAATTGTATTATTAACGGTGTTTTTTACAGTCAATGCCCAATTGGCGAATCCCTATTACAGCGATAACGACAATGTGGCTTTTGTTGGGAATAGCATTACACGCAATGGCGAGTTTTACACTATCGTTTCACTTTATCAGGCAACTCGTTTTCCGCATCAAAAAGTAAAGATAAATAATTACGGATGTGGTGGTAATAAGGTTGTTGATGTGACGGAACGAATAAACGGTGATATTCTTGAATTTAATCCCAATTGCATTTCTATGATGTTGGGAATGAATGATGTAGGCGGAAATTACTATACTCCATCTTTGTTGGTAAACGGGGTTTACTCTGCCAGTACGCTTGCCAGTCAACAAGCAACGAAAAATACCTATTTCACTGGTATGAAGAATCTTGTAAATACATTTAAAGGGAAAGGAATAAAAGTACTTTTACAATCGCCTACCATGTTTGATGAAAAGCTGGTAAGTACTTCTGCATTAGACTATCGTAACAAACCATTGGGGGTTTTTCGCGATTCGGTAGAACGATGGTCAAAGCAATTCGGATTGCAATTTGTTGACTATTACACTATCCTGAATCGCATTGATTCTCTCGAAAAGTTGAAAGATCCTGCATTTACAATTGTTTCTTCCGATCGCATTCATCCACAAATCTTAGGTCATTTTGTAATGGCTTATGCTTATCTGAAAGCATTAGGTATGCCAGCAAAAGTGTCTGATGTGGAATTGAATGTCGCTGATAATAGTATTTCCAGAAACGATAATGCTACAATAAGTGCCGTTAATCTAAATAGTACATCGGGCGGAACTTTCAATGTATTGGCCAAAGCACTTCCCATGCCTACGATTATTGGTGCCGAAAAAGCACTTGAGTGGAAGCACTTTGACTTCTACAATGAATTAAACAATGAGCTACTTACCGTAAAAGGTCTTTTGCCTGATAAAACCTATTCGCTGACTATAACCACTAAATTTATTGGAAACTTTACTGGTGCGGAATTTTCGCAAGGGATTAATTTGGCAAAATACGCTACTCCTCAAAAAGATAAGGCGCAAGCTATTAGCAATTTACTGTATGCCAAACGCGACCTTGAAGCCAAACGGCGAGCTATGCGGTCTTGTGAATTTGCCGTGCTTACCGAACAACAGTTTGCAACTTTTACTCCTGAACAGAAAATACACAAAGTAGATAGTGCTTATGCTGTCAATCCATCTTCGTTGTTTTATTTTGGCACGTATGATACTGATAGACCCAACGAGGCGAACATCATTGCACAAATTCAGTCACTAGAACAACAAGTAATTAGCTATCAGCAACTAAAGGAATATACTTACACTATTGGAGAGAAGGTAACCATTATTCCGAGTACAATGGTTGAAGATTTTGAGACAAATCCTGTCAGTCATTGGAATACAAATCCTAGTTCCGGAGGATCAGTTGCCAAAGCGGTGGTTGCAAATCCACTTATCGACCAAGCCAATATCAGTGCCAACGTATTAAAAATAACCAAAACCGGAAGTGCTACTGCTGCCACATGGAACAACGTATACTCCACCTACTACAAACCGGTATTAAACAAACAAAATAGCGTTGTAGAGTTTAAAGTGCTATTTCGGGCCTCCGAAAACACCCCAAAAAGCACTATGATTCAGTTCCGGGGTGGTGGTTCTGTAAGTCCAGCAACATTTTCACAAACCCTAAATGTGATGGATACATGGCAAAACCTTAGCTTCGATTTTGTAACTGCAAGTGCATTTTCCAGCAAGTTTAACCTCAATAAAGACAGTGTTATTTCGTACATCGGTTTTTTCCCACGTTTTGATGCTGATCAATTGAGTTCGGTGCTGATGTATATCGATGACATCAAGGTGTTATCTAAACCGATAACTTCGGTAACAAATCCAAACAGTAAAACTGCTATCAATCAGGTTTATTTCGATGCCGTAGAGTCTAATATTTACTTTAAAAATATGCCTTTTAATAATTTTAATGTCGTGATTTATTCCATGACCGGAAAAGTGTGTAAAAGGGTAAAAGTAAAAAGTGGAACTACCACATTAAATGTATCAGATTTGAAATCAGGTATGTACATAGTATCCTGTTTTGATAATTTCAGTAGGCGCATAAGCTTTAAATTTAACAAATCATAAAGTCTAAATAGTTCCATTATGAACTAACAATAATGATCTTTGCTTATCAACTTAATTTATATCAATACAATAGCTCAAAATGTAGGAGTGTAAGAACACTATCAGACACGAAAATTATTTTAATTATTTAATCAATTATTCATAAAGTATGAAAACACTAAAAACAACATTTTTATTTTCGATTATCCTTATTTCGTTTCAAATTATGGCGCAAAATTCCGATAATCTGGCACTTACTCCACCTATGGGTTGGAACAGTTGGAACTGTTTTCAAACAAAAATAGATGAAAAGCAAATCAAAGAAATTGCCGATGCGATGGTGTCATCAGGGCTCAAAGATGCAGGATATATTTATCTGAATCTAGATGATTGCTGGATGTCTAAAAAACGCGATGAGAATGGCCGTCTGCAATCGGACTCAGTACGATTTCCGAGTGGAATGAAAGCGCTGGCAGAGTATGTCCATTCCAAAGGCTTGAAATTTGGCATATATACGGCAGCAGGAAATTGCACATGTGCCAAAGGCAATTTCCCAGCTTCGTGGGGTAATGAAGATCTCGATATTCAAACTTTTGGTTCGTGGGGTGTTGATTATGTGAAGGTTGACAGATGTAAAGTTCCCAAGGGATTTGATGAAGTAAAGATTCAGCAATATGCTCTTTTTTCAAAAGCCATCTCAAAGTATAATAGACCCATGATTTACAGTGTTTGTTGTCCTGGTATTGATGCCTGTGATTGGGCTCCGAAATTTGCTCAACTTTGGCGTACAAATACGGATATAGGTCAATTTTGGTATACACCGGTACATGATAAAGCGAAGTGGTCGCACATCGGAGTTGATGAAATTATTGATATTAATACTGATTTACGTAAATACGCTAAGCCGGGGAGATGGAATGACCCAGATATGTTGCAGGTTGGAAATGGAAATCTTACCCCGGCCGAAAACCGTGCTCATTTCTCTATCTGGGCTATGTTGGCAGCTCCCCTGATTGCAGGAAATGATTTACGCAAGATGAAGGAAACCACAAAAGAGATATTGACCAATAAAATTGTTATTGCAGTCGATCAGGATTCGCTCGGTATTCAGGCATTAAAATACAAAACTATTGATAGTATAGACGTGTGGATAAAACCTTTACAGCATAAAAAATGGGCGATTTGTTTCCTCAATAGAGCAAGGACGGCCAAGATGCTGAAATACAATTGGAAAGAGCATATAATTTACGATGATTTGTCTAAACGAGAATTTAATACTCGAAAAACAGAATATAAATTGATTGATGTATGGACAAATAAACAATCGGGTACTACCAAAAAGAACCTCAATACTGAGCTGGTTTCGCACGATGTGTTAATGTTTTTATTGATTGAAAAATAAAAACATAACAATAATATTATGACCAATAGAATACTGATTTTTGTGCTGTCCATCATTTTTTAAATCAATATATTATGCTTACTAATAAAATCATCCGCTTATCTATTGCATTACTTTGGATTATATTCTCAACCAATCTTTTCGCTCAATCCATTTATCATCAGGGCTGGATAGACCTGAATAAAAATGGCAAAAAAGATATTTACGAAGACCCAACTCAGTCTGTAAATAAGCGCGTGGAGGATTTATTAAGTCAGATGACCGTGAATGAAAAAACCTGTCAGCTGGCTACCTTGTATGGTTACGGTCGGGTGCTAAAAGATTCACTGCCTACTGCCAATTGGAAAAATGAAATATGGAAAGATGGTATTGCCAATATCGACGAGCAACTGAATGGGGTAGGCAAAGGATATAAAAGATCTTATAATTTGATTTATCCCTTTAGCAATCATGTGGTTGCCATCAATAAAATACAGAAATGGTTTGTAGAGGAAACCCGATTAGGAATCCCTGTTGATTTCAGCAATGAGGGGATTCATGGTTTGAATCATACAAAAGCCACTCCGCTGCCAGCTCCAATAGCTGTAGGTTCAACATGGAATTCGCCACTGGTTCGAAAGGCTGGCGAAATTGCCGGCCGTGAAGCCAAAGCCTTGGGATATTCCAATGTGTATGCTCCTATTTTGGATGTGGTACGCGACCAACGCTGGGGACGAACCTTGGAATGTTACGGTGAAGACCCGTTCTTAATTGCCACACTTGGTACTCAAATGGTGAAAGGAATTCAATCGCAAGGAGTGGCATCAACCCTAAAACATTATGCTGTTTATAGTGTGCCAAAAGGCGGTCGCGATGGAAATTGTCGTACCGATCCGCATGTTGCACCACGCGAGCTGCATCAATTGCATTTATATCCTTTCAAAAAAGTGATTCAGGAAGCGCATCCTATGGGTGTGATGAGCAGTTACAACGATTGGGATGGTGTTCCGGTTTCTGCCAGTTATTATTTTATGACTGAATTGTTACGTCAGCAATATGGTTTTGATGGATTTGTGGTGAGCGACAGCGAAGCGGTAGAATATGTGAAAACAAAACATCATGTTGCCGATAGTTATGACGATGCTGTGCGTCAAGTACTTGAAGCCGGATTGAATGTACGTACGCACTTTACGCCTCCAAGCGACTTTATTCTTCCCATTCGCCGATTGATTGCCGAAAGTAAAATATCCATGCAAACCATTGATAAACGTGTGGCTGAAGTATTGAATGTGAAATTTCGATTGGGATTATTTGATAAACCATATACCGAAGACCCAAAAGCGGCTGACAAGATTGTGGGAGCTGATAAAAATCAAGACTTTGTAATGGAAATGCAACAGCAATCGTTGGTGCTGCTGAAAAATGACAAAAACCTGTTACCACTGGATAAAACGAAGATAAAACGCATTCTGGTAACTGGTCCTCTTGCCGATGAAGATAATTTTATGACCAGTAGGTACGGCCCCAATGGATTCAAAACAGTAACAGTTTTAAGCGGGATTAGAAACTATCTGGGTAACGCTGCAGAAGTAAGATATGCCAAAGGTTGCGAAGTGGTGGATGCAAACTGGCCTGAAAGCGAGTTGATGTCAACCCCATGGACAGAACAGGAACAAAACGACAAAAATAAAGCTGTAACGCTTGCGAATGAAAGTGATGTAATCATTGCCGTGCTGGGTGAAGATGATTTGCGCACAGGAGAAAGTCGCTCACGTTCTTCTCTCGAATTGCCTGGTCGTCAACAACTATTACTGGAAGCACTTTATGCTACCGGTAAACCGGTGATATTGGTTCTCATTAACGGTCAGCCACTCACCATTAATTGGGCTAATAAATATATACCCTCTATTTTAGAAGCTTGGTTTCCGAGTTATCAGGGCGGTAAGGTCATTGCCGAAACGCTGTTTGGAGATTATAATCCAGGAGGCAAACTGACGGTTACTTTCCCGAAAAGTGTGGGGCAGATAGAACTAAACTTTCCGTTTAAGCCCGGTTCGCATGGCGACCAACCCAAAAACGGACCTAATGGAACAGGACATACCCGCGTTACTGGAGCATTATATCCGTTTGGTTATGGGTTGAGCTACACCACTTTTGAATATAAAAATTTGCAAGTAACACCGCTGAAACAACAAACCAAGGGTGAAATCAATGTATCGGTAGATGTAACCAATACCGGCAGCAGAAAGGGAGATGAGGTGGTACAACTTTACCTGCGTGATAAAGTTAGCAGTGTGATAACCTACGATTCACAGCTACGTGGATTTGAGAGAGTTCCACTCAATCCAAACGAAACCAAAACCGTGAAATTTACCCTAAAGCCGGAATGTTTTGAACTGCTTGACCGAAATATGAATTGGGTAGTTGAACCGGGTAAGTTCGAAATAATGATTGGAGTCAGTTCCGAAGATATCAAGCTTAAGCAGGAAATAGAATTGATTAATTGAGAGCCAAAGAGATAGAAAGTAATGTAGCCATTCGGACAAATTTCTTGGTAAATTCAAATCGTCAGTAATCTAGTATTGCGGACGTTTTTTTTTGCAAAAGTCTCTCATTCTGAATGTTTTATGTTAATTGTTGGCAAAATAATTCTTAAAGGTAAGGGTTGAGCAAGACTTTTGTGTCATAGTATTATAGAACGTTTCACATTGCTTTAAATACTAATTCCATAATACAAAAAAACATGAACAAAAGAATCTCATTAATTGCTTGCATGGTATTAATTGCTGCAAGTTTTTTCTTATCAGCTCAGACTCAAAAAACTACTCAAACGGAAATTCCAAATTGGATTATTAAGCAGGCCAAAGAATACGTGGGTAAATTCAAAGACGAATTAAAACTCACACCAGCCGACTCGACCATTTTTACCGATGAGTTTATTAGTAGAACTCTACGCACTTCTGCTGCCTGCAAGCTTGCAACAACTCCACAAGACAAGAAAGAAGCTGCCAATATCTCCACCAAGGAGTATTTTGAAACATTGAAAAAGAAAATATCTCCTGCTTTGTACAGCAAATATATGGCTTTTTTAAGTAAACCCAAAAGCAATTGATAGTTATAAATTAATCTTTAAAATTTATATTTTATGAAAACAAAAATTACAATCCTGTTCCTTCTGGCGATTTGTTCGCTGAATCTTTTTTCAACAAATTTTACAGTTACAAATAATGGAGATGGTGCTACAGCTAATTCAGGTACATTGCGTGACGTGATAACAAGAGCCAATGCTGATGCCAGCACTCCTCATACCATTACTTTTGGGGGAAGTTATACCATTACACTGGGTTCTGCTTTACCTACTGTTGGCAAGACAACTACTATTGATGGTGGAGCGAATACCATTGAAGTCAATACTGCATCTAGTGCAAATATGTTACTCAACTCTGCGGGTGTATCCCTAACTTTAAAAAATATTACCTTTAATAGAGCAATATTAAGTGCATCGGGACCATTAACTGCAACTGGTTGTACATTCAAGAATGCAAATCCTGCCGCTGTAAAGGTGAGTGGAGTTACATTTACAGCCACGAGTTGTACCTTTGATAGCAATACGGGTGGAGCTGGACAAGGTTCAGCTATTACCACTATTGCGTCCGGATCTATTGTTTCACTTACCAGTTGTAAAATTACCAATAATAGTTCTACGGGTGGAGCTGCTGTTTATGTTCAGGGCAATAATGCAGCCAGCAAATTGGAAATGATTAATTGTATTGTAAGTGGAAATACAAGTACTTCAGCTGCAAATTATGGAGGTGGCATTGCAAGTGCAGCTGCCACAACTACGATTACAAATTGTGCGATATACAATAATTCCGGATATCGAGGCGGTGGTATTGCCTTGTTAGCAGGTGGTTCAACCGCATCAAGCAGTCTGACTATGTTAGGTAGCACGGTAAGTGGAAATACTATTACCGGTACTTTTGGTTGTGGTATTTATCTACAAGGTGTAACAAATAATTATACAGGTAACTGTATATTTACCAATTGTACTATATCAGGTAATTATACTTCAGTTGCCTCAAGTGCTGGTGGTGGTGTAGAAATTGGCGGTGGCGGAAATTCTTCATGGGCTCCGACCATAACGTTTACAAACTGTACCATTACTGGAAATTACGTGCAAGGGAATCCAACAAGTAATGTAGCCGGTGGTGGTGTAGATAAAGCAAATGGTACTGTTGTACTAAATTATTGCATTGTTGCCGGTAATAATAGTAACAGCAGCAGTGCCAGTAGAGATTTAGGTTCGGTAACTTCTACTACCGGTAGAAATTTGTATGGTGGCACACCTTCTTGGAATTCAACTACAACTACCGTCAATGTGAATTTAACTGCCGATATTTCAACGATTTTAAACACCA
>Ga0114951_10004121_pt1 | contig 14440 bp, 9 predicted proteins | sample AM7aDNAmetaG_FD_88677 | JGI IMG/M metagenome (GOLD analysis project Ga0114951, IMG submission 88677) | Freshwater microbial communities from Finland to study Microbial Dark Matter (Phase II) - AM7a DNA metaG | ecosystem: Environmental > Aquatic > Freshwater > Lake | place: Finland: Lake Alinen...
CTTCCGGCCTCGCCCAACGGTACAGTAGTAACAGGGGATGGCGTGGAAAAGCTTTGCACACCACTGGCCCAATCTGCTACGGATCTTTTTGGTCTTTATTTGGGAAGTGAATGTTATCCGATGATCAATACCCCCGGGTTCAACGATCTGACCGGCTGGCTGATGAAATTATTCGGTTTGCTCATCTCAGGGATTGCTGCGGCGCAGGGCGCACCGTTCTGGTTCGACATCCTGAAAAACGTGGTAAATGTGCGCCTGGCCGGTGCAAATTCGGATGCCGCTCCACAAAAAGGTTAGCGAAGAATATTCGTAACTGCTCACCCATGTCTTGGTTTAGGCATAATCAGCAAATTTTAATGCCCAAGTGAAACGAAAATCACTGGTTCGCAAAGCGCCCTGTGGGTTCTCAGCAAGTGGTGTTTTCGTGAAGCGGCCTGAATTTGGCCGCTGCGCGAAAACACCCCGAAAAGTACCGTCTCCCCATTCCCGATTTTGGGAAGGGTTCTTTCACCCCGCACATCTGCACTTGCGTTCTGGTGCGATTTGCCGATTTGCTAAGCAAATCGCAAATCGTGTGTTCTTGGCGGGGGCCGGGGGTTCTTTCACCTCGCGCGTTCTTCGCGAGGATGGGTTCCTGCCAAAAAGCACCTACCCCGTGAGCAGTTACGAATATTCTTCCAAAAAGCGCGGGGTAACACACCCCGCGCTTTTTTGTTTACCTGTCACAAAACGCGCTGTTCCAATTCACCGTAAAACAACCAGCGTCCCAGAATTTCCTCAACCAGAATCCAGATAAATAAGCAGATTCGAAAATTCAAACCAGCCAGAAATGGAAAAGCAAAGGAACACAACAAAGCTATTAAGGCAGCCAAAATCATCCCATTCCGCAGCCGCATGACCGGCAGGCAGGACTTTCCCCAGGTGGAAATAAAGTACTCAGCCAACAAGAACAGGAAAGCTGCAGGATTTACCCAACCTATCGTTGAGTATGAATAAGCAAACCCCATCGAACCGGCTGCAACCTGTATCACAATCAGCGATAAATAAAATCCCAGGAGCATGGCGGATGATAAAAACCCGGCCAATGTGCGCCAGGTGTTCCAGACCGCCATGCTGCGCAGTCCGTAGACATTCGCCATCGTGTAAATCAATATCAGGCCCAGGCAAGAGGTTAGAAACTGTAGAGGCGGGAGAGGAAATAAAACCGAGAACAGCCAGCCGGTTCCGAATAAACCCAAATAAAGAATTTCCCGGCTCAAGGATGATTTTCCAAGATTGCCCAAGACCCGCCAGGCATTTCGTTTTCTGCCGAGATGAGCGAAGGAGATGAACATGCCAATTGCAAGCATAACACCCACCAGCAGGGCAGAAACCAGGCGCACCATAGGCGAGCCCGGCTGGACAAAGGAAAATATCAACTGGCTGGCCCAGAACATGCCAACCGCCATCTGGGCCAAAAGCGTAAAAGCGACCAGCGGCAGTTCACTTTTTGCATGTTTGGGTTTGATTTCCTCCCGGTTCGCCACATTTTTCTGCAAACTATTCGACATGGCGGGATGGGAATTAATCCTGATATGCGGCTGAGTGCGGGAATATGGAGGCAATGGGAAAGGATGTTGTGTGCTTGGTATCTCCCATAAAGCCCGGCCCTGACTGTCATTTTCCGATGATCCGATTTTTTCAAAATTCAATACCCGCATCGGACAGGCAGAAACGCAGGCCGGTTCCCCGCCAGCCTCCAGCGCATCAAAACAGAAGTTGCATTTGCTCATGACACCGTCTGAAGAGTTGAATTGAGGTACAGCGTAAGGACAGGCCCAGTTGCAATATCCACAACCAATGCACCGGGAAGAATCAAGAATGACAATGCCATCCTCCCGCACATTGTAAGCATTGACAGGGCAAACACCCGCGCACTTGGGATGCACACAATGATTACAAGCCATAGATAGGTTATACGAAAAGACATCATGACACCAGGCTGCACCAATTTGTTGCCATGCCCCCCCGGAAACCTCGATCACACGCCGCCATAAAACCCCCACGGGTAGATCATTCTTATCCTTGCAAGCGGCCTGGCAGGCTTTGCAACCTGTGCAGGCGCTGGCATCAAAAGTAAAGGCGTAGCTCATGCTGCCGCACCTTTTTTTGGATGCGGTGATGAGCCGGTATGCTTGACCGCATTGACCATGCTGGTGTGCTGCGCCGATCCAAAGGCAAAGGGCGTCCAGCGCGCTGAAGTCAGCACATTCACACAGCCTCCGTGATCAAGGCCGGTTTCGTCCGGTTCGTACCAGGCCCCCTGGGGAATATCGACAAGTCCCGGAATGATCCGGGGCGTAACGCGGCACGGCAGCACCAGCTCGCCGCGCTGGTTATATACCCGCACCATGTCACCATCTTTTATGCTGCGTTCGGCAGCATCCACAGGGTTCATGAAAACCCGTTGCGGAAAGGCTTCTTCCAACCAATCATTATTGTCATGCGTGGAGTGAACCCGATGCAGGGTATGGTGACCAATCAATTGCAGCGGGTATGGCTGCCCGGCATCTTCACCCCTGCCCGGACTTTCCCACTCCTGAATATATTTCGGAACCGCAGGAATTTCATCAGGGCGGCCAAGCTCAAATAGTTGGGTTGAAAAAATCTCAATTTTGCCACTCGGCGTATTGAGCGGGAAGTTTTCAGGGTCACGGCGAAAATCTTCAAAGGCAATCGCGGGCTTGCTGACCGGGCGCGTCCAGGCGCCCAGGTTTTGCTCGACGAACTCTTCCAGTGTAGGCAGTTCGGGAAAGCGCAAACGCCGGAATTCGCCAAGACAGAAATCTGTCCAGCCGCGTTCGTCACGTCCTTCGGTGTAAATCTCGCCGATTCCCAGACGTTCCGCCAATTCGGCGCAAATACGGAAATCGGATTTACATTCCCCGGGCGGTTCAACCAATTTTGGCTGCAGAATAACTTCATCACCATATTTCCAGCCGTCTTCCACCCCCCAGGTTTCAAACTGAGTACAGGCCGGCAGGATAATATCCGCGAACCGGGCAGTGGGTGTCAGGAAATTATCCTGAACAACGAGGAATTTCACCTTTGAAGGTTCGCGCAGAATTTGGGTTGTACGGTTCACATCCGCGTGTTGATTAATCAGACAGTTGGTTGCCACAGCATAGATCAACTTGATGTCGTTATCCAGCCGTTCCACGCCAAGCACACCATCTGCTGCGGCAGTCATGCTTCTGCCGCGCAGGCAGGCTTCAGTCCACAGGAAAACCGGTATGCGGGCTGTAACCGGGTTTTCACCGGTCGGGAAAACCGACCATAACCCGCCGCCATCCTCTGCCTGCAGCCCCAGGCCGCTGGCCCATCCACCAGGAATACCAAGATTACCAGTCATGGCTGCCAGCGTGCAACCAGCCCGCACCACCTGTTCCCCATAAGCGCGGCGCTGCATGCCATAGCCCTGATAAAGCACAGCGGGTTTACGGGTGGCATATTCACGCGCCAACCGCGTGATGGTTGCGGCAGGCACAGCCGTGATCGCCTCGGCCCATGCAGCTGTCTTTGGCTGGCCGTCCCGCCTGCCCAGAATGTAATCACTGTAACTCTCGGCGCCTTCAATGGGCATTTGACCAGCGTCAAATCCGACACAATGCGCGTTCACGAATTCAGCATCATGAAGATCTTCGGTCAGTATCACATACGCCATAGCGCTCATCATAGCGGCATCCGTACCCGGCCGGATGGGTATCCACTCATCCGCCAGACCTGCCGCGCTTAATGTGTGACGCGGATCGATACACACCACCCGGGCTCCGGCCTGGCGAGCCAGCTTGATAAAATAATCGCTGTTTGTGCCATCGCGCATCTCAGCCGGATTCCAGCCCCACATAATGATTAATTTTGCATTCAGCCAATCCTGACGCTGGTTGCCTGTGATCAGCGTGCCATAAACAGTGGGTGTTGCCAGGTTTGTCGCTCCCCACGAATAAGAATTATAGGTTCCCAGACAGCCGCCCCACAGGTTCATCAGGCGCCGTGCCACATCCGAGCCATTAAGCTGGTTATAGCTGCCAGTACCGTAAGGCACAAACATAGCCGACGAGCCATAACGTTGTTTGATATTCTGAAAATTGAACGCGACGGTATCCAGGGCTTCATCCCAGGAAATGGGTACAAATTGACCTTCGCCGCGCTGCCCGACCCGCTTTAATGGTTTGAGGAGACGGTCAGGGTGATATTGGCGGCGTAAATAGGAACGTCCGCGCACACAGGCTCGCAGCTGCGGAGCCGGCAACGTATCCGGGCGGTCGTCCGTCTCCAGGCGCACAATCCGGCCATCCCGAATGTGGGCAATCAGCAGGCAGCGACCGCCGCAATTATGGGCCGGGCAGCCAACCCGCACCCGAGATTCTTTAGGCAAGCCTTTCGTGGAAATTTCCATGCCGATAGTGTAGGTCTTTTGTCGCTCTTGCGGTAGTGATGGAGGTCATGTTTTTGGAAGGCAATTCTTTCTGCATCGAAATTTACGCTTTCAGATTGCCAGAATCGACTTCTGAACGCTCTACACGCTCAAATATATTATCTGCTAGAGAAATCTACCTGAGAGGCTGCCAGAGCCCTGTATTGCCTTCACAAAGCCCAAAATACTGCTTCTGGAACAAACTGGGCAAAATTAACTGCCCAAAAACATATTTTTGATCACCCCCCGGCCTCCAATCATCCCCTCCCGGCAGGTGTTACAATACTGAACTTATGGGTACTTTCCATTTCGGCATCCAACCCCACGAAAATTTGACCAAACCTTTACCCATCCAATGCCAGAAAAAATCCTGCACTCCCAGCTCCCCGCGCCTTTTATCTTTTCACAATCATCCTTGCAAGACTATGTCGATTGCAACCGGCGATTCCAATTAAGGTATATTGAACATTTGCAGTGGCCAGCGGTGGAAACCGCTCCGGTATTGGAAAATGAACGCCGCCAAATCGAAGGCCAGCAATTTCACCGCATGCTGCACCAATATTTTCTTGGATTGCCAATTGATAAAATCAATGCCATGGCAAAAAATTCAAACAGCCAAAACCTGGCACGTTGGTGGGATCATTTCCAAACCGAACGATTTGCTAATCAAATCGTGGGTACTTTCCATGACGAACGGACAACCTTCCCAGAGCAAACACTTTCAGCGCCGCTTGGCGGCCAGCGCATTACCGCCAAGTACGACTTGATCGCTATAAAGGATGGGCGGGCCACCATATATGACTGGAAAACTTACCACAAACGCCCCAGGGATGAATGGATGGCAATCCGGTTACAAACCCGCGTTTATCTAAGCCTCTTGATCGCGGCAGGCGCACACTTAAACGGGGGCCAGCCCTTCGCGCCTGAAAATGTTGAGATGGTCTACTGGTATGCTGAATTTCCCTCCGAGCCATCCCGTTTTCCCTACGATAAACAACATCATGACCAAGACTGGGCTGGATTATCCAACCTTTTACGCGAGATATCTGCCAAACAAAGTTTTCCGCTGACAGAGGATGAAAAGAAATGCGGTTTCTGCCCATTTCGCTCCTATTGTGAACGCGGCATCCGCGCAGAAGCTGGCGAAGAAAGCGAAACCGGTGCCGATTCTGATTGGGAACTAAACCTGGAACAGATCCAGGAAATTGAGTTTTAGAGACGGATAACAGGCATCCATGACACGCTGGCTTGAACCTGTCATTCATGAAGGACAACCCTTCCTTCCCAATTTTCATCCTTTGATTGGGCAGACGCTCATCGCCCGGGGTATTACGGATGAAGCCGCCGCCCTGGCCTTCCTAAATCCAGAAATATACATTCCCGCGCCCGCATCCGATTTACCCGGCCTTTCTGCCGCGGTAGAGAGAATCATCCGCGCCATACAAACCGGAGAACCCATCTGCGTTTGGGGTGATTTTGACGTAGATGGGCAAACTTCCACAACCGTGCTTGTGCAAAGTTTTCGAGAGTTGGGCGCGCTTGTCAATTACCATATCCCCATACGGCAAACCGAATCGCACGGCGTGAACCTCGAAAATCTGGAAAAAGTAATAGATCAAGGCGCAAAACTGGTCGTTACCTGTGATACCGGCATCAGTTCCCATGCCGAAGTCAGTTATGCCCGTTCCCGCGGCGTGGATATGATCATCACAGATCACCATGATTTGCCGGATAAACTGCCGGATGCCTGCGCGGTGGTAAATCCCAAAATGCTGCCAGAAGATCATCCCCTGGCAACCCTGGCAGGGGTGGGAGTGGCCTATAAATTAGCCGAAGAATTAATCGCCCGACTCCAGCCCAAGAATTTCCTTCCAGACAATACTGAACTTATAGGTACTTTCCATTTGCTTGATCTGGTGGCGCTGGGCCTGGTCGCCGATCTGGCTATCCTGCGTGGCGATGCCCGTTACCTGGTACAAAAAGGGCTGGCTGAACTCCGTCAAACAAAAAGGCTCGGTTTAAAAATAATCATGGAGCTGGCCGAAGTCTCAGCCGCCAACCTGACCGAAGAACATATCGGTTTTGCGCTTGGGCCCAGATTAAATGCCATCGGACGGCTGGGTGATGCCAACTCCATGGTGGAACTTTTAACCACAAACGATGCCAGCCGGGCGCGTGTGCTGGCAGTCCAACTTGAGAGCCTGAATGCGCAGCGCAAATTGGAATGCGACCAGGTGCTTCAGGCCGCGGAAGCACAGTTGCGCGCCAATCCCGAGCTGCTTGCGCAGCCGGTGATTATCCTGGCCCATCCACTCTGGCCGGGTGGAATTGTTGGAATTGTGGCCAGCAACATTGTTGAGCGGTATCACAAACCCGCCATCTTATTAACTGCCCCGCCCGGACAGCCTGTGCGCGGTTCGGCCCGCTCAATTGAAGGTGTCAACATCACCGCAGCAATCGCGGCCCAAAAAGAACTATTGATTGGTTTTGGTGGGCACCCCATGGCGGCTGGATTATCTCTTGAAGCCGAGAAACTGCCAGAATTTCGCAGAAAAATAGCGCAGACTGTGGAAAGGATGCTCGGCGGCAAATTACAACAGGAAGGCTCGTTGCAAATAAATAGCTGGATCGGTCTGGAAGATGCCAACCTTGAGCTGGCAGAACAACTGGAAAGCCTCGCGCCTTTTGGCCCCGGGAATGCCAAATTAATCCTGGCAAGCCACAACCTGGGCTTGAAATCAAGCACAAAACTGGGCAAGACAAAAGAGCATCTAAAAGTGACTGTTGTCGATGAAAACGGCAGCACCGGCCAGGTGCTATGGTGGGATGGCGGAAGTGAAGAAAACCTGCCCTCCCGCTTCGATCTGGCCTATTCTTTACGCGCCAGCGATTGGCACGGTTCCAGGCAGGCGCAACTGGAGTTTGTCGATTTCCGCGCGCTGGAAGTGAAAGAAGTTGCCCTTGCCAGGAAAAAACTAGAGATCATCGATTACCGGACAAGACCAAACCCGCAAGGTACCCTTATTGAACTTATGGGTACTTTCCATACCGAACTTATGGGTACTTTCCATACCGAACTTATGGGTACTTTCCATACCGAACTTATGGGTACTTTCCATACTATTGAGAAAAACGCAGGCAATCTTGTTTGCTGGGCTGAAGCCGAAGAGAAAAAACGGGTTGGTGGGCAGGATCGCAGTGAACTGATCCCCGCGCAAACGCTGATTATTTGGACAACACCCCCCTCCCGCCAGGAACTTCTATCCGCGATGGCAAAGGTAAATCCAGAAAAAGTGATCGTGTTTGCAATTGATCCCGGTTTCGATGAACCTCAAGCCATGCTCGATCGTCTGGCTGGATTGGTCAAGTTTGTACTGAATAAAAAATCTGGAAAAACCAGCCTTTCGCAATTGGCCGCGGCCCTGGCGCAGAGAGAGATAGCAGTACGCCTGGGTCTCGAGTGTTTATCCCAAAATGGCAGTCTGACACTGGATATAAAGGCGAATGGGGATGTACTTCTGACTGATGACGGAAAATCGAGCTTGATTCACACTGAATCAATTTCTACTGAGCTCAAAAATTGTCTGAATGAGGGTCGATCCTATCGGAAACACTTTCGAGAACAAACCGAAATCAACCTGACATAAAACATCTCACCAAAAGCTCTGGAAAAAATAATATAAAGAGAAAGCGAAAAAAACATGGAAAAACTACCTGAACATGGCGCCTGCTTCGTATGCGGCACCCAAAACCTACAAAGCATGGGACTCACCTGGTATCTTGCTGAAAATAATACCATCCACACCGATATGGTTTTCACATTATCGCACCAGGGCCCGCCCGGCCACGTGCATGGCGGGGCCTCCGCCGCGGTGCTGGATGAAGCCATGGGGGCAGCGGTCTGGCGAGCCGGTCACAGCGTGGCAGCAGTTAATCTTGAGATCAATTACAAAAAACCTGTACCGCTTGGGCAAAACATCATCATTGAAGCCCGGGTCACTGAAGTACATCCCCGCAAGATTTACGCCACAAGTGAGATGCGGCTTCCAGATGGCAGCATCGCTGTCACCGGAAAAGGCATTTACGTACATGCCCCGCATTTATTCAAAGACTCAAGTTTTGGATAAGGAGTCAAACTTCGTTTCCATCCCCACATGGATGTATTTGGTTTTCCCGTAAAAGGAAAAAATCAAAACATGACGTACACCAGGTACACAATGGAGATCAGCCTTTCATTTTGGCCTTTTTTTCCTTTGAGCCCCCTGTGTCCATTGTGTTTAGGGACTTTTCCTCAAAAAACGAGAGACGCATATATTTTCAAGCGTTCTAAGCCCATTTCAATTATTTTTCGCCAGCCGCATCCAGCGGCGTGGAAATAAGTGCGAAACGCGCATTTGTAAGCGCTGCCAGGTCATCAGGAGACAGCGCCAGATTCAAACCGCGCTGACCGCCAGAAACGTGCAGTTCCGGAAGATTTTTTGCAGAGCCATCGATCACAACCTGAAAACCCTTATTAATCAAGGCCAGAGGAGAAATACCTCCCGCTTGCAGACCTGTCAATGTTTCGGCTTCTTTCTCTGTGGGTAAATTTACTTTTTTCTCCCCAACCGCGGCCGCGATCAATTTCAAATCTGCCTGACCAGTACCGGGGATCACCGCCAAAATCGGTTTCCCCGGTTTTTGACGGGTAATCACAATTGTCTTGTAAACGATGGCAGGATCAATATTTAAAGTCCGGGCTGTTTCCAGAGCGCCAAGTTTTTCAGCCACTGTTTCAAAAGCGGTGTACCTGATCTTCCTGGCATCCAGGAAACGGGTTACATTATTCACCAAAGTCATGGGATTGATTATATAATACCCTGTAGGCCAGGGAAAACATGCTGATATTTTTCCTGCGGGGCTTTTTAAAATATAGAAAAACAGCAGAGGATGGTTATCCACTCTCTGCTGTTTTTGTAATCTTTATTTTTTAGCCCAGATCGCCAATTCGATCACAACCCTGTCAAAATAACTTTCATTCGGCAGGCTGCCAGCGCCATATTGCAAATCTGAAACAGTAGCGATCATTTGCAAAGTCTGGGTTTCCAGAACAACCTTCTTCAGGGGCGCGATTGCCACAAGCTCTCCCTTGGCTTCCAGCTTTGCCCTGAAACCAGCATCACTAAAAGCATGGGGGCTCATCAAAACCTTTGTGACTGTCTGAATGTCATTCTTATCAAACATCCAGACCTCAAAGGCTGTCACTTTCTTGGGATCGCCCACACCAATGGTTTCAGATATGCCAACACCACACTCACCCAGGAATTCGCTGGTTGGCGAGTCGATGCTGAATGAGTCATCATACAAATCATCACCAATGACATAGGTGGTCACATACTGGGCAACGGGTGGGGGCCCACCCTGAGCCTCATAATTGGTCTTTTCTGTTGAACGTACGATATCCGCGGCTTGCTGGGCAGGAGTACCTTGCGTTGTGCGCCGCCCTCCCCCCCGCAACAGCCAAAAAGCAGCCGCCAAAACACCGCTAATGGCTAATAATGCGCCCACAATGATTGCCACACTGACAACCATACTCGAGGAACCCGAGGATGTTGGCGTAGGTGTCGCAGCCTTTCCTCCTGCCGTATTCAGAACCTTTTTGCGGGTTAGCATTTGGGTATATTGGACCAGGAAATTGGGATCGATCTTGCCGGGGCTGGACTTGACGGAATCCAACAGTACCGGCCCGTTAGTCCCCAGATCTTTGAACCGCTGGATGGCAAGATCCTCGTCTGCATTTACGCGGTACGAATCAATCGACATTCGCAGGTATTGATCCTGCAAATCCTGTCGCAGCAGGTTCACTGGAGCATCGTACCACTCCACTGGCATCACTTGCCAACCAACAAACAAACCCAGAATCAGGCCTACCACAAGAGCCAGAATTCCGATTACAACAGGCCGCTTCAATATGTTTGAAAAATTCATGTTGCGCTCCTATCCCAGAACGTACGTTTTACCTATTATACAAGAAATTTACAGCTCGCGAACATGTATACACGATCAATAGATCATTCTGATCCGTCAGGAATCAGGAAGGATTTTTTCCAGTAAGAAGGTTTCCGAACAATTAAGGCAGGTTACTTCACGTTTATTAGAAATCATCAGCATGCCCTGACAATTTGGGCATGGGCTTGAAATTGGCCGCTTCCAGGAGGTAAATTCGCAATTCGGATAGTTGGCACAACCGTAAAATACGCGTCCTTTGCGAGTTTTGCGTTCGACAAGTTCACCTTGATCCCGGGGACAGCCCACGCCAATCTTCTCCAACCAGGGCTCAGTATGCCGGCATTCAGGAAAACCAGCGCAAGAGATGAATTTACCAAATCTGCCAAATCGTATCACCAGGTTCTTACCACACTCCGGGCAGGCCCTCCCAATCGGCTCCGGGCCAGATTTCGCCACGGGCATTTCTGCCTGGGCAGTCAAAACTTTTTCGGCAAATGGCCGGTAAAAGCTATCCATCACCTGTACCCAATCGGCCTGGCCGCCTGCAATTTTATCAAGATTGTCTTCCATGGAAGCTGTGAAATTCATATCCACAATTTCGGGGAAATATTGAACCATCATTTCATTAACAAGAACACCCGTTTCTGTTGGCTCCAGACGCTTGTCCACACGAACGACATAGCCACGTTCCTGGATTGTAGACATGATCGGCGCATAGGTGGAAGGACGGCCAATCCCAAAAGCTTCGAGGGACTGAACCAACGAGGCTTCGGAATAACGCGGCGGCGGCTGGGTAAAATGCTGTTCAGGGATCAGGCGAATAAGGGTTTGTTTTTGCCCTTCAGCAATATCCACTGGTATCCGGACATTGTCGTCGCCCTCGCCTTCCACGGGTTTGGCATCTTCATCACGGCTTTCTTCATAAACAACCAGGAATCCAGGAAATTTGACAGCCGATCCGGCCGCACGGAAAACATACTCGTGCTGTGATTTTCCAGTCACTTCCACCGAAAGAGTGTCGTAGACCGCCGATTCCATTTGTGAAGCAACAAACCTTTGCCAGATAAGCTGATAAAGTTTAAACATAGCCGGTTCCAGATAGGTCTTCACAGACTCTGGGTCACGCAATACAGAGGTTGGCCGGATGGCTTCATGAGCTTCCTGAGCTGCAACAGCACGGGTTTTATATTCTGGCGCCTGGGCAGGCAAAAAGTCATTTCCGTAACGCCCGGCTATATACTTGCGCGCTTCATCCCTGGCGGTATCTGAAACATTGGTAGAATCTGTACGCATGTAAGTGATCAGACCGGTTGTCCCGCCATCACCAACATCGATCCCTTCATACAATCCCTGCGCCAATCCCATGGTACGCTTGGCGGTGAAACTCAATCGGCGGGAAGCCTCTTGCTGCAAGGTGGATGTGATAAAAGGGGCAGCAGGTTTACGCCGGCGTTCGCCCCGTTTTACCTTTGAAACACTGTAATCAATTTTTTCGATATCCAAAAGAATTGGCTTGACATCCGTTTCGGCGCTCAGTTCAAATTCTTTATCGTCAATCCGGGAAAGCCTGGCAACAAATGCAGATTTAGCCCTGGCGCCAACTGGCTTAAACTCTGCTGAAATTGTCCAGTATTCCTGAGCGGTAAAATCATTTATTTCCGCTTCACGTTCCACAATTATACGCAAGGCCACGGATTGTACGCGGCCTGCGGAAAGCCGCCCGCGTACCTTTTCCCAGAGAATTGGGCTAATCGAATAACCCACCAGGCGGTCTAAAACGCGCCTGGCTTGCTGCGCATTAACCAGATCCATATCGATGGCGCGGGAATGGCTGAAGGCTTCCTTGATCGCGGGCGCAGTAATTTCATGGAAAGTGACGCGATGCGTTCGAGCAGGATCGATTTCAAGTGCTTCGAATAAGTGCCAGGAGATCGCTTCACCTTCGCGGTCAGGGTCGGTTGCGAGAAAAATTTCCGCATGAGATTTTGCCAGTTGCTTAAGCTCTTTAACAACCGGTTTTTTTTCGTTGGGTACCCGATACTTGGGCAAGAATTCATGATATACATCCACAGATAGCTGGGAGCGCAGAAGGTCGCGCACATGACCAATCGAAGCTTTTACGGTATATCCTTTTCCCAAAAAGCGTCCGACAGTTTTGGCTTTGGCTGGCGATTCGACAATAACAAGTTTACCTGTGCGTTTCGGTTCGGGTTTTTCGATAACAGGAGCGGTCATCCCAGTATGTGCTTCAGTTCTTCCTGTCCGATATAAGGATGTACCACAAATCGGGCAAATCCCGCGCGTCACAGGTGCGCCTAATTTATTAAACATAGCCTCAGGACTCGTAATTTCCCGTTTGGATTTACATTTCATGCAATAAGCTTCCATCTAACCTCCATCTTGTTAAGCCCGCCTCCAGGGCAAAGCTTGCCTGCAGCAGATTGCTTAACAAAATTGTTTAAATTAGCGAACACTGGAATACATTACCAGTTGCTCCGTAAAGTTCTTCAACTTCCAAAAACAATCAAAATATAAGTAAAACACAGGATAACACAACCACATCATCAACGTGGGGAATTTGGTACTTTGAGGTGATGTTTCCTCAGGCGTATGAAAGGATGAACCGTCCCCTGACCATGAAATTCCAAACTGCCTATTCATTTTGGAAAGATAACCTACTCTCCTCCAGAAAGTTTATACTCTGCCTGCTCTTCCCGGATGGCTACATAATTCATGCCGCCCATTTGCCTTACCATTCCCTTCAACTCCATCATCGTAAGCGCTGCAGATATTTTTTCAATCGGCAAACCCAGGCGGGCGCGGATTTCATCAACATGGATTGGTTCCGCGCCAAGGGAATTCAGAACGGCTGCCTCGGTGTCATTGGCAGGCAAGGCTCGCCTGATTTCACGGCGTTCAACATTACGGGTTAGGTCCAGCGCCGTGAGCACGTCAGTGGGCTGCAGTAATATTCTGGCGCCATTGGAAATTAAACGATTGGTGCCCCTGGATTGAGGTGCATACACAGAACCCGGTACTGCAAATACTTCACGCCCCTGATCTGCGGCAAACCCTGCAGTAATCAGCGCACCGCTGACATCCCCGGCCTCTACAACTACCACAGCCATCGACAATCCGCTGATGATGCGGTTGCGTGGCGGGAAATTTGCGCTGTCCGGTGGTGTTCCAGGGGCATAATCGCTGAGAATGGCGCCATGCAGCGCAAGTTTTTCTGCCAATTGGCGATGTTCAGGAGGATATATTTTGTCCACACCAGAACCCAGCACGGCCAGCGTTCTGCCGCCAGCCTTCAGGGCCGCCTGATGTGCAACCGCATCCACGCCGCGCGCCAAACCACTCACAACAGTCACGCCGTTTTGGGCAAGCACCGTTGCGAGTTCTTCAGTTACCTGGCGGCCGTATGGGCTGACCGAACGCGTGCCCACAATTGCAACCGCCCAGGCATCTTCGGCGGTTAATTCGCCCCGCGTATAAAGCACTGGTGGCGGTTGATCAATCTCTTTCAGGTGGGCAGGATAATCAACATCTTCCCAGGTAAGTACCTGGATGTTGTTTTTCCCCATCTGGATCATGTATTCATCGAGATTCACACTCGACCTGGCCAGAAGGACCCGCTCTGCCAGTCTGGCACTCAGACCCGCTCTAACAAGGTCAATACCAGAAGCGCTCCAGGCGGTTTTTGTATCGCCAAAGTAATCGAGCAAAGTCTGCAAACGGACTGCCCCGATTCCTTTGACCAATGAGAAACCAACCCAATAACGTTTATCGTCCATTTTTTCCAATGCGGATCGACAATCAATCTTCTGTTGTTTCTTCAGTGTTCTCGTTATTGGCAATCAGCCCGGGCAACAGGTGAACCCGCATCGTCCTGGCCTCCAGGTTTACATCCAGAATAACTTGTTGAATTGCCGGAATTAGAATTTCACGCGCTGGAGTTTCCCCGGCGGGAGTAACAACATAAACATCATTCGCGCC
>Ga0114951_10004122_pt1 | contig 14434 bp, 8 predicted proteins | sample AM7aDNAmetaG_FD_88677 | JGI IMG/M metagenome (GOLD analysis project Ga0114951, IMG submission 88677) | Freshwater microbial communities from Finland to study Microbial Dark Matter (Phase II) - AM7a DNA metaG | ecosystem: Environmental > Aquatic > Freshwater > Lake | place: Finland: Lake Alinen...
CCAAGGCCTTCCGTGAGATGCACAACATTCTGCTGCAATTCGGCGGCAAAGAGGAGACCATCTTCATGTACTGCGGCTTCGGCGACTTCACCCTCACCGCCCTGAACGACCTGAGCCGCAACCGTACCCTCGGACTGCTCATCGGCAAAGGCTTCTTCTCCGAACACGTCTCCCACGACCTCGTCCTCGAAGGCCAGGTCGCGGTCAATGTCTTCTACGACGAGATATCCAAATTCCGCGACGTAAAAAAAGAATTCCCCATCATCGCCGAACTCTACAACATTTTCAATGACCATTACGACATCAGTGGGTTTGTGAAGAACGTATTGACCTTTTAGTAGTTGCAAGATGCAAGTTGTAAGTTGCAAGTTGTAAGTTGCAAGTTCAGTTGTAAGTTGCAAATTGTTCGGGTGGGGTCATTTTTGTTTGTTTTGTACCAATTTCTCTTTCATTGTTTTTTTGACTGCTGTAAATAGCTTAATAAGTTGTTCTATTTCAGCATATATTTCATTCGTTTCAGTTCTCGTAAGAAAATCCGCCCTGACCAGGAAATCCAGCCAGAATTGGGTTTCATCACATTCTTCAACAACGATACAAATCTTAGAATAGAATTCAGCATCGGACCTGCCCTGGTTGCCGAACGATAATTTGCGGCCATTGAGGAGGAGCTCCGTATCAACTGGTTGACAACAGACTGATTAACATAAACCGGCTTTTTAGATATAAGAAGTTTGTATATTGCAAGAGCCGCAACCATGGTTCTTTCCCTCAGGCGGACGCTGATCGAATTATTTTCTGATTCCTTCATTTTCTACCTTAATCGTGAAAAAAGTAAAAGGTGATACGTTTTCAGTAAATAATTTCTACTTGCAACTAATGAATAACTTGCAACTTACAACTTACAACTTGCAACTAATGAACAACTTGCAACTTACAACTTACAACTTGCAACTATTGTCGTATCTTTGCATACGCTTTAACGTTACCAAACCTGGGGTTGACCGGTTTTGACAGCAAGGAAGTGGTTTTGTAAGCATGCCGGGCGTTGGAAACAGGTCCCGTAAAAAGTCAATTTCCACAGCCAATAAATGGCGACAATTATTCTTACAGATTAGCTGCTTAATTTTAGAAATTAAGTGCTGATTGTCCCCCGGAAAACCTCTCCCAGCGGTGTTCCGGTCGGGGCATCGAAAATGCCGGGATAGTTTCTGCAGAGTCTTGATGCAGGAGCGAAAATCAAAAGACTAAGGAATCTGTAGGCTGGCTCCTGGCCGGCAGGTTTTCGAAAACCAACCAGAAGCTACGCATGTAGAAAGCATTGTTGCTGCTTGTTTGGACGAGGGTTCGACTCCCTCCAACTCCACGAATAAGAATAAAGAAGTAAAACAAAAACCTTCAAATCTTCACTAAAAAAGCCCGTTTCACGGGCTTTTTTGTTAATAACTAAAATGACACATTTGTTCGCTATTCGGATAAATGTGTCACATTTGTGTCACAAAAGCGACACATTTTTTTATGGCTGGTTATAAGATATTTTTAAGAGTTGATACTCCCCGGAAAGATGGGAGTATAGGAGTTTACCTCCGTGCCCGGGTCAACAGGAAAAAAAAGGACTTCTCTTTAGGAGTTTCTATTTTTGAACCCAAAAAATATTGGGATCCCATTGCCAATATGATGAAGGCTTGTTCTTGGCAGGACGTTGACGAAATAAACAAGAACATCTCAGCTGGTGATACTAAAGCAAAAGATATCATCTTCCAATATCGATGGGGAGATAAAAAGGACAAGCCATTTTCAATCGATGTTTTTGACCGGGAATTCAGGAAGGATAAAGCAAGTACTGAATCATTCTATACTTTCTCGGAAAATGAAGTTGCGATCCTGAAACAGAAGAAAGCCTCGCCTGAAACCATACGCGGCTATAATTCTTACATCAGTAAACTGAAAAAATTCGCTCCCGAGTTAACCTTTCCTCAAATCACAAGGGATTTTATCACAAAATACCATACCGACATGGTTGGCCATGGTAATCAGGTTAACACCGTTCACAAATCCTTATCCTTCATCCGGACCATGATAAAACGGGCTCAATTTCAAGGAATCGTCCAGGAAAACCCTTTTCAATACTATCCCCTTCAAAAAAAAGCCGGGGTCCGCGAAGTCCTGAACGTTGATGAATTGACCAGCCTCGAAAAACTTTATGCCAAAGGAACCCTGAAGGGATACCAGCAGAATGCATGCAAATGCTTTTTGTTTGCATGTTATACAGGACTCCGGTACCAGGATGTGAAAGATTTACGCTTTGAGAACATTAGCAATGAAGTGCATAAGGGGAAAAAACAGGTCTTTATCCGCATTACTATGCATAAAACAAAAGACCCGGTGAGTTTTCCACTTCAAGACAGAGCAATTGCACTGGTTGGGGAAGGATTCAAAGCACAGAAGGTCTTCCGGGTTCCAAGCAACCAGGTGGTGAATCGTTTCCTCAAAGAGATCGCCGAAGAGGCCGGAATTAACAAGAAGGTTACCTTTCATGTTTCCCGTCATACCTTTGCCACCCACTCACTATCCCTCGAGATCCCATTAGAAGTCATTTCTCAATATTTAGGCCACCACAACCTTAAAACAACGCAGATCTATGCTAAGGTCCAGGATAGCGTTAAGATCAATTATATGGATCGGTGGAACAAAGTGGAACCGAAAAAGAGGGTTGCAAAAGCAAGACCTATCAAAAAATAAGATAATAACTTTCGGCCCTTTGAAAAATTTGCTGAGCTTTAACGTTGTTGTGTATCTCACCGGTTGAAAAAACAGGAAGGTTTTCACACAATGAAAATTGAGCCTTTGATAATAATTATTTAACTTCAAGTTTAAACATTAGCTCTTGAGCAATGTCTTCAGGAAGTGGAATTCTTGCAGCTAATTTTTCAGTAGTCTTCGTATCAATATTATACTTTTCGCCCATAATAACCTTGAACCACCTCTCGCGATCCATGACAACACGATACATTTTTTCATCTTGAGTTTCTGCGATATATGGAAGATATATTTCGATTGGAAGTTTACACATCTCTACTTTGGCCCCAATTCGATCTATCCTGCCAGTTCTTTGTTCCAGGGTACTTGGATTCCAACAAAGATCATGATGAATGATATAGCGACAGTTTAAATGCAAGTCAACACCCTCTGCCATAACGCTACTGGCGATCAGTATATCTGGGTAAAATGGTGTGTTAAAGGTAAGCATCAATCTTTGCCTGGTTGCATCCTTGGTGCTTCCATTAACAAGCCGGACATTACCAATCATAATATCTGATGGTGGTTCACCTACTTCTTCAGCTGAGAATGTACTTGCGACATCCTTGGTTCTGATACCTCCCGGTTGAACCTCTCTCAGAGCAGTCATGTAACGGCCCCGTTCAGCATCCCCACACTTTTCCGCTAAAAAGTTAAAAAATTCATTAATAACTGAAAGCAATGACATTTGACTGGAATCTTTAGCTTTAAGTGCCTTTTTGAATGATTTCTTGTCCAGTTTCATGTCTTCAAGTGGGAAGTACCTAACAAGGAAGGAGGGTGTTTTAAGATACCGTTTTAAGAGTTCCAGTAAAAGAGGAGCATCCTCCTTGAGTTTTGGGTATTTATTAATTTCCCTCGAAAGTTCCGTTTCAAAAACTCTTTTAAGGACCATGTTGGTTCCTTCGAAATGTGTCCCTATGCGATCAAGTTCTTTCCATACCTCGTTGGGCTTACAATTCAATTTTTTCATCGCACGATTGAAAATCTCCTTTTTTATTGCGTTTGAAATGTATTGTCTCAGAGCTATACCTGTTTCAATGTAATGACAGAAAACCACTACTTTTTCTCCTTTCAACCAAAGTTCTTTGACTTTTTTTACAGTAGCCATTATTTTGGGATGTGTGTTTCCCTTTGTCCACTTTTTTGAAGTGAGAAACATGTCTATTTCATCAAGATAGGCCTGTTCTCTTTTAGAAAGAACATGAAGCAGTTGCTTTTCATTATCTTCTTCATCAGTCACTCCTAAGGATTTTCTCCTTCTTGTCTCCCTGAAAGCTTCATAGCTACTTGAGAGACCCTCCGCAAAGACAGGTCTGTTTTGTGGAGTACATGATGTAAGCCTGGCAGCTAAAAGAAAGGGAAATAAAGCAGCAGAATCTATATTTAATCCAATATCTTGATCCTTTGACTCAAAATTCACAATTCCATCACCGGGAATAGTTTCACGGCGTAATTTCAATGGATCATTATCTAAAAACTTGGGTTTCAGATGCCTGATAACCAACGGACGTAATAAAGTTTCAGCCTTCTTCAGCTTTTCTTTTGCAACCTTAACCCGGGATATAACTGTTTGGACCCGATAATTGTCCGATTCATAATCAATTGCCTTTACTTTCTCCCACCATAAATCAACGTGCGGATATGAGGTATCATTTATTATGAGATCTTCTGAAATTAATTCGCCCCATGCTTTATCAAGACGCATTGCCGTCTCTTGAGCATCATCTAGACTGTTTCTGAGGTTTTGTAACTGTTTTGAATAATATTCCCTTGTATTTTCAGGTGAATTTTTTCCGTTCCATGAAATACCATTAAACCTTTCCAATACATTACAAAGCTCATGATGTCCCAGCTGGAATGGAGTTGCTGTTAGGAATAACATCCTTTCAAAGATATTAGCAAGAAAACCCTTTTCTACTATTTCCGCATCTTCCCTTGACTCTGGTGACCTGAAAAGTGATGCCACTTGTGTACAGGAGTTTTTAAGATGATGTGCTTCATCAAAAATCAACAATGGCATCCGAAAGGACATAGACTGCAACATCATTCTCCAAAGCACTTTCATGCATTCATCTAAGGACTTTCTGGCAGATTCTATGTTTTGTAAGAAATATTTTGTTCTTCTCCTGGGAACAGTTTTAGAGAGAACCTGATATAAATTATCAAATTCAACCGTCCTTAGGCTTTTGTACATCTTATCTTCCAGAATTTTCGGGATTGGATCATCATCACCTTCTTTAAAAACCGCAGAGTCTACCAGAATTTTCTTCCAATTTCGACAATCTGACTTCAACAACTTTGAGACGAGGTCTCTATCTTTTCGTTCTTCATTATCAAGCCGAAGAATAATACCCAGGAATTTGTTCAATGCTAATCTCATCTCATCTGCTCCTCTTCTTCCGCGAATGGCTCTCTGGATAATAGCAATTTTAACCCACTTATCATTGAGTTTTTCGCGATAAAGTGCTCCGTGTGAGAGAAAGATAATATGCTTTCTTCGCTTGCCCGTATCATCAAGTAACTTCAGAAATTCAAGTTTTGTATCGGCAGTTGCATAGTTTATTTTGCCATAAATATCGGGTAGACAACGTTCACTAAAAACCTCAAAATCCCGAGGCCACTTCTCTTTTAAGGAAGGGGGAATCATGACAACAATGGGCTTCACTTTATTATTTTTCAGCGCAACAGAGATAGCAACAGATAGGGCCACAAAAGTCTTTCCCATCCCAACCTCATCTGCCAGTATTAGGCCTGGCTGGTTATGCAGCCGCAGTAATATTTCTTTGGCCGTTCTGGCCTGTCTTTTGGCATCACCTTCCTGGATTTTCCCTTTGACAAAAAGGTCAATATTCTTATTATATTCGTACTCCCATGCCATTTCTACATTAATTTAATTGCAGTGAATGCCTTTTGCGCATATTTTCTGATTGGGCTATTTGTTTTTGCATTTATCAGGGATATATTAGTCGAATATAAATCCTTTAAAAATCGTTTAAGTTCATCGTTAATTTCTTTTTTTGTCAGGCTGTTATCGCTTATGGTTGGATCAATATTTCCAATTTCAATGGCCAGTTCAGTAAGGAAGAAAAGAAGCTCCTCTTTTTTCACCCCTTTCTCAAGATGAGTCTTTTCGACTTCTTTGACCATTGCGTTACAAAGTGCTTTTACACCAACGGGACCATATAGTCGCCAATCCAATGATTCCTTTGTATAAACAGGACGGCTGAGCCTTTCGCTCAGTGCATGTAAAGCGCTTGACATACGCCTGGTCCTTTGAAGAATATAACCGGACGTATTCACTCGTTTATGTGGATCAATGTATTCTCTATCCTTTTCGTCAGACTCTGATTTCAAGGATTTTTCTTTAAGAATTTTACGCATTGTCCAAATGAGAGATTTAGAAGAACATAATATTTCAATCAACTCTGACAATTTTAAATTCTTTAATTCATCAGGAGTTGGAAGTACTTTTCCATCCTCAGCATTAAGTGGCCAGTAGGCAGGAATTAAAGAATCCTCAAGGTAAACATGAAATCCTGAAGGGAGTAACTTTTCTGCCCACGGGAATCTATAAAATTCAGGTTCCTTTATATGGCACCAATGACTCTTATCAAAAATCAGGGATCCGGATTCATCACAAATCCGAAAGTTCCTAATTGGCTTATCTTTATCAAAATGAAACCGGATTAAGATCCCATATTCCCATACAGCTTCGCACCCTTTGAAAAACAAAGGCAAATTAGGAGCAGTTGGATCAGAATCATCTTCTGAAGAATAAGTTCGGCCAAACTCAATTTCCTGGGGGTCAAGATATTCTTCAACTAAGAAAGATGACTTAAGTAATTTATATCCATCAGGGTTTTTCGATTTATTAACAATATAAACAAGATTGGCTTCAAAATTGTTTAATCTTCCAAGTCCTGTTCCCGGAGTAGTAAAATTACTGGACCCTATCATATAGAGTGCCCAGTCAATATTTTCTAAAAAAATATTTTTTAAATGGATGGGTCTTATACACTCACTACCATTTTCGTCTTTAGCATGTATAGAAATGCCCCAAAAGTTTACATTTCGTAAGGGTCGTCCTAAAAGTTCATTAATTTTAAGACTTTCGGGAGCCATAATAAGAAACTTTTTATCTTCTTGGGTGGATAGTTCAAATGGACAACTATAATTTACTTCTACATCACCTTTTTTATTTAGTATTGTCCATATTTGTTTAGCAGGTTGATTATCTGAATCAGGAGGATCATAGAATGGAGAAGTAATCCAAGCTGTACGTGGTAACTTGTTGGAATATTTAATCCACAGATTCTCCAATTGTTCAAAAATATTTTTCCTGCCTGGTGCGATAAGTATAGTGTCTAGATAAATCCCGTTTTTAGCAGGTTTGCCATTAATGGGGGTCAATTGATTAGCTATTTTCTTAATGGATTGTAAAAAATCAAGACTGCGATTATTAACGAGAAAACCAGACAAAGAGTAATCATTTATTATTTGTCGTAAAAAGTCAACAATGGTTTTCAAAATATGGACAGGAGCATTGGGATCAACTATTTTTCCTGAATCAAGAATAAAATCAATTACACCGAAAATTTCCTGATTTTCCCTGTAACCCGGTTTTGAAAGATTGGCTGATGCCACGATTATTCTTATTAAACCGGACCAATATAAAACAGATATCTTGGGATGAAATTTACCATTATACCTCATTGATAACATATCCCATCGGAGACTTCTTTTTTTATCTGAATGGGATTGATCCACAAGTATGCTTGCACATTTAATTGCACAAAGCTTTTCTTCTCTTTCAATAAGGTATAATGCTCCATCTTCATCAAACTCTGTATCCATTTTAAGAAAACGGCTCAGGCATTCTTCTTCAAAAAGTTCTGGATCAAAAGTATACGTTGTTGCCAAACAGCCGATGGCTTCTCCCGCATCTTTTATTGGCATCCAGTAATCCAATAGTTTTCCATAACCATTTCTTCTATTACTAGCCATCTTTATATTTTTCTCAGGTCCTGTAGGAAGGTTTTTAATGAATTCGATCTATAAAAGTGTACAAAGGAATCCTCTGATAAAACGAATTTTTTATTACGGATGTAATTGGGTTTAATTAGCCATTTGCCAGTATCAGTTTGCACAACCCAATCCATTTTACCATTGGGAGGTTTGTTCTTTTGAATATTTTTGTGGTGTTGAATTAACGCTTCAACGAAGTCATGTGCTGATCCGATGTGTTCAAAAATATCAAAGGTATGTTGGAATGCATATTGATCCTGATTCTCGGTAAAAGAAGAAAGTGTTTTTTTATATTGATTATCAATAACACCAATTGCATTTTGGATTGAAGTAAGATGTAACAGATCGTTAAAATCGGTCTGTTTTTTGACTTCGCTCATAAAAAAAAGTATTTCTTCAAACGCGTTTGTAAGAATCCTAGAAAACGTTTCATAGTCGATAATTGATCTCAATAATTGCTTAAGATTACCATTGCTTTTTTGAAAAAGTTCCTTAAAAAAGACACTTTCACTAAAATCTCCGTTACTTGAATTGTTTTTATAAAATTCGATCAAGGCAGGGATTACAAACTCCCGGAACCCTTTATTATCAAGAAGAATAAGTTCATATAAAACTTTACCTTCCTGATTTCCTATCCCTGACGGTACAAGACGTTCTGCAATTGTGCTGAAAAACTGCCAAGACCAGGACCTTTTAACCTCACCTTCAGCTAATCCGTCTTTTACAGCATAAAACAAATTGTTTCTAAATTGTCTCCCCTCTCCAGATTCCTGACTCAAGAAACCAGAAAGCTTTTGGTCACGCTCCCATGCTCTGACAAGCCGGTCTCCACCTTCACCAAGGTTTTCACTATAAATAACATCAACCTCGGTTGCAAGAGTGCGATATACCCCATGAAAACCGAAAACAGAAGGAGTCTTGAGATACCGTGAAGCATTAAGTTTCAAATCATGGTTCATTGCCCTACTTGCTTTATCACTACCTGGTAACCCAATGATATCAGATTTCCCACGATAACGTTTGACAAGGGCCTGAACAACATGCCATTCATAAACCTGCCATGGAGCACTAATTTCGTCTTTTGCAATGAAGTCTGTATCAAATTCATTGCATACAACAGCTCCGACTGCCATGGCTGTTAAAAAACGTGGTCTTCGCATCCTTTCACGAAATCCGGGAACCAAACGTACGGCTAGTTTATCCGCAATGGAATAGGTTCCCAAAGGATCTAATGTCCCTTCAGCCTTTGTTTCCGGATCATATTCGGTTAATAATGGAAATCCCATGAATTAAAGTGATATTTAAAGATAAATCTATAGTTATCGGTATTCAGGATATTAAATTAAATATCCTACTTTCTTTTCTTGGAAAATAATGTATTATTTTACTATATGTCCCAGGATCACTATTTTGCAATATTTCTAACTTTTCCTTGATTTCCATAAGGTCATCAAATATTAATACCTTCTTCTGAGTAGAAAAAATAAAATAGAATTCAATAGTAGTAGTGCTATTATAATTCACTCCCTTATCCTCTCGAAAAAATGTGAATCCTTTTCCACTTGTAATATAAAAATAGTTAGTCAGGATAAATCTGTCGTGTGTTGAAAACCTTATTAGATTTAACTTATAACGGTCAGCCCCAAGAAATTGGTCCAATTCAGTGGATAATCTGGCATGGATCTTTTCGTAATCAAGATAATTAGGTGATGGGTCAGATAAAATTGTTATTTCTAAAGGCAAATTTTTCGGTGCTTTTTGGGCCAATTTTAATATAAGTGGCAGTAAATTATCACGAATCTTTTGGTTTTGCTTGTCATTCAAAATATAACTATCATTGATTAATATATTAGTCAATGGGTGTATATAGGTATCCAAACAATCCCATGAATCAAAGCGATTATTCGCAGGCAATGAGGTTCTGGCTGTAACTTTGCGTGATGAATCGTCCCTTGAACTGTTATAAATAGTCCATTTTTTTTCAAGGTTCTCTGATGACAAATATTCATATCCAAATTGTTCCGACAATGTGTTGCACACCTCCACTGATTCATTAAGCATAAACAACTTAAAGCAAGATCCATTCTTGTAGAATGCTAAATCTTTAATTTCATTTAGTAATAATTGATGAATTTCAAGCTCAACAGGAGAATTATTAATAAGAAGTTCAAGATAAGGGTCTTCTTTAACCTTTTTATAGAAATTTTCAAAAGAGTCACAAAAAACAATCAATTTACAATTCTTAAGTTTACCAAGAAATCTCTCGAAATCAAGATAATTTTCAGATTTCAGGTTTGCAACCTGAATAAGTGAGGTGAAAAAAGCCGGATCCAGAATGATCTCCATTGTTAATTATGCTGTGCGTTTTTAATTTTCAACAATTCAAGTTTCCATGATATTGCCTCATCAAAAAAACCTGGTCCAAAATCACTAGAAAGACTGCCATCATTTAGGATATTGATAACCTCCACCTGGTTTTGATCCTTTCTGATTTTTGCAGGATCATTGAAATAGTAAATTACTGTGTCTTCTGGCTTTAATACTTTGGATGCAGTCCAGTATTGAAGTTTCCGTATCAAATATTCGCTATGGGTCTCTATAATAAACTGAATGTTAAACTTATAAGCTGCATCAATAAGGAAGTCTGCAAATTTTGATTGTAATTTTGGATGCAGATTACTTTCTGGCTCCTCAATAATAAATGTTTTTGGAGTTAGTCCTACTATTTCGTCCTTATAGATTGCTAAGTTTAAGCTATTAATAATAGTCAATATAATGGGAAGAATACGATTCGATCCTACACCGAAATCACAAATATTAATTTTTTGTTTGTTTTTAATCAATACTCCGGTAAAAATTCATGCAGCTAACCTCCCGATACTCAGGCACTCCATATAGAGGCATCTGTATTTTTCACAACTCAGGTCGAGAGCTAACTTTGAAAAAATAAAATCTGTTATAAACTGATTGAAATACATAACCTTAACATCGGTCATCGAAAATGAGTCCCTCTTTTCTTTCGGAATATTCAAGTAGTGTAAGGCCTTTGCCATCGACACTGTGGTTAGGGAAGCATTCACATGAAAGTGAAGCTTGCTTTCGCTTCTTGCCTGGCAATCCTCCAGTCCGGCAAAATGTTTTGCATCCCGAAAAAGAAATTCGATCTGAAATCTCTGACGATAATATTGAAGGATTTTTTCAGGGCTTAAATTCAAATCTGTGGAGAAAAAGATTGTATGCGTTGTTCCCAATCCATTCTCGTCAAAGTTTTGCAAATAAACAATCCGGATCAGCCGTTCAAGACTAACACTATAAACAATGCCAGAAAAGACCTGTACATCGGTGTCTTGCTCATCAAAACAGAACCGGATCCTCCGGCGATCAATGTTTTCAACATCAACTTTGTCGGCGTATTTTCTTTTACGACCCCTGCCGGTATTTTGTTTGCCCTTGAACTGGTACCTGAGGTTCGCATCATTACGTAACCTGCCTATGATTTCAAGGTGTGATTGGGAAGTAATGGCATCAATAAAGCGTTTCTTTGAAAAGAAAGCATCAACAGCAAGATGCTTTATCCGAAGAGAGGTGATCACCTCAAGTTTGTCGAGTAACACACGGGCATAATGATCAACCAAGGTCTCACCGGTTTCATTCTCGTCGCTCCTGGGTGTTTGAACAGCCTCCAGGGAAAGTGCTGTGCCGTTTTTAACATCAACAACGGCAATCGATCCCACTTCAATACCTGGCTTAACCGCTTGAGCTGTTCCACTCCAAAACCGTCCAACATGAGCCGTCTTCTTCCCACTTTTGGGCAGAAACGAGGGGTCGAACGCCAGAATCAATTCATCAGAACAACTTTGTTTAATCAAATTCATATTGAACTCGGCCCAACCGAATGGTTTATTCATTTGATTCCGGTAAGTCTGTTCCGTGTACAATCCATACCTGGCCATGTTGATAAAGTTGTATTTGCCGCGGAGTCCCATGTAAAGGATCAGAATATGAAGAATAAATTTTTGTCTTGGTTTGGTTGTTTTACCAATCTTTGCTATTATTGCACTGATAAGGCTTTCAGCTTTGTTGAGGAGCATCTTGTTTTGCGGTTTTCGAATACTACAAAGCAGATGCTTTTCTCTTTTGGCTTTAGGCCATCGCACTGGTTTTTACGAACAGGTCATTGTTAAACACGTTTAAAAATTTTACCGGAGTATTGTTTAATAATATATAGTATATTTACAGAGCCTTCAATGTTCTCAATTTCAATTGATTCTCCAATTTCAAATTCCTTTATCCAATAATTTATAAATGATTGTTCAACATTCGTTATCAATTTCTTATTAATAAAATCATTAAGAATTTTCGAGAATTCTAAATTATCTCCTTCCTTTTTATATGTCCTGTGATATGTACCCCTGATTGATGAAATAAAGGTAACTTGAAACACACTCTTCAAATATTTAATTATTTCCCCAGTCAGGTTTTGAAAAAAGTCTTCAATGTAACTCAAATTTGAATCTGCGAGATATTTTTCTCGACCTTCTTTTTTATTACACATAAATTCATTTTCCGCACCATCAGCATTTTCTATCTCTAATTCCCGATACCGTTTAAAATCAATCATTACTTTATCATGTAATCCATTTAGAAGAATTAGATAAAAAACCTCATAGATCAGTAATTCAAATATAAATAAGCTATTAGGAATCAAATTGCCAGAAATTCCACCATATGTTGCATATGTTCTTGCCACAATTTCTTTTTCTCCCGGTTTATTATTTAAGCTAAAAAATTCTGGCACGTCAAAGGATAAAAGCTGCTGTAAAAAACTAGTATCATTTTCAAACAAACACTTGCCATTTGAGATGGCACTTACTGCCTGCTTTTCGAGGTTCTCTAACTTTTTAACTATCTTCTTGTCTTTATTTTGAAAAATATAAGAAAGTAATAGTTTGTTTTGGGGCAGGAATTTAAAAAACCGAAATTCACTACTCTTCAAATCATAAGACAGTTTCAATCTAATATTTGAATTAGCTAATTGTGTTAAAATTTTAGAGAAATTATTTTCTAATTCAGGCGGTATGGTTTTAGTAGGCTCTACTTCAAATAATCGAGTTCTGTCCTTAGAAGACATGAAAACACCTTTATTCGGTTTCGGAGGATGTTTTTCTAAAGTTGTATCCCTCAATAATTTCATTTCATCTATATCTACTTGATTTACATGTGGTTTAGAATCGAATGAGACATCTTCAATCCTTTTTAATATATGGGAAACATTTAATGCTTGAATAAATGTATAGACTGGAACATAAGCAAAGTAATTAAATGATTCACGTGTTACTATTTCTTGACCAATGATCGTTAAATCAATTAGAACAGTTTTTGTTGTATTTTCGAATAGGCGAATATTTTTCAATTTACCAATATTTTCTTTTCTTTTCCTATCTTTCGAAAATGTTAGTTCAAATAACCAATCCGAACCACCTTTAACAAGTTCTGTATTCCATGGTATTGAAAAATAAACGCTGAATTTGCTTGTTTTAGTTGAGTGAAGGATGGAATCAAATTGTCCGAAATTCGAAACATTGTTATTTTCTAAAAGATCGAAGAAGGAATTTTCCGAAAAGTTTTCTTTTAAAAAAATTAACGCATTAATAATTGAACTTTTCCCTGAATTATTACTTCCCGTAAATACGGTAAGCGGCGCAAAGTTCAAAACAGTCTGATCTTTGAAGACCCTAAAATTCTTTACCCCAAATCCTTTGATATGACCCATATCTCTTAGTTTAAATTATGCCGCCACTGCATTCTCATTAATCTTATTGATCGTCTGAATGATCTTCTGTGAAGCGTTTATATCGAAAATACCTGTTAATCCATTTGTATTAATATCCGTAAACGGCGACTCAAACAACATCCCTGGGTCAATGGATCCGTTGACTGATAAAAAGTTGATGACCGTATCAATGAACCTGATCTGCTGCGAATTGAGGGATGAGGCCTGAAGGAAATCGGAAAATGCGGTCTTGGCAGCATTGATGTCAAGGCCAAGGATTGATCGAATAAAAAGTCCTAAGGGTTGATCTCCGAATGCTTTGATAAGTTCTTCCTTTGTGCCGATGGTCCCCTGTGTATACAACATCTGTTCCAGTTGCTCTAACTCATGTTTTGTTATCGGCAGATTTGTTTTGAGCTTTTGAATTGTCAGGTGGTCCTGGTTATCTCTCAGGAATTTCTCTACCCGCTTTTTATAAGCCGACAGATCTCCATAGCTTATGTCTGTTTTCTCTTTTGAAACCCATGACCCTTCAAATTCGTCCTCGAAGTCGGTATAAACAATAGGCCGGCTTTCTTTTTCAAGGAACTTGATAAGATCCCGGATTTCAATTCTTAGTTTTTCAACAGCTGGTAAGGTTATCTCTTTCCAGTATTCTGGAGTTTGAATATTCAGCAATGTTTCCATCCTCTGAGCGACAAGTGGAATAGCGCTTTTCTTTGTTAACCGGGCCCCGATGCCTTTAACCTGGTTTATCAGGACTTCCTGCTTTTTATCAGTTAAAAAGATATACAACTGAAGATTCAACATGAGCAGATCAAACCGCTTAGCAAATTC
>Ga0114951_10004123_pt1 | contig 14432 bp, 15 predicted proteins | sample AM7aDNAmetaG_FD_88677 | JGI IMG/M metagenome (GOLD analysis project Ga0114951, IMG submission 88677) | Freshwater microbial communities from Finland to study Microbial Dark Matter (Phase II) - AM7a DNA metaG | ecosystem: Environmental > Aquatic > Freshwater > Lake | place: Finland: Lake Alinen...
CCGAGCCTGAGTCCCACCAGCCCGGGCGATAGACCTCCTGAGCCCGGGAGCCGCTGGCCCCACATGGGCCGCGACGACTGACCCCCAGTCGTCGCGGCCCATCCCCTTTCTGGATCCGGTCGGTGGGCAAGGCGGTCGTCGCGACGCGCCACATAAAGCTCAACGCCACCCACGCCCGCCCGTAACCTGGATGGGCGACACTGCGCCCAGAAGCTGGCACGTCCGCGTGCCGGCCCCACGGGAGGAGTGCCGATGGAACCCACGATCACGTGCCTCGTGTGCGGCCAGGAGGTCGACTTGCAGCTCCTGATGGCTCTGCCCAGGGACGCGCCTTTCGGGTGCCCCTACTGCGATGAAGAAGTGGCGGAGGCGATTCGCGCCCATCACGCCGAGAGGCGGCGGGCGGTGGCCTGAGCCGGTCGCCCTGGCGTCGACGGCGCCGCACCCGCCGGCCGCGGCAGCGGCCGGCGTCCCGTCGAGTAGGATGGTCGCATGCGCAGCGGCGACGACCAACGCTTCCGCGACGCCCTCATCGTGGGCAGCCTGCTGGCACCCGAAGGAGCTGGTGCCTACGGCACGGCGATGCACTGGTGGGGGTGGACTGCGGGTGCGGAGGCCGACGACAAGGTCGGATCCGCCGGCAGCGCTTGCCTGATGGTGACCTTCATCGCACCGAAGCGCAAACAGGCCATGCGGCCGGAGCTCCTGGGCGTGCGTTTCGAGCTCGTGCTCATCAAGCCGGAGCGCATGTTCGGGGCCGTCCTTCTCGGCGAGCCGGGCCTTCGCATGCGCGTGACCGATCCCGAGCGGACGGTGGTCGACGTGCTCGATCGCAGCGACCTCTGCGGCGGCGTGTCTGCAGTTGCCGCGGCGTTGCGCGCTGCCTGGCCGGCACTGGACCTGGAGCGCCTGACCGCGTACCTCGAGCGGTTCGCCGGAGGTACTGTGCCCAGACGTCTTGGCTACGTTGTCGAGCGGCTGGGCCTCCTGCCGCCCGACGATCCCCTGCTGGCGCGCTGGCGGGCGCTCATCGGCAGCGGCTACTCACTTCTTGAGCGCGGCGGCCCTGCCGCAGGGCGGTTCGTCCGCCGCTGGCGGCTGCGCGTAAACGTGCCCGAGCTCGGCTGAGCGGCCCGGCCGCGAGAAGCATCGCGCCGTTCGTGAAAGATTGAGGCTAACGCAGGCGGTCTGCCGCGAACCGCCGGGCGCGTCAGCGCCCGCCGGCGGCGACCAGGTACTCCTCCGCCTCGGGCCGGCGGCCGCCTCTGTCGAACGAGAGCGCGCGCTGGTAGAGCTCGAGGTCCGCATCGCCGGTGCGCTCCCGCAAGCGCAGGCGGTCGGCCCACGTCTCGGTCACCATCGTCTCGACGTATTCGTTGGGCCGGTTGAGATCCCGGTAGACCGCCCAGTAGATGGCGCCACGCCGGCGGCGTGCGGCGCCCAGCTGTTCCATGGCCGCGAGGAACTCGTCGGCGTCCTGAGGGTCGATGGAGTAGCGATGATTCATCACCACAGGTCCGTGTTCCAGCTCCAGCGTCTCTTCCGGCTCGTGCATGGGGAAGGGGATAGCCGCGCCGACGGAGATGTCGGAGGCGCTGCCCTGCGGCACCGGCAGCCGCCAGGTGGCGGCGAGCAGCGCGACGGTGGTGCCGGCGACGATGAAATACGCGGTCGTCACCCCGAGACTGCTGGCGACCGAACCCCAGATCGCGGCGCCCGCCGAAAGGCCGCCGAACAGCGCCATCAGGTACACCGAAAGGGCGCGCGCCCGCACCCAGCTCGGCAACAGCGATGTCGCCGCCACCTGGTACGTGGTGAAGAGGGTGAGCCAGGCGGCGCCCGCGGCGACGACGATCACGCAGGCGATCCAGTAGCTGTCGTTCAGGGCGAGGCACGTGACCGCCACGGCGAGCAGCGCCATCCCCCCGGCGACCACCCGACTGCGCGGCAGGCTCTTGCCCAGGCGCGGCAGCAGGAACACAGCCCCGACCCCGCCCACGCCGAGAAACGCCATCATCACACCAAACGACAGCGACCCGACGTGGAGATGCTGGCGTGCGTACACGGGAAGAAGAGCGAAGAGTGAGCTGGCGCAGAAGCTGAAGCTGGCGACGCGGATCATCAGCGGCCGCAGCTCCGGGCGGAAGCGCACGTAGCGCAGGCCGCCGCGCACGGCGGCGAAGAAGCGCTCGGCCGGGAGGGCTTGCTCGGGCCGCTCCGTCGCCCGTCGCCACAGAACGACGACGATAGCCAGGAACGACGCCGCGTTGATCAGGTAGACGGCGCCGGGACCGCCGAACGACACCACGAGGCCGCCGAGCGCGGGTCCAGCGGCCTGGCCCACGTTCGTGCTCACGCCGTTGAGGGTGACGGCGGCACGGAACTGGTCGCGCGCCACGAGGTCGGGGATCATCGCCTGCCAGCCAGGCATTGTCAGAGCGTTGAAGAGGCCGCCGGCGAAGACGAGCACGAGGAGTGTCCCCGGCCGGGCAAGGCCGCTGAACGTGAGCGTGGCGAGGACGATGGCGGTGACGAACAGGCAGCCGTTGGTGACCATGAGGAGGCGTCTGCGGCTGAGGATGTCGGCCAGCACGCCGCCCGGCACGATGAGCACGAAGATGGCCAGCGAGTTGGCGGCGCTGATGAGGGCGATCAGCAGGGCCGAGGTGGTGAGGCCGGACATCTGCCACTGGGCTGCCAGGGTCTGCATCCAGCTGCCGATGTTGGACGTGAGCGAGGCGATGAACAGAGCACGGAAGAAGGGGTTGGCGAGCGGCGCGGTGACGCGCGCCGGCCGCGCCGCCGGTTCCGCTGGGGAGGTCGCTGCGGGGGCTGTCGGGGTCACACAGGGGTGTTCGGTCGTGGTGGCGGCAAACCTTCAGCGCCGCGACCCCGCGTACTGTGCAGATGCCGCCTGATCTTCCTGCGGTGCGTGATCACGACGACCACGTGATCGCCGCGTGGTAGCGTTGCGTGAGAGCGCGGCGAGCGCGCGGTAACGTCGGCGAGCGCTATCCGAAGGAGAGACGCATGGGTTGCTGTCTGATCGTCGGGGTCCTGGCGGCGTCGCCGCGCATCATCCTGCTCGGCTTGTGGCTCTTCACCGACTACCTGAGCCGCATCGGCCTGGCATTCATCTGGGGGCTTATTGGCTTCCTCCTCGTGCCGTGCACGACGATCGCCTATGCGATCGCCCAGAACTCGTTCGGCGGGCTGCAGGGCTGGGGCACGGTCATCTTCGCCGTCGGGATCCTTCTCGACATCCTGCTGTACGCGAGCGGGCGCAGGAGCCGCCGGGAGCGCGCCGCGGCGGGCTGAGGGCGCTGCGCCTCACGGTGCTCCCGGAAACTGCTAGTCGCGCGGCGGCGCGGCGGGCGGCGGCGAAGCTCCGGCCGCCGGGGCCGCTGGGAGGGCAGGCGCCGGACGCAGCCGCCACACGTCCCTCACGAAGAGCACCCATACGGAAGCCACGAGGCCGAGGCCGGCCGACGCCCAGCAGACGGTGGTGACCCCGAAGGCCTGCGCCAGAGGGCCGGCGACGGCGAGCCCGGCCGGCCAGAGCGCCATCGACGACATCCAGTCCCAGGCGGTCACGCGGCCCAGCGCCTCGCCCTGGATCTTGGTCTGGAGAGTGGTGTTCCACACCGCCACCAGGAGGCCAATACCGATGCCGCGTGCCCCGTAGACGACGCCCAGCTCAAATGCCCCGCCGCCCAGGGCGAGCGTGAGCGGCGCCGCCACGGCGGTGGTGCCCATGAGGCACACCAGCACCATCGGGCGGCGCGGCTTGTAGCGCAGTGCGATCGCCGCCCCTCCCAGCATGCCGGCGCTGAACACTGCCTGGATCACGCCCCAGGCAGCTGCGGTGTGGCCTTGCGCCAGCAGGCCGAGGGGCCCGAGCACCTGGAACGGCGCGATGACGATGCACAGGACGAGGCAGGCGCGCAGCAGCATCACCCAGAGCCAGGTGCGCGACTTCACTTCATGCCAGCCGTCGCGCAGCTCGCCGACGAAGCTCCTGACGGCCGCGCTTCGTGCGAGGGCGGGCACGCGCAGGGTGGCCAGAAAGGCGGCGCTGACGAGGAAGGTCGCGCCGTCCACGGCGATAGCGCCGCCGGCGCCGATGACCGCGACCAGCGTGCCGGCGACGGCCGGCCCCACCATCCAGCCGAAGTTGTCGCTCAGGCCCATGAGGGCATTGGCCTGCTGAAGTCTCGGTGCCGGCACGATTTGCGGCATGATGGCGCCGGCGGCCGGCCTGAAGAACGCCTCCGCGGCGCCGTGGACTGCTGCCAGGATGGCCAGCTGCCAGATCTGCGCCGCGCCGCTGAGCAGCAGGACTGCGCCGGTGATCTGCACCGCGGCGCGGATGAGGTCGCTGGCGACCATCAGCGCCGCCCGTGGCAGCCTGTCCGCCCACACGCCGCCGACAAGAGCAAGTGCGGCCAGCGGGAGGCTTTGCGCGGCGAGCACCAGGCCCAGATCCGTGGCCGAGCCGGTGAGGCCGAGGACGGCGAAGGTGAGCGCGACCGGCGTGATGCCGTCCCCGAATACCGAGATGCTCTGCGCCAGAAAGACGTTACGGAAGTCGCGGATCCTGAGAAGGTTGAGGCGCCCGGCAGGAGGGGAGGATGTGCCGGGCACCGGACTCATGCCTTGAGTCTACACGGCAAGCGACCGGGGCCGCTTGCCTATTCCCTTCGGGAAGGTCCGCGGCCTTAATGGATCTCGAGGCGCACGGTGCGAGGCCCGGCGCTGCCGTCCGGTGGGTCGAGGGCCTCCGCGCCGGGGCGTCCGAAGGTGGTCCGGTGGATCTCTCTGGATGCTGCCCGCACGACCTGCGGGGAAGCACCTCCGTCTCGTCGGTTTCACCGGCCGCGTATGCGGCGCGACCCTGCTCATGCCGATCGCGCCGGGGAAGGACGCATCGTGAGTGCTCAGGCTGACAGTCCGAAGTTCGGGGGCGACGACGCCCGCACGTGCGGGCAGAAGCGCACGACTTGGCCGGCAGGAGGGATGGGGAGGCGCGAGGAGGGCTCGCCGAGCGGCGTGTGCGCCGACGAAGACCTCGTGTTCGTCGCCGATCCCGAGGCCCACTGCGTGCGGAAGTTCACGAGCGCGGGGACCTTGCTGGACGAGTGGGGCGAGCGCGGTGACGACCAGGGTCAGTTCGATTCGCCCGAGGCGCTCGCTTGCGACGGGCGCGGCGGCGTCTACGTGGCCGACACCGGCAACCATCGCATCCAGAAATTCACGAGGGACGGGCACTTCGTCGCGGCGTGGGGCATCCGGGGCCCCGCCGCCGGCTGTTTCGACGAGCCCATCGCCATCGTCGCCGACGCGGACGGCGGCGTGTGGGTCTGTGAGTCAGGCAACCGGCGCGTGCAGCACCTCTGGAGCTCGGGCAGCTTCTTGCGCTTCCTCGGCGCCTGGGGCTCGAGGAGCGGCGGGGACCCCGGTCTCCAGGATCCGCAGGGCATCGCCATCGACTGCGAAGGGAGGGTGCTGGTCGTGGACGCCTCGTCGCGCACAGTGCGCGTGTACGACGGCGACGGCGTCCTCGTACGCGCGATCGACTTGTCCGCGCTGGCGGACGGGCGCGTCGCTCCGCGCGACGTCGCGGTCGGGCCGGCGGGCGAGGTCTACGTGTGCGATACGGCCGGATGTCTGGTTCACGGTTTCGGAGCCGACGGCGCGTCGCTGGGCTCGTGGGCCGTCGCGCGCGGCCACGGCGTGCAGGCGCGGCGCCGGAGCGCCGGCTTCCCCTGCGGGCTGGCGACCGACAAGTGTGGCCGCCTGTACGTGACCGTCCCCCGACACGGAGTGGTCGAGACGGTCCAGCCGCTCTGACCTCGCGGAGGCTGCGGCGCGCCGCCCGCGCGGCGATGCGCGCGGACGCAAGCCGGCGTGCGCCGCTGCGTCCTCGGTGTGCCTACGACGTCATCTTGGTCGCCCCACGTGCCGCCCAGAGCGCCATGGCGCCGGTGAGCGTGGCGAAGCCGAGGGTCACGGCGAACCCGACGAGCAGCGAGGTCGCGTCCCAGCCGGTGTTGAGCAGTGAGCGCATCGCGTCGAAGACGTAGGTCGTCGGGTTGATCGTCGCCGCCACCTTGAGCCAGCCCGCGGTCACATACTCCTTGGGCACGAACGTGTAGCTGAGGAAGATCAGCGGGAAGAAGGCGAAGGTCGCGGCCTGGGCCGCCGCCGCGTTCTTGGTCTTCAGCGCCATGAAGGCGGCGTATCCGGCGAACGCCATGCCCCAGAGGAAGGCGAGCACGACCACGAGAGCGAAGCCGGCGGGCCCCGCCGCCACCTTGAGTCCCATGGCCAGGGCGAGCAGCATCACGAGCACGACCTGGGCAGTCAGGATGATCGCGCTGGCGACCATCGGTCCCCAGATCACGTCCAGGCGCCGCGTCGGCGTCAGCAGCAGCTTGGTGAAGTAGCCGTTGTCGATGTCCTTGATCAGCGTCTGGCCGGCAAGACCGGCGCCGCCGACCGCCGCCGAGACGATGGCCACCGGGAGGATGAACCCCAGGTACGTGCCTTGGAACCCCGGCAGCTGGGCGACCGACGAGAGGCCGCTGTTGTAGACGAAGAGGAAGAACACGCTGATCGCGATGTTGGGGATGATCGTCGCCGGCTGGCGGATGGCGTTGCGCAGCGAGCGGCCGATGAGGAGCAGGCTGTCGTTCATGATGTCACCTTCGCGGGCTTGTTGCCGCCGGACGGAGGGGTGTCGGCGTCGGATGCGGCGGGCGCGGCGGAGACGTCGTCGCCCGCCTCATCGACCTCGTGTTCAAGAGCCTCGCCGGTGACGCGCAGAAAGACGTCGTCCAGGCTCGGCTGTTCGATGGTCATGCCCTGCAGGCGGATCCCGGCGCCGTCGAGCGCGCGAACCAGCTCGGCGACGTTCTCGGCGGCGCGCTCGAAGTAGAGGCGCAGCTTGCGGTTCGCGGCCTGGCGGTTGGGGGCCACGGCGGCGAGCGCGTCGTCGGCGCTCGCGGCTTCCTCGCACGAGCCGAACTGAAGTTCGACGACCTCGTCGCCGACCTCGCGCTTGAGCTCGCTCGGCGTGCCCTGCGCGACGATCTTGCCCTTGTTGATGATGGCGATCTCGTCGGCGAGGCGGTCGGCCTCCTCAAGGTACTGCGTGGTGAGGAAGATGGTCATGCCGAGGTCGTCGTTGAGGCGCCGGACCTCCTCCCAGATCGCCGCCCGGCTGGCGGGGTCCAGCCCCGTCGTCGGCTCGTCCAGAAAGAGGATGCGCGGGTCGTGGACGAGCGCCAGGGCGAGGTCGAGCCGGCGCTTCATGCCGCCGGAGTACGCGCCGGCGCGCTTCTTGGGTGCGACGTCGTCGAGGCCCACCGTCATGAGCAGGCGTTCCGCCGTCTTGCGGGCCTCGCTGCGAGACGTGCCGAACAGCTCGCACTGCAGCATGAGCAGCTCACGGGCGGTCATCAGCGGGTCGAGACCGACGTCCTGCAGTGCCACGCCGATGGCCTCGCGCACCTTGCCGCCCTGCTTCTGCACGTCGTAGCCGGCCACCGTAGCGCGGCCGGCGGTGGGGTTCAGGATGGTTGTCAGGATCTTCACCAGCGTCGACTTGCCGGCGCCGTTCGGGCCGAGAAAGCCGAAGATGCGACCCCCCGGGATCTCGAGGTCGACGCCGTCTACAGCGTGCAGTGCGCCGAAATCGCGGTGCAGGCCTTCCGCGGTGATGCCGCGGTCCTCGCCGTTGTTGTCACTCATCGCGGAGCCTCCTCCGTTTGCGTGCGCAAGTAGTCCTGAAGCGTGATACCCACACAGCCGCCGGGTAGAAACGGGGCAGCGACAGATGGAGGGACCCATGCCGATCTTCGAGTGGCGCAGCACCATGCCCGTGCCCGTCGACGAGCTGTTCGCCTATCATGCCCGCCCGGGAGCGTTCGAGCGCCTCGCACCGCCGTGGCAGAAGCTCCGCGTCCTGGAGCAGGAGGGAGGCATGAAAGACGGCGGCCGCGTGGTCTTCAAGGTCTACGTGGGGCCCATCGGCAAGCGCTGGGTGGCTGAGATGGGCGGCTGGGAGGAGGGCCGGCAGTTCGTCGACCGTCAGGTGCAAGGACCCTTCGCCTCGTGGGAGCACACCCATCGCTTTCTGCCCGGCGCCGACGACGGCAGCAGCGAACTGCTGGACCACATCGAGTACAGCCTGCCGGCCGGGCGCGTCACGGATCCTCTCGGCGCCGGCTTCGGGCGCAAGCAGCTCGAGCGCCTCTTTCTCTTTCGCCACGCGCGCACGCGCGCCGATCTCGAACGCCACGCCGTATGGTCGCAGCGCCCGCGGCTCAGGGTGGCGATCAGCGGCGCGAGCGGGCTGATCGGCTCTGGTCTGGCGGTGTACCTCACGACGGCGGGGCATGAGGTCGTCAAGCTGGTGCGGCGCGAAACGGCCGCGCCGGGCGAGGTGAGCTGGGACCCGGCCGCCGGACGCCTCGATCCGGCCGACCTCGCCGGGGTGGACGCCGTCGTGAATCTCGCCGGCGTGAGCATCGCGTCGCTGTGGACGGCGAAGCGGCGGGAGGAGATCCTGAGCAGCCGTGTGCAGGCGACCGGCACGATCGTCGCGGCCCTGCGGAAGATGGAGGCGCCGCCCAAAGTGCTTGTTTCCGCGTCGGCGGTCGGCGCCTACGGCTCGCGTGGCGGCGAGGCGCTCACCGAGCTCACCGAGCTCGGTGACGGTTACCTCGCCGACGTCTGCCGCGCCTGGGAGGCGGCGGCCGCGCCCGTCGCAGACGCCGGCGTCCGAGTTGTGACGCCGCGCTTCGGCATCGTGCTCAGCGGCGCCGGCGGGGCGCTCGCCAAGATGCTCCCCGCCTTCAAGGCCGGGCTGGGCACACGTCTCGGCGACGGCCACCAGTGGTGGAGCTGGGTCGACCTCGATGATCTCCTCGCGGCCCTCGAGTGGGCGCTTCACGACGACGCGCTGAGCGGCGCCGTCAACGTCACCGCCCCGGAGCCCGTCACCAACCTGGAGCTCACGAAGACGCTCGGCCACGTCCTGCGCCGCCCGGCTGCGCTGGCGGCGCCGCGCCTCGCCGTCTCCAAGGGGCTCGGCGGCATGGGCGAGGAGATGTTCCTCGCCAGCCAGCGCGCCGTGCCGATGCGGCTCAGGCAGCAGGACTTCCGCTTCGCCTACCCCGAGCTCGAGCCCGCGCTGCGGCACGAGCTCGGACGTCTCTGACGCGAGCGCGCACGGCCGGCGGCGGCGACGCCTCCCCCGGCCGTGCGGCTCTGCGCGCTCCCGGTGCTCCTCAGAGTGCGGCGATCTTCTCGTTCAAGGTCTGCAGCAGGGCGTCCCGCTCCGCGCCGGTCATCCTCATCAGCTGGCCGACGTGCGCCGCCGCCGCGTGCTTGAGCATCTTGGCCTTGACCTCTTCTGCAGTCTCGCCCTCCGCGCTGAACGGGCAGTCCACGCCCATCTCGCGGCAACTGAGCGACTTCATGTGGTCCTCCTCGGTGGAATCCGTCTGCTCACGACGACTGTGGTGGGAGGCTTCCCGCGGCGGCAGCCGGGCAATCGCCTCGCGCGCTGCACGAGCCGCCGCGCCGCGCCTAGCGTCAGTAGGCGATCGCCAGAGCGTGCGCGACGTTGTCGCGCCGCTCGAGCTCGTCGAGCATGAACGCGGCCACGTCGGCGCGGGCGATCTTCGTGCCGCCGGGCAGAGAGTAGCCGGGCCCGGTGCGGTACGCGCCGCGGGCGGGTGCGTCGACGAGCTGCGCCGCTCGCACCAGGGTCCAGTCCAGCTCGCTCTGGCGCACGCTGATCTCCATGCGCCGCAGGTCGGCCACGGCGCCGCTGCGGGAGCCGGGGTCGATGAGCCGCGCCAAGAAGCCGGGGCGGCCGGGCTCGCCTGGCGGTGCGACGCTTGCCGACGACAGGACCACCAGCCGCCGCACGCCGTAGCGCTGCATGCTGCGCACGACGTTGAGCGTGCCTCGAGCGGCAACCTCAGCGGCGCCGCGCGAGTCGGGTGTGTCGCCGAGGGTGACGATGGCGGCCTCGGCGCCGTCGACGGCGTCGCTCACGAGGCCGCCGTCGAGGACGTCGCCCTGAACCATGCGCACGCGCTCGCGCAGGGCGCCCAGCTTGTCGGGCGCGCGGACCAGCGCGGTCACTGCGTGACCGCGCTCCAGCGCGCCCGCCACGACCAGGCGCCCGGTACGGCCTGTGGCTCCGAAGACAACGACCTTCATGACCGTATGGTATCCGCTGGCTTGCCCGCGCGCCCGCGACAAGGTCGAGGACGCGGTGATGCCGAACGTCAGGCCGGCGCCCAGACGCAGGGCAGGGTCCGCCTCCGTCAGAAGCCCGAGAAGCCCTCGAAGAACTGCTCGCGTTCCTCCAGCGGGCGGGCGTTGAGGTCGGCAACCCAGGCGTCGATCGCCTTCTGGTCGGAAAGGTCGACGCCGGCGGCGCGCATCGCGTTGATCGCGGCTTTGGCCGGACCGAAGCTCTCGGGGTCGCCCATTGCGCTCTCGAGCTCGGGAGCGCATTCCGCCACGGCCTCTTCGGTTTCGACGATCCAGCGCTCCTCGAGCCCGCGCTTGGTCAGGGCGAAACGAACCCAGGCGGAAAGGACCTCGGGCACGGCGCTGATCTGGGCCTCATCCAGCGTCGCCTTGCGCGGCAGGTAGTCCAGCATGAACAGCTCGACAACGGTGGGGCTCCAGTGCAGCGGATCGCCCGCGCCGTACTCGCAGCGGGCGATGAGGCAGTGGTCGACGATGGCGAGCGTCTCGGCGAGGTCGGGCGCGAAAGGGGAGGCGAGGAACTCCTGGGCGAGGGCCTCCTGTGCCTCAGCGTCGAGCGTTCGCAGCGTCTCGGGAAGCGCGGCCGCAGGAAACAGCCGCGTGCGGGCCAGCAGGAGGGCGCGCGTCTCCCTGAAGTCGACGGTCCACTCGTTGTCCAGAAAGAGGTCGCCTCTGGCGATCGCCCGGGCGATGCGCGCCGCCGCCACGCCGCCGTCGAGGTCGTCGACGCGGACGCCGCCGTCCTGCTGCTCCAAGAGCCGGCGAGGATCCGTGCCCGCCGGGATCTCGCCGACCGAGGCGTCCTTGATGATCCCGCCGAGGCTCTCGTCGTAGAGCGCCATGACAGTGTGCGGCGGCCGGCCCTCATAACGGAAGCTCATCGAGTAGCCCACCAGGTCGTCGTAGGGGTCGGCGATCGCCCAGGCGCTGACGAACGCCGGGGTGCCGATCTGGGCCGCCCAGCTCGGCTCGGGCACGCCTCGCGCGGCGAGCCTCTCGGCGGCCTCACGCGCGCCTATGTCGTCGCCGGTGACCGCGGCCAATGCGCGCAGGAGAGCGAGCCCCTCGCGGTTCGCCTTGCGCTCGGCGCCTCGCACGATGGCCGGCCCGATGCTCGCGTCCAGTTCCTGACGCGCCTCAAAGGGAAGCGGCGGCTTGTAGAAGGCTCCGAGGATCGCGCTCGCCCACGACTCGGCAAACAGCGGGTCATCTTCTTCGAGGATCTCCCGGCCACCGGCGAGAGCCTCGCGGACCAGTCCGTCGATGGGGAACGGCTCCGGCTTGCGTACGGCGGGTCGCTTCGCCGCGCGCCCTTTGCCGCGCGGCTTCCCCGACCCCTTTCTGCCCTTGCTGGTCGCCATGGGGCCATTCTCTCAGGCCGGCACCATCTGTCGTCAACCCACGGGCCACGAAGGGCGCGGCAACCGGACCCGGGTGGTAGCATCCGCCGAAGAGAGACGCCGGCTCACTGAAGAGGAGGCCCCATGTGCACCGATCTGCGCCTTGTGCGGCTCGATGACCTGCACGTCTCCGGGCGGACGATGGATTTCGCCGAGGAGCTCGGCTCCCGCGTCCAGGTGGTTCCCGTCGGGCATGACTGGTCGGCCACCGAGACCGGCACCACCGTCGAGGCGCTGCGCTGGACGAACGCCCATGGCTACGTCGCCATGGACGCCTTCGGCTTTGACTGGGCCGCCTGCGACGGCCTGAACGACGCGGGCCTCTCGATCGGCACGCTGTGGCTCCCGGAGACCGACCTGCCGCTGGTCCCGCCGGCGTCCGGCAGCGCGCCGGCGATCGACCTCATCCACTTCGGCTCCTGGATCCTCGGCACGTGCGCCACGGTCGCCGAGGTGCGCGACGCCTTCGCAACCGTGCAGGTCTGGAACGCGCAGGTCAGGCGCCTGTGGCCGGACGACCGCACGATGCCGGATATCGTGAAGCCGCTGCTCGATTTCGCCTTCCCGATGCACCTCGCGGTGCACGACGCGCGCGGCGGCGACCTCGTCGTGGAACTGCTGCACGGGGCGCCCGTGTTTCACGACAACCCCGTCGGCGTGCTCACCAACTCGCCGACCTTCGCCTGGCACGCGACGAACCTGCGCAACTACGTGAACCTGACGAACGCCGAGGCCAAACCGCTCAACCTGATGGGCTTCGAGGTGGACCCCACCGGCAACGGCACGGGGCTGCTCGGCTTGCCCGGCGATGTGACCCCGCCGTCGCGCTTCGTGCGCGCGACCGTGCTCGCGGCCGTGTCCAGCGGCGCCAAAGACGCCCGCGCCGCCGTGAACCAGGCGTTCCACGCGCTCGACCTCGTGCACGTCCCCCGTCAGGTGGCCGCCTCCGGCGACTACACGCAGTGGTACGTGGCGCGCGATCACGACAATCTCGTGTACTACGTGCGCACCTACGACTCGTGGGTCACGGAGGCCCACGACCTCAAGGCCTTGGGCGTGGCCGACGCGGCTACGAAGCGGCGGGCGCTGCCTCTGCCGGCCGCCTGATCCAGCGCGGCGGACCGGCCGCCGCGGCCGAGTCGCCGAAACGGCTTTTCAGTCCTCGCCGCAGTACCCGCACACACCCATGCGCGGCGAGTTGACCACCGGCAGCAGCAGGTCCTCGCCGCACGGGTGCTCCGGCGCATGCGCCTCGCAGAAGAAGCCGCGACCGTCCCAGGCGCATTCCACGCAGACCTCGCTGGCCGGCTCGCCGCATATGTCGCAGGGCCACGCGGGGGCCTCGTTGCGGCCGATGACTCGGACGCCCTTCTCAGGCGCCGCCTCGACGACCCCGCTGTGACTCAGGACCAGCTCGGTGCTGGAACCGAAGTCGTACACGTAGTCCACACGACTTCCGCTCTGCCCCAGCACCTCGTCGATCGTCCTCGTCATGCCGACCTTCTGACGCGGGCCATAGGAGAGCTCGCTGAGGTGCCGCAGCGCTTCAGGAGGCGAGGCGGCCGGCCTCGCCACCCCGCCTCCTCCACGTCATGCGCCCGATGATATCGCGGCCCGCGAGGGCGAGAGGAGGCGTTCGAAGGACGATGGTGTCGTCGTCCTCGACGTCGAGGTAGCGGAGCTGCTTGCCGCCAATCCAGCCGGGGTTTGCGGCGCCGTCCACCGCGGTGACCATCGTGCCCGCTTCGTCATCGACGCGCAGGATGCGACCGTAGTAGCTGAAGTAGTCGTCATAGGCCTGCTGTTTCTCGGCGGCGGTCGCTTGCTCGTCGGCAAAGGGCGCGCGGTCTCTGCGGCCCCCGTGCGCCGCGATCTCCCCCGACGGCGTGATCAGAAGCACGCCGGTCGGCGCAGCGCCCCAAGGAGCGCGCACCCTGCCGTCGGCAGCCGTGAACGCGCACTCGACGAGGTCCCAGCATCCTGCCAGCCAGGGGATCCGCGCGAGGGGCGCCGGCCGGCACGCCGGCGCGGCGGCCACGTCGCGAGCGTAGGAGATCCCGTGCTCGTCGAGCCAGTCGGCGGCGATCTGACCGAGCGCCGCCGTCTTGTAGCTGTACCAGCTCTCGTGGATCCCGCGCCGGTGGAGAGTGTCCCTGAAGCAGCGGAACGCGCCGGCGCCGCGAATGGCGTCCAGCAACTCATCGCTGAGGTCGGGATCGTCGATCGCCCGCGAGAACTCATCCATGATGGCCCACTCGTGGATGTCGAAGCTCGTGGGCAGAGGGAGCCACTCCTCTGAGTCGAGAACCTCGCAGGCCCGGTTGACTTCGTCGCGCTGCCAGTCGGGAAGCCCTTCCAGTTCGGCCTCGTCCTCGGCCAGGCGCGCTTCCTCTTCCCCGATGGTGCAGAGGTCGCCGGTCTCTCGGTTGAGGTAGGCGATCGTGCTGTCCGTCTGAACCTCGAGCTCGTCGATGACGCTGCGCAAAGAGACCGTGGCGGCCATGTCAACCTCCCAGCTGTAGTCACGGGTGCAGCGCGGAGCCGGGATTCTTCAGCCCCGTGACCCGGCAGAAACCGAGACAAGTGATTGTGACACACGCGACGTCATTGCGGGCCCACGACCGTCCCCGTCGCTCAGGCGCCGGTGAGCCACGAATGGGGCGCCCGGCGGGGGCACGGCCGGCAGCGCTCTCGGCGGGCGGCCGCGGCGGCCGCGGCGGCCGCGACGCGGGGTAGTGC
>Ga0114951_10004125_pt1 | contig 14416 bp, 11 predicted proteins | sample AM7aDNAmetaG_FD_88677 | JGI IMG/M metagenome (GOLD analysis project Ga0114951, IMG submission 88677) | Freshwater microbial communities from Finland to study Microbial Dark Matter (Phase II) - AM7a DNA metaG | ecosystem: Environmental > Aquatic > Freshwater > Lake | place: Finland: Lake Alinen...
GAAAAAATCGAGCGCTACGAATACCTCCACTCGCATCCGTGGCCGGCCATCAACAAGATGATCAAGGACTGCCACATTCAAAATTACTCAATTTACGAGCGCGAGATTGACGGTAAAACCTATCTTTTTTCGTATCTCGAATACACCGGCACCAATTTTGACACCGACATGAAATTAATGGCCGCTGATCCCGAAACACAGCGCTGGTGGAAGGAAACCGATCCGTGCCAGCAGCCGCTGCCTGATGCGGCGGCGAAGGGAAAAATCTGGAGCGACGCCAAGGAAGTTTTCCATCTCCAATGAAACCAGTCCAAAAATTCCAATTCGTATGCGCACTGACGACGATGCTCGCCGCTAAAGTAGTTTTCGCGGAAACCAATTCGCCGATCCAGCCGCAAGCCGACGGCGTGTTGCAGCTCGACGCCCGCGCCGCGACCATTTACGGCAAGGCGGCGAAGTTTTTTGAAGGCAAGCCTGATTTTATCGGCGCTTGGACTGACGCTGCCGATTATCTTTCATGGCCGGTTTCTTTTAGTGCACCGGGCGTCTATGTTGTTGAACTCAATTATGCCTGCGCGCCCGGTTCAGACCGCACCCTGTTTGAAATCGAGGCCGGCGGGCAGTCCACCGTTTCACGCATCATGGACGACACGGGTTCGTGGTATGATTACGAAGTTTTTAATCTCGGCGAATTTCGCGTGAACAACGCCGCGCCGCAGACGCTGACGCTCAAGCCCAGACAAAAACCCGGGCAAGCGGTAATGAATCTGGCTTGGTTACGGTTCATTCCGGCGAACGATTATTCAAATTATCTCGCGCGCACCGCCGCCGAGCATCGCCAGACCAAACAGGTCGGTTTGCCAGCGCAGGTTTTTGTCGTGCCAAATTTTCATCCGGCCAGTTGCGGCTGGCTCGCGAACTGGTCGGTGGAGCGGAATTACTGCGCCAATTCCTATCTCAACCACCTCGACCGAGTGCGCGATGACGCGAATTACGGCTACGCGCAATCCGAGTGCAACAACCTGATCGCGATCCACAATTTCCAGCCCGAACGTTTTGCCGAATTGCAACAACGCGTGAAAGAAGGCCGCGTGGAACTGGTGAACGCCTTTTTTCTCGAACCAACAATCAATCTTTCCGGCGGTGAAGCTCTGGCAAAAATGGGCATTGAAGGTTTGCGCTGGCAGCAGTCGGTGATGGGCGTGCGCCCGCGCTACTGCTGGGCGATTGACGTGTGTGGCACGCACGCGCAGATGCCGCAGCTCTGCGATTTGCTCGGGCTCGACGCGCTGATTTACACGCGCTGCAATCGCGCCGGCAAAGCCGTGTTCTGGTCGGAGTCGCCGGACGGCTCGCGCATTTTGACGATTGTGCCCGGACATTATTCCGAAAACCTCGGCGGCACTTACGCCGCCAAGCAGCCGCTGACCGAAAGCCAGTTGCTGAACGCGGCCAAGGCAATTTCCAACAAGCTGCCGGTGACGCCAACGAGCGCACCAGTTTTAATTCTTGGCGGCAACGGCGATTACGCCCTTGCGCCGGCGCGCAAAGAAAATCCGACTGAATTTTTGGAAGCATGGAAAAAATTTCGTCCCGACTGCGAAATTCATTACGGCGGTCTCTCGGCTTACGTGGACGCGCTGCTGCCGGGCATCCAGTCCGGCAAAATTAAGATTCCCACTGTCCGCACCGGCACAGGCTTTACGTTTGATTCGTTCTGGATCGAAAATCCCCGCGTGAAGGAATGGTATCGCCGCGACGAGCACGCGCTCCAGTCCGCCGAAATGCTCGCCACGATCGCGAGCCTCAAGAGCGGCTTCGCGTATCCGGTCGAGCCGCTGTATCACGCCTGGCTGCAAATTCTGCTGAACATGGATCGCAACACGCTTTGGGGCAGCGCGGGTGGCATGGTCTTTGAGAGTGCCACGTCGTGGGATGTGCAAGACCGTTTCACCTGGGTGCAGAATCAAAGCGCTGAAACCCTCAAGACCGCCGCCCAAAAACTGGCGGGCGACGGCAGCGGGATACTGCTTTTCAATCCCGCCAACTGGCAGCGGACTGATCCGCTGCGATTGAAACTGACCGCGGACACGACCATTGCCGGCGCGAAATGCGAAGCGGCGGGCGATGGCACGACTTTTTGCCAATTGGAAGTTCCCGCGACGGGTATCGTCGGCGAGAAGTTGAAATCGTCTCCGCCTCCCGCGCCAAAATCCATCACGCTGCCAGCGACCATTAAGACAAAATTCTATTCCGCGAAAATGGATCCCATCACCGGCGCGCTGGTGAGTTTGAAAACCAAATCCGGCCGCGAAATGCTTGGCGGGCCGGCGAACGTGGTCGTCGCCGAAAAATATTCCGGTTACGGTGATCCCGGCGATTTTGTGAATCCGCGTCCGAAACGCCAGCGCCTCGCCACTTCGAGCGATTTTAAAACGACGCTGGCTGTCACCGAAGGTCCGCTGGCCGTCACGGTGACCGCCACGGAAGAATTTCTCGGCGGCGGCGCACTGAAGCGGGTTACGCGATTTTTCAAAAATTCTCCGCGCATCGAATTTGAAACGGAGCTGAACGACATTCCCAACAAAACCGTGGTTGTTGCTGAATTTCCGCTGGCACAGACACCGACGGAAATCCGGCGCGGCATTCCCTTTGGATTTTCGCGCGACGACGGTTTGATTTCTGGCATCGTCCCGGCCATCCGCTGGACCGATTATTCCTCGCCGAGTCAGGGCGGCCTAGCTTTGCTGGATCGCGGCGTGCCCGGTCGAGAAATTGACGGAAGCACGCCGGTGATTTACCTGCTCAATGCCACGGACAAATACTACGGCTACACCAATGCCTGGCTCAGTGGCAAAGGCAAGCACAGCTTCCAATACGCGCTCGTGGCTCACGATGCTGACTGGAACGCGGCGCGCGTCCCGCAAATGGCTTGGGAATACAATTCACCCGTCATCATCGCCACGAATTGCCAGCCGACCACGCCGCAGTCATTTGTGCAAACTTCGGACAACGTGATTGTCGAAGCGATGCGCCGAGACGGAGTGGACATTGAATTGCGTCTCGTCGAAGCCTTCGGGCTGGCGGGCGAAGCGGAAGTGAAATTGAATCTGCCGCATATGAGCGCGACGCTCACGGATTTGACCGGTGGCCACGCGCAACAACTGAAGGGCGAGCCGGATTGCAAATTCCCGGTGAAACCTCAGCAGATTATCACGCTGCGTTTCCAGACCGCAACGCCCGTGGCGGAAATCCAGCCGCTGATGAAATGGGATGAACTGGTTCCGCCGGCGAAGTTGCCCGCGTTGCGAGAATACCTGCCGAATGTCAAAGGCCATCCGCCGCGCGGCTCTTAAAACTTGAAGCATGGATAAAATGAAATCGCTTGTTTTGCAACAACCCGGCGCGCTTGCCTGGACGAATGTCGCCGAGCCAACGCCCGCTGCCGGCGAAACGCTGGTGCGCGTGCGCCGCTGCGGCGTGTGCGGCACGGACATCCACGCGCTCGCCGGCAAGCAGCCGTTCTTCAGTTATCCGCGCCGGCTCGGGCACGAGTTGTGTGTGGAAATTATTTCGGTGCCCGCCGGCAGCGGCCTGCGCACGGGCGATTTGTGTGCGGTTGAAGCCTATTATTTTTGCCGCGAATGTCCGGCGTGCCGCGCTGGAAAAACCAACTGCTGTAAAAACCTGAAAGTTCTCGGTGTCCACATTGACGGCGGCCACGCGCCGCTGATGGCCGTGCCGACGGACAAACTCCATCGCGCGAGTTCGCTGACGCCGGAACAAATTGCGCTGGTCGAGCCGCTCGTCATCGGCGCGCACGGCGTGGAACGCGCGGCTCCCAAAAAAGATGAGCCGGTCGTGATTGTCGGCATGGGGCCAATCGGTTTGGCGGCCGCGATTTTCGCCAAAGCCGCTGGAGCCAATCTGGTCTGTGTGGATGTGCAACCGGAGCGCCTGAACTTTGCCTGCAAAAAAATGCAGCTCGGCCAAGCCATTCCGGCGGACGCCGGTTTGGCGGAAAATCTCCAGAAACATTTTGGCCAGTTGCCGTCAGTGGTGATTGACGCCACCGGCAATCCGGCTTCGATGCGCGGGGCGTTCCAACTCGCCGAGCATGGCGGACGCATCGTGTTTCTCGGTTTATTCATTGGCGAACTGACTTTTGATGATCCGAATTTTCATCGCCGCGAACTGACATTGATGGCGAGCCGTGCGGGTTTGACGGGCACGTTCCGCGAAGTCATCCGCCTGATGGAAGCTCAACAAGTTGACGTGCTACCGCTCATTACGCATCGCTTTAATTTTGCCGAGACGGCGGAGCGGCTACCGCAAATTCACCGCGAAACCGGACTCGTCAAAGCCATGATTGATTTCGACAACTTTTAACCAACCAATATTACCAATATGAAAATCACCAAACTTGAACCCATCATCCTGCACGCGCCGGTCACGCGCGGTGGCATCGCCGACAGCACGCACAAACTTTCGCACTGGGGCGCGCCCGGCGTCGCCATCCACACGGACACCCGCCAAATCGGTTACGGATTTTCCGGCACGCACGCGCATTTGCCGACCGACCGGCTGATTGTGGATTGTATCATCCACAGCTTCGGCCCGTTGTTGCTCGGCGAAGATCCGCGCGAAGTCTTGGCGCTCTGGGAAAAATTGCACAAGCAGGCGGAAATTTACTGGGTCGGCCGCGCTGGCATCACACATCTCGCGCTCGGTGCGATTGACATCGCGCTTTGGGATTTGAAGGCGAAGGACGCCGGCGTGCCGCTGTGGAAATTGCTCGGCGGCTCTGCCAAGAAAAAAGTCGAAGCCTACAACACCGACGGCGGCTGGCTGAACTGGCCGCTGAAAACCGTCGTGTCCGACTGCAAGCGGCTCGTGGAAAAAGAAGGCTACCGCGCGGTAAAACTCAAAGTCGGCGGGCCGAATCCGCGCGAGGATTTGCGCCGCGTCGAGGCCGTGCGCAAGGCACTCGGGCCGGACATCCGCATCATGACTGATGCAAATGGCAAATGGACTTTGCCGCAGGCGATGCAAACCGCCGGACGCCTGAAAGATTTCGACATCGCGTGGATCGAGGAACCGATTTATTTCGACGACGTCGAAGGCCATCGCCGGTTGGCCGAGGCGATTGAAACGCCGATTGCGTTGGGCGAACAGCTTTATACCGCGCAGCATTTCCGCGATTTCATCCACGCCGGCGCGGTGCATTACGTCCAACCGGATGTCGTGCGGCTCGCGGGCATCACGGAATTCTGGCAGGTCGCGGACATGGCGCGCTGTTACAGCCTGCCGGTCGTGCCGCACGTCGGCGACATGTGCCAGGTGCATCAGCATCTTTGCTTCGCGCATCCGGCGTGTTCGCTGCTCGAATACATTCCGTGGCTGCGCGACTGGATGGAAACGCCGGCGAAAATCGTGGACGGCTTTTACGTCGCGCCCGAAACGCCCGGTGCCGGCATGACGCCAAGCAAGAAGGCGCTCAAGACAATCAACAAAGCGTGAACTCCACGATGAATTTAGAAATTCCATTTCGCCTCGAAGGTGAAACCGCCTTGATTACGGGCGGCGGCACCGGCATCGGCCTGGGCATCGCGCGCTGCATGGTCAAAGCTGGCGCACGGGTTGTGCTGGTTGGCCGGCGCGAAAACGAACTGGCTTCTGCCTGCGCGGAACTAGGAGCAAACACATCGTTCCTTGCGCAAGACGTGACACGTTTTGACGAAATGCCGGCTTTGGTCCAGCGCGCAGAAAAATCGGCGGGCAGTCCGATTTCCATTCTCGTCAACAACGCGGGCGTGCACTTGAAAAAATTTGCCGTGGACGTCACGCCAGAAGAATTTCAAACCGTCTTCAGCACGCACGTCCTCGCGGCGCACGCGCTGACGCGGGCGCTGATTCCCGGCATGGGCGCGCGCGGGCGCGGCTCGGTGCTGTTCACTTCTTCAATGGCGGCGTTCATGGGCGTGCCGCAGGTCATGGCTTACGCCGCCGCGAAGAGCGCGTATTTCGGCATGGTTTCCACGCTCTCGGCGGAACTCGCTTCGAAAGGCGTGCGTGTCAACGCCATTGCGCCCGGCTGGATTTTCAGCGAGATGTCGCGCAAAGCGCTCGACAATGATCCGACGCGCAAAGCAAAAGTTCTTTCGCGCATTCAAATGGGCCGCATGGGCCAGCCGGAAGATGTCGGCTGGGCGGCGGTTTATCTTTGCTCGCCAGCAGCGAACTATGTGACCGGTGTCACGTTGCCGGTGGACGGCGGCGCGGCGGTCGGATTTTGATTTAAAAAATTCAAGACAGGAAAAATATGTTGCTCCAAGACAAAGTGATTTTTCTCACCGGCGGCTCGACCGGCATCGGCTGGGACTGTGCGAAAGCCTACGCCGCCGAGGGCGCAAAAGTCGTGCTCGTCGCGCGTGGTAAAGACGCGGTGGCAAAAGCGGCGGCGGAATTGGGCGACAAACATCTGGGTTTTTCGTGCGACGTTTCCAGCGATGCCGAAGTGAAGGCCGCGATTGAAAAAACCCTGGCGCACTTTGGCAAACTCGACGCCGTCCACAACAACGCTGGCATCGGCACGCCGGCGAAGGCGATTCACGAAACCACCGATGCGGAATGGGACGCGCTGTTCAACATCAATTTAAAAAGTGTTTTGCACACGACGCGCCATGCGTTTACCGCATTGAAGGCGAGTCAGGGAACGATTCTCAACACGTCGTCGCTCGTCGGCGTCATTGGTCAGGAAATTCACGCCGCCTACACCGCAACGAAAGGCGGCATGAACACGCTGACCAAATCCATGGCTCTCGATTACGCGAAGCATGGCATCCGCGTGAACGCCGTTTGTCCCGCCGGCACTTGGACACCGATGCTACGCAAATGGTGCGCCGAGCAGCCGAACCCGGCGTCTATCGAGCGCTACCTTGATGAAATTCATCCGCTCGGCTACTGCCCGGAAGGCGATGCGATTGCCGACGCTTGTGTGTATTTGCTTTCCGACAAGGCGCGTTTTGTGACCGGACATATCATGCACGTCAGCGGCGGCGCGGAACTCGGCTACCGGCGGCCACTTTAATTTCATGAAAAATCTCCGCTCATGAGCCTGCCACTTTCCATCGTTGATGCGCACGTCCATTTTTGGAATCCGCAACGGTTGAATTATCCGTGGCTTGCGGGCTTGCCGGCGTTGAACCGCGCGTTCTTGCCGGAGGAATATTCGACGGCCACAAAAAATGCCGGTGTCAGCAAAATGGTTTTCGTCGAGTGCGGCTGCGAACCGGCGCAAAACCGCGACGAGGTGAAATGGATTTCCGAACTCGCCATCCGCGAAAAAAGGTTGAAAGGAATCGTTGCCCACGCTTCGCTGGAATGGGGCATGGCGGCGCGCGAGGAACTTGCCGCGCTCGCCAAATTTCCGCTGGTCAAAGGCGTGCGCCGGAATTTGCAGAGCGAAGCGGATGTGAATTTTTGTTTGCAGCCCGATTTCATGGCCGGTGTCCGCGCGCTGGCGGAATTTGAGTTCAGCTTCGATCTGTGCATCGTTCACCTCCAATTGCCTGCGGTGATTGAACTGGTTCGCCGGTGTCCGGAAATTCTTTTCATCCTCGACCATTGCGGCAAACCTGCTATCCGTGACGGCCAGCTTGATCCGTGGCGGCAACAAATTCGCGAACTGTCTGCGCTGCCAAACGTCGCGTGCAAAATTTCCGGCCTGCTCACCGAAGCGGATTGGGCGAACTGGCAGCCCGCCGATTTTCAGCCGTTCGTCCGGCACGCAATTGACTGCTTCGGCTTTGACCGCGTTTTGTTTGGCGGCGACTGGCCGGTGCTGACGCTGGCCGGTGATTTTTCACGCTGGCGGGCGGCGCTGGATTTCTGCCTGGCGGATGCGGACAAAAGTGATTTGAAAAAACTGTTTCAAACCAACGCGGAAAAAATCTATCGTATCTGAAACCTATGGCGGCCATTGAAGGAATTTTTGTCCCGAACATCGTGCCTTACGACGCGCAAGGTCGCATCAACGAGGAGGAATTGCGCCGCATCATCCGCTGGCTCGTTGGCAAGGGCGTGACCGGTTTTTATCCGAACGGCAGCATGGGCGAATTCATCCGCTTGAGCTACGAGGAGCGCAAGCGCGTGCTGAAAATCGTCGTCGAGGAAGCGGCGGGCAAACCCATCCTCGCCGGCGCGGCGGAGCCGAACGTGGATCTGGTTTTGGAGATGTGCCGTTACTGCGCCGACCTTGGCTGCCGCGCGGTGTCCATCACCGGGCCGTATTATTACAAGCTTACGCAGGAAAGCATCGAGCAATATTTTCGCGAAATCGCCGCGAAGTCGCCGATAGACATCGTCGTTTACAACATTCCCGTTTTCGCGAATGAAATTTCCATTCCGGTTTTGAAGCGGCTCGCGCTCGACTGCCCGCGCATCGTCGGCACGAAGGATACGAGTAAAGACATGTGTCGCTTTCAGCAGACCTTGCAGGAGATCAAACCGCACCGGCCGGATTTCTCGGTGCTCATCGGCTGGGAGGAATTGCTTTGCACAGCGATGTTCATGGGTGCGGACGGCGGCACGCTTTCCAGCGGCGGCGTGGCGCCGGAAGTGGTGATGAAACTTTACAATGAAGCCCGCGCCGGCAAATGGGACGCCGCCAAGCAGACGCAGTTCAAACTGCTGGAACTATTTTCGCTCATGGTTGGCGCACCGAATTTTCCCGAAGGCTTCCGGCAAGGCTACGAACTGCGCGGCTTCAAGGCAGGTCACGCGCGGTTTCCGCTTTCGGTTCACGAAGAAAAACTTGTCGCCGAGATGCGTGGCAAGCTGGCGTGCGTGCTGGCGGATTGCGGCTTCGGAGAGGCGGCGAGCGAATGTCAGCGAGCCGAGTGTGCTGCGACGAAAGTTCCGCCGAACCGCGTGGACATTGAAAACCTCGTGCGCGAGGTGATGGGAAAAATGCTGTCGCAGCAAAAATAATTTTAAATGAGCGCGCTCGGTTTCATCGAAGTTCCGTTCTTGAGCGTCGCCGCCGTCGTGGCTGACGCGGCGGCGAAGGCGGCGCGCGTCCGGATTCTCGGTTTCGAGGCGACGGGCAACGAAAATATTTTGATTCGGCTCGGCGGCGGCATCGCCGATGTTGAGGCGGCGCTCGCCACGGCAGATGAGTTTGCCGCGCGTCTTGGCAGTTCCGCCGTGGTGCAGGCCATCGCGCGGCCGGCAGCGGGAATGAACGCGATGATTCATTTTCCGAATGCGCAAAATCCGCTCTACGGCGGACGCGACCAGTTTCTGCCGAACGATTTTCCTCAACCTGAAAATAAAATTATGAGCAACAAACAAGAAGCCCTGGGAATCCTCGAAACGCAAGGATTGACTGCCATACTCGAAGCGACGGATGCGATGCTGAAAGCCGCGAACGTCACGCTGGTCGGCAAGGAGAAAATCGGCGCGGCCTACGTCACCGTCATCGTGCGCGGCGACGTGGCGGCGGTGACGGCAGCAATCGACGCCGGCAGCAAGGCGATCGGGTCGCTCGGCAAGTTAATCGCCGCGCACGTCATCGCGCGGCCGCACGACGAGCTGGTGGCGCTGCTGCCGAAGTGAGGCCGACTTGGACTGCAAGGTTGCCGAAGACTTCGGCGCCAAAAAATTTCCCGGCGGCTGGTCAGCTTGGTTGCGGCATTTATATCTGCCGGTCGCATCTGGTGCGTTTGATACCCGAGCATCCAAATCGAGTAAAGGTGTGACGGACGAACAATACGTCTTTTTGAATGGTTTGGGGAATTCTGCCAAACCTCTGGCATGGCGAAGTCCTGCCATATTTGGCTGCAAGCAAATAACTACCCGTTTGGGTAGCTGCAAATTTGCCGGTTTGAAGATAATATTCATTCCTAACCATGCTTACACAAGCCGACAAGTCTTTTGGGGCTGAAGTGGCGTCCGTTATCACGGCCGGTTTGGGGTTTTCATTTGCCAAAAGGTGCTGGTTTATGCTGGCAATTTTTCCCGTTACGGCGTTTTTGGTTTGCGGCTGCCACAAAAAGAACGCGGGAGTTTCCACCCCGCCGGCAACAGCCGATGCGACGGTCAACGCGGTCAATCATGAGCCATCGACGGCGGCAGCGAGTTTCGTCCCCACCGGCCCAGTCAGAGCGGTTCTGCCCACTTCCGCCGTATTGCAAGACCCCAGCGTGCGCGCCAATTTGAAAGCGCTTAATGCGCGGCTACATCAATACCTTGCCGAAGTCCACGAGATGCCGAGAAGTTTTGATACCTTTGCCGCCGCAACGCAGATCGAAGTTCCGATGCCACCGGCTGGGATGCGTTATGTTATTTACAACGCTTCCGTAACTTTAGGCCCCCAATGAAACGCATGACTTTTCACAATCAGGCGGACAAGAAAGGCGGCACGGCATTCACGCTGATTGAACTGCTGGTGGTGATTGCCATCATTGCTATTCTGGCAGCGATGCTTTTACCGGCTTTAAGCAAGGCCAAGGCGACGGCCCAGCGGATAAAATGCACGAATGGCATGCGCCAAATTGGTCTGGGCTTCGTAATGTTTGCCTCGGATCACAATGATCGTTATCCGCCGGCTTGTGTGGATCAAGATGACACCGACCAGCTCACTTGGGATAGTTGGATCAACAGTTATATCGGAGGCCATGCGCCACAATCGGCGTTGCAGGGTGCCGCCACGCCGCCACAGTATTGTCTGCCGGTGCTGTTGTGTCCGGCCGATACGATTCAAGCGACGGTTTCGTGGGCCAACTATGCGTCGAGACGCACTTATTGCATGGTTTCTTATGGGCCGAATTGGGGGGATGGCTGGTGGATTGATGCCTCGCAAGGCTATAAATTTCCAAGTCCAAATCCCAGATTCGGCGTCGGGATTTCCTGGCTCGGGACTTTGGACTGGGATGCTCCCGGGTGCAAGACCACTGAAGTCAAAGACACTTCCGGCTCCATCATGCTGGTCGAGCAACCCGGCCAACAAAACCTTTGCGGACAAGCCTGGCCCAGTTTCAGCGTCGCGCCGGTGGGAACCGGTAATGCGCTTTGCCAGACGGATACCCAGAGAAATGTCAATGGCAACTACGGCAGCAGCGCTTATGGCTATCACAACGGGCGTTTCAACTACTTGTTTTATGACAATCATGTGGCCACGCTCAAGCTACAGGACACCATCGGCACCGGCACATTAACCTCGCCCTTGGGAATGTGGACTCTCGCCCCGGGCGATTAAATTTCAAGCAACCTTCAAACAAGGATTCCACTGCCAACCATGTTGCCCTCCCGCAGTCATGCCGTCTGGCTGGCGACAGCGGTTCTGCTGGCCAGTCAATCGCTCCTAACGGCACAAACGGATTCCAGCCGGCTGATTGCCGGCGATTGGAATTCCATAGCCGGCCCCACCACGCAACTCTTTCACGAATGTATCGGCGCGGGCCGCGCCAATGAAGGCTTGCGCGCCGACTGGCAGCGGCAGCTCGCGCTTTGCCAACAGGAAATCGGCTTCAAACAAATCCGCTTTCACGGCCTGCTTTGTGACGACATGGGCGTCTATGCGGAGAGCCGGAACGGCCAGCCGCGCCACAACTGGCAATACATCGACCAGCTTTACGATGCTCTGCTGGCGATGAAAATTCGTCCGTTTGTTGAATTGAGCTTCACGCCGTCTGCGCTTGCCAGCGGATCGAAGAAAATTTTCTGGTGGCAGGCCAATGTCACGCCACCCAAGTCCTTTGAGAAATGGGATGGCCTCATCCGCGATCTCACCGCGCATTGGACCGAACGCTACGGCGCTGAGGAAGTGGCGAAATGGAACTTTGAAATCTGGAACGAGCCGAATTATCCCGGCTTCTGGGGGCCGCATAACCCGCAGCGCGCCCGCGAAGAATACTTTGAACTCTACGCCCACACTGCTACCGCCGTGAAAAGCGTAGATGCAAGTTATAAAGTCGGCGGACCGTCCGGTGCCGGGCCGGAATGGGTGAAATCCTTTCTCGATTTCTGCATCACCAGCAACGCACCACTGGATTTCATCAGTTACCACGGCTACGGCCTGGGCGGCGGTGCCAGCGGACTTGACGCCGACGGCAATTCATTTTTGTATCTGAGCCCAGACCTGCTCGCGCCCGCGCACAACGCCGTGAGCCAGCGCGCCGTCATTGACGCCAGCACCAAACCGAACCTGCCGATTCACGTCACCGAATGGAGCACGTCCTATTCGCCTCGCGATCCGGTGCATGACGCGTATTTTTCCGCGCCGTATATTTTGGAGCAGTTCAAAAATACGCAACAAGGCGTCGCCTCGTTTTCGTATTGGGTTTTCACGGACATTTTTGAGGAGAACGGCCCGCCACTCACACCGTTTCACGGCGGCTTCGGGCTGCTGAATTTTTCCGGCATCAAAAAGCCGGCCTACTTTGCATTTCAATTTTTGAACCGGCTCGGAAAAACCGAATTAAAAAATGCCGACGCGCATTCGTGGATTTGCCGCGACGAAAACGGCGGCGCGCAAATTTTGATGTGGGATTTGACACATCCGACCGACGGAAAGATTGCGAATCAGGTTTATTTTCGCCAGCCGCATCCGGCCGCCGAAAAAGGTCAGGCCAAAGTCATGCTGACAGGTGTGCCGCCGGGAAATTATATTTTAAAAACGTGGCACGTTGGCTACCACCACAACGACGCCTTCACTGCCTATCTGGAAATGGGCGCTCCAGCGCAGCTCACCCGCGCGCAGGAAAAAGCATTGCGGAACGCCAGCACCGGCGAGCCGGATTCCGTGCAGCCCGTGGTTGTCACCGGCAGCATGACATTTGAGTCCAGTTTGGCGTTGCATGAAAACGATGTGGTGCTGATGGATTTGGTGCACGCAGGAGATGGGAAATGACGCCGAAAACTACCCGATTGGGTGTTTGAAATGACGGGCCAACCGGCTGATATTAGCTGATACATGTGCCGCTTTCTGAAAACTTTAATTTTCCTGCTGCCGGTATTGTGGCTGGAATTAATTGCGGGGGCACAGACCATCACCAATGTGATCGACGCGTTCAACACCAATTCTTACTTGAACGGCTCCATCACCAACAAGTGGTCAAACTGGTTCGGCAGCGCGTTCCAATCGCTGTCGTTCGACCCGACGAGTGATGCGAATACAAACCCGGCTTCCGGCTCGCTGAAAATCGTCTGCAATTTTCCCGCGAACAACCAGTTCACGGTCTGGAACGGCATCACCGGCATCAGTCCGGCATTAAGTGGAATTATTTACACCAATTTACAATGTGACGTTCGCTTCGCCGCCGGTTCGGCCACGAACACCAGCGGCAACAACTACGGCAACCTTCAGTTTGGCATGGGCACACCGAGCTATGGACAAGACTATTTCAACAGCGGCTTCACCATCGCCACCGGCAACACCAACTGGGTGCATGTCAGCATTCCTTTGAGCGGCACGGACACCAACATCAGCACCTATGGGATTGGCAATATTTTCATCCACATCTGGAGCGGCTCAACGCTCACCGGCCCGAGCACCTTGTGGGTGGACAATATCCAGTTCGTCGGCATGGCCACCAACAGCGGCACGGTGACGATCAATTACACCAACACGCAGCAACGCATTGACGGCTTCGGCGCGTCATCCGCTTGGATGGGCAGTGCGCTTTCCAGCTCAGATGCCGATCTGTTGTTTTCCACCAACACCGGCGCGGGGCTTTCGTTTTTACGAACGCGGATCGCGCCCGGCGGTGTGATTGATGACGCGGAAGGCACCATCGCCCAAGAGGCTTCAGCGCGCGGCGCACGGGTTTGGAGCACGCCGTGGACGCCGCCGGCGGCCTTGAAAATCGCCAACAGTTGGGGCACCAACGCGCCGCTGAATGGCGGCTGGTTCTCCAACACCGTGGCGAACTGCCAGACTTATGCCGCCGATCTGGCCAACTATGTGGGCATCATGAAAAACACCTACGGCGTCAGTCTTTATGCGGTGTCTGTCCAAAACGAACCGACTGAATTCGTCAACTATGAATCTTGCGAGTGGACGTCACAGGCAATCCATGATTTTGTGACTAATCTCAATAATGCATTGATCGCGAGCAATTTTACCACGACCAAAATCATGCTGCCAGAGCACGATGGTTGGAGCTTTGACTTGGCCACCAACACGATGAACGACACCACGACCTCGAACCTGGTGGGCATTCTCGCGGGCCATAACTACGGTTATGCGCCCTACCCGGTCACGCAATTCGGCACGCCCTGCCCCAAGCCGCTGTGGGAGACGGAACATTATCTCGGCACTGATGACAGCATCACCAACGGACTGCAGCTCGCGCAGGAAATCCATACCTTCATGGCGGTGGTGCAGGCCAACGCCTATCACTACTGGTGGCTA
>Ga0114951_10004127_pt1 | contig 14408 bp, 17 predicted proteins | sample AM7aDNAmetaG_FD_88677 | JGI IMG/M metagenome (GOLD analysis project Ga0114951, IMG submission 88677) | Freshwater microbial communities from Finland to study Microbial Dark Matter (Phase II) - AM7a DNA metaG | ecosystem: Environmental > Aquatic > Freshwater > Lake | place: Finland: Lake Alinen...
CCTATATAAAATTCGCTGATTTACCGGATAAGATTCGAGACCCGAAAATAACACATCCGAAACAAATCAAATATAAGCTCGAAGAAGCTGGAAAGCTCATAAGTGAAGCAGATCGAAAAGTATATGGCAGTCTTCAAGGCATGTTTAATGCGAAGCCTGATTTAGCTATATGCTCAGGGAATAAGCTCTTCATTTATGAGGCAAAGTACACTTCGTCTTTCGATGAGGCACAGATGCGGAGAACCATGAACATAAGCAAGATTTGGGCTGAAACTGAAATCCTCTATACTGACCTTGGATTTGATGAACCACCAGACGTTGAAGCGTATAAGCTTGGACTAAAACGCTTTAACCCGGATATATCATGGGAGCAGGTTTACGAGATTGCTCAAGAACATTGGGGTGCTGATGATTTTTCAACAAGAGTTTTTTCAAAAGTTTTGAGGTGAGGGGCTGTTCTGGAAAAAGAGTTTAACGTCTTTTAAAACTATCACTTTCGATGCGAAAAAATTTATCTAATATTCTTGTGACTTTTGATAAAATCCTTCAAGAACCGGATAGTTTTACGATCGATAAAATTTGTAATGACCTAAGTGATCGACAATTTCAAATGCTCATGAAGGCATACGAGACCGCAGTTGAAACCAGAAAGTTTGAAATTGAACTTTTCTGGAAGCGGTCTTTTTTTTATAGAGGGATAGTCACACATAATTAACCGTCAGTTTGATGTGTTTCCATCATGATGTTCTTGCGCAACTATAGCAGATACCTACAGGAACAACTCACAACGATCATGCTCATTCATTCATGAGACTTTCCAGAATACATTCCGATCCCGTACTTGACTTCTACACGGCGGATCTGGCGACTTCTCTGGAGCTGCCACTGTTTGGGACGGGGGTTTCGGCTGGGTTTCCTTCCCCTGCCGAAGATTATGTGGAGCTTGCCCTTGACCTGAACAAGGAACTGGTCAAACATCCGGCTGCCACCTTTTATGCACGGGTGAAGGGTAGTTCGATGATTGATGCAGGTCATGGATGGAATTAACGAACGCTATGGGCGCGGCGCGGTGAGACTTGCTTCTGAAAATATTGAGGGCTGGAAACCGAATCAGGAAAGGCTTTCACCATACTATACGACGAGGTGGAGTGATATTATAACAGTGAAGGGTTAAAAGAGTGATTTGGCAATAGATTCTCGTCTTGCTGAAAACCTTCCGCAACAGAATCACGGAAGCCTTGCAATAACCACTGTTCTTAATTGTTTTACTACCAGTCAATCCATACTTATAAATTTCATTGCCGTAAGTCTTGATCGGTCTTAACAGAGTAATATAGTTGGAATAAGCAGTCAAACTTGCTATAGTACTTACTAATCGGTAGATTTACGCACAGTATGAATTAATTTTGTATTTCAGGATACACATAACCATAAGGAGTAATTAACATGCCTACCAAGAAAATTGGCAGAGATGCAGAAACAGGGAAATTCAAGCCAGTAAAAGATGCTCAAAAAGACAAAAAAGGCTCTATTGTTGAAACCATAAAAACACCTCCAAAGCAAACACCGCCAAAGAAAAAAAAATAAGCTCAGTATCAACAATTGCCTCCACCAGATGAGAGAAAACTGCCGTATTAACTCATGGGTGCAGGCATTGAAGAACGACAAGAGTGCGATTTTTACGGCCTCGTCACATGCTCAACGCGCAACGAATTACCTTCATAGTTTGCAGTCGAGCGGCGATCCCGCACCAAATTCTTGAGATTGGTTATAGGGGATATACTCCCTTCTTACCATGATAGGCATTCTTGATAGAAATTCGCTCTTTTTACAGAAAAAACTGTGACGCTATTACAAAAGTAGTTGTTGGTTATACTAAATATCCCTGCTATCTCATCAAGCATCTATACGATATGGAAGCCACTTATTCTTCTTACGATTACACAAAAAGTCTTGAGCGCATTTCCGAAATAGTTGCTGGTTCGGATTCTTGTTACGAAGATCACAAGGGCATCCCCTCAAGAGACAAGTTGACGTTCTTAAATGGCTACTATGTCGATGTAACTGTTCTTTTCATTGATATTCGAGGATCAAAATCGTTAAGCGAAAAACATACCCATCCGGTAATGGCTAAGATTTACCGTGCATATATCTCTGAGGTGGTGGCTGTGTTGAAAAACAATACAACTGTAAATGAAATTTTCATTGAAGGAGACGGTGTTTGGGCTGTTTTCAATACAAATTTGAAAAGTGAAGTAGACTCTGTTTTCGAGACGGCGGCACAACTTTCTTCCCTTGTAGACATAATTAACATCAAGCTATCAAAGAAAGGATATTCGACCATTGTGGTTGGAATTGGTATGGATTATGGGAAGTCACTTTATATCAAAGCAGGCTATAAAGGAAGCAGTATTAATGAGGTTGTTTGGATTGGAAAAGTAGTAGGATCAGCAGCTAACTTAAGCTCTAATGGAAATAAAATCTGGACAGACAAAGAACTGATGGTCTCTGAAGTTTTGTACTGCAATCTTAAAGAGGAGTATAAAGCCTTTTTAGAATGGAATCAAAATCGACAATGTTATCATGGAAATGTGATAAATATTATGATGAATGATTGGGTGATAAAAAATGCTTGATAAATTAGATTTCATTTCTGCGGCAATTTTAGACACTCAAACAACGATACGCGCAATTGACGTAAAAGTGGCAGCTCTTCTTGTTGGTATTCTGGCACCCTTACCGAATATTAACCGCATTTTTTCTCACTTAAATCATTTTGGAGTTCAATCACCTCGATGGCTTTTCTGTGGTGTAGTTGTTTTATTTCTTCTGTCATGGTTGCTGGCGTTGCTGGCGTTAGTGCGTGCAATTGGTGGCATCGATAATCCAGATCAGCACATAATTAACACAAGCAACTGTAGGGGTATATTTTATGCCGGAGGGCTCTACACATTGGGTATAGTGGATGTATTTCTCAATCGAAATATTATCAAAGCATCCAAAGATCTTCAATTGTTTGCAGCACAACTTCCTGCTAATGAAACAGAAATTGAAACGGAACTTGTGTTTGAGCAAATGAAGTTGGCGTACATCAGAGATGTAAAACTAAATCGACTCCACTGGGGACTCCGATTCTCTTTGCTATGGCTTGTGTTGGGCATCGGTATATTCCTGTCATCAAAATACATTATCTTTTAGGGACTAATCTATAGTAGGGGCATTACTGGCCATCACCCGAAGTTGTACAATCAGCTCAACGGTGGTTCTTGCCTCTCCTTTAGAACCTTGTTCAAGTACTTCGGTTTGGCATATCGGGCGACAACAGTTGAGCAAGCTGCTTCATAAGGCAAGATAGTGATCAAGGCTTAATATAAGCGTTCAGCCCTATGGTTATAGGTTTACCGTTAACCTCTGCGTTAGTGACAGTGTTCCCATGCGTGCTGGCGACGACGAGAGTTTTTCCTGATGCAGAAGGCGTGGGCTTCTCAAGGTCGATTTCGATACAGAGCTTGTTGTTTTTAATTTCGACGGTCATAGACATCGTTGGTGCTCCTTTGATTATAAATGTCAAATATACGGATATATTGCATAAATGAATTGAGCAAAGTAAACAGCAAATGAACCATCGAGCCCAACTCACTTCTTCCCTGACACATTAGCTGTTCGTAAACGACCGTTTATGAACAGCTCAAAAACCCGCCCGAATCAATGTTCATAAAATAGCCTTTTTATATATGGACATGTTCATATATATTTGATACGTTATCGAACAGTTTTGCCAAATAAATCAAACGGAAAACAGGATGGCAACCTTTGCGTATGGACGGGTAAGCACAAAAGACCAGACAACGTACAATCAGCGTCTTGAAATTGAGCGTGCAGGCTTCAAGGTTGACTACTGGTTTAATGATGAAGGAGTAAGCGGAAGCTCCCATGCCTCTCAGCGGCCACAGTTCAGTGCTCTGCTTGGTCAGATCAGAAACGGAGAAACCTTGATTGTCTCAAAACTTGACCGGCTTGGCCGTGATGCCCAAGATGTTCTCTCCACCATGAAAACTCTTGCAGAACGGGAGATTAAAGTATTCGTGATCCAGCTTGGTCAACTTGACCTCACTTCAACGGCAGGAAAACTCATGCTTACCATGTTGGCAGCAGTAGCCGAGATGGAACGGGATATCTTGGTTGAAAGGACACAAGCAGGGTTGGCCAGGGCTAAGCAACAGGGCAAAACATTGGGCCGACCACTCAAAACAACAGAGCAGCAGCGCTCACAGATCATTGAGATGAGTAAGAGCGGCCAGTCGGTCAGTGCCCTCTCCCGAAGTTTTGGCATATCGCGAGCCACTGTCCTGCGAATAACTTTAAATCAGGATATCCCGCAATAAGCAACAAGAAAAGGTGACTGGCACGTGGATCAGCATCTCTTACGAAACCTCTCGCCTTTAGGATGGGAGCACATCAACCTGACCGGCGATTATGTATTTATGGCGCAACCGATTTATGGGTAAATAGGAGCATTTCAGAGCGATCAGGCCGTTACCGTTTCCTTAACAAGGTATTTTTTCCGTTTTGTGAAGCGACCCCTGATAATACCGTAAACAAAAGCCGCATTTGGTATATTATAGCCTATGAAGACTACCCTATTATCATTGTAAGAATCAGTTATGCAGCTTGAGGATTGGAGTAAAATAGCTTGGCTTTTATTTATGTTTTCCGACATGCCAAGACTGATATTCAGAGGCGGACTCGTTTTGAAGAATTTGCCAAAACTTTTCTTTCAACAGGAGTTTGGACTCAGTGATTTGTTTTCTACAGCTCATCGCCATGAAAACCAATCATGTGGACGCATTGTTTTTCAGGCATTGCTGCAAAATCTTGGATATATACTCTGCATGATGGTGTTCTTGGTTGTCTTCCATGCAGTTTTTTTTGCTTTTCTTTTGATTACTTATATCCTCATTCTTGCAATAAGAGTTAGTATCCAAATAAAGCATAAGAACGCTTATGTGACTTCAAAAAATGGGCATAATATAAATGATTTGTTATTAAAACCCTTGAGGATGATTGTGCTACTCGTCGCGGTTTGGTGCTTTAATCAGCCAGTTTGGTTACTTGGTTTTGGAGTTCTGTTTGCGAAATGGGTTTTAACAATTCCTCATGATAGAATCTTTGATGTCCCAAATATATATCATGTGGCAGTTGTTCTTTTTTCAGCAGTACTTTTGTGTGTTCTCTATCCTTATGATATAGGTATGGTAAAGTCAGATGTGCTGATTTCATTCTTTTCTACGATAACGACGGTATATGCGACATTTGTTGGTTTGATAGCCATATTTTTCTCTATCATCCTTCAGGATAAAAAGACAGAGCCAGAATATTATCGATACTTTTCTGGTGGAATGATTATTAGTTTTACTACGGCATCAATAGTCATCTTTTTTGGGTTACTTGGTTTGATAATTGTGCCATCTGATCAGATTAACTTATCGACAGCCTATATTTTTAGTATGTCCAATCACTTCAACTGGATGAGATATCTATTATTTAGCATTGTGTACGCATTAAGTTTATTGGGACTTATGTCAACAGTCTTGATTGGCTATATCATGATTTTTAAAACCAGTAATCTTTTTGTGCCCTATTGGGGGTCTACTCACGAGCCGGAAAAATAGGGCGCTAAGCCGCGTTATTCAGAGCACTCAGGCTGTTCCTGTTTCCTGAAGCGCCCCCTAACAGGTAACAATAACTCTGTCACCCCATGTTTTCCGGTCATTATGACCATGACTAAAATTACGCCGTAGATAATTTGCCGCATGTTCGCAGCTATGTTGTCGGGCATACCGACAAAGCGGAGTGCTTCGGGCAGCAAAACTAAAAATGCTGAAGCAAAGAAACTGCCGGAGAGGTTGCCAAGGCCGCCAATGATGACGATGGAGAGAACGAAAATAGATTCATTCACGGTGAAGCTGGTCGGGTCAATGTAGGAGATGTAATGAGCATAGAACGTACCAGGAATGGCTGCCAACATGGCGCTCAACGTGAACGAGACTGTTTTGGAGAGATAAACATTTTTGCCGATGCTTTGGCTGTAGATTTCATCTTCGCTGATTGCTGTCAATGTTTTCCCAAAGCCTGATCGGGTGATATTGCGCAACACAAACCAAATGATAACAACAAAGAAAAGCGAAAATATTAGAAATGGGATTTTATTCTCGATGCTGAATCCGAACAGTTGAATGGAAGGAATACCCGGAATACCAAGCGGCCCTCTGGTCAACTCCATCCAGTTATTCATAATGGAGAAAAGAATAACCTGGATACCGAGAGTGCAAATGATGAAATAATCATCAACTGTCCGCAACGCAATAAGAGAGACAATAAAGGCTATAAAACCACTGATGAGCATTGCGAGTGGAATACTTGGCCAAAATGAAAAGCCGTAGTATGTGGAAAAGATTGCTGTTGTATATGCGCCGATGCCGTAGAATCCTGCATGGGTTAAGGAGATGAGTCCAGCAAAGCCCGCCGAGAGATTCAAGCTTTGTGAAAGCATGGTGTAAAAGCAGATCAGAATGAAGAGATGCAAAACATATTCCACTGCTACACCTCCACTTTTTTCAGCCGTTTGCCGCTAAAGCCAAGTGGCTTCCAGATCAAAAACAGGATGAGAATAATATAGGTAACGGCATCCATCCATTTTGTATCGAGGTAAAATGCCGCCATGTGCTGTGCTGTTGCTACCAAGAACGATCCTGCAAGTAACCCTCTTATGCTGCCAACACCTCCGATAATCATAGCAACAACGCCATACAGCAAAAGATTAAAGCCAAATGTTGGCGTCATGTTAGTATCCATTGCTGACAGGATTCCGGCAATTGCAGCTAAGGCGGAGCCAAGTGCAAAAGCAATGAGAATGATTTTGTTGGATGAAATGCCGTAAATATTGCAGAGTTCTGGATTGCTTGAAACCGCACGAATTGATTTACCTGTTGCGGTGAAATGCAAAAACAGGTTGACTCCAATAAATAAGATAACAGAAACACAAATTGTTATGATTTGAACAGTTGTTATGTACGCACCAAATATTTGATGGCCAACGGTTATTTCTGCTGTGTTAATGACTTTTGTATCGTCACCAAAGTAAAGCGAAATGATATTTTGTAAAACGATGTATAACCCGATTGATGCTATTAAATAAGCTAATGGTGGTAAGTTGCGTTGGCGCATCGGACGATACAATAACAATTCGCAAAGCATACCTATAAGCATTGCGCCAATGATAGCTAAAGCAAAGGAAACTAAATAAAAAACTGATAATTTACTTATGAATAAGTACGCCAAATAAGTTGCGGTAGTAATTATCACAGCATGAGATAAATCAAAAAATTTTACACAAGAATATTTAATATTTATTGATAAAGAAATTAATAATATTAAAAAAGATATAGCTATGATATTAAAAATCAATTGCATTATTTATCACTTATTTTTTTTCGAATTCCAATAGTTTTATTTTGTTTTATTAAACTTCGCATTGATGCACGCAAAGAATCATATTGCCGATAGTTATCTAAACGGTAAGAATTGATTTGCCAATTCAAACTATCAATTTTATTTCTAATAACAACCATATTGTTGAATTTACTATTCACAACACTTTCTGATTTTTTTAACCAGAATCCCTGATAAGAAGAATATCCAAGCAGGAAAAGACTTGCAAAAAGCAACAACACAACAAACCTAATTAAATCAATCCAACGTCTTGACTGTAATTCAATTAAATCATGATTATTGTTTCTATATTTATTTATTTCGCTATCAGATAACTCAATTTTAGAAAGAGAATATTGCAATTTGAGTTTTACAAAATCTCCTTTCTGGTTTGTAGTCCTCCATCCTTCATCAAAATTTTTTAATACAAAAAATATTTTTAAAAAAAACAATGTGGCAATAAACAGTGAAGACCATGACAAAAGCAATGGAACTATTAACCCAATAGACACAAGAGCATCGAGTTTTATAAGGATAGTAATTAAATAACTTGTTGTGATTGATAGTAAGGCATTGCGAATATAATCATATTGCAAAATATCTTTTTTAACGAATGATGCCCATTCGTCTGTAAAACTTTTCACATCAAAGAAAATATGCCATATATACTTAATAAGTGCTAATACAAATAGCCTAACAAAATTTAACCAGTATATACACCGCACAATGTGTCTGTTTATTTATTTATCTCATCAGTAAAACCATTAGCTAATTGTGTTTTTGAAACATCGTAGAGCTTTTTAAGTTTTTCGTAGCCAAAACGTTTACTTGAATCTAAAGTAATCATGGTATTAAATAAATCACGAGCATCTTGCCAATCATCTCTATTAACAGCGTTTAAACTATTCGTTGTTATATTTGAAGAAAGCTGAGCATTTATATGATCAATCATTAGCTTTTCCGAATAGGCATCATAGTGTCCCTTACATTCCTCAAGAAGTTTTGTATCACTATATCTTCTGATTGCTGATTGAACTATTTCCCCAATTGCTGCGCTTTTTTTTTGGAGGCAAAAAACAATAAAATGAAAAATCTGAACCGGATTAGATTCCATATAATTATAAAAAACACATAAATAATAAGGATTATCCCCCCAAAGAAACAAAGCTTTCTCTAAATCACATAATAATCTTTTTTCAGGGTCTTCCTCAATTAAATAATTTAATATATCCAGCGAAAGGACTCTTCCTTCTTGAGATTGATGGTTAGTTATACATGTAAGAAAAAAATTACTTGAAAGACTATTGGGAAATTCTATAGTTTTTAAAAAATCATAATTTCGTTCTATTTTTTGTTGTTTTTTGTATCCATGCTTTGAATTAATTATTTTTTCTGCGGACTCAAGCATTTGTAAGTACTCTCTATAAGTATCTAAATAAGTATCTTCCAATAATGGGTGCATATAATTAAGAACAGGAAAAGCATCAGCGGAGAAATATTCATAATTACCGATTCTTTTTATTAGATCTACTTTTCCAATTGCCACTTGATATGGATGATCTATTAGTTTTTTATCAAGCAATTCAAATAGTACTTGAGTGAATAATTCTTTATGATTTTCTTCTTTTTTCATATTTAAATAGCATTATTATAAATTAAGATTGATTCCAAATACGGCAGACCTCTTACTTTAGAAGTAACAATGTCATGCTTTAGCCTTAATTTAGATATATATCCAACAACGGTTTCTTTTAATACAAAGTTAGCCTTTATCTCTTCGGTATAAATTGTAAATTTAAATTTTTTGTAATTCAAAAGAAACAAATACGATTTTACTGTATAAGGCATTCTGATGTTTACAGGAAATCTCATTTTGTAAAAAGAAAAAAATATATTTTTACGTTTATTATCTATTCCAACTCCACGTTGTTCATAGATTTTTTTTGAATTAAAATATTTAACACCATCTCTAAAGTCTATTAATATTAACCCATTAGGATTTGTAATTTTAATAAGCTCATCAATAGCTTTTTTCTGCTCTTCAAAAGTCAAATGTCCTAAAGTATTTCCCCTAAACAAAATCAGATCATATTTATTGTTGCAGTATTTGCTAAGGTCTAAAACATTGCATGTAAAAAATAAAGATTTATTGATATTTTTTGGTCGTAGGCGATTTACTGTAAATTCAACCATTGTGGCACATATATCTGAACCATTGACAGAAAAACCATTTTTATAAAGTTGTTCTATATCGTTACCACTGCCACAGCAAGCGTCAAAAATAGCATTGATATGGTGTTTTAAAAAAAAAGGAGTTAAAGTGTCCAGTAAATGATTGGAATATTGCCGGTGATCTGAATAAATATAATCGTAATACTCTAAATTATATTGATAGTTATGCAATAACTTGTCTTTATTTGTACTACTTATTATCATCAAATGAGAATTTTTTTATAAATACCAAACTATCATTCAATATTTTTAATACTTCAACCTGCTTTAAGACACCACCATGGCCATCAAATGAAGTAACACCTGATAACCCTGCATAATTTTTTATTCCATTAATATATGTAATCAGACTATTTGTATTAGTCCCTTTTTTTCTAATAGCATACGCAATAATATTCATAGCATCATAAGCATGACAAACAGTTTCATCAGGCTCTATGCCATTGATTTTTTTATAACCAGCAACAAATTTTTTAGAAGACAAGCTTACATTCTTCAAATCAATATATGGTTTAGAAAAAACAACGCCATTTCTTGCAGTGCCCGCAATTTTCTTACAATCATCAGAATTGACTGTTAAATTAGCAAACCATTCAGGAAAATATCCTATCTCTTTGGATTGCTTTAAAATCAAGCCCATTTCTTTTGAAAGGGCTGTTAGATATATTGCTTTAATGTTTTTGCTTTTTAGTTTTTGAACTAAAAGCTTATAATCACTTGATTCGCCGTCAAAATAAATATTAGAAGAAACCGTGCCATTTTGTTTTTTAAATTCCGAAATAAAAGCCTCATTTAATGAAATAGTATAATCATTATTTTGTGTTAAAGTGGTTATCTCCCTAATACCACTACTATAAATAATATATGCCATAGCATATCCATCAAAATTATCAGAAGTCCAATTTCTAATAAAATTAGGTTTTATATTTGTCAGTTGAGGACTTGATGCACCAGGCGCAAAAAGAAGAGTTTGATTTGGCAAGTTATCTATCAGCACTTTAGTCGTGCTTGAATAAACATCACCTAAAATAATGGCAACATTATTGATATTTATCAACTTATTAAGTGCTGAAATTGCATCTTTAGGGTTTGATTTCGCATCTTCATAAATAACCTCTACTTTTTTACCATTAATTCCTCCATCAGCATTAATTTCATCCACAGCAAAGCGAATTCCTTCTATCGATTTTTTACCATAATCGCCAGCAACGCCTGTTGATGAAAATATAGCACCAATGATAATATTGTTATTTTGTTTCTGACTATTTGAGTTACAACCAAAAAAAACTGAGATAATTAGCAAAATAAGAATACTAATTTTTATAATTTTCATTATCTATTGATGTTTATTTATACAAAAATCGAATTTAATTCGTTAATATTAAAACCAGATTTCACTGCTGATTCTATAAATAGCTTGCCCAGCTTCATCCCGACCACTCTACTCGCAATATTTAAACACTCTTTCACACGATGCTCGACAATAAGTAAAGTAACTCCAAGCCGCTCATTTAGTGACTTCAAATTTCCAGCAATAAAATCAATATTCTGAGGCGATAATCCGGCAAACGGCTCATCAATTAAAATCATCTTAGGCTGATGTAATGTTGCCATTGCCAACGTAAGCAATTGGCGCTCACCACCGCTAAGCGTCATTGGCGTTCGCTTACGATTGGGCTCCAGTGTCTTAAAAACGGATAGCGTATCCTCTATTCTCTGTCGCAACAGCTTATTATCAAGCATCAAACCTGCCATCTCCAGATTCTCTTTCACCGTCAGCTCTTCAAAGAGATTATTCTTTTGCGGAATGTAAAGCAACCCTTTTTTCAATAATGCCGCAGTTGGCTTGCCGGTTATGTTCTCTCCATCAAACCATACCTGCCCATTATCCCACTGAGGCAACATTCCGTAAATGGCTTTCAGCAAGGTTGACTTCCCGCTGCCGTTGTTGCCCGCAAGTAAAACAATATCGCCTTTGTTCACTTCCAAAGAAACATTAAAAAGCACCTGCTTTTTGCCATAGCCTGTTGACAGGTTTTCAACTTTCAGCATAGCATTCTCATAGGTATGCCGCCATTACCTGCTTGTCTTGCCGAAGCGCATCCATAGTCTCAAAGGTGGAAAGGGTTCCTTCATGCAAAAAGAAAATCGTGTCGGCAACATCGGCAATAAAATCGGTGTTGTGCTCAATCAGCAAAATGGTTTTGCCCTGCTGTTTCAAGGTAAGAATAAGCTTGGCAATTTTATTACGATACTCTGGCTGGATTCCTGCTACAGCTTCATCAAGTAGCAGCAGCTTTGCGCCGTTGGCAACACAGCAGGCGAGCGTCAACAGCTTTTGCTGTCCGTAGGAGATTTCACCAGCCAACGAATTCTTCACATCATTGAGGTAATACTCTTTAGTAATATCATCCGCTATTTGACCTAACTGCTTATTTGCAGAACGGTAAAACTGTCCAGGCAGCATGGCATGGAGCCAATTATCCGTTGGATTGTGCTGCATTGCCAGGATAATATTCTCTTTTACCGTCAGTTTTGTAATGAGCCGCAAATCCTGAAAGGTTCTGCCAATGCCTTGCCTGTTGATGGTGTATGGCTGTTGGTGTGTCAGATTCTTTCCCTCGAACAAAATCTCTCCGTTTTGTGGCTTCATGAAGCCGGTAATCAGATTGAACAGCGTTGTTTTCCCCGCGCCATTGCCACCCATCAAGGCATAAATCTTCTTTTCCTCCAGCGACAATGAGAGGTCTTTGAGGATTTGCTTTTCAGGAACAAAGCCAAAAGTGAGATGTTTGAGTTCTATTATCACTGTTCAGGTACAAACGGATTGGTTGTTCCACAGACTGTATGAGTAACTCTCTTCCTTCATTTTACCCTCAGTGCCGGTTTTATTACCCCCCGCTTCTGTAAGTTTCTGAATCAGAAACCCGTATCCAGCAGATTTGGCTTAGCTTAAGCTAATTCGGTAATACCCTGTTTGTTTTTTACTTCAATAACTTACTATTTTACAAAACATTCAGGTCAATTTCAAAGCTTCTGGGATAACCTACTAACAGTCCTATCGAACGAACGATAGAGTATACAGGGAACAACATTTCACGCTCCTTGAAGTCGCAAAGGACTTCGAGCCATCACTCCTGATCTCGAATGATATGCGAACTAACAGATGGCGACCATTAAATGAAGCCTATTTGTGGAAATCTACACATTTGCACCCGTCAGACGCTTAAACAAACCCAACTCCACTCCAAAACAGAAACTTCAGTGTTATTCCAAGCACATTATGTGAAAGAATCCTGAGTGTAGACCGGTGTATGGCAAAATAAACAGCCAGTGGGGTGATAAGGTACTATACTGTGCCCTCCCCGAAGGTATAATTTCCTCACCTGAGCCTGCAAATAACCCCACTGCGGGATACACTGATAAGACTGGCAAGCGCGGTGACATCACAAAAGCGAAGAAACAACGAATTAAAAGAGCCTTATAAAGTCAGGATTTTTTGTTTCATGCAAGAATTGTTTTAACGCTCCATAATGGCACCATCCAAGTTCATCAACACATTCAACAATTCTCGGAAAAAGCCTTGTATGGAAGGAATTTGAGGCCATTCTATTGATATTGAAACCATATCGGCAATCGTCTTGTTACTTTGCATAATTTTGAGCCGATTGAAGCATTTGATATTCAGATAAATTCATCAACATAATGGTGTTATTCGAGCTAAAACGCTATCCACCGGCGGCACGGTTGCCAGTGGTGACGGCACAAAATTACGCTCTCATGCAGATCAGGCGGACAGCTCAATAAACAGAGGGTTGAAAAAGTTAGTCCAGAAGTCCAGACTACTATAGGAGCTGGACAACTGGACTATCAAAAACAGAGGGCTGAATTTTCAACCTTTAGGCAGATCAGACGGAGCCGGGCCGGGTTGGTGCCGTGTAGGTTATTTAGTCTCTCAAAAAAACAAATAATATATTGACGTTTCAGCAAAGGAATATTATCTACTTTTCCCTCTTTATTCTTAAATTCCCGACATGTTTCTAAAGTGTCGAAAGTAGGCAATAAAAGAGATTTTGAAGAGATTTGTAAAGTTTTTGTAAAGTTTACGCTTTTTAACTAAGCAAAGTCTCTGTATAAGTTGCTTTAATACAATCAAATACAGCTATTCTATTAAAAACCATTCATGAAATTACACGTTTTAAAATCAAAAATCCATAACGCTATAGTGACAAGCGGTGATCTCGAATATGAAGGAAGCATAACCATTGACAGTGAGCTTCTTGACATGGTCGATATGATTCCTAACGAGAAAGTTCTTGTGGTCAACAACAATAACGGTGAGCGATTTGAAACGTACATTATCAAAGGGGCCCATGGCTCCCGGGAAATTCAGCTCAACGGAGCTGCCGCACGATGCGCTCTGGTTGGTGATGAGATCATTATCATGACCTTTGCTGTCATGGATGTTACTGAGGCGCGAAACTTTAAGCCGATGGTTCTTATTGTCGACAGAGAAAACAATCCAAAAAGCAGACACCATGTAGGCGAGGCAGATGAGCCGTTATCATAATACTTTCTGATGCCCTTCACAGAATATCAAAGAAATCAATGGCACTTGCAGTAATTATCATGGCCGCAGGAAAAGGCACTCGAATGAAGTCAGACCTCCCAAAGGTGCTTCATAG
>Ga0114951_10004129_pt1 | contig 14402 bp, 14 predicted proteins | sample AM7aDNAmetaG_FD_88677 | JGI IMG/M metagenome (GOLD analysis project Ga0114951, IMG submission 88677) | Freshwater microbial communities from Finland to study Microbial Dark Matter (Phase II) - AM7a DNA metaG | ecosystem: Environmental > Aquatic > Freshwater > Lake | place: Finland: Lake Alinen...
TGAGCGTTAACTCCATCGAGAATACTCAGGCGACGCCTCCCCCTGTCGCGGCTTTGGCGAGAACCTCGCGCTTGAACGGCGATCGCTACGCCGATGTTTATCTGGATCCTCAGGGGAATGTGATCAAAATCGTTCGCTACATGACGGCGACTCTGCGGGTTGAAAAAGAAGTCAATACGGATCCTGCGCTTCGCGCACAGTTAGCGGGAGGTTCGAGTTTGTTTGTCCCTACGGATCTTGTTTATCACGTTACCACTTGGGAAGGACAGCTGTTAGTTTCTGAATCGTATGAAATTATGACTGCAAGCGGGAATATAAAACATTCCAAAAATATCGATCCTGTGACAGGCAAGGTCAGTTGGACGGAGACAATCAGAACTGGCGATCCTGTGTTACGAGGGAGTCTTCTTGGCGGGATGATGAGTGATCAGGATGTCTTTGAGGTGCGGACATTTGATACTGCATTTGATCATGCCGGAAGGATGCTCTTGAGCCATGTTGCTAAGATTGACATTTATGGAGGGGGGACTCTGATTCGTACCAAGGTATATGAGGTTATGAACGGTGTGGAGTCTATGAAGGTGACGTGGAGCGAGCAGATGAGAATTCTTGATGCCGCTACTCGCAGGAGTCTTCTTGGTGGGATTGTGAGCAATCAGGATGTTTTTGAAGTGCGGATATTTGATGCTGCGTTTGATCATGCCGTGCGGATGCTCTTGAGCCATGTTTTGAAGATCGATGTCTATGGAGATGGGAACATCATCCACACCAAGGCCTACGAAGTCATCAATGGGGTTGAGACCGGTACGTTTATGTGGATACAAGGTGTTCGGAAATCACCCATGGAGCTTGATTTTCAGGGGAATCCTTTGGGAATCGCTTTGGGTGCTAATACGACTGAGTTTTTGGGTCAGCCTCTCTATTATGTCGAACTGTCAAAGGACGCATTCGATGTACCAGGACGCGTGTTGAGCGGAATTCATTATCAAGTGGTGGCCGTCGATAGGTCCAAAATGCGTATTGAGTACAAAGATCTCAAAACAGGGGAGGTCGGTTTTTTTGAGCAGGTTCCGGCTCCGCTGTATGATTTTGATTATGGAAAATTCAGAAGCCTATCACACTGAAATCTTCGGTGTCTCTCGATGCGGTTCGTGCTGGGGCTTTAGAGTTGGTTTAAAAAGTATTTTTTGGCCATAAAAAAAGCAAAGGAGTTTAAAACGTAAAGAGCTTCCGCAATTACCCCCGGGGCAGTACGCCTGGTTGATAGGTTCAGCCGGGATGCCAGCTCCGGGGGCCTTCCTTATCATCTCAAGAAAAACACAAATTGCATTCATCTCATGCCTTTCGGGAAATCCCCTGGGAAAGTCGCAAATCTTCCGTTAGAGTCCGCGGTATGTTTATAATTAAAATTAAATTGATTATAATGAATATTTTATTATAATGCTGCTTGAATTCGGGTCTATCATCGGGCATAATTTTATTAGCCAGAATTTAGGCTATTAATAGCATGATGTCAGGCTAAAGGGGGAATCGATGATGACCATTAGTTTATCAGAAGCAAAGGACCGATTGAGCCAGCTTGTTAAAGAGACGGCGGAAACGACGGAGCCTTTTATGATCTCGGTGCACGGAAGAAAAGAAGTGGTTGTGATCTCTATGGAGGAATATGCGGGGTTGATGGAAACGATCGAGATCCTCAGGGATCAGAAACTGGTCGGGAAAATTCAGGCAGGCCTTCAAGAGGCAAAAAAGGGGCAGCTTGTTGATTTCGATTCGATCAAACAGGACGTTTAATCCGAAGGGATGGAAGTGTTCACATGGCTTATAAGGTTTTCTTCACCCCTACCGCCCGCCGAGACTACGAATCGATCCGCAATGTAAAGCTCAAGCGTGGAATCAATCGTATCGTTGAGAAGCTTAAGGAAAATCCCTACCAGTTCAAACCACTCTCAGGTCCTCTTTCGGGACTTCGGTCAGCCAAAACATTTTCTTTCAGAGTCATTTACCGCATTGAGAATAAGCAGCTGATCGTAGAAGTCATTACTGTTGAGCACCGCAAAGATGTTTATCGCTAGTACGGTGGTGCTTCGGTATGCTGGGCCGACCCTTTCCCCGAAAATGAGCTCCGAGGGACTTCTTCGATGGGAGTTTCTCCCACTGCTCCAGGAGTGAGGCGCTGCTGGGTTTCTTAAAAGCCATGATAATCCTTTTAAGACAGGGGCATCAAATTCGAAGACCCGGTCTTTTCCTTAAATATGCGCTTGAGTTGGCCGCCCGTGGTTGTGCTAGAATACGCCCAAGCTATTATTTTCATTTCATCGACGGTAGCTTTGGCAGTCCCAATACCTATCAATTTCAAACGCGTTGAAATGGGGGCTGTCCAAACTCCCATTGTTGAAACGAAATTAATTGTTTGGGCAGTCATGATTACCCGTTTTCTTTTTTATAATGATAATCATGGCGCCCAATCGTTTCTTGCACCGCTTAAAATGGGAGACTGTTCATGGGACAAAAAAAATCGATCGTGGTCGTGGACGATGATGTGGATGTCAGTCAGATGACGCGGATGAGGCTTGAGCAGACGGGGCTTTACACGGTGCGTGTTTGTAATCGCGGGAGCGAGGCTCTTGCGGTTGTTCGGGAAACGCGGCCTGATATGGTGCTCCTGGATATTGTGATGCCGGATGCGGACGGGACGGAGGTCGCGCGGCAGATCAATGAGGATGAGTCGCTGGCCGGGATCCGGGTCGTTTTCATGACGTCTCTCGTGGAAGAAGGGGAACTTGATCGATCGGCTTTGATCGGAGGATACCCATTCATTTCCAAGCCCGTGACCGGGGAAGCGCTTCTCAAGAGCGTTAAGGAATTTTTCGAACTTGGCCATTGATCTGAAAAGCGCCGAAGGCCAATTCGCGATCGAAGTGCTTCAGTTTGGCGCGGAGCTCGCCTGCCGTATCCGCGCTGAATCCTCTGTGAAATCCATCCTCAAAGAAGATCGATCTCCCGTGACGCTTGCCGATATGGGGATCCAGGCCATTGCCGGAGCTCTTCTTGAACATTATCTTCCCGATGCCGTGCTTATCGGTGAAGAGAACGCGGATTATCTGAGGTCCGAGTCCGGGGCCGACGATCTTGAAAAAGTTACCGGTTACGTCCATTCTTTTTTGCCCCACGCCAGGCCCGGAAGAGTTTGCCATTGGATCGACAAGGGACGGGGCCGGCCCCATTCTCTTTCAAATAATTCAAAGATTGATGGGACCATAGCTGGAAATGTTCCGTTCGGAGAAGGGGAAAGCCATAGCATTCCCGAAGGTTCTTTTTGGACGCTTGATCCGATCGACGGGACAAAAGGTTTTTTGCGCGGCGGTCAATATGCGACCGGTCTGGCCTTCATCAAGAACGGAGAAGTGGAACTGGCCGCGATCGGATGCCCGGAGTTGGAACTTCAGGACTATAAGTTCTTAGGAAAAGGCATCGCGGTCTTCGCGGTCCGGGGGAAGGGTTGCTGGGCGCTTTCGCTGGATGATCCTGAAGATCTCAAACGCTGGGTTCGTGTGAAAGTTTCTAATTGCAAAGAGATTTTTCAGGTCAGGCTTCTGGATTCCTTTGATCCGGAGCATAAAAATGCGGAGAAAAATCAACGGGTCAGGGAAATGCTGGGGATAAAGCCGGAGCCGATCATTATGGATAGTATGGCCAAGCAGGCCTTGATCGCAGCAGGAGGCGCGGAGATTTTTTTCAGGACTTTGCCGCGAAAAGAACCCGGCCACCGTGAAAAGATCTGGGATGTGGCGCCGGGAGCTCTTGCGATCACGGAAGCGGGAGGACGCGTGACGGACTTGAACGGTCAGGCTCTGGATTTCAGCGCGGGACTTACGCTTGCGCGGAATCCCGGACTTGTGGCTACGAACGGTTTTTTGCATGAGGCTGTGCTGGATGCGATACGGCAGGCGATGACATGAAGAGCTCTGACCGCTTGCCCAAGGGACAGCAGAAATGGATGGAACGGGCCCTTGATTCCGCGAGGACAGGCATACGAAGAATGGACGGGGGGCCCTTTGGAGCCGCGATCGTGCGCGGGGATCAAGTGATCGCTGTAACTCATAACACGGTGCTTAAGGATCAGGATGCCACCTGTCATGCCGAAGTAAATGCCATCCGGAGGGCGTCCCGGAAACTTAAAAAATTCGATCTTTCAGATTGCGTCATTTATTCCACGACGGAACCTTGCCCCATGTGTTTTTCCGCGATCCACTGGGCCTGTCTCGGAGAGGTGACATTCGGGTCTTCCATTGCCGACGTGCAAAAGCGCGGTTTCAACGAGCTTTCTATTCCTTGTAAAAAGATGAAGCAAGACGGCCGTAGCCGCGTCCGGATCAAGTCTGGTTTTATGAAGAAGGAATGCCTGTCATTGCTCGACGAATGGGACCGTCAGGAAAACAAAAAGACTTATTAAGGATCCGACATGCAATATCTTAGTGAGAAAGCCGGGCAACGTAAAAGCTTTAGCGTCCGGTTCTTTTTTTGCGCGTTGACTGCCGACTTTCGTGCGGCAAAATGAAGATCATCCTTGCCGGCGGAACGGGTTTTGTCGGCAGAGCCATCGGAGAAAATCTTCTCTCGTCTGGGCATGAAGTGTTTGTCCTGACGAGGAAGGTCAGTACTGCTTCGATTAAGAAAATAAAGAGTGTCGCTTGGGATGCCAAGACCCAGGGAAATTGGGCCGCTTGCTTTGACGGCGCAGATGCTGTGGTTAATCTGACGGGTGAGAATATCGCGGGAGCTCGTTGGTCAGAAGACAGAAAAAAGAGGCTCCTCTCTAGCCGCGTGGACGCAACGCGCGCGGTCGTTAATGCCATGCAGAACGCCCGGAACCGGCCACCGGTTCTCATCAATGCTTCCGCGGTCGGATTTTATGGTGATGTTCCTGATGCGGTCCTGACGGAAACAAGTGCCCGGGGCGATGGTTTTCTTGCGGAAACGTGCGAAGAGTGGGAGGCCGAAGCCCATAAAGCGGAGCTTTTCGGAACTCGCGTGGTTCTGGCGCGGCTAGGACCCGTTCTCGGTGAAAAAGGCGGCCCGTCCGGAAAACAGGACAAAGCCTGCCCGTCTTCTCCGGGCGGCATGCTTTCCCGGATGATCTTTCCTTTCCGTTTTTTTATCGGAGCTCCCTTGGGTACGGGACGGCAGTGGATTCCTTGGATCCATCTGGAGGATGTTGCCGGTATTTTCCTTTTCATGATCGAACGAGGGGATCTCGAGGGAGCCGTTAATATTACATCGCCGGAGCCCGTGACCATGAAGACATTTTGCGGGGCGCTGGCGAAGATCCTCCGCCGGCCATGCGGGGTTCCTATCCCTGGTTTTCTTCTCAAAATGATGCTGGGGGAGATGTCAGCGGTCGTTCTTTCAAGCCAGAAGGTGCTTCCCGAAAAACTGATCAGTGCGGGTTACCGGTTCCGGTATCGGGATATCTCCGAGGCGTTAGGATCGATCCTGAAAAAATCTGCGTAAAATTTCAAGCCGTTCTCTGGTATTTTCGTGAAAGTTGTGTATAATTTCTGCGATTTCTTTCCAAACACTGTGAGACGATGATGCCATTTAATTTTAGTTTCTTCAAAAAACAACGGGCTGAGTTCAAAGAGAAAATCCATTCTGTTTATCAGCCGATCGTGGATATCGCAACGGCGGATATTTTCGGTTATGAGGCGTTGGTTCGCAGCGAAACGGAAATGCCCGCGGAATTGTTCCGCCGCTCCTATGAAAAAGGGACTGTGATCCCGTTCGATTTCCACTGCCTGGCGTCTTCTGTCAAAGTGCTTCCCGAATTGGGTGAGGGACAGTATCTTTTCCTTAATATCGAACCTTTGACATTGGAGCAGGCTTTCTCGCATGGGAAAGAGGGGGAAGAGTTCCTCAAAGGATTGAAAAAATACGCCAGCAAAGTTATTTTTGAGCTGACGGAAGGCGTGAAGAAATCGGATTTCGCGTTCATTCAGCGGGGAGTGGAATTTATCCGCGCCTTCGGATATCGCTTTGCTCTGGACGATCTGGATGACATCAGCACGAAGACTTCCCAGTTGGCGTCACTGAGGCCGGATTTTCTGAAGATCGATCTTCAGCTGGTTCAGGGGATCGCGAGCAATTATCTTAATCAGCAGATCGTCCGGGAAATGGTGCATTTGGGCCGCGTGAACGGTTCTGAGATGATCGCGGAAGGCGTAGAGCACCGCTCCGATCTTGATTTTATCCGCAATATGGGGATCCGTTACGGACAGGGTTTCTTTTTCGCAAGACCGGCGAGGGAATTGATCCATTCCATCCAGATCCCGAAGGAATAAATAACTTCCGGCAATTTTTCTGCAGAACGGGACGGGCGTTTTTTAAGAAACCGATTCCATGAGTTTCGCAAAATCCTCAGCGTTCCTGTCGATCCATATCTCGGCGGCTTCTTCTTCCGAGAGCTGGCGTCCTCTGAGGAGTGACATTTTTTCGCGATATTGACGGATCTGGATGATCTCTTCGGCAAGCTTGGCACGGAAGGCGCTTATCGAGTCTTGGAAACAAACGCCGATCTTGAAAAGTCCGGTGCTTGCGTCTTTTTGGGAGTGGGTAACATGGGCGCTCATCTTGAAGAGTTGTTTTTCTATCGGGATGGAAAGCTCCAGATGCGTTCCCTCGAGGATCGGCTCCGGCCAAAGAAATGACAACCCTCCCTGAGATAGATCTTCCGCCTGTGATTTTAAAGAGGTTTTTGATTCAACGCGGGTAAGCTGGATGGGTACCTTGATGGGATGTCTGAAGAACTTTCGTTTTTCATTTTCCATGCGAGAAGTATACCCCATATATTGATTTTTACCAGACCCCTGGATTTTTTTTGTATAATGCGTGACGGTTTGTCATGTTGAATTCTGCTCAATTGAATTCTTGGATATTCAAAAAATAGCAATAACGATCAATGATGACTCTCACAAAAGACCAGAAAAAAGCAGTTCAATCTCTCGGAAAGAATATCCTTGTTTCTGCCGGGGCGGGAACGGGCAAAACGCGCGTGCTGGTCGAGAGGATCCTGCATATTCTCCGGACACAAAAGGCGACCATCCCCGAATTGTTGGTCCTGACCTTTACGGAAAAAGCAGCCAATGAGATCAAAACACGCCTTTCCGAAAGTTTTCGTGAATTGAATCTCGAACGCCCCCGGCGCGATCTTGAAAAGGCCGCGATCTCGACTTTTCACAGTTTTGCGGTGCGGCTCCTCCGGGAACATCCCATCGAAGCGGGCGTGGATCCGGACTTTCGCGTGATCGAGACCGAGCAATCCGAGCTGCTGAAAGAAGAAGCGATGAACGCTATGATCGCGAAACTTTACGGAGAAAAAAATGACGCTTTTGAGATCCTCCCGGTTTATGGAGAGGACTCGGTTCGAAGCGGGATCCTGAAGGTGTTCATGGCGGCGCGGCATGAAGGCAAGAGCTTGCGGGATTTTTTTGCCGAGAATGCGATCAAGGAACAGGGGGTCTGTGAGAAACGGGAATCGGAATTACCGGACGAGGCGCGGGCGCTGATCGCGAAACTTGAGGAGATCGACGGCAAGGCATGGGAGCGGTTCCTGGATCTCAAGACATGGGACTGGGGGACGCTCCGGGATTTTGAAGAGTGGAGCGCTCTTTACAAGGGAAAGCGCAAGGCGGGTTGGAAAGAATGGCGCGATCTTCTCGGAGACCTCGCGGCGCTTCGTCTCGGACCCCTTGCGGCGCCGTGGAAGGAAAGATTTGAGAGGATGGCGCTTGCTTTTGAGGAAGCTTACACCGCCCTGAAAAGAGAAAAAAGTTTTCTTGATTTTGATGATCTCCAGAGGATGGCCGTCGGGCTTTTCCGGGGAGAGAAGCCGGCCCTTCTGAAGCTGAAGGAGCGGTATCAACGCGCGTTCAAGTTCATTCTTGTCGACGAATTCCAGGATACGAATTTCCTCCAGATGGAATTCGTGGAATTGCTTTCGACGGGAGAAAATCTCTTCATGGTGGGCGATTACAAACAATCGATCTACGGATTCCGGGGTGCCGAGCCTCGGATCTTTCTTGAGAAGGACGCCCTTTACGGGAAAGGTGTCGGCGGCGAGAGGATCTACCTCTGCGAAAGTTTTCGCAGCGATCCTCCGGTGCTTGATTTTGTGAACCGTTTTTTTAAAGTTCTTTGGGAGGAGGACTGTTTTCCTTTTGAACCGCTCGTCGCGAACCATTCCACACCCCGGGTGTGTGAAACGGTTTCAGCGGTGGAGCTTTTGGTGACGGGGCTCAAGGAAAAAGAAGATATGCGTTTCGCCCGTTTGCGAGAAGCGAGGGTGATCGCGGCGCGGGTCCGCGAACTTCATGAGAAAGAAAAGATCCCCTACGGCGATATGGCGGTGCTTTTTCAGGCCATGACTTTGAGCGGTATTTATGAGGATGCTTTCAAATCCGCCGGGGTTCCTTATTTTATTGTGGCGGGCCGCGGGTTTTACGAGCAGCCCGAGATCCAGGACATGATGAGCTTTCTCTCCCACCTGGAACGGCCTTTGGCGGATATCCCTCTTGCCGCAACGCTTCGCTCGCCGCTTTTCCATATCACCGACGACACTCTTTTTTGGCTATCCCACTACGCGAAAAAAGAGAGCGACGATGTGCCTCTTATCCACGCGTTAAGAACTCCGGCCCCATTAGAAGAGATCGTTCCCGAACAAAAGGAGAGACTGAAAAACTTTTTAAAGCTGACAGGCGAGCTGAACGGTGTCAAAGATCGCATCCCTGTCTCGGAAATTCTGGACAGGATTCTCGAGGGCACGGGATATGAGCTTTCTGTTTTAATGGACCCGAAAGGGGTGCGCCGCTACGCGAATCTCAAGAAATTGATCGCGATGGTGCGGGAATACGAGACCTATGACCGTATGTCGCTTGCCTCTTTCCTGAATATCCTGAAGCGGCTCGAGGCCCAGGAGGTTCGCGAATCCGAGGCGCAGACAGTGCTCGAGAAAAGCGTTGAAACTGTGAGGATGATGAGTATTCACGCGGCCAAGGGCCTGGAATTCCCCGTCGTTTTTGTGGCGGACATGGGGCATCAGGGTTCGCGTTCAGACTCCAAGAGCGTGATCGCTCACGCCGCGGATGGTTACGCGATGAAGATGTGGGATTCGAAGGGGCTTGAAATGAAGGAACCTTATTTTTTCCGGCACATAGACGATGAGATCGCGAAGCGCGGGGATGAAGAACGGAAACGGTTATTTTATGTGGCCCTGACTCGAGCGAAGTCGCGGCTTTTCTTAAGCGGCGTCCACAAGAAGAAAAAAGAAGAGAAGGAATGTTTTCGTGACATGGCCTCCTGGATGGATTGGGCCGTGTCGACCGCGGGAGAGCTTCCCATCAAGATCTCTATCGATCCTGAAACTCCCTTCCTGGCGCGTCCCGGCACCAAGGAAGAACTGCATGAAAAGGTCGAGGCTCTGGTAGCAGATATTTCGTGGAAAAAAAAAGGCGCAGAGATTTCCGGATCGCGGTTTTCAAAACCTCCGAGTCCTCGCAGCATCGATCTTCCCGTCTCCGCTTATGTTCTTTTCCAGAAAGATCCCGCGGAGTTCTGGCGCGTTTATCAGATCGGGTGGTCGGTCCCTGTCCAGGATTCTTCTGAAAAGTTGACAAGTGTTGGGACGGAGGGCGAGAACGAATGGGTCGGAGAGAGCGAACTCCTGGAGGGACAGGACGAGGTTTTTTCTGCGGCTGATTTTGGAACTGTGATGCACGGATTTCTTGAGCGTCTGGATTTCGCGCATCCGGATTTGTTGGAGCCGGGGACTCTGGAGCGTCTTTTTGGTGGCTTCGGTGAGCCTGCTGTAAGCGATGCTCAGAAGATTCTCGGAGATTTTATGAAACAGCCCGTTTTTCAGCAGCTGAGGAAAGCGAGGCGGATCAAGCGCGAGATCGATTTTGTGCTGAACGCCCGCCGCGGCCTGATCCAGGGGAAGATCGACGTTCTGTTCGAGGATGAAAAAGGAGTGTGGCATATCCTGGATTACAAGACGGCCTCCGGCGATGAAGACGCCGCGCGCAAAAGCGCCTATGATCTGCAGATGGAGATCTACGCGCTGGCGGCCGGGAGGATCCTGAAACTTCCAGTGCGCTCTGCTATCATCTACTACCTTAAGAACCAAAAAGCCGTAACGCTCGATTTTCTTTCTGAACCCCCCGGAGTTTTTTTCGATAGCCTTGAAAAGAAGATCCATGGCCTGCAACAACAGATCCTCGATTATTCGAACGAGCGGATGATCAAGGATTGCGAATGCAGGGAAAGCTTATGACGTTCAAGCCATCCTTTTTTTCTAAAGGGCGGTCTGGGCTGTCATGATCATTCGCTTCGTTTTAAATAAAGGAAAATCATGAAAAAGCTTATTCTTTACGATCTGGACGGAACGCTTGCGGACACTCGCCGCGATATCATTAACGGGGTGCGGTATGCCCTTGAGACTTTGAAGGGGCCTTCACTGACCGATGCTGAGATCAAGGATTGCGTCGGGACGGGACTACACGCGCTGATCAGGCAGGCGTTCAGAACAGACGATGAGAAGCTTGCGGACCGGGGCGCGAAACTTTACCGGGAGCATTACAAAGCCCATATGATGGATCATACACATCTTTATGCCGGCGCGGCCGAATTTCTCGAGCATTTTAAGGAGCGTAAACAAGCCGTCATTACGAATAAACCGAATCCTTTCTCGTCTCAGATCTTGGAAACGCTTGGAGTGGCCCATTATTTCATTGCGATCCTGGCGGGGGATAACGGTCTTCCTTTCAAGCCGGACCCCGCGGCGATCTATCACTTGATGGCAGAAACCGGTGCGGCTAAAGACGAGGTTCTCTTTGTCGGGGACAGTCCCATTGATATTCAGGCTGCGCGGAATGCGGGGGTTGAAGTCGTGACGCTTTCGCATGGGTTCGCGAGCGAGGCGACTTTACGGGAAGCAAAACCGGATTTCATCGTTCATGATTTTAAAGAGTTGCTCGCGCTTGCAACAGAAAAAGGATGGTAAATTTTTATGAAAGAAGATATTGTACCCGCCATGAATGAGACGATAATGCAGTCAATTCCGGGAGCGATTGCCGAAGGGGACCTGGTCCTCGTTTATTTTGATGACGAGCGCACCTACATGATCGACGTGACCCGCGGCAAACGCGTGGCGATCCACTGCGGCAAGCCCTTGTCGGTCGATGAATGGATTGGACAGCCGTTTGGCAAGAAAATCATTTGCGAGCACGGCTTCTGCTATCTCCTGAAACCTACGATGGAAGATCTGATGATGAAGGCCTCGCGTGAAAGTGGAATCATCTATCCCAAAGACGCGGCGCTCCTTATTATGAAAGCCGGTATTCACAGCGGGTCGAAAGTGATGGAGATCGGTACGGGCTCGGGGTCGCTTACCATGGCGCTCGCTCAGGCTGTCGCTCCGAACGGCCATGTTTTTTCCTACGACCGGCGTGAGGATCTTCCAAAAAATGCCTACAAGAATATTCAGCGGGCGGGTCTCAGCCAATTTGTTACGTTTTGTCAGCGGGTGGCGGCCCAACCTTTCACGGAAAAAGATTTTGACGCCGTGACTTTGGACATTCCCCAACCCTGGGAAGAAGTCTCTGTTGTAAAACAAGTTCTTAAACCCGGCGGACGCTTGGTGAGCCTGAATCCGACCTTCAATCAGATCGAGAAAATGGCCGAGGCGCTTCGCGAACAAGGGTTTATTCTGGTGGAAGCGCGCGAACTTTTGGAACGAGAGATTCTTGCGCGTGCCGGAAAGACGCGTCCTGTCCAACGAATGATCGGCCATACGGAGTTCATGCTTTTTGCCGTACGGACTGCGGATTCAATCGCGGAGCCAAAACCACAGACAGGAGTCCCCGGGGCGGAACCTTCAGAGCCAAGTATTCCGGTCTGAAGTTTCAAGTCGCCGCCGTTGTTTTTGGGTCTTTTGCTGTTGATTTAAAAAAATCTATCTGATACACTTTGAACCTGCGAGCGGAATAATTTTTCTAACCAACGCATAGACCTACAGGAGAAGAAAATGGGAAAAGCTACACGTTTGACGATGATGGTATTGATGGTCGGATTGATCGCTTTTAGCGGTTGCGCATCGAGGAAGACCGGCAAGAAGGTAGATACGATTCAGGCGCAGGTGAACGCGATGACCGACGAGCTCGTGCGTTTGGATCAGTCGCTTCAGGATACCCGCGCTTCTATTCAATCACAGGAAGGCAATGGCGGGGGTTCGCAGTCCTCTTCTGTGGGTTCCTCAGCCGAGGGTTCCTCGGTCGGCGGGATGTATCGTACGCCTTCCGGTTTTGAGATCCCTTCCGTGAATATCCAGAAGGCCCTCAAGAAAGCCGGTTATTATAACGGCGCGATTGATGGCAAGGTCGGTCCCGGAACCCGTGATGCGATCGCTGCTTTCCAGAAGGACAATGGCTTGGGGTCGGATGGTGTTTGCGGCCGCCAGACCTGGTCCAAGCTGAAGAGCTATCTCGAAGCCATTAAGTAAGCTCTGAGATTTAGTTTTTTAGTGGAATTGCTTTAAAAAAAGGGACAGGCTGTTAGCAATTGCCTGTCCCTTTTTATTTTTTGCGCCATTTCAAGCGCTTCCTTGCTACAATGCAGTCCTTATGCCGCGCCGAATCTTACGAACCCTTACGCTTCCTGTTTTCTTTTTTTCTATTGTAACTTCCGCCTTTCCCGCTGAGTCCCTGAGGGATCTTTCCGTTGCCCTGCCGCCGGATCTTAAAACCCTGAGTAAGATCCGTATCCTTGTTCAGCGTGATAAACCTCAGGTCAAGGTCAGCGCTTCAGATCCTTTTGAGGTTTTTGATGATCAGGGCCGCCCAGTGCTGAGCGGCTCGAAGCTGGATGGGGTGACCGTGAAGCCTATCTCTGAGGGCCTTCAATGGTGGGACCGGAAGGTGGCAACGCATTTTCTTGTGATCCGGAGTCTTGGCCACGGCATTCGGGTCGGGAATAGCGGTGTTTATCGCGACGCGGTCCTTATTTACAAAAATTCCAAGGGAAGCCTGGATGTCATCAACCGTCTGGAACTGGATGATTATCTGAAAGGGGTGATCCCATTCGAGGGGAATCCCAACTGGACGATCGAGTCGCTCAAAGCTCAGGCCATTGTATCCCGGACTTTCGCGCTGACCCGGGTGATCGCGCGCCATGATGAAGAATACGATCTGACATCCGGGGTTACGAGCCAGGTCTATGCCGGTAAACAGATCGAGAGCGCTCGAACGGATCAGGCTGTTGATTCCACGCGCGGAGAAGTCCTTCTTTATAAAGGAAAGATCTTTCCCGCTTATTATCACTCCACCTGCGGGGGCGCGACGACGGCGGCGGATCTCGTCTGGCGTGTAAAACCGTTTCCTCCTTTGAGCGGGGTGGAATGTAAATTCTGCCAGAAATCGCCGCATTATAAATGGGAGGCTGCGGTGACGCCCGCGGAGATCAAACAAAAGCTCGCGAAAGAGGGCATGCCCGTGAGCGAAGTTCTCGGTATCCGGACAGAAAAGATCGATAAGACCGGCCGCGCCCATAAGTTCGTGATCCAAAGCACCTGGGCGGAAAAGACCGTGGACGCAGACGGGTTCCGGGTCTGGATCGATCCGATGCGTCTCAAGAGCAATCTGATCACAAAGATCAGGACTAATAGCGCGGGAGCTTTTGTTTTCAAGGGCCGGGGTTGGGGGCATGGTGTTGGGATGTGCCAGTATGGGATGAAATATCTCGGGGAACTTGGCTATGGTTATCGGGAGATACTGGACCTCTATTATCCGGGAGCGCAGATCTCGAAACTGGAAGTCTTTTCCGATCAGGCAAAAGCGAAGGTTCAAGAGGAACCCGAGAACTCATTTTCTATCGATAAGTTTTTTGGGGAATCTTGATTCTTCCGCTATAATGCACGCTCGATAAGTCGTGAGATGGACGGCTCGCGCCGCGGTGCTTGGCGCAAACAAGCTTGATAAAGTAAAATTTTATTGTGGTTTGCGGACATCCTTCGAAACCTTCTTTGGGTTTCAGGGGTGCAGTATTCAATTATTGCGATTTAATGCGCCCGTAGCTCAATTGGATAGAGTGTCGCCCTCCGAAGGCTACCGGGAGTTTTTCCGTAAGTCATTGTAACCACTGCTAAACCGTTTTTTCACCACAAGTTGACGCTTCCACCCCAGTCGGCCCCGCACTCCCCGAAAAACCCCCGATTTAGTTCGCAATGGACACCGTGTGGGCAGTGCGACCAAGAAAGGTCGTTAGACTAATGGGTGAAAATCCCATCGGGGTAAAAGGTTAGCCACCCTCCTCGTAGCGAGTCTTGAACACTGTGTGGTAACGCACAGTGTTAA
>Ga0114951_10004131_pt1 | contig 14397 bp, 12 predicted proteins | sample AM7aDNAmetaG_FD_88677 | JGI IMG/M metagenome (GOLD analysis project Ga0114951, IMG submission 88677) | Freshwater microbial communities from Finland to study Microbial Dark Matter (Phase II) - AM7a DNA metaG | ecosystem: Environmental > Aquatic > Freshwater > Lake | place: Finland: Lake Alinen...
CGGGGCAAAATCATGCAGGGCATAACAACCGAGGTCGTCGGCAACTGCGGATTGTCGGCTGCGCCGCTTCTGGGCGCGTCTCGGGCGCAGCGTGAAAAGAACATAAAAAACCTGGGCCTGGATCTCTGCTGGACGCATCTTGATGAGTTTGCCGAAACCGTAAAAAAACAAAATCTTCCCTGCCATATGGTGCCCCTTATCGGCCATGGCAATATACGCGGCTCTATTGTGGGCTACGGCAACCGGCAGCCAACCCCTGATGAAATGCAAACAATGGAACGGCTGTTCACACGGCAGATGGAGGCCGGCGCCTGGGGACTTTCAACCGGCCTTGTCTATCCGCCCGGCATGTATGCAGCCCGCGATGAAATCATCGGCCTGGCTAACATAGCTGCCCGTTTCGGAGGCATATACACAAGCCATATGCGCAGTGAAGGAGACATGCTGCTTGAAGCGATTGAGGAAACGCTGGCTGTAGGTCGCAGCGCCGGGCTGCCGGTGCAGATATCGCATCTCAAAACGCAGGGCAAGAGCAACTGGCACAAATTACCCTCGGTATTCGAGCTTATCGAAAAAGCCCGCGACGGTGGCATGACGGTTTTTGCTGATCGTTATCCTTACACGGCCTCCAGCACAGGCCTTGATGTGGTATTCCCGGCATGGGCCTGCGAGGGCGGAAATTATTCCGAACTTGAACGCCTGCAATCACCGGAAATATGCGAGCGCATTTACGCAGATATTCTTGAGCGCATGTCAGAAGTTGAACTGGGCCGCGACATTTTGATTGCAAAAGTCATTACACAAAAAAACAAAGCGCTTGAAGGCATGAGGCTCGAGGCTGCTGCGGCACTGCGTGGCCAGTCAGTGGGTGAGGCGCTGTTCTCTATTCTCATAGAGGAGGAGCTTGACGTCGACGCGGTATTTTTTTCAATGTGCGAAAATAATCTCAAAAAAATACTGCTGAAAGACTATGTCATGATCGGCTCGGATGCCTCTGTCTGGGACACAGAAGGCTTACTTGGCGCAGGCAAACCCCATCCACGCGCATTCGGCAGCTTCCCCCGTGTGCTGCGAAAGTATGTATGTGAGCAAAAGCTGCTCAGCCTTGAAAATGCCGTATATAAAATGACCGGCCTTCCGGCACGCACCATCGGCCTTACCGATCGTGGCGTCATCAGGCAGTCTATGAAGGCTGATTTGGTGCTCCTTCGAATGGCCGATGTCCAGGACCTGTCAGACTACGCTGATCCGCATCAATACCCCGCGGGCATCAGTCGCGTCATGGTCGATGGAAAATGGGAGGTTGCTGAAGGAACTATGACCGGAAACTATGCGGGTAGACTGCTGCTGAAAAGATAGAGAGGGGTTCCGGAGAGAGAAATGGAAACCTTGCACCTTAAACTTTGAACAATCCCCCAACCCCTACGAATCCCTGCCTGCCGGAGGTTTCCCGAGTATCATCGAATCAACAGCAACAGTTAAAATATCAAAAAAAATATCGGGCTTTGTATAGTCCTGAATATCAATAAAAAAATTAACCACCGGTGTGTCATTATAGGGAGATGTTAGAAAAAAACTCAAGGCGTTTGTCTTGTTCTGAATAAACGGTACAAGCCTGAATCCGCAATCGTCATCTCTGCAACTTGCCATTGTGAAGCTCCTGTGCACTCTGCCGAAAGGGGTTTCGCCCTCTGCGGCTATCTAAATATTTTTTTCAAAAAAGGTTTTTATGTTCCTGAAAATAATTTTCTCGCGATCCGGGCTCGGTATAAGTTTCACACCGTCCCGCAACATGCTCTCCACTGCGCGCGCTATCTTCTGCGGCTTGCAGTTTTCAGCGGCAAAGTACGTGAGCAATTCTTTGAGCGCATCACGCGTTGCCGCCGCAATAAAAATTCCTCTTTCAATATTGCCGCATTCCGTAAGATATGCAAGAAGTTTCTCAACGCTCCGGCCGGCAGTATCAACAGGCTGCACGCTTTCCCGGCCCGCATGCCGCAGCAGATAGTCATAAAAATTGCTGCTGTCCTGAAATGCGCACCCATCAAGACGCACTTCGTTGTCCGACGATACTATCAGGCAGTTCACACCGAGCGACGCCGAGTGAAAAGCCATGTCGCGAATCATCTCATCAGCGGTTTGCGGAGCTGCAAAACGAACGATAATCGCTGCACTGCCCACGTCATGGCTTGAAGAAGTGCCTGCGCCGTCAAACACCACCGTCCACTGTTCACCGGACATAATTGCACGGCAGCACAAGTCGAAGAGCCACTGACGGGCAGCATCGCCTCCCCGTAACTCTTCAATACGGGAGCCGCTCGGATTTGTCCGAATGACATTGTATCCGTCAATGATGGTGCGCTTGACAAGTGACATTACAGCAATCCATTATTGGAAATTCAATGGCCCTGCACAAGTTAGTATACAAATCCCCTGCTGCTGTCAAGAAACGATGCTGAAGTGCGCCGTAGCCTCTGCGTATAACAGTCTCCTTATCTGTTGCTTTTTTAGACCCGCTATGATAGACACTTAATACTTTTTTACATCGGGGCGTAGCGCAGTCTGGTAGCGCACCTGCCTTGGGCGCAGGGGGTCGCTGGTTCAAATCCAGTCGCCCCGATATTATTTAATTGGCGCATAAAAAAAGAGGCCGACAGTCAGACTGCCGGCCTCTTTTTATTTCCTGATGATCTTGTCTCAGTTACTGAACATCTTTGTATAGTCGCTGATCATTTTAATTACGCTTGGATTGGCGCCGTCAAGGGCTTTCAGCTGGTTTTTACAGGTGCAGTTGGAAATTTCACCATCATAAACGATGTGCTCGACCCAGAACAGGGTCTGCATGATTTCAGCAAAGCCGAACACTTCAATGGGTCCGGTTTCCAGCACATAGTCGCCGACATTTCTATTGGTATCCCAGATATAGATTCTGTAATCACCCTGTTCGGTGATAATGATGTCGGCCTTTTTCTGATTGAAATATGATTTATAGGTGAACTTTTCATACCATATCGGTCCTTGTGTCGGGTTCTGCAAAAACAGAACTCCTTCGTGTGGTGCAATGTTAACGCCTGCGGGAAGAGCTACTGACCCGTCATAGGCGGGCAGCGCATCCTGCATGGGGCCGACGATAGCAACCGTGGGCAGCATATTTGCATACACTCCGCAGGCAGGCACAAGGCTGCCGACATGCAGCAGTCTGCCGGGCATGCCGTTAGGAGCGTTCACGACAAGTTTGTTAACCACTTTTTTGATATCGGTCAAAGTAAGGGAAGGATCAAAATCACTTGCGGCAAGAGTGAAACCGTAGGTATCGACATCGCCGGGAAACTCAAAAGTGGCATAATAGGCTACTGATTTCTCAATTGGAGCATTAATGCTTACCGAATAATCAGCGGTGGTGTCATGAGTAAGAATATTAGGAATATGCGCAAAAGCCCATGAAGACGCTGCCAGTACAAAAATACTTGCCATTAATAAAACCCTCTTCATACTTTCCTCCTTCTGTTCATTGATTAATAAAGTTAGCCACTGTTTTTTTTAGCAACCTCTTTTCAATGTTACAGGAACCGAGCATTTCCCCCTTTCGTTTGACATGTTAATAGTTAGTTTCTACCCCTTTGCCACAATCTTTAAACGTGCTACAAAACCCAAACCTTGCAAAACATTAAATTTTCATGGGTCGTATTTTGCCATTTTTGATAAAATTTACAATACTCATTTAATACGAAATTAATACTAGTAAAAAAACAGTATTTTAGAAGATGGTTTTGTATTTATTGCAATCAGCAGGTTCAAAACAGAAACCATAAGGCCTGTATATTCTTAAGGTTCCTCAACTTTGCCTATCCAAACAGATGCGAAATATGGTACATTTGCAATGCATTCAACTTGGCCGGGGTTTATGTAGGTTGCAACGCGCTTGCTTCCTCTCACTTAAAGAAGATGGCGTCATAATAAATCTGAAAACACCCCCTTTTATTGTCATACCGGCAAATGACGGCTTCTAATTTTTAAGCAGTTAGATTTTTCCAGACTCTTGTTTCGCGCCGTGGCAGGCGACTTTTTACGCAAACATTAAAAACAATAAGGTCACTATTTCTCATGATTACAGGTCTCGATAAAAAAAATATTGCATACGGCATCACCCTGACTGTTATTGTTGCGGCTGCACTGCTGTTTTTTGTGCTGCGGGGGAAAAATTCATCAGCATATAAAACCGACAAGGCGACCAAAGGCGATATCCGCTCAGCCTGCATCGCCACCGGCACGGTCAATCCCATCACTACAGTGCTTGTAGGCACGCAGGTTTCCGGACGCATAAAAGAGCTGTACGCCGACTTCAACTCGCCCGTTACCAAAGGCCAGCTCATCGCGCTCATCGACCCGTCACCGTTTGAATCTCAGCTTGAGCAGGCACGGGCAAATCTATTGTCCGCGCAGGCCGCACTTGCAAAAGCGCAGGCAACGCTCAAAGAGGCGGAGCGGAATGTTGGGCGCAAGCAGCAGCTTTTTAAAAGTAATGTCATAGGCAAAAGCGAGATTGACGCTGAAGAAACCAACAGCGCGGTATCAAAAGCACAGGTGGGCCTTGCCGAAGCCCAGGTGGTGCAGGCAGAGGCCTCATACAAGCTTGCGGAAACCAACCTGCAGTATACTAAAATCATTTCACCTGTTGACGGCATCGTCATTTCCCGCAATGTCGATATCGGCCAGACCATGGCCGCCATGTTCCAGAGCCCGACGCTGTTCTCCATCGCCCAGGACCTGAGCAAAATGCAGATAAACACCAATGTCGATGAATCCGACATTGGCGGCATCAAGCCCGGTCAGGATGCGGAATTTGTGGTTGATGCCTATCCGGAAACAGTTTTTAACGGCAAGGTTTCTCAAGTTCGCAACGCGCCTGTGGTGGTGCAGAACGTGGTCACCTACGATGTTGTCATCACGGTTGCAAACCCCGAGTTCAAACTCAAGCCCGGCATGACTGCCAATGTGTCGATAATAAACGGAGTTAAAAGCAGTGTGCTCCGAGTTCCCAATGCGGCGCTGCGGTTCAAGCCTAAAAAAATCGCTCCAAGCGCCGCGGTAGAACACGGCCAAAAGGTATGGCTCGCTGATGGGGATGAGGCAAAACCCGTAAAAGTCAAAACAGGTATAACCGATGGCACCTGGTCGGAACTGCTCGAAGGAGATGTTACCGAGGGGCAGGAAGTAATCATCGGGCTTGCCGACAAAGAAAAGAAGTAGGGGCTGACTTTTGTATCTGCCCGGATGATAAAACAGGAAACAAGCACCATATAATCGATACGCGGTTTTCACCCCGCGTTTCTAAGACGTTGTACGGCACCCCCATTTAAAAGCTCCTTATGAAGGAAATCCTTATAGAAGTCAGCAACCTCTCCCGCATCTACCATGTGGGCGACAGCGATATTGCGGCCCTGAACAAAGTAGGCCTGAGCATCAGCAAGGGCGAATTCGTCTCCATCATGGGCCCCTCGGGCTCGGGCAAATCAACCTTCATGAATCTTATCGGCTGCCTCGACACGCCCAGCAGCGGCACGTACATGCTCGAGGGCATCGATGTCAGCTGCCTTGTACGCGACGAGCTGGCTGAAATCCGCAATAATAAAATAGGGTTTGTGTTCCAGGGCTTCAATCTGCTGTCGCGCACCACCGCCCTTGAGAACGTAGAGCTTCCGCTGCTGTACAGCGGCATGCCTGCCCGGCAAAGGCGTGAGAGGGCACTTGATGCGCTCCGGACCGTCGGCCTTGAGGATCGCATTGACCACCAGCCCAACCAGCTCTCCGGCGGCCAGCAGCAGCGCGTGACCATCGCCCGGGCCATTGTTAATAATGCTCCCATTATTCTTGCCGATGAGCCAACCGGCAATCTGGACACCAAAACAAGCGCCGAGATAATGGATCTTTTCGTGAGGCTCAACCGGGACTCAGGCATTACCGTTATTTTGGTAACACATGAGAACGATATCGCTGCCTATGGCCGGCGGCTGGTGAGGTTTCGCGACGGCAGCATTATTAGCGATGAAGCAACAAGCTAGTCCGCCTCGGCGGACAGAAAACAGGAGCCAGTAGCCGGAATTAAGCATAAAAAACTGAAGAAATCCTTATGTATTTATGATCAACATACCCGTAACCATCAGAATATCTCTCCGGGCGCTGAGGGCAAACAAAATGCGCTCGGCACTAACCATGCTCGGCATCGTCATTGGCGTGGGGGCCGTGATAGCCATGCTTGCCATAGGCGCGGGAGCCCGCGAGCGCGTGTCCGAAGAGATCGACAGTATGGGCAGCAACCTGCTTATCGTCTTCTCCGGATCAACATCCTCTGGAGGAGCTCGTATGGGTGCAGGCTCCGAGCCAACCATTACGCTGCTGGACGCCGAGGCGATCAAGCGGGAATGCCCTGCCGTTCTTGATGTTGGGCCCTCGCACAGCGGCACGGCTCAGGTGGTGTTTGGCAACCAGAACTGGTCAACCATAGTGATCGGCACCACGCCGAGCCTGCTTGATATCCGGGAATGGCAAATTATCGCAGGCAGGCCCATGACCGAGCAGGATGACCGCAGCATTGCAAAAGTATGCGTGCTCGGAAAAACTGTTGTCGACAACCTGTTCGGCGGCATCGACCCCGTGGGCAAGGTCGTGCGCATAAAAAAAGTGCCGTTCACGGTCATCGGCGTGCTGGGAAGCAAGGGCCAGACCATGATGGGCCAGGATCAGGACGATATCATTTATGTGCCCATTTCTACGGCGCAGAAAAAACTGTTCCGCCCTTTATTTGCAGGCATGATACAGTTCATGATGATCAAGGCGCGCAGCATGGAGGATCTTGACGACGGCCAGCAGCAGATTGAAGAGCTGCTGCGGCAGAGGCACCGCATCGGGCAGCATCAGCAGGACGATTTCACCGTCAAAAACCTTACGCAGATGATGCAGACAGCTGTTAACATCGCCCGCATCATGACGCTGCTGCTGGGGGCCATCGCATCCATTTCTCTTCTTGTCGGGGGCATCGGCATAATGAACATCATGCTTGTGTCGGTTACCGAGCGCACGCGCGAAATTGGCATTCGTATTGCCGTTGGAGCAAAAACATGGGACATACGGCTGCAGTTCATCATTGAGGCCGTTACGCTCTCAATTATCGGCGGCGGCATTGGCATCATCCTCGGTCAGGCAGGGTCTATAGCAGTAGCGAAACTGGCCGGCCTGCCGGTCATTATCTCACCCCTTTCAATTGCCGTGGCTTTCGGATTTTCCGCAGCCGTCGGCGTCTTTTTCGGATTTTATCCGGCATACAAAGCTTCTCTCTTGAATCCCATAGACGCTTTGAGGTATGAATAGAAAACTCCAACATTTCCGGTGTGCATATGCAATTTGATGATACAAACGGCATACGACGGCGGCTTTATGCAGGCTTTTTGGGCGTTTTCATCACGCTTGCGGGCGGCAGCCTGGGGTATTACCTGATCGGGCAGGGCCGCTGGCAGTTTGACGACTGCCTGTATATGACAGTCATATCCCTCACCACGGTCGGGTATGGCGAGATTATCGACGTAGGGGCAGTGCCCGGCGCCAGGCTCTATACAATGCTGTTGATCCTTCTGGGCATGGGCGTCATAGTCTACTTTGCCTCGACCGTTGTGGCGTTCATCGTCGAAGGGGAAATCAAGCAGTATTTCGGGAGAAAAAAAATGGACAAGGAAATCGGCAAGCTGAAAAACCATGTCATCATTTGCGGCGGCGGCACGACAGGGGCCTGCACGCTCAAAGAGATGCAGACAACAAAGACGCCCTTTGTAGTCATTGAGGAATGCCAGGAGAACATTAATAAAATGATGATCTCCGAGGAGACAGGGCCGTTCCCCTACATCATCGGCGATGCTTCGGCAGATCATATCCTGGTGCAGGCCGGAATCGAGCATGCACGGGGCCTGGTGGCTGCCCTGCCTGAAGACAAAGACAACCTGTTTGTCGTCATCTCGGCCCGCCAGCTCAACCCGAAACTGCGTATCGTCTCCCGCGGCATCGAGCCCAATATCGCCGATAAACTCAGGCGTGTTGGTGCCGATGCAGTCGTATCCCCCAATCGCATCGGCGGCATGCGCATGGCCTCTGAGGTGATACGGCCCATTGCTGTGGAGTTTCTTGATCTCATGCTGCGAGAAACTGCGGAGACCCGCCGCGTCGAGGAGATAGTGCTGGGCCAGGGCTCGCACCTTACAGGAAAAACATTTGGCCAGGCCGATATCCGCAGCCATGCCGATGTGCTGGTCATGGCGGCAAAAACACCATCAGGAGAATACGTGCACAACCCGCGCCCCGAATTCCCACTCAATCCGGGCACCGTGCTCATCGTGATTGGAATGGAACATGAGGTTGATAAGCTCCGAAAAATAAGCCATTCCGCAGGTTGAGCCCGCCTGCGGCTCGTCTTTACTAATCAATAAAAAAAAGGGGAAGGCTGTAACGCCCTCCCCTTTTATGCTTCTACGAAAAAATTAATCCTTAAAAACGGCGCCTGTGCTTGCCGATGTAACCATTTGCGCATAGCGGTAGGCATAGCCCTTTGTGATCTTGGGCTTGGGAGCCTTCCACTTGGTACGGCGTTCGGCAAGCACCTTATCATCGACCTTCAGGCTGATGCTCCGGCCCGGAATGTCGATCTCGATTACGTCGCCGTCTTCAACAAGGCCTATCGTTCCGCCTTCTGCAGCTTCGGGTGACACATGGCCGATGGCAGCCCCGCGCGTGCCGCCGCTGAACCGGCCGTCGGTGATGAGCGACACCACCTTGTCAAGCCCCATACCGGCAATAGTTGATGTGGGGGTGAGCATCTCGCGCATGCCCGGCCCGCCTTTTGGCCCTTCATAGCGTATCACAACCACATTGCCCGCCTTGATCTGCCCGCCGAGAATCGCAGCCACTGCATCTTCTTCTGAATTAAACACCCGGGCCGTACCGCTGCTTTTCATCATTTCATCAGCCACGGCAGACTGCTTCACCACTGCTCCGTCAGGGGCAAGATTGCCACGCAGTATAGCAATGCCGCCCTGCTTGTGATGGGGTTTATCAAGTGGCATGATGACACTGTAATTCTTAACCGATGCCCGCTTCAGGCTTGCGGCAAGAGACTCGCCCGTGGCCGTCATAACGCTTTCATCGATAAGCCCCGCCTTCGACAGTTCCTTCATTACTGCCATGATGCCGCCGGCAAGATCAAGGTCCTGAATATGCACAGGGCCTGCAGGAGAGAGCGAGCAGAGATGGGGTGTTTTTGCGCTCACTTCGTTAAATGTATCAAGGCTCAACTCTATCTCAGCTTCATGCGCAAGGGCAGGTACATGCAGCACCGTATTTGTCGAGCAGCCAAGGGCCATGTCAACAGCCATGGCATTACGGAATGCCGCAGGCGTTGCAATATCGCGCGGCTTAATATCTTTTTCAACGAGTTCCATAATCTTCATGCCGGCCTTCTTGGCAAGGCGCACGCGCGCGGCATTTACTGCCGGTATGGTGCCGTTGCCGGGAAGCCCGAGACCAAGGGCCTCGCTCAGGCAGTTCATGGAGTTTGCCGTAAACATGCCCGCACACGACCCGCAGCCGGGGCAGGCATTGTCTTCAAGTTCTTTCAAATCATCTTCAGTAATCGTGCCCATCTTCACGCCGCCTACTGCTTCAAACACTTGGATAAGGTCAACCTCGCGGTTGCCTATGCGACCGGCAAGCATGGGCCCGCCGCTTACAACAATGGAAGGTATGTTCAGGCGCAGTGCAGCCATGAGCATGCCGGGGATGACTTTATCGCAGTTGGGTATCAGCACCAGGCCGTCAAACGGATGGGCCATAGCCATAACCTCGACCGAGTCGGCAATAAGCTCACGGCTGGCAAGGGAGTACTTCATGCCTTCGTGGTTCATGGCTATGCCATCGCAAACGCCGATGGTTGAAAACTCAATCGGCGTGCCGCCTGCCATCCGAATACCCGCCTTGACCGCATCGGCTATGATATCCAGATGGATATGGCCGGGGATAATCTCATTTTTTGAATTTACCACGCCGATGAGAGGCCTGTTTATCTCCTCATCGGTATAGCCCATAGCCTTGAACAGCGAGCGGTGCGGTGCTTTCTCAAGGCCCTTTTTCATTTTGTCGCTTCTCATAGAATTCTCCCTTTAAATCTACGGTTTTTTCATACTGATAGCATATCATTGTTCAATGCGCCTTTTTTTTCAACTAAATTCAGAACCGCTTTCAGGCGGCACACAAACGCGGGTTAATGCTACGCATTTTTTGCAATTGACAAAGCTCATTCAGCGTTATACATTTATATTAAAATGTATAACGCAACAATGGAGCATGCCGCATGAATCTTACCATTTCAAACAAGGGCTGGGTCGTCATACCGGTGGAATTCCGAAAAAAATACCGGCTACAGCCAGGGGCAAAAGTCAGGATGGTCGATTACGGCGGCGTGCTTGCCGTGGTGCCCGAACTGCATGATCCCGTGGCGCAGGGCTATGGCCTGCTGAAAGGCTCAGGCTCACTGTCAAAAGCGCTTCTGCAGGAACACCGCAATGAAAACAGACGTGGCAAGTAAAGATAGTGCCTATGTACTGGACAGCTTTGCCGCGCTGGCATATCTCGAAGGTGAGCTTTCCGCTGACCGGGTTCGCGTAATTTTACAGGACGCTCACACGGGCCTCTGCAAGGTTTTCATGTCGCTTATAAACCTGGGCGAAGTGCTCTACATCACCGAGCGGGAGCAGGGTCTAACCAAAGCGCAGGCGGCGCTGGCCGCAATCGAGCAGCTCCCCATAAAAATCCTTCCGGCAACACAGCAGGCCGTTTTTGCAGCTGCTCATATCAAAGCGCAGTACCGCATTTCCTATGCCGATGCTTTTGCCATTGCAGCTGCTCAGGAACATGGCGCAGCCGTGGTCACGGGCGATCCGGAATTCAGTCAGGCGCAGGCTTGTGTCAGGCTTGAATGGCTCGTCAAAAAACCTCGAACTGCAAAAACCCGTTAATAGTGCACGCAGCATTTCACTCAGAACGGTCTTTAAATTTTAGAGTTTTACCCAAACAAAAAACAACATAAATTATTATTAAATTACAGCCACTTGTGATACAAACCTCCCATACTATATGATACTGGTTTACTGTTCTAAAATCTCTCTCAACCAATCTATATGCGAAATTGTTTTAGAGGTTTAATTTCAACAATTCTCTCCTGGCTCAGCCTTGCTGTCATGGCGGCATGGGCAACGCTTGCCATCTATTATTCCAACCTTCCTTCATTGCTTCGGCCACCGGTCGCGTTTCTTTTTGCTGCTGCAAGCATAGCAGCCTTTGTTCTGTCACGTCGCAAGCGTTACATGAAGACCTGTCTTCTTGCAGCTTGCGCCTGCGTGCTTGTCTGGTGGCTTCTTATCCCGCCGTCTAACGACAGAAACTGGCAGTCCGATGTTGCAGTGCTTCCCTGGGCTGAAATCAAGGGCACTCTTGTCACCCTGCACAATATCCGCAACTGCGACTACCGGACAGAGACCGACTACACCGTGCGCCATTATGATAAAACCTTCGATCTTGATAAAATGCGCGGCGTGGATTTTTCTCATGTCTACTGGGGCTCGCCCCTCATTGCCCACACCATGCTCAGCTTCGGCTTTGAGGGTGGCCAGTATGTCTGCTTCTCCATTGAAACCCGTAAAGAAATGGGAGAAGAATATTCTGCGGTGAAGGGGTTCTTTAAACAGTATGAACTGACCTACATAGTTGGCGATGAGCGTGACCTAATCCGTCTGCGCACCAATTACAGGGGAGAGGATGTCTATCTCTACCATATTAACGTATCTCTGGATATGGCCCGCCATGTGCTCCTTGACTACCTGGAGGAAATCAACCGGCTTAAAAATCAGCCAGAGTGGTATAATGCCCTTACCAGCAACTGTACAACCAATATCCGGGGCCATACAGCCCCCTATAACCCCAATGCCCGGTTTAACTGGCGGATTATCGTCAACGGATTTATTGACGAGCTGCTGTACGGGCAGGGCCTTCTGGATCGCAGCCTGCCCTTGCCGGAGCTCAAGAAACTCAGCCACATAAATGCGCGTGCCCGGCAAGCCGACAATTCTACGGAATTCTCGCACCTGATCCGCCGGGGATTGCCCGGCATGCAGTGATGTCAAAATTTGCTATGCTTCACCCGGGAAAATGCTGTAGTATGCAGCCGGTAATAAGTATTTTAGACAGACACAGGTGCGTACATGCAAGAATTTAAAAACCCCTCATAAAGGAAAACGCATGAAAAAAACACTTGATAAACTCTGTTTTGTATTTAGCTTGAGTTTTTTCATGATATTGCCGCTTGTGCAGCAATCCGTTTGTGCAGCTGTGCAGGATACACGGCAGAATCCGGCAACAGATATTCCTCTGCTTGCTCAAGAAACCCCGCAGCAGACCGCCCCTGTCCCGACAGGCGAGCAGCAGTCCGCCCGGAGCGAGAAAAAACGCACCAAACACCCGATTCTCATGTACCTCCCGAACAGAATTTTCGACCTGCTGGATATCGTGCGGCTGCGTGTCAGGGTCGGCCCCGGAATATCTGCCGGCGTGCGGGCAACCAAACCGGTGTCGGCATTTGTCGGCTTTCATAGCGCTCTGTTTGCGGGTCTTCCTGGACCACGAGGTAAGGCTGAAATTCCCTGGCCTGTAGGAATTGAAAAGCGGGGCGGCGTGCAGGCCAGCGTTGTTGATATGTCATCGAAAGAAACCTATTATGATCCGCTTGAAGTCGGGGTTGAAGTCCATCCGCTTATTGTGGGCCTTAATATCGGCATAGGTGTATTTGAAATACTTGATTTTGCCGCAGGATTTTTATTCATTGATCTGCAGAATGATGATTTCTAGTCATCATTGCGACAAAAGATATTTATACTACTTAATTAAAAAGGCAGAAAAAATCCCAAATTATATTTTGTCTACATCCAATGCCCGAGCACTAACCCTATGATGCCGAAACTGAAAACGCTGATATCTGTTGCCCTCATGTTCGCATGTGCTCTGGTTGTTTCCAGCTGCGCCACGCCGGCAGGGGTGCGAAAAATCAATCCCCGCGCGGCCTATCAGGATACTGTTGCCAACCCTCTTAACGATGCCGTGTTAAGCGACGACACAAAAGTCGTTCTTGACCGCTTCGACCTGTACCGGAAATTTAAAAGCAGCCCTGCGGCAGCCATTGCCGATCTGCATGCTAAGGCGCTCTGCGATGGCCGTCGTGACATACTGTACGCACTTGCAGAAATTTCCTATCTATATGGCGAAGATCTTCACGAAAGCTTTTTGCCGGGCAGCAGGAAGGCGGCCCCCGATTATTTTCTCCTCTCGGCGGTGTATGCCTATATTTATATCCTTGGTGACATGCGGGAGCCTCCGCCGGCAGCATACGATCATCGCTTCCGCACGGCCTGCGATTTGTATAATTTTTCTTTATGGCGCTCGCTGTCAAACGGCAATGGCGGCAGGCTGGTGCTTCCTGAAGGCCCGCGAGCCCTTCCCGTTGGCAACCTTTTCATCACCCTGAACAAATCTCAATTACCCAGTGCTGTCACGGATTTCGACGAATTGCTTCCCTCATATAAATATGCCGTGCGCGGCTTTATCGTGCGCAACCGGACGCCGGGGATGGGCCTTCCCCTCATAGGCCTCAAAAAAAACACAAAAGATGCCTTCATGGCTGTACAGGCCATCCCGGTGACCGCCTTCCTGAGAATGGAGGGTGGCCTGCCGGAACTTACCGCTGGCACGGCAACGGCTTCTCTTGAACTCTTCTCGGCCTATGATGATGCCGAGGTGTCTGTAAACAACCATGTGATTCCCCTTCAAACCGACACCACAACCCCTACGGCCTATATATTGGAGCATGAATCCCTTATCTGGGACTACGGCATGAAAGCATTTCTGGGAAAGCTCGCTGCAGCTCCCAATAAATTATATCTCATGCAGCCCTATCAGCCAGGCAGAATCCCGGTTGTCTTTGTTCATGGCACCATGAGCAGCCCCGTGTGGTGGACGGAGATGTGGAACACCCTGCGCGCCGACCCGGAGCTGCGGCGCACCTATCAGTTCTGGTTTTTTATGTACAACAGCAATGCGCTGGTTTCCCTGTCGGCGGCTGATCTGAGGGACAGCCTGCGAAAAGAAATCGCCTTGCTCGACCCTGATAAAAAAGATCCGGCGCTTGAGCAGATGGTCGTGGTCGGTCACAGCCAGGGAGGTCTTCTGGCCAATCTTACGGCCGTTGCTACAGGCGACCGCCTTCTGCGGTCTCTGACCGATAAGGATATTGATTCCCTGGATATATCTGAC
>Ga0114951_10004137_pt1 | contig 14386 bp, 16 predicted proteins | sample AM7aDNAmetaG_FD_88677 | JGI IMG/M metagenome (GOLD analysis project Ga0114951, IMG submission 88677) | Freshwater microbial communities from Finland to study Microbial Dark Matter (Phase II) - AM7a DNA metaG | ecosystem: Environmental > Aquatic > Freshwater > Lake | place: Finland: Lake Alinen...
AAATCGGTGGCGAAGATCCCCTGTGACGCCAGCAGGCCGAACATCAGCATAAGGCCGATAAGGAAACCGGCGTCGCCTACGCGGTTGGTTATGAAGGCCTTCTTTCCGGCCGCGGCGTTCTTTTCATCTTCGTACCAGAAGCCTATGAGCAGGTAGGAGCACAGCCCCACGCCTTCCCAGCCCACGAACATTAAAATCGGATTATCGGCCAAAACCAGGATCAGCATAAAAGATACGAACAGGTTAAGGTAGGCGAAATAACGGTTGATGCCCTTGTCGCCGCGCATATAGCCGATGGAATAAACGTGGATCAGGAAGCTGACGCCGGTAACGACCATGGCCATTACTGCGGAGAGCGGATCGAAGCGCAGGGCGAAATCTATGGAAAAATTGCCGGCGGAAATCCAATTAAAGAGGGTGTCGCGGAGCAGGCGGCTCTCTACCGGGAGGCTGAGCAGATCTGACAGGCAGAGGCAGGAGGCGATAAAAGCCGCCAGTATTGCCGCCGCTCCCAGCCAGCCTCCCCACTTCTCGCCAAGGAATTTCCTCCCTAACAGGCCGTTAAGGATGAACCCGGCTAGGGGCGGAAGGATGATCCATTTCAATAAAGGATAAAAATCATTCATACAGTCTATGCTTTACCGCAGGCCATAAGCCATAGGCTTTAGGCTATAGGCAGAATAGCGATCGCTTGCAGCTTACGCTTTACTCTTTACGTTTCCCGCTTTACGATTTACGCATCACTCCTACCCTCTCAGATTCTTCACCGTGTCTATATTCAGCGTCTTAAGGCTGCGGGCCAGCAGTATTACTATGGCTAGGCCAACGCCAGCCTCAGCGGCGGCCACGGCAAACACCATCAGAACAAAAACCTGGGGCTCAAGCGCCCCGCTGAATTTTGAAAAAGCCACCAGAGCGATATTGGCGGCGTTGAGCATCAGCTCGGCGAACATCAGCAGCACGATGATGTTCTTGTGCGTCAGGAAGCCGGCGGCTGCCAGCGTGAAAAGGACGAAACTTAAAACCAGCAGGTGTTCAAAAGGCATTACAGTTTCCTCTTGGCGGTCACGACGGCGCCTACTATTCCCGACAGGACCAGTAGCGACAGCAGTTCAAACTGGAAGGCGTAAGTCCCGAAGAGAAGCGCCGCCAGGGCGTGGACAGATTCTCCCGCGAAGGACAGGTCCAGACGCGCCTTTACCAGCAGGGCTATCTGCAGCAGTTCGGCCAGCAGCACGGCCGCCCCTGCCAGGCCGGCCAATCTGAGCAAAGTCGGACGCTGCGGCCTCTCTTCTCCGGCGTCAAAGGGCAGGGTATTTATGGCCAGTATAAAAAGAACCATGATCGCGCCGGCATAGACTATAACCTGCAGGAAAGCGACAAGTTCGGCGCTTAGAATTATATATATGCCGGCCGTGGCGATCAGCGTAGTCAGCATTGAGAGCGCGGCGCGCAAAGGGTTGGTCTGAAACAGCATCGTCAGAGTTCCGGCGGCGGCAAGGCCGCCCAGCGCGTAAATTAAAATTCTGTGTATCATAAAGTTGTACCCTGTCCCTGAAACCCTAAACCCTGCCCCCTGTACCCTATTGTTTACGCCAACCTGTTCGCCGCGCCTTTAATTGAGGGGTCGCCGGGCATATTTTGAAGCAATTTATTCCTTGTGAGATACATGTCTTCGCGCTTTAAAACGCCGCCGGGTATAACCTCGGTATCCATAGCTATGGCGTCCTCAGGGCAGGCCTCAACGCACATCCCGCACATGACGCATCTGGAAAGATCCACGTCGAAGACAGCCGGATATTTTTCCACCTGACTGCTGGTAAACTCGCCCGCCTCTATGTGTATGCAGAAAGCCGGACAGGCTGTGGCGCACAAAAAACAGGCCACGCATTTCGGGGTGCCGTTGGCGCGCATCTTCAACCGGTGGCGGGTCCGGCGCTTGGCGGCGTGTTCAAGCGGGCGGGTAATCTCCGGATACTGTATCGTGATTATTTTACCGGGGCAAAATAAATTCACAAAAAAATGGCGCGCGGTTACCAGGAAGCCCTTAAATATCTCCCAGACATAGATCCGCTCAAGGAGGTTCAGCGGTCGGTTATTCACTTTTTTTATCTCTATCATAACTTCCCCGCCAGAAGCAGAACCAGTCCGGTGACAAGAATGTTCAAAAGCGAGAGCGGCAGTATCCCCTGCCAGGCCAGCTTCATGACCTGGTCAAAGCGGAAGCGCGGCACGGTCCAGCGCAGTGTCATCAGCGCCCAGCACATAAAGGCGGTTTTGCCGGCAAAAGCGGCCATCTGTGCCAGCACGACGGCGTACGGATGGATGGCGATGGAGCGTCCGCACGGGAACAGGAAGCCGGCCTCGCCCAGATATGGTATCTGCCAGCCGCCGAGGAACAGAGTTACCGCCAGCATGGCCACGAGTATTATCTCGATAAATTCCGCGAACATGAAAATGGCGAAGCGCATGGAACTGTATTCCATAAAATAGCCGATTATCTCGGATTCACCTTCCACCACGTCAAAAGGAGTGCGCTTATTCTCAGCCATGGCCGCTGTCAGAAAAAGCAGGAAAGCCGGGAACTGGTATATGACGCCCGAGGCCGGGATTACCGCGAACAGCAGTCTGCCTTGCGCCAGTACTATTTGCTGGAGGTCGGCCGTGCCGTAAACCATCATCAGTCCGACCAGGGTCAGCCCCAGAGTAACTTCGTAGGAAATCATCTGGGCCGCGCCGCGCAGAGCTCCCAGCAGCGCGAAATTGCTCTTTGAGGCCCAGCCGGCCAGGAAAGTGCCGTAGATGGCGAAACCGGAAACGGCCAGCACATACAGGAGGCCCAATGGCAGACGGGCAATTACCAGATCCACCCTGTAGCCAAGTATCTCGATATAATTGCCGAACGGTATCACGGCGAAAGCGGCCAGCACCGGCACCAGAGTAATAACCGGCGCCAGCGTGAATAAAACTTTGCTGGCCCTGGCCGGGACAAAATCTTCCTTCATCATCAGTTTTATTCCGTCGGCTATCGGGTGGAACAGGCCCAGCAGAGTGAAACCGAAGATGGACGCCCGGTTGGGCCCGACGCGGTCCTGCATCAGCGAGCTCAGCTTCCTCTCGACCCAGGTAAGAAAAGCGGTAAAGCCCATCACGGCGCCCAGAAAAAAGCCGACCTTGACCGCGGATACAGCCATGAATAAAAGCAGATCGAGGTCCAGCAGCGCTATAAAGGGCTTGAGTCTTTCCATTATTTTATAAATTCCGATATCCGCTCTCTTAACTCCGCGGCATCCTCAAGCCGTATGGGCGCGCCGGTGCAGGACGACAACTTGCTTAGCACCGTCCAGAGCGGCTTAACCCCGTCAGGCGCCGCCACCGACGGCGTTGTTTTCTGCAGGAGGCCCTTGTAGTTCACGAAATGTCCCTCGGTCTCGAAATTAGCGGCGTAGGGCAGAACGCAGGCGGACTCAAAATCAAGATCGCTCTTGGTCACCGCCAGTATGACGGTCTCTATATTTGAGAGTTCGCGAAGCTTTTCTTTCAGGGAACTGAGCGCCCTGGCCTCCGCCACTATCAGCTTTATCCTGCCGGAATTGATCAGTTCTATCAGCGCGCCCTGATCAAGTCCGGCATAGCGCGCTTTTAAAAGTTTAAGGCCGTTGGCGTCAGGAGCGTCGTCTTTGTTTATCAGTATGCCGTCTTTAACTCCCTGCTCGCGTGGAAAATCAAGGCACAGGTTAGATGTTTTGAGCGATGTCGCTGCCAGTTCCGCCAGAGCCAGATTATCTTCTATCGACAGGTAGGGTGAACCCAGAACGACTACCGACTCCGGGCCTGTCTTGCGCGCGGCCTCGTCCAGCAGATGCGCGGCGTGCCGGATCGCCGGCTCTATCTCCATGCTTCCCTTTTTTACAAAAGCTTTGCGCAGCCGGTCTCCGGCCTGCAGGGCTTTATAGGTCATGCGTCCGCGGTCGCAAAGCCAGGTGTTTGTCTCCGGATTCGGCGAAGGCATAAGGCGATAAACGGTGTTTTCGTTGTAGTGGACTTCTATATTGCAGCCGGCCGCGCAGCCGGTGCATACGCTCTTGATTCTTTTAAGGAACCAGACCCGCTGCTTAAATCTAAAATCTCTGGAGGTAAAAGCCCCCACGGGGCAGAGCTCGGCGATATTAAGGGAATAATCGTTATCCAGGCTTTTCCCCTCCCTTATATCTATAAAAGAAGCGTCGCTGCGCCCGGATACCGTCAGTTCATTGGTTTTTGTAACCTCGTCGCAGAAGCGTACGCAGCGGGTGCACAATATGCAGCGCTCATTGTCCAGGACCAGGTATCTTCCGGCGGCGCGGTGCTTAGACCGCTGGATTTTGTCTTCCGGCGCGACACGGCTTTTATGAAGGCCGTAATCCATGTAATAATCCTGCAGGGAACATTCCCCCGCCTGGTCGCAGATCGGGCAGTCCACCGGATGATTGGCGAGCAGGAATTCCAGCACGTCTTTACGGGCCTTTTTGACCGCGGCGGTGTCGGTGCGCGCGATCATCCCGTCAGCTATTTCCGTGGCGCAGGCTATCTGCAGCTTAGGCGCCTTATCAACTTCCACCGCGCACATGCGGCAGGTCCCTGAGACCGAAAGTGCCGGGTGATAGCAGTAGCGCGGGATATAAATCCCCAGCGCCTGCGCCGCCTGAAGTATGGTGGCGCCAGCGGGCAGATCTATGGTTTTTCCGTCAATAGTGATCTTGGGCATAGTCGTAAAGCGTAAAGCGTGAAGCGTAAAATGGGAAGCGTTTTACAAGTGTTGCAAATATATCATTGGGTACTCTTTCCGCTTCCCGCTTCCCGCTTTCCGCAGCCGTTCCCGGCTGCGTGCGCTTCAAATTCGGGCCGGAACTTGGTTATAAAGCTCATCACCGGCATAGCCAGGGCGTCGCCCAGCGGGCAGAGGGTCCGCGCCAGCATATTTTCCGCTATGGAATAGATGAGGGCGATATCGCCTTCCTTACCTTTGCCGGCCTCAAGTTTCCTTAACAGTTTTTCTATCCACCCCCCCCCTTCGCGGCACGGGGTGCACTGGCCGCAGGATTCGTGGTGGTAGAATTTGGCCAGCACCAGCAGGGTCTCCACCATGCAGGCTTTGTCGTCCAGGATGATGATCCCGCCGGAGCCAAGCATGGAACCGGCCTGCTGCACCGATTCATAATCCAGGTTCATCTTAAGGGCTTCGGCGGCGGTCAGCACCGGCACTGAAGACCCGCCCGGTATTACCGCTTTTAATTTTGAACCTTCCAGCATGCCGCCGGCGTAATCTTCTAAAAACTTCTTAAAGGGCATGCCCAGTTCTATCTCGTAAACGCCGGGCTTTTTGACCGGCCCGCTGACTGAAAAAAGTTTTGTGCCGGCGCTCTTGCCCGCGCCCAACTTTGAATACCAGTCTCCGCCCTTCTCGATAATGGCGGGTACCGAGGCCAGGGTCTCTACGTTATTTATAACCGTGGGGCAGCCGAATAGCCCGACCACCGCCGGGAACGGGGGTTTAAGACGGGGCAGTCCCCGCTTGCCCTCTATAGACTCCAGCAGCGCGGTTTCTTCGCCGCAGATATAGGCGCCGGCCCCCCTGTGCACTGCGATATTCAGGTCAAAGCCTGAGCTTAAAATATTATTGCCGAGATAACCCCGCTTGGACGCCTCATTCACGCAGTCCGACAGCAGGCCGGTTTCCTTCGCGAATTCCCCTCTGATATAGATATAGCACTGCTTAGCCCCGATCGCGTAAGAGGCTATTGCGAGCCCTTCTATAAGGAGATGCGGATTTTTAAGTATCAACTCACGGTCCTTAAAAGTGCCGGGTTCACTTTCGTCTGCGTTGCAGACCAGATACCGGGGCTTGGTATTCGCCTTGGGAATAAAAGACCACTTCAGTCCGGTAGGAAAGCCGGCGCCGCCGCGGCCGCGCAGATTAGATTTCTTGACCTCGGCGGTAACATCTTCAGACTTCATGGCCAATGCTTTCCTGAGCGCCTGATATCCGCCCGCCTTTATGTAGGCTTCGATGTCCGCAGCCTCAGTTTTTAAAAGTATTTTTTCCATCATTCACTCACTGTCCGCTCACTGCTCTCCACTAACCACTATCCACTAATCACTGCTGTAATCCAAGCTCGCGCAGCAACATGTCCGTTTTTTCCACGCTCATGTTTTCGTGGTATTTTTCGTTCACCGCTATTACCGGGGCGGTGCCGCAGGAGCCCAGGCATTCCACTGTTGACAGCGTGAACAGCCCGTCCTCGGTGGTTTCACCCTCGGCTATCCGCAATTTCTCTTTAAGGTGCGATAAAATCCTGGGGGCGCCCATAGAATGGCAGGAAATGTTGCGGCAGACCTGCAGATGGTATTTCCCCACCGGCGCGCGGTTGAACATTGTGTAAAAAGTGACTACACCTTTAACGCGGGCGTAAGGCAGGCCAAGGCAGGCGCTGAGGGCGTCAATGGCGTCTTCGGAAACCCAGCCGGCTTCCTTCTGCATCTCATGCAGGGCGGGTATGAGGACAGCCTCTTTTTGGGGATAGATTTTCCTCAGCTCGTCTATTTTAGCCCTGGTCTTTTCCGAAATTTTATAACTCATAGTATTTAGGGTTATAACTCATATCATTTCCAACACTATCCACTACCCACTCGCCACTTTCCCCTATCTCTCCAGCTCCCCGCCGATCATATTGATCTGGCCGAAGGTGGAGATTATATCGGCGATGTAGCCGCCGTTTATCAGCTTTGAAAGTCCGGCCATCAGCGTGAAGCACGGCGGGCGCACGCGCACGCGGTAGGGCTTGCCGGAGCCGTCGCTTACGACGTAATAACCCAGCTCGCCGTTGCCGCCCTCCACCGCCTGATAAATTTCGCCGGCCGTAGGTTTTATGCCTTCGTAGGTCAGCTTGAAATGGGCCATCAGCGCTTCAATGTTGCCGTAAACTTCCTCTTTCGCCGGAAGGATCACGTTGAAATCGGCGTGGCGTATGGGCCCCTCAGGAATCTGCGCAAGGGCCTGCTCCACGATGCGCATACTCTGCTTTATCTCTTCCATGCGCACCAGGTAGCGGTCGTAGTTGTCGCCGTTATCGCCGACCGGGATATCAAAATCAAAGCGGTCGTAAACCAGATAGGGGGTGGCCTTGCGCACGTCGTAGGGCACGCCGCAGGCGCGCAGTACCGGTCCCGTAAACGACATTGAAATTGCGTCTCGCTTGGAGATGGCGCCGGTGCCGCGCATGCGGTCAAAGAATATGCGGTTGCGGGTGAGGAGCTTGTCGGCGTCGCCCAGATTTTTGCGCACTTTCCTGAAGACCTCAGCGGTCTTTGCCTTAAAATCCGGCGGGAGATCGCCTGTCACTCCTCCGACGCGCGCGTAAGCCGGCGTCACTCGTCCTCCGGCCACTGAGTCCGTCAGTTGGTAAAGGAATTCCCTGGCGTTTATCAGGTAGAAATAGACGGTGAAAGCGCCCTGCTCCATAGCGTTTGCGCCTATGCAGGTGAGGTGGTCCTCCAGGCGGCCCAGTTCGGACATGATAACGCGCAGGTATTTGCAGCGCTCGGGGGTCTCTATGTCCATGAGCTTCTCTATCGCCAGGGCAAAGCCCACATTATTTATAAAAGGCGAGACATAGTTCAGGCGGTCGGTGTAGGGGATTACCTGGTTATAGGTCACATTCTCGCAGGTTTTCTCAAAGCCGCGGTGCAGGTATCCTATCTCAACGTCGGAATCTACAACCCTCTCCCCCTCTACGGTCAGGAGTATCCGCACGATGCCGTGCATGGCCGGGTGCGAAGGCCCCATATTCAGGACCATGCGCCCGTTGCCCAGGTCTTCCATCTCCCAAGTCTTAGGTATAGAGTTAATAGTCTTCGTTTCCATTAAATTTATCTGCCGTTATCCGCTCAGCACTTTTCACTAATCACTATTCACTTCCCTTATTCTCGATGCACTATCCTCGGCTGTCTTTTTTTTAGCGGATAATCCTTGCGCAGCGGGTGACCTTCAAAAGTGTCGTACATCAAGATCCTTCTCAGATCCGGGTGGCCCTCAAATTTTATGCCGAACATATCGTACGCTTCCCGCTCGAACCAGTTGGCCGCTCCCCAGAGCGGAGTCAGCGAGGCTATGAGGGGTTCTTTTCCGTTAACCGGCGCCTTCAGACGCAGGCGCAGGTTGGTCTTGAAAGAATAAAAGTGATAAACCATCTCAAAGCGGTCCTCCCGCTCGGGGTAGTCGACGGCCGTCAGATCCATCAGGAACTCAAAGCCCAGCTCGTCGCGCAGATAGCCGGCAACCTCGCGCAGCGCCTCCCGCCGGACGGTCACGGTAGAATCGCCCCGGAAGGCGTGGGTCCCCGTGACCTGCGCCGGAAATTTTTCCTGAATAGTTCTTATCAGGTCCTGGTTCATTTGTATTTCTTGTCCATTACGGATTCCGCGGAAACTTTTTCCTGCAGCTTCATCAGCGCGTCCAGCACGGCTTCCGGGCGCGGCGGGCAGCCGGGAATATAAATATCCACGGGAATTATCTTGTCTATCCCCTGCACCGTGGCGTAATTATCGTAAAAGCCGCCTGAGGTCGCGCAAACGCCGAAAGAAACCACCCACTTCGGTTCGCACATCTGATCATAGACCCGCTTCAGAACGGGGGCCAGCTTCTCGTTTACTGTGCCTACCACAAAAAGTACATCCGCCTGCCTGGGCGAAAATCTGGGAAACTCGGCGCCGAAGCGCGCTATATCGTAGGAGGACGCCCACACCGACATAAATTCCATGCCGCAGCAGGCGGTCACGAAGGGATATTGGAAAAAAGAGTACTTGCGCGCCCAGTTGACGGCGTCGTCCACGCGGGAGGTGAAAAAAGAATGGCCGAAGGCTGTCTCTAATCCCATTGCAGCGCTCCCCGCTTTATGGCGTAGATCAGCGCGGCGAACAGGATGCATATGAAGCCGGACATGGCGATAAACCCCTGCATGCCCAGCGCCCTGAAGGAGACGGCCCACGGATACAGGAATATTATCTCTATGTCGAACATCACGAACAGGATGGCTATAAGGTAAAAATTGACTGAGACGGCGCTTCTGGAAGCCTGGGCGGGCGGCATGCCGCACTCAAAAGGTTCCGCCTTAATATGATTACGCTTTTTGGGTCCGAACAACATGGCTGCCAGCAGCATTCCTATCGCTACCGCCAGTCCGAACCCCATCGTAAGCGCTATGGCCAGATATTGTCTCATTGAATCTATATTCTATCAAAATATACCGACCCGCCAAATTAGTAATGTTAATCAAAAAATAAGCGCCGGTAATAGCCCCCGAAAATTATTCGGTTCTGCGGGCGCTAAAATATTATAGTGTAATCAAGATTTCATCACGCTTCATTTATAGAGTGAGGTCTCGTCTTTGTCGCCGCCCAGGGATTTTATCGCCGTCCTTATTTCGCCGATGCATCCTGCCGCGTCGTGCAGCACCTCGTGTTCGCCGAACCTGAGGATCGTCCAGCCCCGGCGCTTCAGCCAATAATCCCTTCCCGCGTCTTTGGCACGCTGGCCGGTGGTGGAATGCCAGCAGCGCCCGTCGCATTCCACGTCAAGTTTCCCTTTTTTGCAGAACAGCGCGAAATCCAGCCGGTATTTCACCTTTTTCCGCAGCATGATATTATATTCGCGAAAAAATCCAAGGCCGGCGGACTTCAGCGCGCCGCACATCATGTTTTCTATAGGAAACACTTCAAAAATCCCGAGAATATCCCTGGCCAGCGCGAGGCGCTTCAGCTTGGCGTAGCCGAAAGATATCCTGCTGCCGCTTGTGTTAAGGATCGGCGCGGGGAGTCTGATCAGCGGGCCCAGGCTGTATTTTTTATAAAGCCGCAGCGCCGCCGGATGTTCCGGCTCACCGGGGAAGATATCTATCCTGCGCCCGGTTGAACAGGCCTTAACCTCGGCGTAATACGCTATTCTTTTTCCGTCCGGCTTAAAGCAGGCCGGCTGGTAAAAAGCGATATGGGTGAAGGCGCTTTTGGGGGCCTTCTTGAGAGGTATCCTGTACCAGCGGTCGCGCGCCGCTATCTCCAGGTCGCGCGGCGCCTTTAAAACCGCGATCAAAGCGATTTTGTCAGGAGCTGGCTTAACAAGATAATGTGATCCCCCCATATTATCCCCCTCTAGCAGCCCGCTCGCGCCGTAAAGCCGATTTTCTTTACCGGCGGTGGCTCGGAGATCAGGCTTTTGATGGCGTCGAAAACCACCTTAAACTGATAGTCATATTTCTTTTCCATTGCTTCCAGCTTCCGGCGCAAATCCGCGTGAGTATTAAGCAGTTCCCGGAGCTTTGTGAAGGTGCGCATTATCTGGATGTTTACCGCTATCGCACGCTCACTGTTAAGAACGCTGGAAAGCATAGCGACTCCGTTTTCTGTAAAGGCGAAAGGAAGATATTTTACATGCCTTCCACGGCCTTTCTTTAAGGTCGCATTTTGCGACCTTAAAACATTCGAACACTCTTCTTTAGTCAATTGCAGCATGAAGTCAGGAGGGAATCTTTTTAGATTCCTTTTTACCTGCTCATTGAGGCGCTTAGCTTTAATGCCATACAGCTTTGCCAAGTCATAATAAAGCATAACCTTATACCCGCGGATAAATAATATTTTAGATTCCAGGACTTCATGTGGAATAATATCTTTATACATAATTCCCCCTTTGCTTACACATAGCATAGCCGGCGATCCCGACAGCGTCATATCGGGGAGATAACAGAGAAGAAGTCTCCTGGTACATCTTTTGTTTCAAGGTGCCACTTTGGCACCTTGAAAGCACACAGGTAATTCTCGCACCAGTGGTGCGAGAAATTCCGGGGCTATATATGTATCTCTAAATTACCCCCCCCTGCCTTCTGCTAATTAAGCAGCACATGGAATTCACTGTTAATCTTCGTCCGGCTCCACCCAGTCTATTACCGTGCCGCCGCTGTTGTAGTAATAGGGGCTTACAAGCCAGTCCATGTCGACGCCGCGCAGAACGCGGAAATCACGCACCTTAAACGTTTTCTCCTCATGGATGTCCAGCAGGGTGTCGTCCAGGGACGGAACCGGCACAAAAGGATAAAGTTTTTTCAGCACTTCCTGTCTTTTATCCGCTGGGATAATATATTCATCAACATAACCGCCCGGCACTATTATAGACCGGGTGGGAAACGGCAAGGGCACATCCAGAGACTTATTAATGCTTTTCATATTTCCTCCTTATCTTTTCCGAATTCATCCTCAATTTCCTTTATTGTCGGCAACTGCCCCTTAAGCTCTTTTGGCAGAGAGGCGATAAGCCTCGTGCGCCAGTTGGCAATCCCGATAGGCTTTCTTATATCCCTTAAGGCATATTCGGCTATAACCCTATCTTTGGCCTTGCATAATATTAACCCTATAGACGGCTTATCATCCGGATGCTTCATTGTATCGTCGACGGCCGAGAGATAAAAATTAAGCTTGCCGGCATACTCCGGCTTGAATTCACCGGCTTTCAATTCTATGACCACATAGCAGCGCAGGCGCAGGTGGTAAAAAAGCAAATCGAGATAGAACTCCTTCCCGCTGACCTCAAGCCGCACCTGTCTCCCTACGAATGCAAACCCAACGCCTAGCTCAACAAGGAACTTCTGAATATGGCTCAGTAGTCCCTGCTCCAGATCCTTCTCATAGGAGTCCGCGTATAGCGTTACAAAATCAAATAAATATGGATCTTTAAGGACCTGCTGGGCTAAATCCGATTGCGGGGGCGGAAGCGTGCGGTTGAAATTGCTGAGGGCTTTAGCCTGCCTGTTGATCAGGCCCTCGCCTATGTGATGAACCAACATGCTGCGGCTCCACCCATATTCCATTATAGCCCTCGCGTACCAAATACGCTCCAAAGGGAGCTTAAGTTTTTCCAGTAGAATAATATTGTGCCCCCACGGTATTTCTGCCACAGCCTGTGGCAGATTTTCCCCATCCAATTCCGCCACAAGTTGTGGCAGAATTATTCCCGGCTGCGTATAGGCTTTATAAAAAGCCCGCATTCGCCATATATTACGCGGAGAAAAACCCTCAATTCCCGGAAATTCGTGATGAATATCCACCGCTAGTTGGTCCACTACTGAGTTTCCCCATTCGATATTCTGCTGGCGACATACTATGGATTTTCCAATATACCAATACACCCCTGTCATTTCGTGATTAACCGAAAGGACTGCCCGCACCTGGGCAGCCTTAATGCGCATTTTTAAATCCTTCAGGAAATGGCTATACCCGGGCGGCAGAATTGAATTCGTGCTCTTCGTGATCTTTTTGTTTGCCATAATCCCCCCTTGCCGTATTAATAGCGTAGCAGGTCACCCCGACAGCGTCTTGTCGGGGTGATTTTGAGGGTTTTGGAATTATTTAGGCAGACAGCGGCAGGGAATTTAGTATCACGCCGCCGGAACAATGGCGCTGATTAGCGAATCCATTATTTCGCCGCGGCGCAGGAGCTTCACCTTAACAAAGCCGGCGGCCGTCAGGTCGTCGCGAATCTCGTTAAAAGTGAAAGTTGAGCCACCGCTGGTGGCGGTCAGCATGTTTACGGCGAAAAGAGCGGCGCCGACGGGGCGCGTGCGCGAAGCGTCAACCACGATATCGCGAATAAGGATCCGCCCTCCGGGCGGCAGCGCGGCGAACACCCTTGAGAACATCGCCCTGTTCTGGGCGCGAGAGTTCTGATGAACTATCGCGCTCACCCACGCCAGATCAGGGCCTTGCGGCATAACGCCGCTATGGTAATCGCCGGCCACAAAATTCACCCTGCCGGCGAGCCCGGCTTTCTTTATCGTCCCGCGGGCCATAGGGATTACATCGGGCCGGTCAAAAATTGTCGCACGGGTGCCCGGGTTGCGCCGGAGGAACGGGATCGTCCATGTGCCGGAGGCCCCGCCAAGGTCAAGCAGATGGGTGAATTTTAAAGGGCCAAGGCTGTCGATAAGCGGCTCAGCCATAGGACTGGACACCTCGTGCATGGCCCGTATAAACGAGTCTAAATCTCCGTCGGCACCGCGTACGCTCGGGCGGCGCGCGGCCGGTTTGCCGCTGCGCGCGACGCTGCCCAATTGCCCCCAGAGCCGCAGGCAGTTGCCCTGGTGGCGCACCATGCCCAGCATGCACCGCGCGCCTTTATCAGCGAGCACTCCCGCGACCGCCGCCGGCACTCTGTAGACGGGTTTGGCCCCCGGCCCTTTAGCCAGCATGCCGAGAGCGGCTAAGGCGTCAAGCAGGATAGTGATAGCGCGCGCGTCGCCCCTGATCTTCGCGGCCAGCCGCGCCGCGCCCATGGGCCTCGCGTGCAGGATCGTGAAGACGTCAAGGTCAGCCCCGGCGATTACAACGCAAGCCGGCTGGAATCCGCGCACCATTTCCATAATAGTCTTCCCGCTAATTTTCGCTTTAGTCGTCATAATTCCCTCCAAAAATAAATTCCGGTAATTCCGGGGTAATTCTGGGGACAGTATATGTATCTCTAAACAACGCCCGATTAAATATGCTGTCTCCCGGAATCAGCGGTTAACACGCACCCTGGCTTGCAGGCGTCTTTCAGTTCCTTAAGATTGGAGATGTACCGGCATTTTGGGATTGAGCGTGTGAATTTTGTGCCGTAGCGCCGGGTCTGTATTCTTGGGTCAAGCACCACGACCGCGCCGAAGTCGTCTTTCGCGCGGATCAGCCGGCCGAAGCCCTGGCGGAATTTAACGACAGCTTTGGGGAGCGAGTAGTCCTTGAAAAAATTCATACCCTTTGCCGTCATCCATTCCTTACGGGCCTCCTCAAGGGGCGAGTCGGGCGAAATAAATGGCAGCCTTGCGATAACCACGCAGGAGAGCGCCGGCCCCGGTACATCCACCCCCTGCCAGAAGGTGTCGGTGGCGAACAGTACCCCGTTGCCCGCGTGCCCGAACTCCGTGATCAGCTGATGAGGTATTTTATCTTTCTGCTTGAAAAGCGGCCTGCCGGATAATTGCGCGGACAGCACGCTGTAGGCCGTCTCAAGCGACTGCCAGCTTGTGAAAAGCAGAAACACCCCGCCCTCCACGGCCGAACAGATCTTGAAACATTCCCGGATAACCGCCTCCTGGTAAGCGCCGGGATCTGAGGGGTCGGGTATATCCTGCGGGATAAATAGCGCCGCCTGCTTATCATATTCAAACGGAGAGTCCAGCAGGAGCTCCCAGCCTTTATCAAGCCCCAGCTGCGCTTTAACCATCTTGAACGAGCCGTCCACCGTCAGCGTGGCCGAGGTAAGGATGACCGGGAAAGTCTTTGCGAAAAGTTCTTTTTTCAGCGCTTCCGAGACATCCACCGGCGCCAT
>Ga0114951_10004138_pt1 | contig 14383 bp, 8 predicted proteins | sample AM7aDNAmetaG_FD_88677 | JGI IMG/M metagenome (GOLD analysis project Ga0114951, IMG submission 88677) | Freshwater microbial communities from Finland to study Microbial Dark Matter (Phase II) - AM7a DNA metaG | ecosystem: Environmental > Aquatic > Freshwater > Lake | place: Finland: Lake Alinen...
CATGGTGGTTTATTTGCCAGAGGAAAAAATACTGTTCTCAAACGATTCATTCGGTCAGCATCTGGCTTCCTCAGAACGCTTTGACGATGAGTATCCTCTCGATATTACTATGCTGGAGGCACGGAAGTACTATGCAAATATCGTACTTCCCTACTCAAAACAAGTTCAGAAGATCCTGGTTGGAATCAATGATATGGATATCGACATTATTGCTGACAGTCACGGCATTATCTGGCGAAAGCACGTTAAGGAAATCCTCAGCAGCTATGCCAGCTGGGCAAGCAATGAAACCCGCAAGAAGGCCCTCATCGTTTATGATACTATGTGGCATTCAACGGAAACCATGGCCCTGGCAATCCAGGATGCCTTTGAGCAGAAGGGGTATGTTACTTCTTTGGTTAGCTTACAGCACAATCATATTTCCGATATCATGACCGAAGTAATTGATGCCGAGTTCATTTGCCTCGGCTCCCCTACCCTGAACGGCAGGATGTTACCAAGCATGTCGGCTTTCCTGACCTATTTATTGGGGTTGGCGCCCAGAAACCGGAAATCCATTATTTTCGGATCTTATGGGTGGGGACCAAAGCAGATTGAAGAAATGGCAAAAATGATGAGCGAAGCCGGATTTGAAGTTCTTGCTACGGAGAAACATAAATACGTTCCCGGGCCCAATGATCTGGAGACTCTCAGGCAAAGGATCAAAGCGCTGCTTTAGTATTACAGTCCCTTCATCAGACTGGCTGACAGCCAGGCCATCATTCCCATGCCATGGGTGAGTGAGGTTTCATCCACATCAAATTCAGGATGATGAACGGGATTACTAAATTGGCCTCCGCCAGTACCAAGGCGATAAAAAACTGCAGGAAACCGCTGTGCATACCTCGAAAAATCCTCTCCGGTCATACGCATGGGTAATTCTTCAACATTCTCATTACCTACAAATTCTACAGCCTTTTGTCGAAGCCGACCAGTCAACTCAGGTTCGTTTGCAAGAGAAGGATAGCCTGGTACTATGCGGCAATCCAGTGTTCCTCCCATTGAAGCAACTATTCCCGTGGCAATATTTCTGATCTCTTCCAAAGCAATTTTTCGCCAATATTCATTCATGATCCGGAAGGTCCCTTCGATTTTTACAGAGGCCGGAATAACATTGGTGGAACCCGGCGCATCAACTTTACCAAACGAGAGAACCGCTGGTATATCAGCTGGAATCCTGCGACTGGTAATCTGTTGTAAGCCAACAATCAAATGGCTCGCAATCAACACCGGATCAATGAGTTTATGCGGCAATGCCCCATGTCCGCCAATCCCATGAACCTCAAAATATATTTCGTCGGTCGAGGCCATATAGGCCCCTTCACGAAAACCGAAAAATCCCGCAGGCAATTCGGGATAAACATGCTGGGCAATGATATAATCCGGCTCCGGATGATCGAGAAGCCCGGATGCCAGAATTTTTTGTGCACCACCGGGTAGCATTTCTTCCCCGGGCTGAAAGATGAACCTTATAGTTCCATCCCATTCGTTGGACAACGTGGAAAGTATTTTGATGGCTCCCAAGAGAGCAGCCGTATGCACATCATGGCCACAGGCATGCATCACCCCTGGATTTTTTGATTTGTAATCGCAGGAGTTTTTTTCATTAATCGGTAGTGCATCCAAATCTGCCCTGATAACCAAATACTTACCCGTCCTTGCTCCTTCAAGCACTCCTGTAATTCCAGTATCAACGATCCTCTGATGGCCGATGCCCCAATGGTCAAGAATGCTTTCTACAAACTCAGCGGTTTTAAATTCCCGGAACGACAATTCGGGATTTGCGTGAATCGTCCTCCGAATGGCAATTATCTCGTCAGAGAGTTGATTGGCAAGAGTTTTAATCTGATCCGGTTGCATATTGGTATTTTAAAAATCCAGACTTAACGACAAATAAAAAATCCTGGGAAGAATAACATGATTTTCGATCCCCCAGGCCCAGTCGGCCCTGACAAAATAACCTAGTATCCTGCTTCGCAAGCCAAAACCAAAACCTTCCACGAGGGGCTCATTGCCTTTTTCGATAACAATAACCAAAGGCCCGTTTTTAATAACTTCACGGTTCAGATGATTTCGTTTGTCCCAGGGTGTTGGACCGCTCCATGCTGTTCCAACATCCACAAAACCAATGATCTGGAAGTTATTCAGAAAATCAGAATTGATCGGTTTATTCGCAAAATACCGAAAAATGGGCCAGCGGAGTTCAGAATTAAAAACGGCAAAACTGTTTCCGTTCCTTATATTCTGTGAGAACCCTCTCATATTTGTGGCAAGAGTCTGATAAACAAAATTCTGTGTTGTATCAATCGGAACACTGGTATCAAAAGTGGGAACTTTCTGGGGGCTAAGATTGGTCCAGTTATCCACACCCCCCATGTAATAAATCAGTCGGCTTCCCCCGAAAGATGTACTGGCTGCAAAACGGTTTGCCCAGATCAGGGTCCTGTGTATCGGCAGATAATGCCTGAAATCAGCCCCAACAACAAATACATCGGACCAGTTACCGTTTACCTGCTGATAATATTCACCGAAAAGCTTATAACGCATTCCTTCATAAAGATTTAGCGAGATCATTCTGGTGTTGTCGAAAATATATTCAAGCTTTAACCCTGCCCAATATTTTGCAGTTCCCTTTTTGATCATATTGGTCTGATCGGTCGATAAAAAATTATAACTGTCGATCCGGCCATTGATGGTAGCCTTAATGGCTTCGACCTGACTGAACGGATATTTCAGCAGGTAAAAAAGTTCCTGCGTTATGGCTTTTACTACAGAAGCATAATCCTGGGTGGTCGTCTGGTATACTTGTTTATGAAAAATGATCTCCTTATCCAGTCGTTTTTTAAGGTTCTCGAAACTTAGAAGGTACTCATTACTATCGAAATTGGCTCCGAACCGAACCCCACCAATAATCTTATAATCTTCGAAGAGGTCCTGGGTTCCAACCTTAAATAACATATTAAATCCGGGATTGTAATAAACAGCTCCCCCAGTAAATGCCTGATAAGAAGAGTTTAAGAAGGAGAAGTCGACTTGCGAAGCCAGATAATTCACATAAAAAGACGGCTGGTAAATACGCAGTGGCGGAAGGTCGAATACTCTGCCGGTAACAGGATTAACTGCCGAAGGTTCAAATAATTTTTTCGACTTGCTGGCAGAAGCCTTGGTATTTCGCTCAGCTTCAAAAATATAGTTATTGATATTTATATTATTCTTTTGCCCAACGGTATCGGTGGTCAGCAATAATGGACGACGGGGAGCCGGCGTTTCTTTCGCTGTTTCATCGGCAATAGTTGCGGCAGCTGCCAGACTGTCGCTGGCGGCCATCTCATGCGATAGTTTTACTCGAAAAGCGCTGGGTGCAACGGACTCAATTTTCGAATTCGGCTGAAGAGTTCCCCTGGCCAGCTGGTACTTGCCCTTAGAATAAAACAGGGAGGACCATTCATTGGTATTTTTCGAAAACGACTGGTCCAGAATATTCCGGCTATAATTGGTTAATGGTGTCGATTTAGTCGCAAAAGCATAGTGCACAGTCGTATCAATCGATAACAGCGTACTGTCATATTTAGCCATATATCTGTTTCTAAGACCATTATCGTCCCCCAGGTAATAGTAATTATTATCCGAAAGCCTGTCAGGCTGAAAACGATCAACAAATTTATCCTCAGCTAAGCGAGTCAGTTTATCAGAGCGATTGGTATAATCATAAATGAAAATATCTTGATTTTGCTGTTGCTCCTGCTTCTCATGCTGACTTTCTAACGATAATTCCTTACGGTTACTGGTGAAAATTATCCTGGTCGACTTATCGATAAATTTTGGTGTAAAATCATCGGCTCGGTCATTGGTAATCTGATCGTTAGTACGGGCTACCAGGCTGTATACATAAATATCTGACTGACCATTTTTAACGGCCGACATTACAAGGTTCAACCCATCATCGGAATAGGAGAAATCCAATATCTTATTGAGCTGCTTAATCTGTTGATGCTCCCATTTTCGCGTATCCACGGGATAAAAGCTCAAGCGGATCTTTCCCTTGTATTCCATCGTCATGGCTAGCAGACCTGACGTAGGGTGCCATGCAATTACCGGAAAAGAGTAATCCTGAATCTGACCCAGTTTTGCCCCGGTTTGATATATTTTTTTTGATTTGTTCGTTTTCGTGTTATAGAGCATCACCCTGATTTGCCCTTCACTATTTGAAGTATAGGCAATATACTGACCATCAGGGCTCATCCTGGCCCTTAAAAAATCCGTACCCTTACGATTTTTAAGTTTGACCAGGAGGGAATCCGGCAAATCTCCCTGATGTGCCGCTTCACTATATCGTGTTTTAAAAAAGTGCAGCCATTCATAGCTTAGTGCATTTATATTGGTCCCTAAAACATTTAAAAACCCAGCAGAGGAATTTCTGTTGATTCTGGTAAAGTAGATAATCGTTGGGATGACTGATTTTCCAAAATTCTCGGAGATAAAATACCAGATGGAATGACCGGCAAAGACAGCATCCTGACCCTCGAGCCGGTTGAATTTATCGAATTTACCAGTGAGTATGCCGTCTTTTACGCGATTCTCCGTTTCGATGTCCCATCCTTTGGAGATATAGGAGATCAGACCATTATAAAACCACTCAGGGAGATTCAAAAGGGTGGAACTTGCCAGGCGGTCGCGCATGGAACCGCCGTAAAGCATTTCCTGTAAGATTACTTCGGTGATAGCAGCCTTTATTTGCTGATCGAACTTCTTGTAATCCCCTTCGAAATAAAGAAAAACTTTATTGTCGAGTATCCGGGTTATTCCGCCGATATTGGATTCATCTTTCCCCGAAATCAGTCCGATATTGCTCTGGCGGTAATCAGAAAGCCTGTTGTAGGTCAGAAAAATAATCCTTTTGGTCAGGGAGTACTCGAAAAAATTCTCAAGCCTGGCCAATTCTTTATGGGCAACCTTACTTACATACTCGGCTAATTCCCTTCCTTCCGGATAAAAATACACATCGTACCGATCGAACCGGTAAAAGGAAGCAAAGAATTCGCTTTCCAGCACATCAGCCCTGGGATATTGAATTCTGTTCTTACCAAAGTTCATATTCAGCCCGTTATAAAACTGAGCCCTGGCTGGAATAACAGTCAGAATCAGGATTATAACGATAAATCCGCCTAATATCCTTGTCTTTCTACCCATCGTATATTGACGGCTGAAATTATTAATTTTGATTCGTTTTAGTCCTACTAAATATGATAATATGAAACGTTTGATATTAGTTCTTTGTTTGGTTATTTCCGGGGGTCAATTTTACAATAATTATGCCCAGTTTACCGAACCTTCGATAACTTTCGATAAAACTAGTTTCAATTTCGGCAATTTCAGTGAACTCGATGGGTTCAAGACTCACATTTTTACATTTACAAACAACGGAAATCAGCCACTTACGATTTTTGACATTACCACAACCTGTGGCTGCACCGTGCCGGAATGGAGCAAGGCCCCGGTAGCTCCGGGAGGTACCGGAACTATAAAAGTCACCTATGATCCATCGGGTAGGCCAGGAGCTTTTCGCAAAAATATCACTATTAAATCGAATGCCAAGGAATCAACAGTTGTCCTTTATATTGTTGGATTGGTCAGTCCAAAACCTAAAACAGTTGCAGATGATTTCCCGATCAAAATTGGTAATCTTCGATTGTCGATGGCTCATCTGAACATGCAGACTGTTTTAAATACGCAGATCAAGGTTGATTCGGTTCAGATTTTTAATGACAGCGACAGTTTATTGAATGTTGTAGTCGCCGGTCCACCTGCTTATCTCAACTTCACGGTTTCACCTCAGACTCTCGAGCCAAAGAAACACGGATTGATTTTTGTTTCTTTCGATGGCAGTAAGGTCAAGGATTGGGGTTTTGTAGTTAACCGCGTGATGTTTAAATTAAACGGACAGCTTATCCAGGACAACATGCTGGCAATCAGCGGAACGATTCAGGAAGATTTCGCCTCCCTAACCCCTGAAAAGAAGTTGTCGGCTCCTAAAGCCAAGCTGGTTGAGGAATCATACAATTTTGGTACTGTTACCCCCGGTCAACCTGTTTCCCATGACTTTTCGCTGAAAAATGATGGCAAGGACCCGCTCATCATTCGCAAAGTGACGACAACTTGCGGGTGTACGGCATCGAAGCCTGACAAATACGAAATTAAGAGTGGCGAATCCACTACTTTGAAATGCACTTTTGACAGTCGCGGAAAAACCGGAAAACAATTCCAGACTATCACAGTCATTGTTAATGATCCGCTGCAATCTCAGCTGACTTTAAGAATCATCGGAAACGTTGAACCGAGCGGCAAATAACATGGAAGATCAGAATCACAAAACCGATTCTGCGTTAAGTGTTAAATCCGGGATCGATCAGCCACCCTCGGTTGATCCCAAAGCTGCGCAGCACTTCATCAGGAAGCGGAAATCGATTCTGCCAGCCAGTGAATATATCAACGGCATACTCAACGGAAACCGCACCCTTTTAAGCCGGGCAATAACGCTTATTGAAAGTCAGAGGCCTGATCATGCCAATATTGCACAAGAAATTATCACAGGATGTCTGCCCCATTCGGGAGATGCCATTCGCATTGGAATCACTGGCGTTCCCGGTGTTGGGAAAAGTTCCTTTATTGAGGTTCTTGGCGGTTATCTTACCCGCCAGGGCAAGAAAATTGCTGTTTTGGCCATTGATCCCAGCAGTGAACGCTCAAAGGGAAGTATTCTGGGTGATAAAACCAGAATGGAGCAGCTGAGCAATGATCCAAATGCCTTTATCAGGCCTTCACCTGCAGCAGGAACGCTGGGTGGAGTTGCCCGAAAAACCAGGGAAACCATGATCCTTTGCGAAGCAGCCGGATTTAATGTCATTTTTATTGAAACCGTTGGTGTAGGACAGTCTGAAACTGCCGTGCACTCGATGGTAGATTTCTTTCTTCTGCTGATGCTGGCAGGGGCCGGTGACGAATTACAGGGCATTAAGCGAGGCATTATGGAAATGGCTGATACTATTGCTATCACAAAAGCCGATGGGAATAACGTCAGAGCATCGGACCTAGCCTGCATGGATTACAAGAATGCCCTGCACCTGTTTCCACCTCCTGAGAGTGGATGGCTGCCAAGGGTTATACCTGTTTCGGCGCGCGAGAACCGTGGAATGGATACCTTACTGGATATTTTTGCCGAGTATTTCGATCATGTTAATTCCAACGGATTTCTGAAAAAACGGCGAATGGAGCAGTCAAGGCACTGGATGTTCACTACCATTCAGGAACAGCTGCTTGATGGATTCTATCACGATCCGATAATTTCGAAACGGATAAAGGAAATAGAGAAACGGGTTATGGATGGCAGGATGACTTCTTTTCAGGGAGCTGTCAGGTTAATTGCCGAATATCGCAAGGGTGATCAGGACCAGCATGGTTCGTAGCCCCTACTATGATCCCGCAATTTCCATTCCGGCATCAAACCAGGTAAAAAAATCGGAAGGAATACCCCGGGTTAATTCAGTCGAGCATTTTTTCCCAAGCCTGACAATCACCAGTTTTAATTCGGGCACAGCAATGACATACTGGCCGTTTAACCCCATCATGTAATAAACCTGATATCCCCGGTAATTCATTAACCACCAATCCCAACCGAAATAATCCACATTTTTATTCTTATAATCGATCAGATGATTGACAGGTTTCAATGCCTGGGTCATATAGGCTTCCGAAACCAATTGCTGATCAAACCAACGACCACGATTAAGTGCTAATAGTCCAAACCTTGCGAAATCACGAGGGGTTGAATTAAAACAGCAAAAAGCCTTCTCAACGCCATTCGCCTGATCCGTTGACCAGAGGGCATCGCTTTTTGCACCCATAGGTTTCCAAAGCTTTTCAGAAGCATAGGAGCTGATATCGCTTCCTGTTGCCCGGGCCAATATCAGAGCCAGCAACTCCGTGTTCCCGCTTTTGTAATCAAAAAATACACCGGGCTCGCGTTTCACGGATTGGTCCAAAACCAGCTTCGTCACATCGTCACCGTAATATCCCTTGGTAGTCATCGAAGTCAGGCTGTTATAATTCTCATCCCAGCTCAGGCCCGAGCTCATTTCAAGCAGATGGCGAATAGTAATCTTGGCTTTTGCTCCGGTTTTATAATCCGGCAGGAAATCACCTATGGGTTGGTCAACATTTTTGATAAATCCCTCATCTATAGCTTTTCCAATAAGTAATGATACTATTGATGTGGCCATGGAAAACGAGTTAAACTTCTTTTCTGCAGAATACCCGTTCCAATATTTCTCAAAAACGATTTTTTCATTTTTGATAACCAGGAAGGCAACAGTTTTTAGCTTATCGAACTGCTTTATATAGGTTTGGGGAATTACTTTTTTATCAAAACCGGGGACTAATGACCAGGGTTGATAGTCGCCTGCCATGACCACCCGGTTATTAAAAATCGTATAATCATCAAGATCCGGCTGCTGGTAGAGCAAGGCATATCGCAAATAGAAGGGGCTCAAAGCATACGCAACTGCCAGAACTGCAACTATAATCAACATAATGCGTGTAATGCGGAACCTTTTCATAACAATTTGACCTCAATTTGGTTTTACCATTTCAGGATGAAAAATACAATAATTGGCCGTATTTTTACGAGTTTTAATTTTGATAAACGATGAATTACGATTTGATAGTGGTGGGCAGCGGTCCCGGAGGATATGTTGCAGCCATAAGGGCCTCGCAGCTAGGATTAAAGACAGCGATAATTGAAAAAGCCGAGCTTGGAGGGATTTGCCTGAATTGGGGATGCATCCCAACAAAATCGCTCCTTAAATCAGCACAAATATTTGACTATCTGAAACATGCATCAGATTATGGTATTATTATTGATGGAACTGTGAAACCTGATTTTACTGCAATTATTGGCAGAAGCAGAACCGTAGCCGATGGCATGAGCAAGGGTGTTCAGTTTTTGCTAAAGAAAAACAAGATCGATGTCATTCAAGGAAGAGGAAGTTTATCAGGTGGAGGAAAGATCACTGTAACAGACTCATCCGGTGCAGATACGATTTACGGAGCCACTAATATTATCCTGGCTACCGGTGCAAGATCCAAGGAGCTGCCAAACCTTAAGCAGGACGGGAAAAAAATCATCGGTTACCGTGAAGCGCTGACTATTGTGAAGCAGCCTGTTTCCATGGTTGTAGTTGGGTCAGGAGCCATTGGGACGGAATTAGCCTCATTTTATAATAGCCTGGGTACAGAGGTAACCCTGGTGGAGTTTCTTCCTGAAATTGTTCCTTTGGAAGATGAAGAAGTTTCGAAGGCGCTGGCCCGCTCTCTCAAGAAAGCCGGCATCAAAATCATGACTGATTCATCTGTGGAAGCTGTTGAAGTTAAAGGTAAAATGTGCCTTGTAACCATAAAAACCAGCAAAGGAACTGAGGTTAAAGAAGTTGAAACTGTACTTTCTGCAGTCGGGATCACTCCTAATATTGAAAATATCGGACTCGAAACTGCCGGTGTAATTGTGGAACGGGGGAAAATCAAGGTTGATAAATACTACCGAACCTCTGTACCGGGGATATTTGCAATAGGTGATATTGTACCCGGACAGGCATTGGCCCATGTGGCTTCTGCTGAGGGAATTATCTGTGTAGAGAAAATTGCCGGACTGGATCCTGAACCATTGAACTACGGAAACATCCCTGGTTGTACCTATACCACACCCGAAGTTGCGTCAGTGGGTATGACCGAAAAAGCAGCCAAAGAAGCCGGTTATGATCTCAAAGTTGGAAAATTTCCGTTTACTGCATCCGGGAAGGCCAGTGCCGCAGGGGCCAAAGATGGGTTTGTCAAGCTCATTTTCGACTCGAAACACGGGGAACTGCTCGGTGCCCATCTGATCGGCAGTAATGTTACTGAAATGATTGCAGAGCTTGTGGTTGCAAGGAAGCTGGAAATTACTGGTCATGAGTTGATTAAATCGGTTCACCCCCACCCGACAATGTCGGAAGCTATCATGGAAGCTGCAGCAGCAGCATTCGGAGAAGTTATACATCTATAGTAACATGACAGGCGACCAGTTTATTGAAGTTACCGGGGCAAGGGTACACAATCTTCGTAACGTAGATGTAAAAATCCCCCGGCACAAACTCACCGTTATTACAGGACTTAGCGGAAGCGGCAAATCATCGCTTGCTTTCGATACCATATACGCTGAGGGCCAGCGACGATACATGGAAACCTTTTCTGCCTATGCCCGGCAATTTCTCGGAAGCATGGAAAGGCCCGATGTGGATCAGATAACAGGGCTAAGTCCGGTTATTTCGATTGAGCAGAAAACCACCAGCAAAAATCCACGGAGTACAGTGGGTACCACTACTGAGATTTATGATTTTCTCAGACTGCTTTTTGCCCGGGCCTCGGAGGCTTTTTCCTGGGAAACAGGTGAAAAGATGGTCCGATATACCGATGACCAGATCCTTTCGAGGATTTTGGAAAATTATTCCGGCGAAAAAATACTAGTCCTCTCACCTTTAATCAAATCAAGGAAAGGCCATTACAAAGAACTGTTCGAACAGATTCGTAAAAAGGGATATATCTATGCCCGGATCGACGGTGAGATTAGGGAAATTATTGCCGGGATGAAACTCGACAGGTACAAGACGCATAATATTGAAATGGTTGTGGACCGGTTGGTAGCCGGTCAGGATCAGTCGAAGCGAATGAAGGATTCGATCCAGACTGCCATGAAGGAGGGAAAAGGAGTGATCCTGATTACCGGATTTGAGGGTCAGCGACCGACGTTTTTCAGTCGTCACCTGATGTGCCCGACCTCTGGAATCTCTTACGATGAGCCGGCGCCGAATAATTTTTCGTTCAATAGCCCGGAAGGGGCGTGCCCTGTATGTAAGGGGCTCGGATATGTTCATGAAATAGATAACAGCAAAATCATTCCGGACGATAAAATCAGCATCCGCGATGGCGGAATTGTTCCATTGGGCAAATACCGTCAGAGCATGATTTTCTGGCAGTTGGAAGCCATTGCTCGAAAATACGGATTCAGGCTCGATGACCCGATCTGCGACCTTCCTGAGGAAGCAATTCAAACCATCCTTCTCGGATCGGATGAGTCATTTAAATTGGAAAATACCCCACTGGGATTATCATCGAATTACTTCCTGAGTTTTGAAGGAATCGTAACCTATATCAGTCAGCAAAAAGACGAATCCACCTCAAGAAAAGCTCAGAAATGGGCCGATCAGTTTATAAGAACGTGCACCTGCACCGATTGCGAAGGGACCAGGCTGAAGAAGGAAAGCCGGTATTTTCGTTTCGATGGGAAAAACATTGCAGAGCTTGCCGAGATGGATATTTCGCAGTTATTGAACTGGTTTGACGGAATCGAATCAAGGATTTCGGTAACTCAGCAACAGATCGCCAGGGATGTTCTGAAAGAAATCAGGGCGCGCCTGAGATTTCTCCTGGATGTCGGACTTAATTACCTGTCGCTGAACCGTGCAACACGCAGCCTCTCGGGCGGGGAAGGCCAGAGAATCCGTCTCGCCACCCAGATAGGATCGCAATTGGTGAATGTTTTGTACATTCTGGATGAGCCGAGCATCGGCCTCCACCACCGTGACAATCTTCAGCTGATAGATGCATTAAAGCAATTGCGCGATTTGGGAAACTCTGTCATCGTGGTTGAACATGATGAAGACATGATTTTATCGGCTGATTATGTGATAGATATGGGCCCACATGCCGGCCGCCACGGCGGAATGGTCGTGGCCACCGGCACGCCCACCGATATCATCAAGGCTGATACCTTGACAGGAGCTTATCTGAAAGGAGAAAAAAGGATCGAGGTTCCTGCAGTCCGAAGGAAATTGTCTGATAAACATATCGTACTCAAGGGGTCCAGCGGCCATAATCTAAAAAATGTAGATATCAGCCTTCCACTCGGACAGTTTATCTGTGTAACCGGAGTTTCGGGCAGCGGAAAATCAACGCTGATCAATGAAACCCTGTATCCCATACTAAGTCAGGCATTTTATAATTCACTTACGGATCCATTACCCTATGAATCTATATCAGGCATCGACCTGGTTGATAAGGTAATCGTTGTGGATCAATCTCCTATTGGACGGACACCCCGTTCAAACCCGGCAACCTATACCGGGGTATTCGGTGAAATCAGGATACTTCTCTCTAAACTGCCCGAATCACAAGTGAGGGGTTATGAACCGGGACGATTCTCTTTCAATGTTAAAGGGGGTCGGTGCGAAACCTGTCAGGGTGCCGGAGTGAAGACCATCGAGATGAATTTCCTGCCGGATGTTTATGTCCATTGTGAAGCCTGCAACGGTAAACGCTACAACAGGGAAACTCTTGAAGTGAGGTATAAAGGGAAATCCATTTCGGATATCCTCGATATGACCATCAGCCAGTCGATAGAGTTCTTCGAAAATTCCCCGAATATTGTTCGGGCGCTTAGAACCCTTAACGATGTTGGACTGGGATACATTACCCTTGGACAATCGTCAACCACACTTTCTGGCGGGGAATCGCAACGGGTAAAACTGGCTAACGAACTGGCAAAAAAAGATACAGGACACACCCTTTACATCCTTGATGAACCCACTACCGGTCTGCATTTTGAAGATATAAGGGTTTTGCTGGGAGTACTGAGCCGTTTGGTTGAAAAAGGCAACACTGTGGTTGTCATTGAGCACAATATGGAGGTCATCAAGGTGGCTGATTACATTGTCGATCTCGGTCCCGAAGGGGGTCTGGCCGGTGGACAAATTGTTGCTGCCGGAACTCCCGAAGAAATAATTCAGGTGGCGGAATCATACACCGGAAAATATCTGAAAGAAGTATTAACTTCACGAAATAAAACCAACAACTCGATATGAATCAGGATGATATGATAAGGGATGCGTTCAAGAACAAATCCTGGAACGAATTAAAGACTGAGAATTCCTGGCAGATATTCAAAGTTATGGCCGAGTTTGTCAATGGTTTCGAGAAGCTAGGCAGACTGGGTCCAAGCGTAGCCGTGTTTGGCTCGGCAAGGACATTACCCGACAATCCCTACTATATTGTTGCCGAAGAGATTGGCTACCGCTTGACGCAGCTTGGGTACGGGGTAATTACAGGCGGTGGTCCGGGCATCATGGAAGCAGCCAATAAGGGAGCGCAGCGTGGCAAGGGCAGGTCGATAGGTATAAATATCGATCTCCCTCATGAACAGAATCACAACCCTTATATCGATAATGACAAGCTGATTAATTTCGATTACTTCTTTGTTCGCAAAACCATGTTCATGAGATATTCCCAGGGGTTTATCGTTTTGCCCGGTGGATTTGGCACCTTCGATGAACTATTTGAGGCATTGACTCTTATCCAGACGGGGAAAATCGGCCGGTTTCCAATTGTTATGGTCAGCAAGGAATATTGGGGCGGCCTGATGAAATGGATCAAGGAGGTGATGCACGCCAAGGAACATAATGTTGCCATTGCAGATTTCGACCTGTTTCATCTGGTCGATACCGCCGAGGAAGCGGTTAAAGTGATCGATGATTTTTACGAACAGTTCCTGCTAAGCCCCAATTTCTAGTCTGCTAATAACGAATTCTACCTTTTCCTCCAGCGAAAGCTCACCGGGAATCCAGGTTATCGGGATGCCCCGTCGTTCCATGCCACGGAACCAGGTCATCTGGCGCTTGGCAAACTGGTGAATCGCAGTATTCAGCGAATTGAACATCTGGTCGTAAGATATTTCCCCTATGCAATACTGGGTCAGATATTTGTATTCCAGTCCATAGTAAATCAGGTCCTCTGCCTTCACCTTTCTTAAAAGGTTTTGCACCTCCTCAATCATCCCATTTTTAAGCCGTTCGGTTAATCTTTCCGTGATCCTCTGCCTGCGAATTTCAGCCTCGTATGTCAAACAAAAAACCATTGAATTTATAGGTTGATAAACCTCTCCAGGGTTTTCACGGTTAGATCCAGCTACTTCAATCGCCCTGATCAAACGGTCTCGGTTCGTTGTATCTGACTGATTATGAAGAGGTGCCAGAGATTCAAGCAGTTCAACAAGTTCCAGATCGGACCGATCTTCCAGACTTTTTCGAAACTCAGCATCCACGGGGGCTTCAGCAAGTGAGTATCCCTTGAGGATTGCTTCCGTGTAAAGACCGGTACCCCCACATAGGATGGGTACCCTGCCACGTTGCCTGATGTCATTGTAAGCCTGATGAAAATCCCGCTTAAAATCGAACAGTGAGTACTTTTCACCCGCATCGGTGAC